>LADL02002843.1_pt1 | contig 62307 bp, 64 predicted proteins | sample 619721 | NCBI WGS metagenome assembly LADL02 (sample SAMN03397408, study PRJNA257561) | rock porewater metagenome | biome: terrestrial; feature: Opalinus Clay rock; material: porewater; isolation source: Opalinus Clay rock porewater BRC-3 borehole | place: Switzerland: Mt Terri URL, St-Ursanne ...
TTAGGGGAGGGGAATTGGTTTTGAAGAAGGTTGTGCTCGCCTATTCCGGGGGGCTTGATACGTCGGTTGCCATCAAGTGGTTGCAGGAGAAGTATGGTTACAGCGTGATCGCGCTGGCTGTTGATGTAGGTGAAGGCAAGGACCTGGAGTTTACCAGGGAGAAGGCGCTGCAGATTGGCGCCAAGAAAAGCTATGTGCTGGACGCCCGCCAGGAGTATCTGCAGGACTACGCCTTCAAGGCCCTCAAGGCCAACGCCCTCTACGAGGGCAAGTACCCGCTGGCCTCGGCCCTCTCCCGTCCCCTCATATCAAAGCTCCTGGTAGACATCGCTCGCAGGGAAGGGGCGGAGGCGGTGGCCCACGGCTGCACCGGCAAGGGCAACGACCAGGTCCGGTTTGACGTCTCCGTTGGGGCCCTGGCCCCGGACCTGAAGATCATCGCCCCGGTGCGGGAGTGGCCCATGTCGCGCGAAGATGAGATTGACTACGCCCTGGAGAGGGGTATCCCCATCCCCGTAGGGAAGGCCAACCCCTTCAGTATCGACGAGAACCTCTGGGGCCGCAGCATCGAGTGCGGAGTCCTGGAGGACCCCTGGGCTGAGCCCCCTGAGGAGGCCTATGAGTGGACCGCCCCCGTCGAGGAAGCCCCGGCGGAGCCCGAGTACCTGGAGCTGACCTTCGAAGGCGGGGTCCCCACGGGCATAGGCGACGTGAGTTGTGACCCAGTAGAGCTGGTGTCATATCTCAACAAGGTTGGAGGAAAGCACGGTGTCGGGCGGTTAGACCATGTGGAAAACCGCCTGGTTGGCATCAAGTCCCGGGAGATATACGAGGCCCCGGCTGCAAGCATCCTGATTTCGGCCCACAAGGAACTGGAGGACCTGACCCTTGCCAGGGAGGTAGCCCACTTTCTACCGGTGATCAGTCAGAAGTACGCGGAACTAACCTACTACGGGCTCTGGTTCTCACCCCTCAGGGAAGCCCTGGATGCCTTCCTGGAGACCACCCAGCGGGCGGTCTCGGGAAGGGTCCGGGTCAAGCTTCACAAGGGGTCCTGCAGTGTTGTGGGCCGGAAATCTCCTCACTCGCTGTATGATTATGCACTTGCCACCTACGATCAGGACGATACCTACAACCACGCAGCGGCCGAGGGTTTCATCGAGCTCTGGGGCCTCCCCACCCGGGTCTACGCTTCGGCCCATAAAGGGCCCGCGGCCCTGAAGGCCAAGAGGAATCTGGGGTAACCTAAGTGTCAATTGTGATAACAACCGACAGGAGTCACTGATAATGACATTTCAGGGGTGAGACCACTTTGAAACTCTGGGGAGGACGATTCACAGCCAAGGCCGATGCCAAGGCCGAGGGCTTTACAAGCTCAATCTCTTTTGACCGCCGCCTCTACCGGCAGGACATCGCCGGGAGCATCGCCCATGCCAGGATGCTGGCGAAGCAGGGCATCATCGGCGAGGATGAGGGCCGGCAGATTGTCGACGGCCTTGAGATCATAGCACGTGAAATAGAGGCGGGGCGGTTCCCCTTCAGGCAGGAACACGAGGATATCCACATGAACATTGAGGCCCGGCTGGCGGAGCTCGTCGGCCCGGTGGCGGGGAAGCTCCACACCGCCCGGAGCCGCAATGACCAGGTCGCCCTGGACATGCATATGTTCATGCGGGAGGAGATCGCCGAGATCCAGGGTCTGCTTCTGAACCTGATGGAGGTGCTCCTGGCCCGGGCGGAGGAGCACAGGGAGACGGTGTTCCCCGGCTACACTCACCTGCAGCGGGCCCAGCCGGTGCTCTTTTCCCACCACCTTATGGCCTACTTCTTCATGTTCCGCCGCGACCACCAGCGCTTCGATGACTGCGCCCGGCGGGCCGATGTGATGCCCCTGGGGGCGGCTGCGCTGGCGGGTACTCCCCATCCCATCGACCGGCAGCTTGTCGCCGACCAGCTGGGCTTTAGCCAGATCTACGAGAACAGCATGGACGCCGTCAGCGACCGCGACTACCTCCTGGAGTTCCTGGCGGCGGCGTCGATTACAATGATGCACCTGAGCCGCCTGGCAGAGGAGCTGATCCTCTGGTCCTCCCAGGAGTTCAGCCTGATTGAGATGGATGACGCCTTCTCTACGGGTTCAAGCATCATGCCCCAGAAGAAGAACCCTGACGTGGCCGAGATCCTCCGGGGCAAGACCGGCCGGGTCTACGGGAGCCTCTTCGGCCTCCTCACCGTCATGAAGGGCCTCCCCCTGGCCTATCACTCCGACATGCAGGAAGACAAGGAAGGTACCTTTGATGCCATCGACACCCTCAAGGCCTGCCTCGCGGTGACGGCGGGGATGCTGGCTTCCCTGAAGGTGAAGGAGGAGGAGATTAGCCACTCCTTCCGGTCTGACTTTTCAGTGGCCACCGATGTCGCCGATTACCTGGTCGGAAAGGGCGTGCCCTTCCGGCAGGCCCACGAGGCCGTGGGCAGGCTTGTCCTCTACTGCGTCCAGGAAGCGAAGGGCCTCGCTGACCTCACCACCGCAGAGTTCCAGTCCGCCAACAGCGCCTTCGCTGACGACGTCCACCAGATCCTCACCCCCGAGGCATCGGTGCGGGCAAGGAAGACCCCTGGGGGAACGGCCCCCACTGCGGTGGCAGAGCAGATTGCCCAGGGCGCTCGATTCCTGGAGGGAGCACGCGGTGCAGAGACCTAGTTCCGGGGCAGTAGAGAATGAGGTCTCCCTGACCCTCAGGCATGGGACTGCTGCAGGACGATTTCCCCGGTGCCACCGTGAAGCTCTACTTCGTCGCCGGACTTTAGCAGCGATACATCCTCGCCCACTCCGTATATCGCCGGTATGCCGAGCTCGCGCGCGATGATCCCCATGTGGCTGGCAGGGGTGCCCATCTTCACAATCAGTCCCGCCACGCGGCCGAGGATAGTCGTTAAGTCTCCTTCGTGGCCGTGCTCAAGTACGAGGATGATGTCGTCGTCAGGGGCATGTCTGGGGAACCCCACGTGGATGCATCCCCGCACGTCCTTCCGCGTCCCGCTTTCTCCTTTGATGACAAGCACTGGCTCGCGCTCGTTATCACCGGCGTCTTGGCCCTCGTCATCGCCGGCACCCTGGCCGTCGGCTGTACTGGACTTCCCGCCCCCAATCCGGTCGGGTGGCAACACCTCCCGCCACCGCTGATGCTCCTCCCGTCGCTTAGCAATTTGGTCATGCAGCGGCGATCCATCGGTGAGGGCTGCCTTGACTTCGTCCAGGTACAAGAACCGGATGTCGTCGGGTATGTCGATTTGACCGCCTTCGACCAAAGCGTCGGCGGCCTTAGTGAGGGCATCGCAGATGTATACGTACTTCCTGGAGCAGATGTAGAAGGCATGGTTATCCCCCGCCAGAAATGCCTTTTCCCCCGCCTTCAGGGCCATCTCTAGAGCGGTTCGGTCCTCATCGGTGGTGCAGTTTTCAAATCCCTTAGCCCGAAGGCGTGCCGCGTTGTCTGCCATCTGCCTGAGATTGGTTCGGTAGTCATCGAGGGACACCTGCAGGTATCGCCTAACCCGGTTGACACATTCCACCGGCGGGACCGTTCCCGGCCGCGGCAGGAAGCCATCTTCCAAACCACCGCCCAGGCCACCGCCAAATAGCCAGCCGTACTCTTCGCTATACGCCTCCATCAACTGGCGAAGACGCCGGGCCCCATCGCCCTGCATTCTGTCGAGCCTGCCCACGATGATGCCGTCGTGCTGAAACCGGCTGAATAGTTCAGACAGCTCAGGGTCGGCCTGTACCAACTCGACCATTTCGCAGAGCTTTTCGCGCTCGACCGTCATCAGCGACTTCGAGTACACCATGTCAACGAGGTCCTGGGCGCCGATGGAGTCGTAGAAACGCTCTACCCGCTTACGGAAGAAATGTCCCATGTACCACTCAGCGGAAGTGGCTCGCCAGTGCAGTCTGGAAGAGCGCTTCATGTAGAACTCGGCTTCGCTCAGGTAGGCAGACAGGTCCGAGCCGGACAACGGGCCATCGGCGTCGATGTACCGAGCGTGTATGGTATCGATTAGCTGGGAGAGCTCTGGCTTGATATGCTTGTCAAACTCGTCCTCACCCCGGTCCCACTGCGCGTTGATACGCTTGAGGAAGGCGTCGATTCGCCCCTTGGCATCCGGCACTTCACGGTTTCTTTGGAAGATGTACCCGTTCTTAGCTATCATCTCGACGGCGTCCCAATGCATGCCGTAACTATAAGCGCATTCCCCCGCCTGGTTCTCGGCTTCGACTACGAGTTCGGCGATGAGGGGCGGGAGACAGACATCGCTCTTCAGCTCCCAAGGCTTTCCGGGGGCCGCTTGGCTTTCATCATCCCAATCGGCTGGCTTCGCTGGCTCCCGGAAACCAGTGACTGGTCGCGACTGCAGTATGTACAGGTGGCCCTGGGCGATGGTCCACTCTATGTCCTGATAATAGCCGGTAAGCTCCTCGATACGAGCGGCGTGGCGGAGCAAGGTCGCAAGCTGGTCGGGGCTGAGGGTGTCGGCGTCACCATGCACCTCCTGAAGGGCGCCGCTGGCCTTGTCGCAGGTGTATGTCGTCGCCGGCGCGGAGCCGTTGGTCAGCCCGCTGCAGGGCCCATGAACTGCACTGATCACGGCCAGCGCCGGGTTCATCTGCCGCGCATCGGCGGTGAACATCACCCCGGACACCTCTCCGGCGATGTATCGCTGGATTACCACCCCTGCCGCGAGCTCGTCGTCGGTGATGGTCCCGGCGGCGTGCCGGTTAAGCACGGCGTCGGAGAACAGGGAACAGTAGCATTGGCGCACGGCATCGCACACTTCATCCGGGGTGACAAGCCCTGGAAACGATGCGAAGGCTCCCGCCATGCTCCCGTGTCGGCGGTCCTCGCACAGGGCCGAGGTGCGGACCACCACAGAGCCCCCGGGAAACCGGCGCTGAAGCTCCTCGACGCACTGCCGGACGGCATTGGACAACTCGGGCTGGAGGGAGTAGCCACCGATGAGGTCGCGGATCTCCTCCGAATAGGCGGCGAAGTCGCGGGGGTCGTATGGGAAGTGGTTGGCGCTGGTAGGGAAAGGGGGTAAAGGCATCATGACGGAGAGAATGGACCGCCTGCAGTTCTATCTTGAGCCTGAGCTAAACAAGGAACTTGATCGGCTGTCTAAGGATCTAAAGGTATCGAAGGCCCAGCTCATTCGTGAGGGCGTTAGGAAGTTGGTCTATGAGGAATATGACGAGGCAAAGAGACCAGGTCTGGACATCATTGGTCTTATAGCGGCCCCCCCGGTTCATGGTGCCACTGCGAAAGATCATGACCAGGTGATCTACGAAGTGGAGAAGAAGGGACGTAAGGAGTAATGGGTGATTGCTTTGTTGATACAGCGGCCTGGGTGGCCATTCTGTCCATAAAGACCCTGATCACGAGCGCTGTACAGACTTCTACCGCAGATGCCTGAAGGATCACCGTCCACTGGTGACCTCCAACCTTGTGCTGGGGGAAGTGTTCACCTTCATTGCCTATTTCTTTGGGCCCAACTTTCTACGGGCTTCTGGGAGTTCAAGGCGCGGCTGCAGGAGGAAAGGCTCATTGAGGTTGTCTATGTTACTCCCGAGCTAGAGGAGACTGCTTATGACATCCTCCGCGCTTATGACGGCCAGGCCTTCAGCTATGTTGACGCCACATCCTTTGCTATCATGCGCCAGCAGAGGAACACTTTCGTGCAGTTTATTGTCTCCCAGGTGTCAGTGATGACACTGTGTGCTTCCAAAAGGATGAAATCCTAAGACTGTCAGAGGGGGGACCCCTCGCACCCCAGAGCCTGGTTCCTCTGGCAATAACGAGGGGGCGCGGAAAGGAGTGATGCTGCTTGAGAAAGCTTGTTAAACGGTACCTTTCAGTGGCTGCCCTGTCTCTCCTGTTGGTTGCCGTAGTTTGGTTTTACCTTTTGTCTCCGGCTTCAGTGTTAGAAAACTCAGAGATTTCCAGAATTGTTGTGGCCTCACAGAACCCTCATCAATCGCTATGGGATCTAGGGTTCAATAAAGCAGACTTAGAAGTAGTAACGATCGAGAGTGCAAACTTGCAGCCGGACCCTGATTTGACGCGGACACTTGATGTAGAAACCACTCGGAAAGTGTCGGAGGCTTTGAAACAGCCAAGCCGCTCTTGTTATGCCACAACGTATCCAGACAGCAGAGAGAGTTCGTATCTCTTAGTGATCAGGTTCAACCAGGGGGAAGAAGCCAAAGAAGGAGTTACATTGTACACAGCCAACAGGGCCACGGAGTCACAGGGTAAGTTCTACGGATGGACATTCGATGAAGAGGGTTCTAGCCGACGGTTTGTGTACATCAACCCGGAACTGGGCAAGGTCTTAAATGAGCTTCGCCAGACGCATGCATTTTCGCCGGAGGTGGCGCTGGTCGAAAGGACCTATAAGGTTGATGTCTACGACGTTGTTTATCCGGCTCTTGCAGGCATGGCAGATGAAAGTGTCCAGGATGATCTCAATCAGAAAATCCTTGAGACCGCACTGGGGCTTGAAGAGGATTTCCCAACCCACCCAGACGATAGACAGTACATGACCTACCAGGCGGACTACGAGGTTCACTTCAAAAGGGATCGCTGCTAAGCATTCTTTTCTTTCCCCAGACTACAGTATCTACGTACGCGCATCCAGTACAGGGCTATAAGTCAATCACCGTTGATACTGCTGAGGGTGTTGTCTTAGCACTTGAGGATTTATTTATCATCGACGGACGGGGCTGGCTAAATACTCTGAATGCCAGGCTGCAGACGGAGTTTGAGAAGCTTCCACAGGTCTTGCCAGAGACAAAGCCGATTACCAGGGGGTTCGCGAAAACCAAGAGTTCTACCTTACAGATGATAGCCTGGTCATCTACTACCAGCGGTATGAGTATGATTCTCTGGGTATGGTTGTTTTGGAGGTACCACTTTCTGACCTGGGTGAGATTCTAGACCAAAGGAGGATGAGGCTAAGATGATGGCAGAGGCAGTAGAGGGGTGGCCGGGGATTTCATAGCCGCTTGCAGTAGGCTGAATGGAGGAGCCAATGGATAACAGGATTCAGGGCAGTTTCATACTGGTGATCGTGTTGTTACTGTTGCTTTCCGGATGTGTCCATGTTGCTCCAGAACCCGAGATTGTGTTTTTCGGAGGTATATGATGGTCCAGAAAGCCCGAACGTAAGAGACATAATCGCCACCAGCGACGGTGGGTATGCAGTAGTCGGATCTGTATCAGCCAATCAAGAGCCGCCCGAAGGGGAAGACCGCCGTGTTGACGTGTTCTTCGTGAAAGTCGGCTCCGATGGTCAGTTTCAGGATGCGAAGAGCATTGGGGGTCCGGAAGACCAGACAGCCCGTTGCGTACAACAGACAGCAGACGGTGGTTTCCTGGTTGCCGGATGGGCCACTTCATATTCAGCTGGAGGAACAGGCATGCTGCTTCTTAGGCTCGACGCCGACGGCACAGAGATCTGGCGGCAGGTAGACGAAGAGGAGCTTATCGGAGCCTCGGGGGTGGCCCCACTGACTTCCGATCTATGGGTAGTTGCAAGAACCGTTATACCAGGGAGGTTGTATGAACCCACTCCACCATGATCCTGGATTAGCTCTTGCCGTTAACAGTGAGGGTAGTCGTGTTTGGTTCAATAGACTCAAGGGCCGGCCTGCTACGGTCAGGCAGACTGATGACGGCTCCGTTATTATTGCGGGCAACATTCGAACCGAAGGCGGTACCGCATATGGCTGGCTTGCTCGAATGGATCCCGACGGGATCTTGGTCTGGAGCCGGCAGTACGGCAGTGACTCGTCAGATGAGCACCTGAATTCAGTCAGGCAGACTGCGGATGGCGGATTTATTGCTGTTGGCACCACTACAACATCCCTGGAGGACGGTATCCAGGACGTCTGGGTGATCAGAACCGACAGCACCGGCGAGCTCCTGTGGTACGGAGTTTGGAGGGGAGGAGTGGGACAGCGGGCATGATGTAGTGCAGACTCAGAGCGGAACCTTTGCAGTTGTGGGAACGACCGTGCGCAGCTGGTCTGAAGATCCAAGGAGTCCCCTTCCTCAGGCGTTTGTTGTCGGACTGGATGCTTCTGGCCATGAGACTTGGTCATATCTACTTAACCAGGGTGTCACTTCCAGTGCCCAATCGATAGCTCTCTCAAAGGATGGTGGATTGGTAGTAACGGGGAGTCTCCGCCCAGCTGAAGGTAGCTCGGACTGCTATGTCCTGAAGCTTCGAGCACCAGAGGGCGGCAAGTAGCTGTCTCAAGCGTGCAGATCTCATGCGCTCGGTGTGGCTCATTCGTCGTGCCATAGCGGAGGTGTCTTAGTGTTGAATATCAGGGCGTCTTCGGTCCCACATCCAGGCTCAAAACCTCGCCCTCGTCCTCACCAATTCTCTCGGTCCACGTCTCCATTTTGATAGGAATAATCACATTGCTCTCCCTGGGAGCACTCAACTTTTTTTCGCTGGCCAGGTCAAACATTCCCCAGCACTCCTCATCCGCAATTAAGGCAGACTTGCTTGAGGCTTCGTCCCAGATGATGAACACTTCTTCACATTCTTCTAACCTGTTCTTCCATCATCCTCAAAGAAAGTAGCCCATCTGCCGTCTGGAGAAACGGCATGAATGACAAAACTGTTCTCCGTTTGGTTCGTTTTGTCATCCATCTGAGCACACCCCAGTGGAACGATGAAAAGCGCTATTAGCAGTGGGATCACTGCTGGCTTCGTCACCACACGCCAAGCACCATTGAGTTTCGAACCCATACACTGTCATAACTCCTTTCCCCATTCGATTAACCCCGGTATCCTCGTCAAGGCTGTACTCGCAAACCTTGTTGGAAACTCCTTGTTATAAGATATAGCAGGAACGTATCAGCCCTCTGTCAAAGTTTGGCCACAAAGTAACATGGGAGGATGATCATGGTCATGTAACCGTTCTACTCAGGGTTCTCTAAGTTGGAAACCAAAAGGCTGGTGATTAGAAGGTTTGATCCAGACGATGTTGATGATTACTATTCGTTTGCTTCCGATCCTCAGGTAACGAAGTATCTACGTTGGGGGCCCCACCAAAGCAAGGAGTTCACTCGAGATTACATGAGTGAAGTATTGCATGCGTATGAGAACGGCTCTGATACACCGTGGGGGATACAGCTTAAGGGAGCCAACAGAATAATCGGAGCAGTTCATGTTATGGATTTTGATAATCTCCACAGAAAAGCCAACATAGGTGTTCTGATTGCCAAGGCATTCTGGAGAATCGGATACGCCGAAGAAGCACTTAAAGCAGTTTTTGGTTACTGCTTTTCTGATTACAGCGTCAACAGAATGGAAGCATTCTGTGTTCTAGAAAACCTGAAGGCAATAGGTTTGGCGGAAAGTTTGGGAATGAAGTGTGAAGGTGTTCTTAGGCAGTATCTATTCCAGAAAGGTGAGTTTAGAGACTTTAAACTGTTTTCATTGTTGGCAGGCGAATGGACGACAATGTGACTTCCAGGTCAGGGCGGTACCTTTGCAGTTGCGGGAAAGACCATGCGCAGGTAGCTTCCATGCCGGGAAGGCTATGCCTATGATACAAGCGCAGAGTGCCCCTGTTTTCCGGCTGTAGAGCGGGCGGGTGGATATTAGATTGAGGGAAAGACTGCGGTCAGGGGTTGTTATCAGATGAAACGCGTTACTTACTACCCAGATGAAGAGAGAAGGGCCTTTCTGCAACGAGAACTAGATTGTATTATACAGAGGGCTTCAGAACTAGCAGCCATCGAATCCATCTATGTCTACGGATCATTCACCACCGGGAGGGTTGGCGAAGATAGTGATCTGGACCTTTTCGTTGTGGCCGAGAGTAGCCTACCCTTCGTTAAGCGATTGGGTGAGTTCTACGACCTGCTTTGCCCGGAAGTGGCCACAGACCTCATCTTCTACACACCTGAGGAGTTTGAGAGTGGTAGACACAGCCCTTTTGTCCAGAGTGTTCTCAGGGAAGGGATGAAGGTTTATGGAAAATGAGTCGATCAGGTGGTTAGAGCAGTCCAGGCAGGACCTATCGGATGCAGAGTACAACTTAGAAGGTAAGCGCTACAATGTCGCCTGTTTTCTAGCCCAACAGGCGGGCGAGAAGACTCTTAAAGCCTTCATCTCTCAAAGGGTGCTCAGGAAATCAGGGTTCATTCGGTTACAGAGTTACTGAAAGAGGCTGGACGTCACGATAGCAGGTTTGGAGACATGATTGCGCAGGGCAGCAAACTTGATGCATACAACATACCAACTCGATACCCCAACGGGTTGCCCGGCGGGCTTCCTTCCGATGCCTTCGACGCCGATGACGCTAGAAAGGCGATTGCCATTGCGACCAGGCTCATGGAGATGGTTGCTGAAATAATAGGGCAGGGCTTAGACTACTAGTTGTTGCGTGGCTTATCGTGGTTGCAGGCTGGGATGCATCTTCATCATCGCCCCCACAACGCGTAGCACACACCGATGGTCCACTTGCAGTATTATCCCAAGTAGCTTTCCGGCTATATCTTCAATAACGAACTCGTAGCATTCACGGTAAGGTGTGGGAACTGCAACAGATAGTTGAGGAGATCGAGGATTGGCCGAGAAATACAAGAGAAGGCTGCCGTGATATCAGCAAGCGTAGCGACGTTTATTCCAACCCCGACGCTTTGAGTTTCTGATGAAATGAGTCGGACAGACCGAGAGATTTCATACAAGATGCTGGGAAGGTGCTCGATGAACTCCGGACGGAACGCAAATTTAGACCTGGGAGATTAATAAGGAAGAGAAGGAGACCACGATAAAGGAAAAGAAGGTGAAACGATTTGATTGAGTTACCAGAAGGGATAGCACTGGCAAGACAGATTGACAGTGAACTTAGGGATAAGAGAATAAAACACATAGTCGCAGATTCTTCTCATCATAAATTTGCCTGGTACTCTGGCAATCCAGCAGACTATACGGAATTATTCGCAAACAAGGTAGTAGAAGGGGCTTATTCATACGGGGGAAAGGTGCATATCAAGCTTAGCCAGGACTGCGGGTTTATGTTCTGTGACGGCACAAGCATCAGGTATTATACTAATTCAGAAGAGCTTCCCAAGAAACATCAACTCCTGATTGAGTTTGATGACTCAACATACTTAGTTTGCCGTGTGCGTCTGTATGGCGGTGTTTTCGGCTATACAGGTATTTTTGATCATGGGTATGATGTTGTTGCTAGAACAAAACCGGCGGTTTTCTCAGATGAGTTCAACATGGATTATTTTATGGGGCTTTTGGCTACTGTAGAGAAGCCAAAGCTATCTGCCAAAGCCTTTCTTGCTACTGAACAGAGAGTTCCCGGACTGGGAAACGGTGTCGTGCAAGATGTATTATTTAATGCAGGCATAAATCCCAAAAGAGATATGGCGACTGTAGACAAAGCGGGCCTTGAAAAGCTTCTCCATTCGCTGAAGAAAACAGTTGTTGAGATGACCCAAGAAGGTGGAAGGGATGTTGAACTGGATATTTACGGAGAGCCTGGTGGGTACAAAACAATAATGAGTAAGAACACTTACAGACACGCTTGCCCAAGGTGCGGCGGGGTAATTAAGAAGGAATCTTACCTTGGGGGAAGTGTATACTATTGCAAAGAATGCCAGGAATAGATAAGTGTACCGTTCTACAAGGGCTATCCATCAGATATTTGAGTTTTAAGAAGCGGAGGCGGGACCATATCACAGGATATGCCGGTTGTCTGGAGGCGCCGTAGCATACCATACAGCGCTAAACTTTCACGGCTTAACTGATCACTACCCCAAGGTTTATTATGCCCGTACACGGAGGACCCTCCCGGGCGACAGGATGCAACAGACTGTGGAAGGCATCCCCTTGAGTGCTTGCTTTGTTGATACAGCGGCCTGGGTGGCCATTCTGTCCAGAAAAGACCCTGATCACGAGCGCTCGACTACCACAGGCTGGATTAATGGCCGTGTATATGTAGGTGAGGGGGCCCAGGGCCCCCTCACCTACGACTCGCATACCAGTTACTTCTGTGTACCGCCAGACTTCTTAGGGTTGCTTTCCTGCTTCGTCCCGTTCTTCTTGCTTAGACAACCGCAATGGCATTTACTCACCAATTTCACCTCCCTTCTGCTGAAGACGATAGACCCTACCCCAGAGGGAATGTCAAGACCCTCAATGAAAACTGAACATGATACTTGACATTCCCGTTAAGGGAAGGGTTAGAATCAAAATGGAGGTGGCCATTATGGAGTACTGGCATATCGGCGAGGTCGCCGAAAAGGCCGGTATTAGTAGAAAGACCCTGCGGTACTACGAAGAAATGGGACTGCTGTTACCGAACAAGAGAGAGGCCAACGGCTATCGGCTATATACTGAGAGAGAACTTAACATCCTCTTCTTCATCCTGCGGGCTAAGCGCCTCGGTTTGCCATTGAAGAAAGTTCGTTCATTGGTGGAGATCATCTCAAGCGGAGTATGCGCCTGTGAAGAGACAGAACATGAGATCAAGCTCAGGGTGGCTGAAGTTGAAAAGCAAATTGAGGAACTCTCCCTTCTGCGTGATTCCTTGAGACAGTTAGTGAACAAGAAAGAGGTATCTCCTCATGAACTAATTGCTTTGTGCGATGGTCTGCGTTAGCCGACGGCCTGGTTGGCTCGCCGAAGAGTTCTACAAGCGTTGTGGCTTAAGACCCGTTATGTCACAAACCTCTATACTGCTCTTATTATGTGGAAAGTATTTGACGTACCGTTTGAACAGGCTGTCCCTGTGACTGGAGAAACTCAAACCAATCTTCGTAAATATCAGGCAACGCAGCATGCCTGAGCCAGATTATCTCTCCTTCCGGCAGGACTTGCTTTCGCGGCCTGCTTATCATATCTTGAGATAGATCTCCGCCCCCCTCTGTCAAAATTGTTGTTTGTCCGCGGCCAGCTTCGAAATGAACTGCAATGAATGTTGGGCTCACTGCATCTGTTTTTTTGATATGGTCGATAGTTTCAATGAACACCGGACTGTCTCCGAGGGGAACTGTTACCTGCCCACCGGCAACAGTTCTTATTTCCGTTTCAAAGGCCGTGGAATAATCGACGATCATTTTTCCTGAACCGTAGTCAGGAACGGCAACAGTGATTCTCACATGGCTGGATGTAATGCCCGAAATCGTGATTTGTTCGGTGGTCTGGTTGTCGTTCCAGGCTACCCATAAGGGCTCTCCGTTCTTGTCAAACTGGAAGACATATACGCTGTCGTCGTTCTTAACAGTCTCGATCTTGTCCCAGTCACTACCCTCCAGGATCTCGGTCATCTTCTTGTAGGTGTAGTAGGAGAGTTTCCTGACGTTGAAGCCAAGGTCATTGCTGCCCCTTCCGTCATAGATGAACCCCGTGTGGTCAAAATAACCGTCAACCCGCGTAAACCCTTCCCTGAGACCAAATGCGGGGAACACCTTTTCAATACCCAAAGAGAGCGAAAAAACGAATCTTTTCAGGTAGTCCCCTGCCTGTTCCTTTTCAGTCTGATATGAGGCAAAGGTCTCTACTGGAGTACCGCTGTAGCTTCCCATCTCAGTTATCCAGACAGGGACATCACCATAGCCATATGTTTTTAGTAGTGCTTCCAGTTCACGATATACTGGCTCCAATTCCCGGTAGTCACCGTCCGCACGGCCATACCAGTGAAAGTCAAAAACATCGAAATACCTACCGCGCAGTTCCCGTAGATAGGGTTCATATGATAGCCGAAATTCGCTGAAGTACTCCTCCTTATCAGTAATGAACCCAGATGTTGGTTTCATTGGCTGAGCGACGCCACCGATGACTACTGTGCAGTCTGGACAGGCTTCCTTAATAGCCTCATAGGTTATCTTCTGTAGTGCGGCGAAATCGGCTATTCCCTTATTGTTCGGTTCATTGCCCACCTGCCAGTGTGTGATCGGGTTCTTGAGATCTGGCATGTCGTTTAGTCCGTCGCCGTCGTATCTCTCTACGGCTTCCTTGACAAAAGGTATATATTTGTTCTCGTCTATTGGAAGATACGAGCCAGGCAAGGAATAGTCGGTTACCCGTTTGGGGTTCGGGGAGATATTTCCCAGAATATTCATTCCCACTGGAACACTTCCATAGTAGACATCGTACAGAGAAAAATCGTAGACCTGCTGATCTAGATCCTTTTGTACTTCGGACCAAAACATATACATGCTTGGCCTGTGCCATCTTACGCCAATGTCAACAGCCTCCGCAAAGCTTCCTACAATATCCGCACGGTCCCTGATGTTCGCGGGGTGCATGCCGAAAGGCGATGTAGCATAGATCATGCTGTTCGCTGTCAAGAGACCCATCTGCACAGCCTTCTCTTCGGAAATGGCCCCCGCATTCACCAGCCTGGCCGCCAGGCTCTGATCACTGTTGTTTTGTCTCTGCCCCAGTGCCCGCAGGGAGATTACGGCGACATGATCCCTCAAGAACAGGCTGTCTAGAAGCTCCCTGTGAAGGGCGGCATCAAGTAGACCGATCTCTCTGCCTTTGTCTACGGCCCCGCTCCAGGTAAAGTCACCAGCGGTGTCATCGTATCCCAGTGCCCGGAGCACGAATGTTAAGTAGGACGCCGCCTGCATATCGAAGTTGGAGCCAAACTGTGTCTCGCTCATACCCCTTGTCAACCGGTGATGCCACAGGTAGCCCACATAGGGGCTCCCCCAGCCGGGGACATCGGTGAAGGGGTGGGCGTAGTTCTGGGACAAAGCCTCATTCTCGCCCCCCAAAAGCCTGACGAACATTACGGCCCCTTCCAAACGGGACGGCCTTCTATCCAGTTCAAAGCCCTGTCCCGTCCCCTTGAAGACGCCGATGGTTGACAGTTTCTTTGCCTCGTCTCCGTACTGGCTCGCACCACACATACTGGTAGAAATCAACAGAAGGATGGCAACCGCCACCATGATGTATACTTTCTTCCTCACGCTCTCTCACTCCTCAGTATAAGGTCAGGCTCCATCAGCGAACACAATCCGTGGGCGGCTCCGCCCTTCGACGCTGCGGCGCGCGAAACATCCTGCCCCTGCTCGCCAGCCACCTCCGGCGCTGCTGCCGCAGGCACTACTCCGGTTAGCAACAGCATTGACACCAAGGCAACAATGAGGATCTTTCTTGTCATAGCGAATCCCTCCTCTAGCTCAATCCTTTGTGTAAATCCATGGTATCCGCCGAAGATGAACTGTATATGTACAAGCTGTTAACAGTGACGACTCCCTGGACTAAAGCCCCAGGCTTCTCGGTTCATGTAGTCGGCCAACGCCGTGCTATTATAATGACGCCTGAATGATAGCAAGCGGTCCACGGAGACTGGAGAGGAGGAGTGGGACAAACGATGATAAGCGGAACTAGCAACGGGATCACTGCAGGCTTCGTCACCCCACGCCAAGCACGATTGAACATTGTTCTTGTTATCGGCTTGGTGCTTTGGAGTTTTGTCAACGGTGAAGTCGGGGGATCTGACGAGGTTATGATAAGTGTCCAGGGGCTAACGTTCTTCATCCCAGTCACCAATACAACGGCTTTTGCGGTTTTTCGGAGGATTGCCTTAGCGATTACCGTTGCTTATGGCTTCTTCAACAGCCTAGCTAGTTTTATGACCGGGTGGTACCTCCGTCCGCTGTTATCTATCCCTTCAGTGAAGGTGCAAGCGCGTCTCTCTTCATACCACGTCTGTCCTTATCGCTGGAGCCATCATTGTCTTGCTGGCTGAGGTCTTTAGACATGGAACGACCCTTCAGGAAAACCACGATCTGACCGTTTAGGGGGTCCCGATGATAGTGTCCACCCTGATCGAGTACTCCTTGAGCGTGAGATGACCCTGACCGAACTGTCCGAAAGAGCGGGAGTCACGCTTCCGAACCTGTCCATTTTGAAGACCAACAAAGCAAGGGCAGTTCGTTTTACCACGCTGGAAGCGATTTGTCGTGAACTCTCCTGTCAACCTGGGGATATCCTAAAGTACGTTTAGGAGGATGTTTGAGCCAGACTTTCTGTCGACATCAATGGTCTTTCCTCCAATCTCCTTGGACCCAGAGTGCTCAACGAATATAGTACTGTAGGGACTCCACTATTATAGCTACGTTGAGCCTGGCAATGTTAGCGTACAAGGGGGGATCCTAGGGACCGAGTAACCTCCATCATCGTTGCGGCGGATCTCAGGTGATTGTCATATACGACAGAAGCTCTGGTTGCCTCTCCCTAATCCCTGATAAACCGCTCCATCAGCTCTGCTACCTCAGTTCGCCGGGCCGCCACAACCAGGATATCTGCGGCTTCCACATAGGTCTTTTCGTTGACTAACTCTGCTTTGCCGCCCCGCACCAGCGCCACCGCGCGAATCCTGCCTTCGGACTCGATCTCCGTCAAGGGTGTCCTCTCAAACCCCTCTGGCACAAGCAGCCGCAGCACCTCAATCTCGTCATAGAGCAGGGGATAGCGCTTGAAATCGGCGTCAACAATCGAGTTCCTGATCTCGAAGGCGGCCGACTGGGACGGCGCCACTGCTTCAATATCTAACTTCTCGTAGGTTTCCTTCAGGGACGGATCGTAGAGCCGCGCCACCACTTTAGGTACATCAAAGAGGCGCTTGGCCATCTGCGCCCCCATCAGGTTGATGTTGTCGCTGTCGGTCACGGCAAGGAAAGCGCCGGCATCGTCAACACCGGCCGTCCTGTAGACATCGATATCTATGAAGGGGCCGCCTATGGAGCTACCGTTAAAGTCCCTGCCCAGGGACTGCAGGTTGCGCGGGTCCTCATCAATTACCACCACATCATGCATCTCGCCGGCAAACAGCTTGGCAAGTTCAACCCCCAGGCTGTTGGCCCCAAGCACTATCACTCTCATGCCAATACTACCTCCCGTCGTCTTTTACAAATCTGCTGACTCAACCCACCGAGGCTGACCTCCGTGACTAGGCTCTCCCTGTAGCTCAACTCCTGCGGCCCCCGATGTCGCGGAATAGCTGCGCGAAGGCAACGAAGATGGCGAAGAACTCCAACCGGCCAAGCCACATCGCCAACATCTGCACGACCTTTAGACCAGCGGGCATCGCTGCGTTAGTTGCCCCTGTTGACAGGCCAACAGTACCCAGGGAGGAGCCAAACTCGAATAGCGCCGTCTTTACCGGGTAGCCGTATAGGGTGAAGATCAGGGTACCTAGGCCCAGGGTAATCAAGACCAGCCCCACATATAGCCCGATTTCACGAAATGCCTCTTGCGGGATGCGCTCCATGCGACCGAAGCGGTGAATTCTCCGGCTTAGAACCATGCGGTTAGGCGACACCTCTTGCTTGATGCTCCACCAGATTTCATGCAGCAGGAGGCTGATCCTGTGCAACTTTATCCCGCCGGCCGTGGCACCGGTGCCGCCCCCGATGGCCATTAGCATGATAATCAGGAAAACGGGCCCGCCGGCGAGTTCACCGAAATCAACGGTGGCAAAGCCCGTGGTGGAGATGGCTGATATCACGTTGAACAATGCAACCCGTACCGCCTCGAACCCGGTCTGCGATAGTGAAAAGAGAAACATTGGAAAGGCGACCAGGATAATGGCGCCGAGTAATACCGACTCATGGTCCCGCGCTTTCTTGCGCGTGAGCAGGCGGTAGTGGACGGCAAAACTCGTCGTGCCGGCAAACATCAGCGCCAGGCTCACTGCTTCGATAGCCGGTGACTGCCAGTGGCCAATACTGGCGTTCTTCGTGGAAAATCCCCCGGTGGAGAGGGCGGCTATCGAGTGGTTAACCGCATCGAACCATGACATGCCGGCGGCGAAGTACGCCACCGTGCCGATCACGGCGTAGCCGAGATAAATCCCCATGATCAGCTTGGCGGTCCTGACCACGTTGGGCACCAGGTGGTCGCCGCGGGCTTCCGCCCCGTAGAGCCGGCTGCCAATCGGGCCGATAAGGGCGGCCAGCATCATCACTGCCAGGCCCGCTCCACCGGCGAACTGCATCAGGCTGCGCCATGCCAGGAGCAGAGGGTCGGCGGCATCGGCATCAATCATGCTAAGCCCGGTTGTCGTCCAACCGCTCATGGCTTCGTAGGTGGCATCCAGCCAGCCCAGAGCCCCGGAGAGGACGAAGGGCAGGGTGCCAATGGCCACAGCGATTAACCAGGTGGCCGTCACAACCACCGCGCCCTCTTTGTAGGTTAGCGGCGGCTGGTCGGCTTCGTTGCGGCGAGACAGCGCCGTCAAAGCCCAGCCTACCAACATTCCCAGGAAACCAGCGACGATAAAGCCAGTGGCGACCCCTGGTTGAGACCGGGTGAAGGGATAAAACACAAGGGGAAGGAGGGTGTAGACACCTACTCCAATAATCAGCACCCCGGTGTAGTAGCCGATACGGCTGTACTTGGCCCGTAAGAACCTGCGATGTCTGTCCATTTTCTTAACGCCCCTGGCCAGATGCTGTTCCGAAGAGGATCTGTAGGTCGTGGGCTTCGCCGGTCTCGCAGAGTGCGATGACCCTGTCTCCAGTCAGCATGCGGGTATTACCCCTGGGGATAATTAGCTCGCAGTTTCTGACAAGGGCTACAAGGATTGTTTCGTCCGGTAGGTCGGTGTTGGCGATCTCCTGGTCGGCAACCCTTGACCCCTCAGCTATCTCGACTTCCACCAACTGGTGGCTGCCACCAGCAAAGGTTGTCAGGGTTATCAAGTTGCCCACCAGGGCCTCGTGGCTGAGAATCGAAGATATCAGGCCGGTGGTGCTGACGACTAGGTCTACGCCGAGTTTGCGGAAAGCATCTTCGTTCTTGGGATAGTTGACCCTGGCCACTGTGCGCGGCACACCAAAGGTCATCTTCACCAACTGGCAGGCAATGAGATTGACCTCGTCGTGTCCGGTCACAGCAATGCAGACATCGAAGGCGTGGGCTTCTATCTCGCGAAGCACCTCATGGCGCGACCCGTCGCCGCAGATGACCGGGGCATCGATGCGCTCGGCAATCAGCCGACTACGCTTTTCGTCCAGTTCAACGATGGTGGCGGTGTAGCCGTCTTCCTGGAGGGATAGAGCCAGATGCAGCCCCACCTTGCCGCCACCGATTATCAAGCATCTCATGATGATCACCTTCGCTTAGTATCAATATCGGTCCTGTCAACTAGTCTTGAATAGGGCCCCTAGAAGAAAAAGAGGCCCCCGGAAAAGGACCCTCGCAGCCTTTGACGCCGACGGGGTTAGCTGACGGGTTAGGGCTAAAGGGTAGCCCCTCTGTTAACAGATTCACCCCGAGATACTGGGTCCCCCGATCCTCAGCGAGGACTAGGCGTTCGCTATCCGATTTATTACTTACTATAGTTTATGGGCGGGGAGAAGTCAACCATCTCCTGAAGCGCATGGTCGCTCGCCCCGGCTGCAAGCTGGGCCTCAACGACTTCCACCCCTTCCGTGGCTGATGCTAGCGCACCAGGAATATCTGGGGGTGACTGTAGTTGACAATGATTATCAATGGTGCTAAGATAAATGCACTTAGGCAGTTTCGACAAATTTCGCAGGGTATAGGTATAACGCAATGACAGGGTAGAGTATGCGGGTGGAAGGTCTGGTCCGAGAGAGGGAAGCCGGAGGCTGAAAGCGACCCCCAGACTGGCGCGCTGAAGTGCACCCTTGAGCGGCAACGCCGAAGCCTAGTAGGTGTTGACGGGAGCGCCCGTTACCGAGCGCAGGGGTTTGCCAGACCTGGCTTTCTTTCAAGATGTTGCTCCCCTGGGATACCATGCTGGAACACGGGGCTGATCGAACCTTTGAGCGGGGCGCTTAGCGCCCAAGTAGAGTGGAACCGCGGTTTTATGGCCGTCTCTTTAACAAGAGGCGGCCTTTTTTGTTGCAACAGTGATAGTCCTCAATAAAGGAGAGTGACCAATGGTTACCAAGTATGAACTGCTTGACGCGCCTAATCCACAGCAGGCTGATCTGGCAGACATGAAAATGGGCGGGTTTATCAAGCTAAGAGAGTCGAATTACTATGCGCTGCGGCTGAGGATCCCGGCAGGGAATCTGAATGCTGAGGTAATGCCAGTCCTACAGGAAGTGGCAGACAAGTACGGCAGGGGATATGTGTCTTTGACAACCCGATTGGGCATTGAGATACCCTGGGTGAAGTTTGAAGACCTGAAAGAAGCACAAGACCGGCTCCTGGAGGCTGGGATCAAATTGGCCGGTTGCGGGCCACGGGTTCGCAGTATTGTTTCTTGCAAGGGCACCGTTTGCCCCTACGGGATGTTTGATACTCAGAAGCTGGCGCTGCAGCTTGATCACCAGTTCTTTGGGCCCCGGACCTTCCCGCATAAGTTTAAGATTGGCATTGCTGGTTGCCCTAACAGCTGCAGCAAGCCGCAGTACAATGACTTTGGAATCATGGGGCAAATCCGTCCGCTTTTGGTGGAGCAGGATTGCAATGGGTGCAATGTGTGTGTCATCAACTGCAAGCCTGATGCCATTGAGTTGCGCGACGGCATCGCCAACAGGTTGGAAGAGCTATGCCTGAACTGTGGCGACTGTGTACGGTCCTGCCCGACCAACGCCTGGGCCACCGGTGAGGTGGGCGCCGCCATCACTATCGGCGGCAAGTTCGGCAAGTTCCCCAATCCGGGACACAGGGTTGCCGAGATGTTCCCTCTTGACCGAGTCAGCGACCTGATTACGGCGACAATGGACTTCTATTGCGATGAAGGGCGCAAGGGCGAGCGTGTGCTGGAAACGGTGGAGCGGGTCGGGTTGGATGAGTATATTACGGAGATTGTCAAACCTCTATTACAGGAGGGGGTAGTTTCCGATGCATCGTAGTGATGCTGAAGAAGTACTCGATTTGAGGGGTACTCCCTGTCCGATGAATTTTGTTAAAACCAAACTCCAGTTGGAGAGTATGCAGCCTGGAGAGCGACTTACTGTGATCCTGGACGCTGGTCAACCGATAAAGAACGTGCCGCGCAGCGCCGCGTCGGAAGGCCACACCGTGGTCCGGGTTGAGGCACATGACGAAGAGTCCTATGAGCTCCACCTGATAAGGGGGGAGCTCTGATGGGTAAAGAGGAAACTGGCCAGGGCACCCCTGCAGCTTCGGAAAAACCTATGGTGTCTGATGGCGGATTCTTTCACGGGTTCTCTGAACGGCAGCTTGAGCGGTATTCTCGCCATATTATCCTCAGTGAAGTAGGCGGGTTAGGGCAAAGAAGATTGCTGCAGTCCCGGGTTCTAATTGTCGGCGCTGGCGGCTTGGGCTCCCCCTGCGCCTACTACCTGGGGGCGGCGGGGGTTGGCGCCATCGGTATCGCTGATGCCGATAGGGTGGACCTGAGCAATCTCCAGCGCCAGATTATCCACGACAGTCTCTCCGTTGGCAGACCTAAGGTGGACTCTGCGGCCGAGCGTCTGCAAAGATTAAATCCAGACCTGCGAATTGAGAAGCACCGTCAACGGATAACCTCGGAAAACGCACTGGAGATCTTTAAAGACTACGATGTGATCATTGACGGGACTGATAATTTTCCCGCTAGATATCTGCTAAATGATGCCTGTGTGATGCTTGGCAAGCCGCTAGTGTATGGGAGCATACTCAGGTTTGAGGGGCAGTTGACGACGATTGTTCCCGGAGCTGGCCCCTGCTACCGGTGCTACTTCCCGGAGCCCCCATCTCCAGGCTCCATTCCCAGCTGTCGCGAGGCGGGGGTGCTGGGGGTATTACCGGGTGTAATAGGGACCCTACAGGCAACTGAGGCGGTGAAACTGATCCTGAAAATCGGTGAGTTGCTGACAGGGAGAATGATGACCTACAACGCCCTGCAGATGGCGTTTTCCTCCATTGAGATGGACAGACAATCTGACTGTCCTGTCTGCGGTGAGGAACCCACGATTACTGAGTTAGGCGACTACCAGCTGTTTTGTGGACTGGAAGGGTAGCGATGTCAGACGAGGTTTGCCTGCGGATAAGCCGGCAGCAGGTGGAAACAATGGTAGCTGATTGTCGACGAAAAGCGCCCGCTGAGGCCTGCGGCATTTTGGGAGGCAAGGATCATCGAGTGAAGTCGGTGCTTCCGCTGACCAACATCGCCTCAGACCGACAGCGCCGCTATGAGGTGGACCCCGAAGAACAGGCGGCGGTTATGGAGAAGATCTGGGGTGAGGGTGATGGGCTGGTGGGTATCTACCACTCCCACCCGAATAGTAAGGCCTATCCATCCGAGACTGACCTGGAGATGGCCTTCTATCCCGAGGCCTTCTACGTGATTGTATCGCTGGCGCAACCGGCCGGGAGAGATCCGGATATCAGGTGCTACCAGCTGCCGCCATCGCCAAAGCTGAACCAGGCTTCGGGCTGTATCATTGAGGTTCCTGTAGTTGTTGATGAGGATCATTAACATCTGAAAGGGTGAATGAATTGAGCGCCGAAACCTTAGCTAGCAACAGTCGTATACAGGTGGTTGTCAATGGAGAGGGCAGAGAGTTGGGCAGAGTCCAAACGGTGCAGGAGTTCCTTGCATTAGAGGGCATCAAGGAAGAGCTAGTCAGTATCCAGCTCAACGGCGAGTTTGTGAGGAAAGAGCGGTTTGCTGAGGTCAGACTCAACGACGGTGATGAATTAAAGGTTCTGTACTTCATGGGTGGCGGGGCGCAGGAGAGGGCGGTAGCTGTCTCAAGCGTGCTAGACCTGGTAGGGGCAACCCCTCTGGTCAAGTTAAACCGGATTGCTGACCCTGACGGCGCCGAAGTCTGGGTAAAGGTTGAGGCCTTTAATCCTGGAGGTAGTGTTAAGGACCGCATTGCCCTGGCGATGATAGAGGCGGCGGAGGCCAGCGGCCAGCTTAAGGCTGGCGGGCGGATCGTCGAACCCACCAGCGGGAACACGGGTATCGGTCTGGCAATAGTGGCGGCAGTTAAAGGCTATCCGCTGACTCTGGTGATGCCGGAGAGCATGAGTATGGAGCGGCGCCAGTTGTTGAAGGCCTTTGGAGCAGAGCTGGTTCTGACTCCTGCAGAGGGCGGCATGGGTGCGGCCATTGAAGAGGCCAAGGAGATCGTTGCCCGCGGCTCGGGCGCCTTTATGCCTCAGCAGTTTGAGAACCCTGCTAATCCTGACGTTCACCGGCAGACTACAGCGAAGGAAATCTTGAAGCAAACCGGCGGCCAGGTGGATGTCTTCGTGGCGGGAGTCGGAACCGGCGGCACAGTTACCGGTGTCGGCCAGGTACTGAAGGAGGAACTAGGCGCAACACAGGTTGTGGCGGTAGAACCAGCGGATTCTGCTGTCTTGTCGGGCGGCGAAGCCGGACCCCACAAGATCCAGGGGATAGGCGCCGGTTTCGTGCCTAAGGTGCTGGCTACCGAGATTATCGACCGGGTAGTTACTGTGAAGAATGAAGATGCCTTTATCTTCTCGCGCCGGCTTGCCCTTGAAGAAGGGCTGCTTAGCGGCATTTCGGCGGGGGCTAATGTCTGGGCGGCGGTTCAGATCGCCGCCCAGTTGAGCCCCGGGCAGAAGGTAGTTACGGTCTTACCTGATACGGGAGAGCGTTACCTCAGTCTTGCCGAGCATTTTGACGCGGCCACCGGCGGTGAGTCCTGAAGACTGTCGTGTTGGCAGAATATTGCAGGAGCCCTTCCACAAATGTAGAAATCAGAGCCATGGCATTCTGGAGTTACTCCGGCGAGACATATAGCGGAGTATGTCTGGGTCGCTATGTAGAGAAAATTTGACTGTTGGGAGGGTCTAAAGCGTGATTGAGGTCGAGATTGATGCTAGCGCCTGTCATCTGCTGGTCAAGACTTGGGACCAGGCTCGGCAGTTGGCCAGCAAGGGTACGGGCGATTCTGAGCCCTTGGAGCATCTATGGATGCAGGCTTATTCCCACCCAGGCAACAGGAGAGTGCCAGAGCACATCCGCTGTTCCGTTAAGGATCTGAGCCAGGGGTTAGCAGAATGCCAGCTCGGCATCGTCGGCAAAGACCCTTCAGTTTCGCGCCAAGTGGCAGGGGCGGTTGCCAGGGCTTTGGGACATCAGGGGCCACGCCGCTCAATCGAAGGGCTCCTTGATCGGGTTGATGGCGATCTTGTCCAGGATGCCCTGAGACGCGCCCGGCGCTACTTACCCGATGGGACCCAGATCAATGCCCGGGTGATCCTAACCTTGGGTGGCTCTGACTCCTGGGCGCCCCACGGTCCGCAGGGGGAGATTGTACTCAATCTACTCCCCTTCACAAAGCTCGGTGATGCCCTGCTAACTAAGGCCCTTGCTCATGAGCTTCACCATATTGCCTTCTTCTCTCTGCACGGCAGCAAAGCTATCTCAGAGCCCGGCGGTTTCCTGCAGTTTGTAGTTACTGAGGGGCTGGCGATGCGAACCATGATGCCCCTGACTGTGCGCGACTCCTATTACTTCGTGCTCTGGCAACGCCATCTGGGGAAAACCAAAAGCTACATTCGAGAGCTGCCCGCGGTCATCGCCCAAGCTGAGGGGGGCCTATCCGACGAGATCACTGCCAAGTGGATCCGCAACTTCGGTGCCGGATACTACCTTGGTCACTACCTGGTGGCGAAGATCGAGCAGAACCGGGGGGGCGAGGCTGTCCGATCCGCTGTGGCGGCTGGTCCAACTGAAGTACTCGGAGCATATAACAACTTGGCTAAATCGCGGGGGTTACTTGAGATCCCTCTAGAGTAGTTCCCCCAGGCTACATTCTTTGCCTGGTCAGTAGCCCCCCGGCGATGAGTATTACTCCGTCTTTCCCGCCAGGACTGCCACAGATGTGTTCAAGAGGGAACTTCCCGTTTGCGACCGAAGTCTAATCTAGGGAAACATAGAGGAGGCAGCCTGTGGGCAGCCTTTCTCAGTCGACGGTGATGGATTTTGAGGGCGAGCACGGGCCCAAACAGGAGTGAAGAGACTTGAGAATATTCCGCAATACCCTGCTAGTAATTGTTGTGGCGACTGCGGCCATTCTGGCGGCTAGCTACTATCTCTCTGGTGAAGAAGACCCAACCCCTGCCGACCAGGATCCTGACCCCGGGACCGAGACCGTATCGATAGAGGTCTATTTCTCTGTCGGTGGCGAGGACTTCGGGGCCGTAAACAGGATCATCGACAAAGAGTCCGACCATCTCCTGGGCGCCATCCTGGCGCTGTTGGCCGGACCAACGGCAGAGGAGCGAGACGAGGGCTACCATTCTTTCTTCTCGGCTGACACCGCCGGGATGCTAAATGGTCAAACGGTGACCGATGAAGGGATCGCGACCCTGGACTTCAAGAGTTTTGCCAGCATCATCCCTAATGCCTCTACCAGCGCTGGGTCTGCCGCGTTGGTTGGGCAGATAAGCCGGACAGTCTTTCAGTTCCCCAATATTGAGGCCATCGACATCAGGTTTGACGGTAGCGGCGAGGCCTTTTGGAACTGGCTCCAGAGCGATGCCCACTTGATTGAAAGAGAGAACTAGCCTCTCTCAGCATCAACACAGCAGGAGGAATAGTGGACTGGCGGTAGAACATGGGGAGCAGAAGGGATTGATGCGAAATGAGACAGAAAGCCAAGGCGTTATGCCTCGGCCTCTTAACAGTCTCAGTATTAGTCGCAGCGGTCACCGTTCAAGCCTCCCCACCAGACGTTGTAGGCACCAAATACGAAGAGGCCGTGGAAGGCCTGATGAGCCTCGAGAAGGATGGCCATCAGGTAATCACAGGAGCACCCGATGGCAGTTTCAACCCCGACAAGACCCTGACGAGAGCAGAGGCCGCCACCATTCTGGTTCGCGCCAGCGGCCAAGGGAGATTGGCTGATACCCTAAAGGGGCAACAGCGGTTTCCTGATGTGCCTGGTCGGCACTGGGCTGTCGGCTACATTGCGGCTGCTGCTGAAAACGGCTGGGTCACAGGATACCCTAGCGGAGAATTCGGCTATGAAAACCCTGTCACCTACGACCAGTGGTTAGCCATGTTGGTCAGGGTGTTGGGGTATGACGAGGCGGCCAGGGAGCAAGGCTGGCCTGATGGCTATCGGAACATTGCAGCCCAACTGGGGCTCCTGGACAACACCAACTACAGCCAGGCCCTGGGCGCCCAGCCCATTAGTCGCGGTGAGGTAGCGGTAGCCGCTTACAATGCCCTTTTCATTGCGGTTCCTGCGGAACAGACAACGACCCTGGCAGCCAGTGTCTTCTCCACCACGGAGCCAACCGTCGCCGACGGTGTCCTTTACGGCGAAGACTTTGAAGACGGTGCAGCCCTTGGGTGGCAACTGGGATCTAATTGGGAGATTGTCGAAGAGAGCAGCGGAAACCGGGCTATTAAGGGCAGCGGGCACCACTGGGCCAGCTATACCGATGACAGCTGGAGCGAGTATGGCCTGAAGCTCCGTGTGAGGATCCTCAGCGGAGTCGTGCACATCAACTATAGACAGACTGAGTCCACTCGCTACTTCGTTGGTTTCGGGACCAACGAGGTCTACCTGAACAAGACCATTAGAAGTGGTAGCGAGGTAACCCACCCCCAACTGGGACAGGTCTCGGAATGGCATGACCCCTCAAATTGGCACGACCTTGAAATCAAGGGTGAGGGCGGAGATCTGCATGTTTATGTCAATGGTCGGCTTGTCCTTAGCTGCGTTGACCCTGAGCCAGTGTCATGCGGCGGCATTGCCTTCGAGACATTGGAGAGCTCGGAGGCCTACATCGATGACATTGAGGTCATAGGGTTGATGTCCCGGGAGGACCCATTACGATGGGTGAAGACCGGGGGACCGATTGGCGGCTTGGGCTATGATGTCCGTATGCGACCTGACAACCCGCAGATCATGTATGTCACAGACACCTGGAGTGGGGTCAGTAAGAGCTCCAACGGCGGTCAGACGTGGTACGGTTCCAACCAGGGTATTACCAGCCGGGCCGGCCCCTCGGGCGATGCAGTTCCCATCTTCAGTCTGACCATTGATCCGCACAACCACGACGTCATTTGGGCTGGCACTCAGAATGACCGCGGCATCTTCAGGTCTGACGACGGTGGCAGCACATGGCGCGAGTGGAATAACGGTGTAGTTGAGTACGAGGGGATTGCCTTCCGGGGTTTCACCGTGCACCCCAACGATCCCAATACCGTCTACGCGGCTGCCGAGGTGTCCAGCTTTGTCTGGGCGGGACAGGTTCGCCAGGGCGTGGAGTTTGACATGACCCAGGGCGTTGTCTACAGGACCACTGACGCTGGCAAGCAGTGGACAGCGGTCTGGCGGGGAGACAACCTGGCTCGCTATATCTTCATCAACCCCGATGACCCGGATATCATCTATGTGTCTACCGGGATCTTCGACCGCGAGGCAGCTAACTCTGTTCCTGCCAGTCTTGACGGGGGCGGCGTCGGTGTCCTCAAGAGTTTTGATGGGGGAGACACTTGGCAGGCCCTTGGTCGGGCAAACGGCCTGAATAATCTCTATATTGGTTCACTCTACATGCATCCCAGCGATCCTGACATCCTGTTGGCCGGGGCTGGCCATAACGTCTACAGAGAGGGGTCAGGGGTCTACCTGACTACCAACGGTGGCCAAACCTGGGCGCAGACGCTCTCGACAGCGTCCGAGCCCATTACCTCTGTAGAGTTTGCCGATTCAGATCCGTCGATCGCTTATGCCGGTGGGGCGTCCGCCTTCTACCGCAGCGAGGACGGCGGGCAGACGTGGGGCCTGATCAGCGGGGGCCCACCCGACTACAAGTGGGGCCCTGCGGGCATCAGGGCGGGGGTCCCCATCGACTTCCAGGTTGACCCCGGGAATGCTAACCGTATCTTTGTCAACAACTACGGCGGCGGTAACTTTCTCAGTGAGGACGGTGGGCGAACCTGGACAGTGGCAAGCAGGGGCTACACCGGGGCCCAACTGCACTCCATCGCCGTAGACCCCCGCAATCCGAAGTGTGTCTACACCATCGGACGCTCGGGGATATTCTATAGTACTGATGGCGGCAACGAGTGGCGGGGGCTCAACACCGCTCCGGCAAGCTATCCCGAGTGGTACACTGTTGTTGTGAACCCGGCTGACCCTGATGTGATAATGGTTTCTGATGAGCATCAGGGCGCGCTGCTCCGGAGTGGCGACGGCGGCGACCAGTGGCAGCTTGTTTTCGACCACCCTGGGGCGGAGCCCTACCCGGTAGACCGGCGCGGCGGCTACAAGGCCATTGCCTATGCTCCTTCGAACCCCAGTGTTGTCTATGCCGGGATGTGCGGTTCCGGGCTGGACGCTGCCAGCGCTGCGGAAGGACGCCACTTCGGAATCCACAAGTCTGTTGACGGCGGGCGTACCTGGGCAGAGGCCAACGACCAGACGACAGCAGATCAGAATGTCAGTGTCATCGCCGTTGACCCTCGGGACCACCAGGTTGTCTATGCAGGCACCGTCAACGCCGGCGTGTTCAAGAGCAGCGACGGTGGCCAGAACTGGCGGCAGGTCAACCAGGGGCTTGGCGTTCTTGATGTGCGCTCCTTGGCCATTGACGCGGCAAACCCGCTGGTGGTCTACGCGGGGACCGAAAGGGGCGGGATCTACAAGTCTGTTGATGGTGGCGAAAGCTGGAAGTATAGCGGCAGCGGAATGGACGCGGGGGGAAGCGTTAGGGCTATTGTCGCCGACCCCACCAGGCCAGGCACTATCTATGCCGCTGAACTACACACAGGGGTATATCATTCAGAGGACAACGGTAGAACCTGGGAGAGGATTGTGGCGGGGCTCAGCACCCGCGCTGTCAAGGATCTGGCTATTAGCAACGATGGCAGCACTCTCTATGCCGCTACCGAGGGTGAAGGCGTCTTCCGGTTGGACCTGCGGCCAAGCCAGGGGAGGTAGCGGATATGTCTCGTGAGATCTTGCTGATCCTGGTTATGCTGGCGGTCTTGCTGGGTTTGGGAGGAGCAGTTGGTGCCGTTGTATTCGTTGCCGCTGGGCCTGCTGATGCCAGTGGCCTGGCTGACGCCACTCCTACTCTGGTTGACAGAGAGATTAGGGGACTTGTCTGGGGAGGCACAGGGCCTGTGGCGGGCGCCGTTGTAAGGGTGCAGGGCACCGACTGCTCTGCCAAGACCGGTGCCGATGGGCGTTTCAGGTTGGTTGTGGACGAATGGCAGGATGGCATTGGGGAGATAGCGGACTCGGGCGGTACAGTGTCCCTGACCGCTTTTGCCCCAGGCTACTACATCGCTGGGCCGATTCATGCCTCGCCTGGCCAACGGGTTATCTTGTTCATCTTACACCAACACCCTACTAAGGATAATCCAGACTATGAATGGCTTAGCGCGGTTGGCGGCGAGGACGGGTCGGCTGCTGGCGCCTGCCAGGACTGTCACTCTGACCCTGCCGCGGCAAGGTCGCTATTGCCCTTTGACGAATGGGTGAGAGACGCCCACGGCACTTCCGCCGTGAACAGGCGGTTCTTGTCAATGTATCAAGGTACTGACCTTACCGGGGAGTACCGCAGCCCCGATACCCGCTACGCGTACCACCGGGACTACGGGAAGGTTCCTATAAGACCGGCGCCAGATGAGCCCTATTACGGTCCGGGTTTTAAGCTAGACTTTCCAGAACAGGCCGGCGATTGCGCCGCCTGCCACTTACCGGCCGCCGCGGCGAACACCCCCTACGAGACGGACCCGAGCCAGGTAATCGGGGTGGGGCGTGAGGGTGTCGCCTGCGATGTGTGCCACAAGATCTGGGATGTGATGCTTGACCCGACCACAGGCTTGCCGCGACCCAACATGCCTGGCGTCCTCTCAATAGAGTTCCGGCGGCCATCTGGGAAGCACCAGCTCTTTATCGGACCCTATGATGATGTCGCCCCTGGTGAAGACACCTATTCAGCTCTGCAGAATGAGAGCGAGATCTGCGCCCCCTGTCACTTTGGACAGTTCTGGGGGGTGCAGGTATACAACTCCTTCGGTGAGTGGCTGGACAGCCCCTATTCGGACCCAGACACGGGGCAGACCTGTCAGGATTGCCACATGCCCCGCCGCGGCGCCACCTACATCGCGCGGCCCGACAAGGGCGGCTTAGAGCGGGATCCCGAGACCATCTATAGCCACCTGATGCCCGGGGCTGCCGATGTCGAGTTGTTGCAGAATACGGCTGAGTTGGAGCTGCAGGTAGAGCGCAGCGGGGATGAGTTGTTCGTAGAGGTTTGGGTCACCAATTACAATGCTGGGCATCACATCCCCACCGATCACCCGGCTCGAAACATCCTCCTTGTTGTCACTGCGGTTGATAGTCGCTTGAGACCCCTGGAATACCTCGGGGACCAGGTCGTTCCTGAGTGGGGCGGCGTGGGAGTAGGTCACGATGACTATGCCGGACGCCCTGGCAAGGGATACGCGAAGGTGTTAGAGGAGCTATGGACAGAGGTGTCGCCTACGGCGGCCTATTGGCGTCCAACCAGGGTTAAAGAGGACACTCGCATCCCGGCCCTGTTCACTGATGTCTCCAGCTATCGTTTCCGGGTTCCGCAAGACACATCGTTAGTAATGGTCAAGGCCCAACTCATCTTCCGGCGCGCCTTTAAGTCGCTGGCTGAAGAAAAGGTTTGGGATACGCCGGACATTCTGATGGAACTTAAGTGGGCGCTGGTCCGGTGAGCTGAGCCCATCGAAGCAGGAGGACATTGCTTTGTGGCGTCTCATCCTGTATGATTAATGCTTGGCACAAGAGAAACAGAGCTTACGGAGGAGAAACCATGAGGTTCAAAGTCCAATCTATGAGTAGGGACGCTGCTCAGGCCATCTCTACTTGGCAGTATGAGAAGCCCTACGACTTTTACAACAGGAAACCCACCCAGAAGACCGTTGACTGGCTGCTAAACGGCTCCTACTACGCTGTTTGCGACGAGAAGGGGGAGCTTGTCGGCTACTACTGTTTCGGCAAAGGGGCCCAGGTGCCGGGCGGTAATCCCGCGGGGGCCTATACCGCGGCCGACGCCATCGATATTGGCCTTGGGATGAAGCCCGAATTGACAGGGACAGGTATGGGCCTTGCCTTTACTCAGGCTGGTGTGGAGTATGCTGTGAAGCATTTCGCCCCAGCGGCAATTCGCCTATCTGTGACCACTTTCAACAAGAGGGCAATCAAGGTATATGAGCGAGCCGGTTTCTACACTGACAAGGTTTTCATGAGTATGACGCCCGATGGAGAAAAAGAGTTCCAGTCAATGCTCAAGATAGTAGCGTCTAGAGGTGGTCATATTGCTGAGAATAAGCGACTCAATTCCCGACCAGGGTAGTCTGACGAGGTTCTTGGAACACACATACGGCCTGAACCTGTCTGATATCTCCTTGTACCGGAGCATGATTGGAGCGGTCTATTTCCTCCGGGAAAGAGACAAGCGATTCGTATTCAAGCTGCACCGGGCCTTTGACACCAGGGCAGCTATTCAGAGCACGGAGATCATCGACCACCTGAGACTAAATGACTTCCCCGTTGTCCGGATTGTCCCCACCCGGGGCAACAAGCTGTACTCCAGCGTCGAAATGCCGGAGGGGAACAGGGTCGGTGTTCTGTTTGAGCATATTGATGGCAAAGAGCCAGATGCTAAAGGCGAGGACATCTACCGGATCGGCAAGCTGGCAGGACGAATGCACAGAATCATGGATGACTATGACGGGGAAATACGGGAACTGGGAAGAGAACACTACGTTGGCCGCTTCGTAAAGATCATGCGAGACCTTTTCTCTGAGAAGGACAAGGTTGACGCCATGGAGGAGTACGGCAACGAGCTCTGGGCCCGGCTGTCGGCACTACCCAGAGGATTCTGCCATGGCGATCTGCACTCCGGCAACCTACTGAAGACGAAAGACGGAGAGATCATGTTCTTTGACTTTGACATTGCCTCCAATACCAGCCCTGTGGTGGACGTGGCATCCATATGTGATGAGACCGGTTTCTCCACACTGGACCTTGGAGACATCGAAAAGACTCATCGGACCTTTGAAAGGTTCTATGCGGGATACTCCCAGGAGAAGCAGTTGAGCCCGCTGGAGAAAGCGGTGATCCTCGAATGCATTGCGCTTCGCCACTATGAGTTGAACGGAACAATTCCGCGCTATCGGCTGCCCTTCGAGGGAAACCACTGGCTCAATGATGCCTACTTCAACAGGCACTACACCTGGATGATGCAGTGGAGGGATGCGAAGAAACCCGTGATCAGCTAGTTGCGTCGGCGAAGACCCGATCCAGCTCCACTCCTAGTCCTGGGAAAGCCACGGATGTTACGGTTTCCTGGCCCTTGAAGGTGACCTTGTCTGCTACGGAGTAATCCTCAAACGTGTATACATCCATCTGTGCTGAAGGGGTATTCACTATCCAGTACTCCCTGACCCCGCTTTCCATGTAGAGGTCGAGTTTCTGGACCAGGTCTCGGCTCTTAGTGGAATCAGAGAGCACCTCAACCACAAGGGTGGGTATCCCGTGATACTTGCCCTCTTCATTGATATTCTCCGGGTCGCAGATCACGAGGATGTCCGGCTGAACCACGTTGATCTTCTCCTCATCTCCCCGGCGGTACAGGGTAACATCGAAGGGCGAGACCAGCGGTTCGCATTTCTTGTCTCTGAACCACAGAATAAACTCGCCGAAGATCTCCTTGACCGCTTTCTGATGAGGATACAACGGCGAGGCCAGTAGTAAGACCTCACCGTCAATGTACTCGAAGCGGTTTTCACTTTCACTGGAGATCTTCAGGTAGTCATCATAAGTCATTCTAACCCCTCTAGGCATGAACTCTGCGGCGCTCTCGCTGACCAACCAACGACCCTCAACCTTGTCTTCTGTATATGCCATCAACTTGGCCACCTTCGTGCCGTGTTTGGTGATTACCACCTCTTCGTACTGGGACATCTCCAGGTATTTGCCGAAGTTGTTCTGCACTTCCGTTGCCGAGATAATCACAGAGAATCACCACCGCCTTTTAGGTATTTTGTAAGTGTATTATACCTAAACGGAGAGGATGTAGTCAATATAATTAGCTAACTGGCAGTTTCCTTTGCCAGCCATTTCTGCAGGATTTCATGAGGCTCAAAGTGAATTCATCTGAAGACATTAACTGCGTGTTTGAAGGAAGCAAGCTACAGAGAGGCAATGGCAAATGAGGATCGGCTCTTTCAAGTTTTCTATTGCGGAGTTCTCCGGTTCATTGGGAGACTTTGGCACACTCCTCCCTTTGGCGATTGGGTACATCGTCATCAATGGGCTGGACCCGTCAGGTTTCCTGATTGTCTTCGGACTGATCAATATAGTAACGGGGATTGTCTACCGTATACCCATGCCTCTGCAACCAATGAAGGCGGTAGCCGCCCTGGCCATAGCCCAAGCCTGGAGTCCACAGCTAATCGCAGCCACCGCCTTCTCCATGGGTCTCTTCTGGCTGCTACTGGGGATAGTCAAGCATACCAGAAAACTGATCGAAGTCGTGCCAGATGAGGTCATACGCGGAATCCAGGCGACCCTTGGAGTCAGCCTGGTCTGGCAGGGGGTTAAGCTCATTGTCGAAGACAGCTGGGTGCTGGGTGCAGCGGCAGTTATTTCTGTTGTGCTTTTGAATATTATCGGCCCCAGCGGGCGTCAGCGCCCGGTAGCTCTATACATCATGGGAGCCGGGTTGGCTATTATGGTGGCCACTGGTTTTGCGGATTGGCCAACCACATTTTCTGCAGGTCTCCCCAATTTACATGTTCCCTCCTGGTCTCTAGCAATTGAAGGGTTCTGGAAGGCCGGCATTGCCCAAATTCCGCTGACCTTCACCAACGCTATCATGGCTGTGGCGTTACTGATCAAGGACTACTTTCCCCACAGGGTGGTAACAGAAGAGAGGCTTATGATCAATACGGGGTTGATGAACCTGGCAACTTCAGTCTTCGGAGGCTTTCCACTGTGTCATGGAGCAGGGGGTCTGGCGGGCCAGTATTACTATGGAGCCCGCACTGGCGGGGCAAATCTGATGGAGGGCGGCATGGAGCTGGCCTTGGGGTTGTTCTTTGCTAGCAGCGTGGCATCGTTTTTCCAGGCGTTCCCCATGGCCCTTGTGGGCGCGATGATGGTCTTTGTTGGCATCGAACTCGGCAAGCTGACTGCTAAGGTTGAGAACTCCCACCTGCCGACTGTGTTGGTGACGGTGATCCCCGGGCTAATTTGGAATATGGGCATTGGGTTTCTGGCCGGTGTTGCCTTTAGTCTATGGCGAAGGTCGTGGTAATTCATGCCGGCACATAATAAAATGCTTATGAGGTGAGTCGGTTATGAAAAAACAGCACTACCTTGCTATTTTTCTTCTCGTCTTTATGCTGGCCGTTGTCTACAAAGTGACCAGTTCAAGCCTGCCGGGTTCTGCGCAGGCCCTGGAACTGCTTGAAGAGGCCATAGATAATGAAGTTCCTGCCTGGTTGCTCTTTCACTCCAACACCTGTGAGCCGTGTATAGAGATGAAGGCAGTCTTTGATGGCCTTGCCTCAGAGTACGATGGTGAGATAGCCTTCATCCCCGTTCAGTCGCCTTTACCCTCGGTTCAATCATCACCTTCGTGGCCATGGGCGTGCTTGTGGCCCTCCTCGGTGGCCTCTTTGGTCTGACGGCGGCACACCCTTTCTGATGCTTGTCCTAACAATGGCATTTGCGCAGGGGAAATTGCTGCTGGGTGTAGTACTCCTCTTCGCTTACGGAGTTGGCAGAGGCGTTCCCCTGATTGTCGCGGGTACTTTCGCAGGCGCCCTGGCAACATTGAGGGGCATAGCCGCCCATCAACGGCTGATAAATGGGGTAGCGGGGGTTATATTGTTAATAGCCGGCGCCTACTTCTTCTGGCAGGCTTAATAGATAGAAAGGGCTTTTGCGATCTGAGGTTTATGACAGTTAGTCGAGATGATTTCATCCTGGTTGACACAATAAATTAGCTTATGCTAATATACTACATAGTAACGAGGGAACATGGTGAAGTCAATGGACGCGTTGGCATTTAGGGGTGATAACCCGTGAACAATCTGGTGAATACATTCAGGGCCCTGGGACAGGATGCCCGCCTCCGGATCTACCTGCTTCTAACACAGACGCCGCTTTGCGTCTGTCAGATAGAGGCTGCATTCGACATAAGCCAATCCGCCATCTCGCAACACCTGAGGGTATTGCGGGAGGCGGGTTTAGTAACTTCGACTCGCAGGGGCCAGTGGGTCATCTATGAGGCCCAACCATCTGTGGTGGAGGAGATGTGCAGCAGGCTTACCGAGATCACTGGTGGCGCTACTGGTTTAATGCCAGACCTGGAAACAGCTCTGGAGCGGGCCCGCCAGGTGCAGGTGGACGTCTGTAGCTTTGATGAGGAAGGTGATCCTAATCCTTATAGAGAGCAATGCTGAGATCTTTCAGCAGGAGAGATTAGGGGTCTTATTCCTGTGCACCGGCAACTCCTGCCGGAGTCAGATGGCCGAGGGCCTCCTGCGCAAGCTCCGGCCCGACTGGGATGTTGTCAGCGCCGGACTGGAGCCAAAGGGTATCCACCCATTGGCGATTGAGGTCATGAAGGAACTGGGCATTGACATCTCAGGCCAGTCCTCTGATCCTTTGAAGCCAGAGCACTTCCACCGGGCGGACCTGGTCATCACTCTATGCGGCGATGCAGACCAGCGCTGCCCGATGGTACCGCCGGGTACAAGGAAGCGGCACTGGCCCTTTGAAGACCCTGACCAGGCCGTGGGAACCCAGGAGGAGGTTCTCGACCAGTTTCGCGAGGTAAGAGACGCCATCCAGGCTGCTCTTATCGGGTTGACCAGTTGAACAGTAGTAGAACTTTGGGAGGGATTGAGATGGCCACAGCAGAGCAGAGAGGCCTTTCACTGTTAGACAGATTTCTGACCCTGTGGATTTTTTTAGCGATGATAGTCGGTGTCGGACTGGGGTTTGTCTTCCCGGGCTTTGCCGGGTTTTTAGACAGGTTTTCAATTGGCACCATGTCGATACCAATTGCCGTGGGGCTTATCCTGATGATGTATCCACCACTGGCGAAAGTCAAGTATGAGGAACTGGGCCGGGTCTTCCAGGACACAAAGGCCTTGGCCTTGACCTTCACGCAGAACTGGTTGGTGGGACCGGTTCTCATGTTCATCTTGGCGGTTGTTTTTCTAAGAGATTTTCCGGAGTACATGATTGGCTTGATTCTGATTGGCCTTGCCCGCTGCATTGCAATGGTTATTGTGTGGAACGCTCTGGCCAAAGGTGATACGGAGTACGCGGCGGCCCTGGTGGCCTTCAACTCGATATTCCAGATCCTGTTCTACTCGGTATACGCCTTCGTGTTTATAACGGTTCTGCCAACTTGGCTCGGGCTATCGGGGGCGGTGGTTAACATTACCGTCCTTGAGGTGGCCAAGAGCGTACTCGTCTTTCTGGGCATTCCCTTTGCCGCCGGATACCTGACCCGGTTCTTCCTGTTGCCGGCAAAGGGACGGGAGTGGTACGAGGGTAAGTTTCTCCCAGCCATAAGCCCCATTACCCTGAGCGCGCTGCTCTTCACCATTGTGGTGATGTTCTCTCTCCAGGGCGAGCAGATAGTAAAGCTACCGATGCACGTTGTTCGCATTGCCATTCCGCTGGTCCTATACTTTGTCATCATGTTCCTTGTGTCCTTCTGGATGAGCTACCGCGCCGGGATTGACTATGAGCGAACAGTGAGTCTGTCCTTTACTGCCGCCAGCAACAACTTTGAGTTAGCAATCGCCGTGGCGGTAGGCGTTTTCGGCCTTGGCTCAGGTCAGGCCTTTGCCGCCGTTATCGGACCCCTGGTAGAGGTCCCGGTTCTCATCAGCCTTGTAAACGTGGCCTTTTGGTTCAGGAAGACCCTCTGGAAGGTCGACAACGATGGAGAAACCGTTACTGCCGGATAGTTATGCCACAGGCAGCTGGGTATTAGGACCGACCTGCTGACGGTGTTCATCTGGGGAAGGTGACCTGCTATGATCTACACCCCTGTCAAACTACTTGTTGAGAATGTCTTTGGGCTGAGTATGGCCACTCGCCTTGGCGAGAGCGTGCACTTTTTCATCTACGACACTATCAAGATTCTGCTCCTGTTGGGGCTGATGATCTTCGCCATCTCCTACGTCCGCAGCTACTTTCCTCCAGAAAGGACCAAGGAGGTTCTGGGGCGCTTTCGGGGCGTCACCGCTCACCTGATGGCCTCCCTCCTGGGAGTCGTGTCTCCCTTCTGTTCTTGCTCAACGGTGCCGGTTTTCATCGGCTTTGTTGAGGCCGGGATCCCGCTGGGGGTAACCTTCTCCTTTCTCATAACGTCGCCCATTGTTAACGAGGTCGCCCTGGCGATGCTGATCGGGCTCTTTGGGATTAAGATAGCGGCAATCTACGTTACCGCCGGCGTGCTGATAGGCGTTGTTGGCGGGATGCTAATTGGCTACTTTGGACTTGAGCGGTATGTTGAGGAGTACGTATTTACCATCGGGGTTGGAAGCGCCGAGATTGAAGAGAAGACCTGGCGCGACCGGGCGGCATACGCCAAGGAGAACGTCAAGGACATTGTGAAGCGGGTATGGCTCTTCGTGGTAATCGGTATCTCTCTCGGCGCCGTCATCCACGGCTATCTGCCAGAGAACTTCCTGGTGGGATACGCGGGGGCCGACAATCCCTGGGCGGTTTTCGTTGGCGTGGCCATGGGGATCCCAATGTACTCCAATGCCATCGGCACCCTGCCCATAGTGGAGGCGCTGATCGGAAAGGGTGTTGGGATCGGCACGGCGCTGGCCTTCATGATGGCCGTCACCGCCCTTTCACTACCGGAGATGATCATCCTGCGAAAGGTAATCAAGCCGCGCCTGATTACCATCTTCGTGTCTATTACCGGGGTCAGCATCGTGTTTGTGGGCTACCTGTTTAATATCATCATGTAGCAAAGAAGGAAGCCTCATGAAGGAAAGCAGCTTCATGTAGGAAAGCAGTTTCGAGTGAGTGCGAGAGCAGTTTCAGCTTAGGAAGGGAGGACAAGAGATCTATGGAAATAAAGGTGCTTGGACCGGGGTGTATGAATTGTAAGACCCTTGAGAAACGGGTGATTAACGCCGTCGCTGAACTGGACGTTGCCGCCGATATTCAGAAGGTGGAGGATATTGCCGACATAATGAAATTTGGTGTCATGTCCACTCCAGCCCTAGTCATTGATGGCAAGGTGGCTGTCAGTGGCCGGGTGCCTTCTGTTAATGAGATCAAGGGTTACATTGAGAAGGGTTCCTAGCTGCCTGACTGTCAACAACTGGGCGTAACGCCCTACAGGCATTTGGTAGATGACCCCTAGTCCGCACGACGCGACTAGGGGTCATTCCCAAGGTAATCACGTCACGATCATGCGTTCCAGCAAGTTCAGGCCCTCAGGCCAGGTCAATCAGCTCAGCAAGGTCTGCCAGTTTGTCTATAGTCAGATCTGGCTGCAGACTGGCGCTCTTCAGTTGCTCTTCACTGAACTTACCTGTGCGGACCAGTACCGTTCTCATTCCCAGTGCTGCTGCGCCCCCTATGTCGGTGATAACATCGTCTCCAACCATGACGGTGGTCTCGGGAGTAGCGCCCATCTGGGCTAAGGCCATCTCAAAGAAGAGTTGTGAAGGTTTGCCGAGAACCACCGCCTTGGTCCCGGTGAACTGTTCGAACATGCGGGTGAAGGCCCCGGTGTCCAGCGACCTGCCTCCTTCTGTGAGGAAATAGGGCGAGTAACTGGTTGTCAGTAGCCGTGCTCCGGCGCTGATAAGCCGGTAGATCTTGTTCAGTTCCTCATAGGTGCAGATATCCTGCAGGTCACCCAGGACAACAACTGCCGGGTCAGTGTCGTTGTTCGGGTCAACGCTGAAGGCCGCTCGCACATGGTCTGAGCCGGCGAAGTAGAAGGACTGCAGGCCTTCCCGTCTGAGCAGACCCTCGGCAGCCACAATCGGGTTGAGGATCCTCTCGGGCGCGACAGGGAGACCATTGGCGGCCATGGCCTGGGCAATGCCATCAGCTGTTCTCCCAGCGGTGTTGGTCAGGAAGCAGTACCGGAGGCCCCTTTTATCCAAGGACTTGATGAATTCAAAGGAACCGGGTATCTCACGATGGCCCTCAAACAGTGTGCCAGCCATATCAATGAGCAGGGCGTCAATGCTGCCCAGCTTCGCTGTGTCATTTCCGTCCAATACCATCAACTCCACGATTGAGCCTGGCTAAGCATCCTCCAGAATTTCCATATAGTACTTCTCGAGAAACGGCTCCTCCATTGCCCCTTCATTGTACCAAGTATTGCCGGGGCCGAACACTGTTTATGCCAGAAACCTTTCAGCTGAGGGGCGGAGCTAGGGGGAGTTGTCACGATTGAGCCTTGCTCCCGTGTGGCTCGGCGGGTGGATTACTGGGCTAGCAGGATTCTCCAATTTTCTGGCGAATTCAGTGGTACTTGGCCATGTCTGCCAACTCAGGTAGGTGTGGCCAAATGCTTATTCCGTCCTCCCGTGGAATACCTGTAGGGGCTGATTTCAATGAGAAGTTGCGGTAATAAGGTTAACAGAAGTCTCAGGGTGGGAAGCGCCGTCTTGCTCGCCTTATGTGTTACTCTGACGGCGCCGGTGCTAGATGCCCAGGCCAGCTTTCTGGGGCTCTGGGATCCCCCTCCGCGGCCATCTACGGAGCGCGAGTCTCATCCCGCGGATGAAGTCGACCCCCGTTCAGGACAGGTTAATCGTAGCGTGACACAGTTCACCCTTGAGGGTCTGGGGCCTGATACCATCGTGGCTCGCACTTATGTTGGCCCTAACGCCCGGACCGGCAGTATGGGCGTTAGCTGGCGCTTTTCTCTCGACCAATGGTTGCAGATGTATGCGGGGTTCAACATCACCGAATGGCGCGGTGACGGCTCCTGGCGAACCTACTGGTTCCGTCCTGCCGACGAGGATGCCTATGTAAACAGCTTTGATGGTGACGAACTAATTTACTATGATCTGAACGACGGCTACTACGTGCCGGATACGATATACAATCTGGCAGGGCTTATCCGCGTGAACCAGGACCGCTATGAGGTGCGCTACCCTGAAGGCAGCGTCTATGTTTACACCGGCTACTACGCGCCTTGGCGCGATCCTCAAAGCCCGATCGCCGGCAGGTTGGCTGAGGTTCAGGACGCCGACGGCAATAAAGTGATCTACACCTATGACAATGAGGGTAGGCTCGTCAGGTTGACTGACGCCGCCGGGCGCACATTCGAGCTTGCCTACGAAGACAGCAGCAACCCGCTCCTGCTAACGTCCCTCACCGACCCACTGGGTCACACTTGGATCTATTCGTATAGCAGGGAAGGGCTGTTGACCAGCGCAACAACTCCCGAAGGGTTGACAACTACATACCGGTATAATGACAATAGTTGGCTTACTGCTGTGGTAAGCCCGAAGGGGACTACTACTGCCTACACCCGAGATGGGGAAGGGCGCGTCATTGAGGTCAGGGCCACTGGTTACGAGCCCGTGAGGTTTACCTACGAGGACGACGGCCAGCGCGTGACTCGCGCCAACCTCGATGGGAGACAGCAGTTTTGGGAATACGACGAATTTGGTCGTCTGGTAAGCTATATCCATTTGGATGGGGGTGTCTATACCTACATATATGACGATCGTGGCTTGCTCATGGAATTTATCACCCCCGCAGGCCGCTGGAGCATGATCTACGACAAGAGGTGGCGCCTGGTAAGCCGCACTGATCCTGAGGGGCATACTGAGACCTGGCAATACCACAAGATCCTGGGCCTGGTTACGAAGCATGTGGGTCTGGACGGTAGCGAAGTGACCCGCACCTACGATGATGCGGGCCATCTGCTTTCCGAGACTCTCTCCGGCAGTGGCACTACCACCTGGCAGTATGACAGTTCCGGCCTGGTTATCCGGCGTATCGACCCCGACGGGTCGGTATGGGATTATTCGTATGATGAGAACGGCCTTCCTACGGTTAGTGCCGCCCCTGGGGGGCGTGAGCAGCACACTGGTTCCAGTACTGTGAAGCAGTGGGGTTTCATAGAGAGGCTAATGTTATTCTCCGTACTAGCCTTGATCGTATTATGGCTTCGCCGGTCTTAACCTGGCCGCGAGACGCTCCAGAGTGGGGCTCGAAACTGTATCCGCCGTTTGCTCGAAGTGACCGGGAGGGGAGCCCCCTCCCGGTCAGGATGTTGGTTCCACTCATCCCATTCTATTCCAAGGTATAATGGTATAAAGCGGTAGCGAAGAAGGGGCAAGCCCCTTCTTGTGACGACAGGCTCTACGGGGGTGTCACATGGAGAATACCCTGATTAGTAGGGAACTGGTGGCGAAAGCGCTTGAGGGGTTTGGGTTTTCGTGCCCGGTCTCTGAAATGGAAACCATCCAATACTATGAGGGACCTGATAGGCTGCGAGCCGTAGTAAAGGCCGCTTTGTCCGATGGCAGGGAAGTGGTGGTGAAGCTGTTCGATGATCCCTTTGTCACCAAGGCAGCTTTGCAGGGCCAGGCTCTCCTGCGCCACTGCTACACTGGTGCTGGCATCAAAGTTCCCTCACAGTATCGGACCTTAGATGACCTGTTCTATTTAAGCGCAAAAGCGGCTAAATGGTCGCTATCCATCACAGCTGAGGAGTTCATCAAAGGAACTGAAATGAGACAGGCCAGTTTGAGACACATGAGCGAACTCGGTTCCATCCTTGGGAGAATGCACTTGGCATCAGAAAGAGACGGCATACGGATTGGTAGTAGGACCATGTGGTCCATGAGGGCTGACGGAACCGAGAGGGGTTTTGGTGAGTGTCACGATATGCTTGCCTTCAATCTCTTCATGCGCGATTACAGCCACCTGGCAGGCGCTAGAGAGCATCATGGACTGGTACGGTCGATTATCGATACCTTCCAGTGCAAGCTTAAAGAGTTGGAGACTGTGTGGGATGAGCTCCCTAGTGGTGCCGTCCACGGGGATCTGTCACCGAATAATGTCTTGCTGGACCAGAAGACAGGGATTGCGGGCATAGTTGACTTCCACACCGCTGGAGATGAGGTCTTTGTCAATGACCTTGTCAGCGAGGGGCTGCTGCTGGCTTATTCCAGCGATATGACTAACACATTCGACGAACAGACCATTGACTGCTACCTCGAGACCTTTGTCTCGGCCTATTTGGGGGAGAGGGCTGTCAATGGACTTGAGCTGGCTGCTCTGAATAACCTTTACTGTGTCCTACGGTCATTTTGGTTCAGCCGATTGAAGAGTAGCCAGCAGCTGTTAGAGAAACAAGCATCCGATGAGCTCAACCACTTCCTAGAGATGACAAGGGATCTGTTAGAGGGAAGCCCTTCGGGGAATTGAGAGGTGACAGTCTGTGAACCCGGTTGAGAACCCCCTTCGAACCACGGTGCTGCTTATGCTGGTCATCCTCGCAGTCACCCTGGTCGTGATGCCTAAATCCAGAATGGATCTGCTTGGGGAGTTTGGTTGGCGTTACTTGATGTCCACCGATGATAAGGTGGCCTACATCAACAGACTAAGCGGTACCGAGTACTACAAAGAGCATGGCGAGGAATACGGCCTGGGCGTTGCTGCAAGGTTTATCCCGTACTCATCAGAGATGGTTCGTTTTGCAGGCGCAGGACCAGTTCGGCTGGAGCTTGTAGAATATGGAGCGGACGAGGGTCCTCCGCTACTTCAAATAGAGGAGAACACTTTTGGCTATGAGTCGAAGGAATTCCCGATCCGCTTGTATATCACCGTTGAGACCTTCAGGAATGAGCAGGGCAGCACCTTCGAACGACCCTCAGGATGCACGGTGGGGCCTAATGGTGAGAACATGTTTCGTATTTGGATCAAGGCAGAACCCATAACGTAGCCAGCCAGGAGGTGGCGAACGGGTGTTGAGGGTAGTCAGTCAGACCGGCCAGATCATCCTAGGTGGCGTGGTCGGTGTAGTCCTAATCATAGCCGTCTTGGCTGGGCCATCCCACTTAGCAACCTGGTGTGCCAATCGGCACGATGCCCAGGTATGGGGCGCGATAAAGGAGCGTCTGGAACCATCCAGTGTTATCTCAGTAACTGCTATTGTCGAGTTACACAAGCAGCTTTCGTTTACTGAAAGCCAGGTGAAGGACGTATTGGCACTGCTGAGCGAAGCAGAGTTCGAAGAGAGTATACGAATGGAACGGGGGAGGACCCCAGGAACTCCACTTGTCATCTTAGCTTTAGAGTTTCGCGATGGCACGAATGAAAACCTCGGAGTTTTCCCTAGTGGTTCCGTTGTAATAACCCCTCGAAGCATTTCATCAGATGCGTGGTTTCTGGTATCTGTTGAGGGATTGTGGGGTTGGCTAGATGGTGAACTTGGGTTGGGGTTGGAGCGTGGCAAATGACAACTACCTACCTACAAAGCCCTTAAGGCAGCTGAAGGAGGTGATGTCCTGTGCAGAAGAGGGTTCTTTATTTTCTACTATTAACTATTTTGGGGCTGACGTGTCTTGTCGTCACCCTTCACGTCCATAACAGCAACATGAACCAGCGGCTTGAAACGGATTACTGGCGTTGGCTGAAAGGCGCAACCGACGTAGACCTTGCATTGGCACTTAAGCAGAATCCGGCGGTTTTACGGAGATATGCCGAGAAGGCCACCGCGGCGAAAGCGCTGGCCGAAGCACAGTGGGGCTCAAGTGACCCTGAGTTTCAGGCGGCATACGCACTGTCGTGGGCACTGCACAAAGTGGATGGTGACACGACACCCGAGAGGGTTGGGCTCCTGCAGGAAGTGATGGGCTGTTTCACCGCGCAACTAAAAGGCTTTGACCTGGAGCACCTGGAGACCTCGGATCGTAGCTATCCGGATGCCATGGAGATTCTGCGCAGACTCCAGAGCCTCAAGGGCGAGATTCCAAAAGTCGAGAAGATTTTACCACCTGACCTCAGGTGGCAGTGAGAGGGGGTCGTTATGTCCAGGTCATCAAACTGGCTCATCTTATGCCTCGCGCTCTTTTGTTTAGTCGTTCTCGTAATGCCGTTTGCCACTCAACTCGCCCTTAGGGTTAGCCTGTTTGGGGAGTGGGGTTACCGGCATCTCGTGTCAAACGAGACCAAAGCCGCGTGGATCAATGAGTTCTATAAAGGCAACACCGATGAGGTTGCGCTGGGTACAAGCGCGCCTGTTCGTTACTCAGGCACCAGTGTCTCTCTGGTAAGCGTGAACTCTTTGAAAGTGGTAGTCAAGGACGACAGTAGAATCATCGCATCACGCACATGGACCCCCTTGAATGGAGGAAGCTACCACGGAAAGGACTTGACGCTAATTTACACTTCGCCCACCTATCCCTTGCAGATCACGATTACGATTATTAGGGTCAACAGAACCGGCGGCGCCCCAGGAGGGTCAGGGTCTGGCTCAATCTGCATCAAGGCTCGTGCTGAGCCGGACCCTCCGGTGGCGATATTAGGTCATCTAGAGGGCTTTACCCTCATCGACACGATACTTACTGACGACTCGGTGGGGCAGCGCTGGAGTTGTGGCGCGTGGCTTCTGCTCTCTGACGGGACCCTTGTGGTACGAGTCCTCATACGGGATCCCGATAACCGGATGGAGAAGGCATCAGCAGAGCTGCTTGTCGAGTCACTGGCAGAGCAGATTCTGGAACTAAACAGATAGGGCCAGGCCGAGCTTAGCCGCAAGCCTGCTGACGTTTTCTTCTGTGACCTCGATGTGCCACCTTCTCAGTTCCTCGGCGAGCAGTAGCCTGACCGCTCCCATTGCGTTAGGCACTCCATTGTCTCCGGCTGACTCAACAGCATTCTTGACGGCCACCAGGTTTCTAAGGTACAGCTTCGGCGAAATCTCCAGGATCTTGTCGATGACATCGAAGTCCACGACCTCTTTCTCCCGGAGGCCATGGGGCTTGAACTTACACTTCTGGGGCATGAAGGGACAGGTTATTGTATCCGCCTTCTGCCCAAACTCGAAGAGCATGGTGCACTTCGGGCAGTAGAAGCGGCCAGGCTCAGCGCTCATCACATCCATCATGTGCAGGTCGAAGGGCCCTTTCAGGCCGATTCTCTCGCTCAGGGCCTGTACCGCGGCCAGTAGTAACTTCTTCAGGCGCTTCTTGGCGGGCATTTCCTCGCCCCAGATGATGGAGGCATCAACCAGGAGGAAGGTGATGCCCTGCTCGCCAAGGCGGGTGGCCACATCTGACCCACTGAAGTAAATCAGGAAGCTCTTGGCGGCCTCCAGCGGGTTGTCGCTGTAGTTGACATTCCACTCAGCCAGTTCCGCGAGATACTCCTGGGCCAATTGGTGACCAAGTTGCATCAGGGTGTTGTCATCGTCACCCAAGCCGGTCAGCAGGGCGGCCTGGACCTTCTGGGCTATCTTGGGGTAGTAGAGGCCGATGCGCTCATAGGCCAGGGTTGACCCAGGAGGCAGGCTTTCCACTGCCAGGGGCGTATTGACGCACATGTCGGTCATGTAGGGGCAGACGGGCTCTTCGAGTTCAAAGAACTTCTTACACATCACACACCAGTACCTGCCCGATGGTGACTCTATTCCCGGGGTCATATTCTCTTTCATCTTTGACATCATCGCTGTTTTATCCATTAAATGATACCTCCCAGATATGACAATCAGGCTTCTTTAGGACTAGGGGGGCTAACAAAACACCAGGGACATTATACCCTAGGGGGTATACAAAAAGCAAGGGTTGACACTGAAGGGTTAAGTGTCAAGCAGGCTCGGTACCCCCTTGAACAGCAGAGGGATATGACGGGTGCGAATAGAAAGGCTCCATCGAGAGTTTTACAACGGTAGGAACTCGACGCCCTGAGGAGGAAGCCCTCAGGGGACACATCGGGAGGCGAACTAGATGCTAAAGAGCCTGTTAGAGATCATCAAGGATGAGTTTTCCGGAGACCTGGCTCTGGGTCATGTTACCGAGGTCATCAGGCACCATCGCATTCAGGCCAGTCCAGGCTATCGCGCCGCCGCCAACTACTGCAACCAGTCTCTCGAAAAGGCTGGAGTAGAGTCTGAGATTCTCAGTTTTGCCGCGGATAACAAGCGGCAGAGCTGGTCGGACCGCAGCTTCCTGGAGTGGGAGGCAACAGAGGCAGAACTAAACCTCCTGGAACCGGAGAACTACAAAGTATGCAGCTATGCCCAGGAGAAGCTGAGCCTGGTCCAGCGCAGTCATCCAACGCCCGAGGGTGGCGTCGATGCTGAACTGGTGGTGGTGGAGAAGGCCGATGACCCCAGGAGCTATGAAGGCCTTGATGTCAAGGGCAAGGTAGTCTTGGTGGACTGCAATGTCCGCGACGCCAAGAGGGTGGCAGTAGACCGCTTTGCCATCGGCCTGGTCTCTGACTACATCGCCGAGTTTTCGCCGGTGCGCTCTCGCTGGGATGTCCCCGATGCGGTTCAATACGCGTCTTTCTGGTGGACCGGCGCTGACAGTGAACTCCCTGCCTTTGGCTTTTCGCTGTCTCCCCGTCAGGGCGACAGGCTGCGACGGCTCTGGAAGAAGAGGCAAGGCGAAGCCAACCAGGCTGACCCAGAAGGCGGCGGGTTTCTCAGGGTTCACGCTGAAGTTAAGTCCCGGTTCTACGAAGGCTCCATTGAGGATGTTGTCGGCTTCATTCCGGGCTCTACGGAGGAAGAGGTCATTGTGGTAGCCCACCTCTGCCATCCAGCCCCATCAGCCAATGACAACGCCTCGGGCGTGGCCGTAGCCCTGGAGGCTGCCCGGGCCCTGCAGAGGTGCATTGATTATGGGAAACTGGCGAAACCCAGGCGCGGCATCAGGTTCCTGCTGCCGCCTGAAATGTCTGGCACCTATGCCTACCTGGCTGCAAACGAGGATCGCATTCCCAGGACCGTTGCCGGCCTGAACCTGGACATGGTAGGGCAGGACCAGGATCTGTGCAAAAGCACCCTCCAGGTGGAGTACCCCCCACTGGCCCAGCCCTCCTTCACCGGCGACCTGGCGATGCGGATCCTTGAGGACATTGCCGGGGAGGCGAAGAACCTGGCGGGGACGTCGACATACGCCTTGTTCAGGTACGCGGCCACCCGTTTCTCCGGTGGAAGCGACCACTACATCCTCTCGGATCCCACCGTTGGCATCCCCGCCCCGATGGTCATCCAGTGGCCGGATCGTTTCTATCATACCAGTGAGGATACGCTGGACAAGGTTGACCCGGCCATGCTCTACCGGGTCGGGGTGCTGACGGCGGCCTACGCCTACTTCATTGCCAGCGCTGGCAGACGCCAAGCCCTCTGGTTGGCCCATGAGATGGTGGAGCGGTTCCAGGCTGAAGTTGCCGAGGAAGCCAGGGGTACGCTTGACCGGCTCTCCGAAGGCGCCGGCGAGACCGGTGAGGCCGAGACGGGTGTCGAGGTCGACAATGTAATGGCCAGGGAGATTGACCGGCTCGAGCGAAGACTCCAGTTTAAGCTAGAGAGGAAAAGGGCTGACCTTGCCAGTCTGAAACGGCTAGCGCCTGGGGCATCTGAGGATCAGGACCAGGCCTCGGCTCACGCCCTGGTTGAAGCCCTGGATGAGATCCAAGATGATCTTGCGTCTATTGTTGCTGCAGCTGTTAACCGTCTGAAGATGGTGGCAGAGGGGATGGCTTCTCCCGGCTCAAGTCATTCGGCACACAAGAAGGATGGGCCTGCGTCCCCCGATGAGAGTAGCGATGATGACAGCCCAGACCAATGGGAGCGGGCTGCCAGGACAATGGTGGTAGACCGGGTCTATCCTGGGCCGATTCAGCCCAAGAATCTCTTTGCGGGCCAACCCGAAGCGGAGGATGCCTGGGAAGCCTTCGTCAAGGAACACAAGGAGTTCCGGTCCAGCTTGACGTCGGCCATCTACTGGATCGACGGTAACCGCACCCTCGCCGAAGTAGCTGATCTGGCAGAGCTTGAGACGGGGCGTCGTGATGTGGAGTATCTAGTCAAGTACATTGAGCTACTGGAGAAGGCAGGGCATGTGAGGGTAGAGAGGAATACAGATGAGCGAGTACGACGATCTTAAGGCCGCTGTTGTCGCCCTTGCCAAGCTTTGCGATGAGCACTCGGGAAAACGCCTATCGGCTTGGAGACTTATCTCCCACAGCGCTACTGTCAAGTTGCCAGTTGAGAAGGGGGAAGGGGAAGGCGAGCCTTGAGAGTTCTTTCAAGGCCTACCTGATGCCGCCTTCCCAGTCCAGAGCTTCTCCAACGAGCGCAACGCGGTTATTGCCTCGGGAGAGAAAGTGTACAGCTTTCGAACCTCGGTGGTCGGGCCGGACCGGGATGCCCGGTCATAGAGGCGAAGGAAGGAAATGGGGTTGCCAACCTCCGCCACCATCTCCTCCTTACCGACTCGCTCCAGAATTGCCTTGGCCATGTAGTAACCGACCGGGTGCCCGCTAAAAGGGATCTTGGGTTTAAGGAGTTTACCGGCACTGGCTATATCGATAGTTCCGGCAGCCATGCAGGCAAGAGTATCATCCAGCTGGCTAAGGAAATCAGGGGCCTGCTCAATAGCCTCTGCAAGCTGTTCAACGGCAGACCGCATACCATCAGAGAGTCTCCCCATCTCCAGTTCTCCAAGATACACCTGTAGGTCAATCAGGTCTGCGATGCCTTCGCGCTGCACTGAGTGCAGAATCCAGAGGAGCTCTTGGCCTTCTTCACCAACATCGGAGGAGTCAATCTCCAAGAAGTGACGCCTTCGGAGATTGTGGTGGTACTCGTGAGCCAGTGTGAGAGGGAGAATCCCCTGCAGATGACAGTCGCTAGCACAAAGCAGGTCAAGAACTACCGGGGAGTAGCCTCTGGCGCCGTGATTTTGAAAGATCACAAAGGCAACATCGTCAAGCTCCGTTACCTGCTCAAGAGGCAAGTACTCAAGGCTTCGGGACACGGCTTCGTCCAGGAGATCCTGCTCCACGCCGGCCAGTCTGAGCTCCTGCTCCTTCAGGACCGGGGCTTTTTCCGCAATTCTTAGACAGTGTTCCAGGAATTCACTGGGGCCCTCGACTAATGCCATTTGGCGTTCTGCAGCGAGTGAGGGTTTAAAGGCCAGCCGGAAGGTGTCTACAAAGCGTTCCCGCCTGTATTCCGAAGCCGTCAGGGCCAGGTAACCTGGAGTCTGAAACAGTGCGTCCCACTGCCCTTGTGTTGGCTCACTGTCGGCCTGCAGACTCTCAAACACCCTCCAGAAGTGTCTCATGGCTGAGAAATCGAAACTCGCAGTCTTCAAGTGGTATCACCCCCCAATTCTGTTGATACTAGGTGCCACCTGTGGTAGGATTTGCCTTAGAGGGTCGAAATCCTGCCGAGGGAGCGAGACGCTTGATAGAGTTGTAGAGCGCAGCAAACTGCGAAGAGTTGGTAATCCCTCTGGAAGGTTGGGGGCACGAGGGAGAGGAATGGCGGTGGCCGAGAGGGGGTACCCCTGTGGGAAGAATTGGTGGACTGGAAACGCTGATCATGATCATCAACTTCATCATCCTCATCGGAATTCCAGGTGCGCTTATCTATGTACTGTATCGGCTGATGCGCGGGCAACAGGAGATACTGAAGAAGCTCAAGGGCCTTGACGAACGGTTCCGCGACGGCGGACCAAGCTAGTGGGCTGGTGAGACTGATGCGCTTGCGCCGAAGCCGAACTCTCAAGGGTTGGCCAGGGCCAAGGTGGCAGCTTTCAATGGGGTCTGGTTTTGCTATATCCTCTCTAGCATCTGGCGTCTATCCCGGCGTAGTTTCTCTTGGGCCGCCGTGATGTCTGCTAAGGTCTCATCGAGCCCCTCCATGACCGACATTATCTTGTCGTGTTGACTCTCGGCGGCATCTAGGGCCTGGTTAATCTTGGACTGCACAACTCAGTCCGCTATGAGACCATCAAAGAAGTAGTCGGCAAAGACTGAGAACCCACTGATATCGACGTTCAGGTTGAGGTCCACTCTCACATCTCTAAGCTCTCTGACGAAAACCCGAAGGGCGTGTTGGGATCTATGAGCCAGGTTCTTAGCCTTGTCTATATGAGAGTGCTTAACTGCCGTTGAGATCAGGCCCCCTCCGATCAAATCCCAGACGCCCCAGCCCTGAGCAGATTTTAGAGCCCTGATGACCTGGTTAACCAGGTCGTGGGCGGCCTCACCCGCCGACAAAGCCTCTTCGATCTCGCGTTGCTGACCCGTAAGGGAGGCTAGCTCTTCAGTTACCTCAGATAGCTGACGGCCCCTCTCGCCGTCCTCCCTGACCAGAATTGTCTCCTTCTCTTGAAGAAGGTTGTGAAACTGCTCATCGAGACCCCCAAGGGCGCTGACCTTGTCTTCAATATGGTGGGCCTCCGCCTGCAGCTGTTCTACAGCATACCCTGCCTCGTCATAGCGGAGTTTAGCCAGGAGAAACTCTCGCCTTTCTTTCTGTAGCCGGGCCTCTTTGTCCCCAAGAATGGTGCAAAAGAGATTGGCTATGCCCAGGCCTTATAGTGCTGTCACGTCTCGCTCTTCCGATTTCATCGCCTTCTCCAGTTGGGCCAGACGTTCTTGTTCTTGCTTGAGGGTTTCACGGGTTGATTCCAGGGACCGCGTCAGGCGGTGCAGTTCCTGTTGTTGCTGGGCTACCTCTTCCAGTTGCCTGTTAATGTCTTCGAGCACAGGATCACCCTCTGTCCGACTGCTCCAAGTAAGCATGGTACTTGAGGTTAAAGAGATTGTTTTCTACACGTTCCTTATACTATGGGATAGGGCCTTGGGTTTCAGATCCAACGCGAACCAGGCTGTATATGTTCAGGCAAGGAAGTAGCTGGTCTAGACTAAGAGACAGTATGATATAATATGAGACATCATAGTACATCCGACTTGAAGGGGGGCATTGAGGAGTGGGTAGATCAGATGATAAATGGCTCACAGCCGATGAAGCAGCCAGCTATCTCAAGGTATCCAGGTCCACTGTCTACCGCTGGGTGAAAGAAGGGCGGCTCAGTCTATACCATCTGGGGCCTGCCACATCCAGGTTCAACAGAAAAGACCTGGACCAGTTGGCGCACTCGCCGAGACCCAGAGGCGATGAGTTCCTCGATCTCTGCTCTGGAACAGCAGAGATCATCAGGCAAGATCTCTCCCGGCAACAACTCCCCGACTCAGTACAGCTGCTTCGGTCTCTTAGGCGGGAGAGGGGGGAAGGGCTGTGAGGCTGGTTTGTGTCGACGCCAGCATTGCTCTAAAGTGGGTGCTACCGGAGCCTGACCATGAGGTCGCCCTGGGGCTCCTCAGAAACTGGCTTGCCGAAGACCGCCGCCTGGTTGCCCCGCTGCCCTTTGTCTACGAGGTGGACAGTGTAATCCGGTCCCACGCTCATCGGGGGACTATCAGCCTGGATGCTGCGAACGCTGCCTTTGAGACCGTTGGCAAGAGCCCGGTCAGGATTATGCACAACACAGAGATTCGCGCTCTTGCCTGGCAGTTAGCGGAGCAACTGAATCTATCGACTCTGTATGATGCCGCCTACCTGGCCCTCACCCAGCACGTGGATGGAGAGTTGTGGACAGCGGACAGGCGCCTATATAACCAGGTATCAGGGGCTATCCCTACTATCCGCATCCGACTGTTAAGAGCTTAGACGTTGACACCATTTCGAGGATGGTGGCTGGGAACCCGATGTGCAAAGTCATCGAATGACACCTTGTCGAGTCGTCGTGCCTGACATGAAACGGTGAGTCCTGGCGGCCAACGCTGAGGAATTTGTGGGTGAAGCCGCGGTCCTGCAGGGATGGGCCAAACGCCACGGCTGGAGCGTCTAGCAGCCCAGCTTCTGAGGCTAGAGAATGTGAAGGAGGCCTGTCTCTTCCCCCGGGACATTAACCGCATAACCCCCTAAGACGGCAGGCAATCAAGCCGAACTGGGAGGAGATGCAGCCAGGCGGATGGAAACCATGTAACGCAGACAGTCAGGTGATGATCTGGTCTCTGCGCCAAAACGATGGCTTCTATGGCAGGCTGGCTCCGAAGGAATCCGATGGAAGGAACGAGGAGGGGGAAGGGTTGGCTCCTGAAAACATGACTAGTAGTAGTCTAGATAAAACACCAATTAAACCCACGCTCCATCGCAATATAGGGTTGGGTTCCGCGCTGGCCATTGGGGTCGGTACCATGATCGCGGCAGGGATTTTCACTCTATCGGGCCTTGCCGTTGATAGCGTAGGTACATCAGCTATTTTCGCGTTTCTGATTGCAGCCATTGTGGCCACCTTTACGGCCTTTGCTTATATTGAGTTCTCAACAATCTACCCTGAAGCCGGTGGGGGATATCTCTATTCACAGCGGACCTTTGGCGGCAAACTGGCCTACTTCATAGGCTGGTCTCTATCGATTGGCTACGCTGCCTCCTGCGCTTTTTATATCTCTAGCTTCACCAGCTACTTCTCGCACTTCGTATATGAAATGCCTTTCCACATGTCGGGCGCCATCATCCTGGTTATCCTTACCCTGATTAATGTCAAGGGGACAAAAGAGACCGGGCTATTCCAGATTATCGTGACCCTGGCCAAGGTGGGTCTGATTGGATGGTTCATCTTTGGGGGGCTACAGAGTTGGGATGCTCAAGCCCTGTATCGCCACATAAGTACAGATATATGGGCCATTGGCGCCACCTCGGCGCTGGTCTTCATTACCTTTTTCGGCTTTGAGGCCATCGCCACCTCGGCGGAGGAGATCAAGGACCCCACAAGGACCATTCCCCGGGCCATCCTTGGCTCCATGGTAATTGTGACCCTTGTCTATGTTGGCGTGGTTCTGGTGGTAGTCATAGCAAACCTGAGCAGCTACACGGAAAGGGCAATGGGAGACGCGGCAATGCAGTTCCTAGGCCCTATCGGGATGAAGGTGATTGTTGCCGGGGCGCTGTTTTCCATGGTTGCTGCGGCCAATGCCACCATCCTGGCTGGTTCCAGGGTGCTGCTATCAATGAGTCGTGACGGCCATCTGCCCGACAGTCTCCGTGTCATACACGCGGAGTTCAAGACCCCCTACATTGGTGTTGGGGTCTTCAGCCTGGCGGTTCTTACCATGGTGGTCGTCATGGAGTTAGAGAAGCTTACCCATTTCGCCGACCTTGTCCTGCTGATTGCCCTGATATTCGTTAACGCTGCCCTGATCTACTCAAGGCGCACCAAGCCCGACCTGAAGCGGCCCTTCAGGGTGCCTTTGGTGCCGTGGATTCCCTTGCTAGGGATCCTCTCCAATCTAGTCCTGCTCTTCCAGATTCACATTGGTCCGGCATTGCTTGGGCTTTCCGTTCAGGCCCTGGGCCTTCTCGTCTTCCCTTATCTTAAGGGTACAAGAGAGGCTGCTCAGGAGTACAGGACCGGCGAGACTGTGTATGAGCCTACCTACGACAAAGGGCAACCCGAAGTCATTGTCTCTCTGGCCAACCCCATCAGCGAAAGGGACCTGGTCCTGGTAGCCGCTTCTGTTGCCAGACCTCATAGCGGGCGCCTGTCTGCCTTCAATGTCCTCTATGTGCCGGAACAGACTCCATTGAGCTCAAGACAACAAGGTCTAGAGGGAAGGAAACGCCTTCTGAGGCGAGCTGTGGAGAGCGCTGAGGAGTTCAGGGTTGGAATTGACACCCTGGCCGAGGTGTCTCACAGGGTGTCAACCAGTGTGCTCAACCTGGTAGAGGAGCACGAACCAGAACTAACCGTCATTGGATATTCTGGTTCTTCCCGGCCTGGCTCCACTGTGCGGCAGATCACCGCCCATATCAAGTCCGACCTGGCCCTGGTGTTGAGCCGGCGTCTTGCTGATGCCAGACGGGTGGTTGTTGGTGTTAAGGACAGCCAGCATGCGCGACTGGCCGCCAACTTGGGGGCCTATGTAGCTTCATCGCTGAGCCTACCGATCACTCTCCTTGCTGTCACTGAGGGGAAAGACCCCGAGGAGTTTAAAGAGATTGTAAGTGAGTTTGTGGGTATCTGCCAGGAAGTGGATGTGGATCTGGACATTGAGCCAAAGATCGAGAACCTCATTTCCGCAAGTGACGAACTCATCCGGAGCTACGGACAGGATACCATCATTTGCCTGGGCTTCAGCGAACAGTGGGTTGTCAGGCGGTACTTCTCCGGCAGTGTCCCCGACCGGGTAGCCGAGTACTCCAATGCATCATTGATCGTAGCCAAGAAGTATGAACCCAAGGTTCACTCTATATTGAGGGGGCTTGTCAACAGGGTATTAGGTTTCCTCAGTAATGTTTCAGCACCACAACCCTACCAATCGACTATAACCCTACCTATCGCCAGGTTACGCATTTTAGTAGACGGCGTATACTGCAGTACACTGCGATAGAAGGGAGGGGTTGTGTAGTGGGCACAAACTTCACTGAGGCAGCGGGAGTCGGAGGTAGCATTGACGTCGAGTATATCGAACCTTCGGTCATCTTTGTCCCTTGCGGGAAGAGAGACTTCAAGCGGAAGAAGAAGGAGGTTCTGGTATTCCCGATCAAGTTCGTCTGCGGGAAGATCTTCGAGCGCGGCCCGTTGGTACCAGGTAAGTACAAGACTGCTATCAACATCATAAACGTATCCGAGACAAAGGTCTGGTTCAAGAAGAAAGTGGTCTTCACTTTCCCCAAAGACGACCTGAGTGACTGCGTAGACAAGAAGTGGGTGTGCTTGAGACCAAATGAGGCCATTGAGATTGACTGTAAGGACCTGTTCAGAAAACTCGACTGCCAGTGTTATCTGGGAGAGGACTTCATCAAGGGCTTCGTGGTTCTCGAGACGGTCTCGGAGAGCCTGCGAGTGGCTGCGGTCTACACCGCTCGCTTCAAAGAGAAGGTTGCCAACGGCTACGACATGGAGTAGGGTGATGGATGCAGAGGTGGAACCCACCGGAGATGGCGGGTTCCGCCTCTAACTCCTTACTACCCCTCCAGCTGTGGATAACTCCTGAGTAGATAGTCTATGATCTGGTCGACGGTCTCCGGGCCCAAGCCCTGGTTGTCATTGATCTCGATTACCAGGTAGCCGTCAGGTCCTTCCATGATGTCGACCCCGGCGTAGTCCATTCCACAGACAGCTGCCGCATGTTCGGCCAGGTCGAACAGCTCCGGGTCCCCCTCTATTACCTCCCAACTTCCGCCACGACCAACGTTGGTTATGAACTCTCCGGGCGGTGCTGTAACTCGTCCCGCCCTGGTGGCCTTACCGCCGATTACATTGACCCTGATATGAAATTGTCTCTCGCCAGGGGTGTCAACGAAACTCTGGAGGTAGGTATGCTGTCTCATTTGGGGGGAGGATCTCTTAACCTCCTGTACGTCCTCCAAGCTGCCAACTTTATATACATAGCGGCCCATATCGCGATTGGTAGCTTTCATTACCCAGGTGTCCTGGTGCTGAAAGCAACGGGACAGGTGGCCCGGGGAAGCGTAGGTGAAGTAGGTCTTGGGCTGAGGTATTCCGTGAGTGGCGAAGAGGGCGCTCTGAACTGCCTTGTTCATGGCCACGCGCCAGGCCTGAGGGGAATTGACCACCGGCACCCCGAGGGCGGCGATAATGTCAAGAAGCGGCAGCCAGCGCCCGGTGTTGAGTCGCTGCAAGACGCAGTCAAGGTGCAGTGGCCTATCGCCGCGGTCCCGCAGGGGATGAGGGCTTGAGTAATCCACTACGATGTCTCCCTGGGACAGGAGGACATAGGGGACCCCCCTCTCCTCCAGCCGTTCTCTGATTATCCGGTTATACTTTGAGGTAGTGCTGCTGGCGGTCATGAAGAGCCCTAACACAGGTAACCCCTCCTTCTCAAGATATCAGATACGCTTCGACCCGGTCACAGGCGGAAATATGCTCCCACACTACAGACTATTCACACTGGAATGTGAGAGTGAATGGTTCGGGGAGGGATGAGGGGGGTTGGTGGTTCTGGGTAACTAGCCAACCCATCCCTCTGAAACCTTATCTCTCCTTGAGCGGTAAATACTGGATAGGTGGTCTGCACTTGCTGAACAGATGTCCTATCCTGTCTGGAGGAGGGGGTCACATGCGGTTAGTGAGGAGATGGTCAGCGGCGGTTGCCATAGTCACTACCCTAGTACTAATCGCTGCCATTGGTCTGCATTACGGTGGAGTTGACCTTGAACCATTGCTGGTATCCACGGGCTTTCGCCAGCCCCACCGCACCGATTTGAGCCATGACTTTGACTTCAATCACTTCCACTATGATGTGAAGGTTGAGCCGCAGAGCAATCGCTTGACCTGTGACGGTACTCTTAGCCTTACCGCAAAGAAAGACGACGCCAGGTCCTGTACATGGTGCCCATGCACTTTGACCGGGACTACATCTCCTGTGATCTCACAGACCTATCGCCCAGTGCTAGTGCGGAAATGATTGAGGTGCGCCCTTATCTTTCATATTGCGGCCATGGCATCCTGGTGTGGAGGATAGAGCTTGACGAGGGGCTCCCCCAGGTGGAAGAGGTGGCCCTGACCTTTAAGGTGACCGAGACCGTAACAAACAGATACCCGGAGAAACGGTTGTGGTACGGCATCGTGCCGCGCGGCGCCTATAGAGTGGAATGGTTTCCCTGGGTACCGGGGGAGATAGATTGGTGGGGGAACTGGCCCTATCCCTCCAGGGTTACAGCTTCCATTGAGGTCCCCGAGGATTTTGTCCTGGTGCACGCCGAGAGGTACATGGAATACGAGCCCACTGATGGGTCTGGCGTGTATGAAGTGACCGCAGTTCGTTACATGTGGGGCAATCGGTTATATGCCGGGCCCTACGTTTCTAGGGCCTTCGAGTTCCCCGTCCCTAACCGTTCTGACACGCTAAAGATCCATGCCTACGCTTTTTCCGAGGAATCGCTGGAGGAGTTCGGGCGCTGGATAGGTCAGGCCCTGGCTGTTTACCACAGGGCTTTTGGGAAGCCATGGATATCACCCGCAGCGGCGTTCCATTGTGGTGCTTGAGATCCCCAAGGAGCACGGTGGTGGCTTTTCCTACGAAGGCCTAGTAGGTATACGCGAGAGAGTAGAGGGGCCCGGGCTAAGCCGCGGCCAGGAGGGCATCACGTATCATGAGCTAGGGCACCAGTGGTCTGTGGTGATGAATATCAACGGACCCTGGCGGCTCAACTATGAAGCCCTTACCATGTATAAGGAGTTTCTGGTGTTCTCTGACGTCTATGGACAGGAAAGAGCGCTGCATCATCTGAACGAGCTCAAGGAACTGTATCTGCAGGCAACGGTTCAGTACGAGGTTCCCTCCATCGCCCAAGCCAGTGGGGATATGGATGACCCGGTGACCAAACCGGTAGCCTACTACAAAGGCTGCTGGCTGTGGCACAGCCTGCGGTTCATGCTGGGCGATGACGATTTCTTTGACCTTCTCCGACAACTCTACGACATCAGACGCTCCCTTACCCACGAGGAATTCCAGCAGATGATCGTGGAACGAAGCAGTGAAGAGGTAGCCCTATTTGTCGACCAGTACCTGCAAAGCGAAGGCCTACCAAAACTGGCCTACACAGATCTTTCTAGCAACCCCGAAGAAGACTCCCTCACAAACCACACCTTCAGGACCAGGTTCAGCCTGCTATCCTTGGGTGATGTTCACCCTCCCCGAATCGAAGCAGAGTTAACCGGAGAAGAGGGGCAGTCGCTACGAAAGCGGTTCGAAATTGGCCAGGGTCGAACTGAAGTGACGCTGGTCACCGATTTTCGCGTGGTCGCCGTCGCGCTTGACCCGGACCAGTGGCTGCTGGCGACGACACCTGCTGAGTCTGAGATTGCGGCCTTTCTGAGGTGGGAGCCCATTACAAGGGTGATCAACCAGGTCCTTGCGGGGATGCTGATGCCGACCTTTCTCCTTGGCCTACTCCTCTTGCTGGTGGGTAACGCCGTACAGTGGCAGTGGTCTGAGCTTCGAGGGATACTATCCATTGAGCACTTTAGGAACATACCCCTGGCCACCAAGCTTAACATCCTGATCCCCCTGGCCTTTGTGCCCATCACAGGGGGGCTGATGCTGATTCCAGGGGTTTGGGGTGGACGCCTCGCTGTCCTGTCTCTGGTAGCCCTGGGACTGTCAATAGCGGCGGGGTCCTTCTACGCTCACAGGCGTTACTTCAAGGCCCTGGTTAACGTGGCCCGTGAGACTGGCGCAGAGGTCCTGGTCAGCCCGATGCAGGAGAAGGACAGTCCAGTTTGCATCAAATTGAAGCGGTGGCTTCAGTCAGACCTTTATCTGTGGAAGGTGGGTGGAAGGTTCCCCTTTGTTGTGGGAACCCAGGACGGCTTCATCTTCATAGTCCGAGCCCCCTATGCCGTCAGGTTTGAGGGCTGGAAGAGGGACACTACCCGGATTGCCATCTACCACCGGGCCTCTCTCGGCGGCTTTACCATCTACAGCCGGGATCGAGTGCCCCCTAAGGCCTCGCGCTTGGTACCGGTGGGGAACAGGGAGTTTGACAGCCGGTTTATAATTGTGTCAAGGCGGCCGGAGGAGGTTAAGAACGTGATGACCGAGGCGGCCCAGACGGCCGTCGAGGAACTGGGCAACACAGGTGTTGCTGGTATCGAGGTAACCAGATGGGGCGTTTTCTACCACCTGGAGGGCAAGGTAACAGATCCAGAGCAAGTTTTATCCGCCCTTCCATCCTTGCTGAAGCTGGTGAGGGAACTGGCTGCTGCCTTTGCCAGGGAACAGAAGGAGGGCTAGGTCGTCACACTAAATCAGGAGGTCAAAATGAACCGACCGCGATCAGAGGCCCCATACGACAACATTCATCTGGCGGAGATCTACGACCAGAATGAGACCTATACCCATGATGTGGAGTTCATCCTTGATATCATCAACTCCGTGCCCACCGTGCCACCGCCCCGCATCCTGGAGCCCTTCTGCGGCACTGGTCGTATCCTCCTTCCCCTGGCCAGGGCGGGATACGAGATTACCGGCATTGACAGTGCCGGGAGTATGCTGGATTTGCTGAGGGAGAAGCTGGCTGCTCTGGATCCATCTATCCAGGGATTGGTCACCCTCCTCAGGGCCAATGCTCTGACAGCTCAATGGCCAACCGGGTTCGACCTGGTGATCCTCGGGGGTAACTGCATGTATGAGCTCGCCACCCCGCAAGAGCAGAGGGGCGTCATAGAGAAGGCCTATCAGTCACTCAACCCTGGGGGAATCGTCTTCGTCGATAATGACAACATGGAGGGCTCCCTTGATGAGTCGTGGTGCAATACAGGTGTGGAGACCAAATCCTTTCCCTCGGGGGTATGCCCCCACGGGATCAGGCTGCAGGGCTACACCAAGCCCGTCTGGGTTGACCGCCAACAGCGCCTGTGGCGAGCCGAACGAAGGCTCGAGCTGCGGCATCCTGACGGGAAGACCGAAGAAGCCGCGTGGGTTCAGCAGAAACACCCGATCTCCGCTGATGAGGTCAGAAGCTGGCTCAAGGAGGCCGGTTTCAGGATCAAGGGGGTCTATGGTGGAACCAACGCCAGGGCTGAGTTCGCCAGTGGAGACAGGAGGGCAACCTTTGTAGCCAAGAGGGGCTAGCCATCCTGTGACGAACTTGGCTAATGAAGCAATAGCTATCTATGTCTGGAGGTCTGCAACGTGGAGACGAGTATGGCCCAAGCGGTTTCGGGTGCTATCATAAAGAGCAGGCACCCCCGTCTGGATTTTCGGACCGAAGAGGCCAGGGAAGCCACAAAATGGTTGAGCAAAGTCAAGGGTTACATCCCCCAGGGGGCAAAACTGCTGGACATTGGCTGCAGTTCAGGTAAGCACACCTTTGCCGCCGAGGAGCTTGGGGCAGTGGCCACCGGGATAGACTGCTCACCCGAGGCCATCAAACTGGCCAGAGAGATAGCTCAGGATATTGACAGCGAGGCCCAGTTCGTGCTGGGAGACTTCACGAAGCTGCCCTTTGATGCCGACACCTTTGCCGTTGCCCTCTTCCCCTTGAACATCGTGGAGTGTACCTATGAGGAGATGACACTGCTGGCCCGGGGCTTGCAGGTTATCTTGCGCGATAACGGTATGCTATTGCTGACCATGTATGACGATCTCCATGACCTCCTTTCCGGCCGTCGACAGCCACCGGGGGACTACCACCTCCCAAGTGGGAAGAGACTGGGGAACGTAACCGTTCCCGTGGACGGAAAGGGATCCAAGACCTTCGAATACCATACCTGCTTCTGGACGGTAGCTTTTGCGATTCACGTCATCGGTCAGCATTTCAGCTTTGACCATCTGGAGGAGATCAAGGAGGGGCACTACCTCCTGGTATTCCGTAAGGAGAGCGGGTAGGCCCCTTTCTACTACATGGACACCCTACAGCAGGTGGATATTCGCCTTGGCGCAGGCCTGGAGCATCTCGTTAGGCCATACCCCCACCTGGACCTCACCGATATGGGCCTTCTTGAGAAAGAACATGCATATCCGCGACTGCCCGATTCCGCCACCAATGGTCTGGGGTAGTTTACCGCCCAGCAGCATCCTGTGGAAGGGCAGACTCTCACGGTCAGGGCACCCGGCGATCTCAAGCTGCTCCTTGAGGGTGGGAGCGTCAACCCTTATTCCCATTGACGACATCTCAAAGGCCTGTCCAAGCAGGGGATACCAGAAGAGGATGTCGCCATTGAGACGCCAGTCATCATAGTCTGGGGCCCTACCATCATGCTTCACACCCGACTTGAGCTGATGACCGATCTGCATCACAAAGACAGCGCTCTTCTCCTCTGTAATGGCGTCCTCTCGCTGCGCAGGCGTAAGATGAGGGTAGAGGTCCTCCAGTTCCTGACTGGTTACAAAGCTAATCTCCGCAGGCAGGGTTCTCTCGATGAAGGGGTAACGGCTTTGAACATACCCTTCCACCTCTCTGAACACCTGGTAGATCCTCCTGACATGGCTCTTCAGGGTCTCAGCGGTTCTGTCACCGCCTTGGAGAACTCGTTCCCAATCCCATTGGTCAACATAGATAGAGTGCAGGTTGTCCAAGGCTTCATCAGGGCGAAGGGCGTTCATGTCGGTGTAGAGCCCTGTATCCTCGGCGAAGCCGTATCTACCTAGCGCCATTCTCTTCCACTTTGCCAGAGATTGAACGATCTCCATCTGGCGGCCAGGCATCGCAGCCACCGGAAAGGCTACCGGGCGTTCCACGCCGTTGAGGTCATCGTTGATGCCGGTGCCTGCCTGGACCAGGATGGGCGCGGATACCCTGGTCAGGTTCAGTAGTTCCACCAACCCTTTTTCGAAGGTGTCCTTGATCTCTTTAATGGCCTGTTGGGTCTCGATGACATCCAGTCGAGGTTGGTAACTGGGCGGTAGTTTCAAAGACGAATGCTCCATCACCGTGATCTCTCCTTTCTAAGATAAAAACAGCCCCTCGTCCTTTTGGGGACGAAGGGCTTCTCCGCGGTACCACCCACATTAGCTCAGTGCTCACTCAACCAGTACTGAGGTTATAGCTCAATACTGTCCAGGGGATAACGGTCTGGCTCCGGTTAGGCCTACTCTCCGGCAACCCGGATTTCGGGTAACGGCTCAGAGAGGTTCTTCAGTACGGGCTTCGCGCTGGCCTCTCACCACTGCCAACTCGCTGTGGCGGTTATTCCGCACATACTCTTCTCGTCATTGCCTCTGTCGACCTATTGAGGTTATTAGACATTACTCTATTACATCATGGGGGCTGAAGTCAAGGGCCTATGATAAGAGGTGTCTGTCAAGCAGATGTGGGTGAAAGCCACCTTCCCGGTGTTTGGTTTTGAAATCAGCTGCCCGGAAGGCGGGCCTCATTCAGCCGCCTGAACAGCTTTGACATGCCGCCTGACCGTGTGGTTCCTCGCATCAGCGAGGAAGCTTGCTTTACGGTGGTGGCATCTGCAAGCACCTGCCGGACCAACTGCCCCGCGCCCCTTTGCAGGTGCTCTTCGTTTAACAGGTTGTGAACTTTGCTTATGTGCTTTGCATAGTGCTCAAGGCGGCCCTCAAAGCGCTTAACGAGGGAGTGCACCATGGCCTTTAACCCCAGGGTACTCCAGCTCTGGCCGCGCTTTTTGAGACGGTTTGAGAACCTGTCAACATTGGACTCGGCGGCCCCCATACCTCTCATCCCCCCGACGCTGTGGCCCATCTCCTTTAGCCGGACCCGGTAGTCCATGAAGGCTTCGGGGATCCTGTGTAAATCCGCGAGCAAAGCATTCATCTTCTT
>LADL02001845.1_pt1 | contig 60873 bp, 50 predicted proteins | sample 619721 | NCBI WGS metagenome assembly LADL02 (sample SAMN03397408, study PRJNA257561) | rock porewater metagenome | biome: terrestrial; feature: Opalinus Clay rock; material: porewater; isolation source: Opalinus Clay rock porewater BRC-3 borehole | place: Switzerland: Mt Terri URL, St-Ursanne ...
GGTGTCCTTGATGCCGCCGAGTGCCCTCCTACCTTTGGCACTTCGCCTGACCTGGTCCAGGCCATCATGGCTGGGGGGGACGAAGCCGTCTTTGCCGCCAGGGAGGGGGCGGAGGATAGCGCCGACGAAGGAAGACTCGCGATGGCCCATCGCGCGGTGGGCCGTGGTGACGCCGTTGTTGGAATCACCGCCAGCGGCAGGACCCCCTTTACCCTTGGCGCCCTGGCGGAGGCCGGGGACCGAGGCGCGGCCACTATCGCGGTGGTCTGCCGTCAGGGGTCGCCCCTGGCCGAGTCCGTCGACGTCCTGATAGAGGCCCTGGTTGGCCAGGAGATCATCAGGGGATCCACGCGCTTGAAGGCTGGAACCGCGCAGAAGCTCATTCTTAACATGATCTCCACCGCAGTGATGGTCAGGTTGGGTAGGGTCTATGACAATTTGATGGTGGCGCTTAACCCTTCAAATGAGAAGCTGCGCGAGAGAGCCCTGGGGATTGTCGGCGAGATCTGTGGGGTGGCGGAAGCCGTTGCAGGCGAGGCCCTGGAGGGGGCCCACTGGGATGTGAGGGTGGCTGTCCTCTGTATCAAAGGAGGCCTGGAACCCAACGAGGCAGGTCGCCTGCTAGACTCTGTTGGGGGCAGTCTCCGCCGGGCCCTCAGGAGCAGAGATGCTCGAGAAGAGGAGAAACGGGCGTTCTAAACGATAGGGAATGGGTGGTGTAGGGATGGGTGTAGAAATCAGCGATTATCAGGTAACCAATCTGCAGTCCCTGACCCGCCTCCTTGAGGAGGGGGTCAAGAGAGAATACTTCCCTGGCGCGGTGGCCACGGTCCTCCACAGGGGAGAGACCATCTTTGAACAGGCCGTTGGCTGGGCGATGGTAAGGCCAGAGCAGCGAAAGTGCCACTGTGACACTGTGTTCGACCTGGCGTCTTTGACCAAGGTTGTCGTGACGGCGCCTGCGGTAATGATGCTGCTTGAAGAGGGGCGGTTTCGACTCGACGACCCTGTGGCCATGTATATCCCGGAGTTTGCCAGTGATGAGGGCAAGGAGAGGGTCACCATCAGGCAGTTACTGACCCACACCTCCGGGCTGCCCGCATGGATCCAGTTCTACAAATCCCAGGAAGACGGCTTTTACAACGATGACGCCCTCAGCCAGACCCTGCGCCATCCCCTTGAGACACCCCCTGGACAGGGCGCTGTCTACAGCGACCTGGGGTATATCATCCTTGGCCACCTGGTGGAGAGGGTCAGCGGGCTGTCCCTTGATGTCTTTGCAACTCAGCGGATCTTTCAGCCCCTGGGCATGACCGATACCAGGTACGGTGTTGCCGGGGAAGACCAGGGCCGGGTGGCCGCTACCGAGTTCTGCTCACACCGGGACCGTGTTGTCTGCGGGGAGGTCCATGATGAGAACGCAGCGTCCATGGGAGGGGTAGCCGGCCACGCCGGGCTCTTTGGCACCGCCAGGGACCTGGCCATCTACGGTGAGGCGCTGCGGCTTGGTGGAGAATACCAGGGCGTCCGGATCCTGAGCTCCTCCACTGTGGAGTTGATGACCTCGCGGCAGACTGGGGAGGATCACGGTGGTGGCCGCGGGCTGGGCTGGGTCAGGTTCTCAAGGAAGCTCTCGGCTGGCGGTGACCTGGTCAGCGATGAGGCCTACGGCCATACAGGCTTTACAGGGACCTCCTTACTGATTGACCCGGAGAAAGACCTGGTCTGCGTGGTTCTGACCAACCGCGTTCATTACGGCCGCGATAACCACCACATCCTCCGGTTTCGAACCATCTTCCACAATGTTGCCATGGCGGAATTGACCTGATGACCCTGGAAGAGAAGGTAAGCCAGCTCTTCATGGTGGGCTTCACCGGGACTGAACCCACTGCGGCGGTCCTGGAGTTGATCCAGAGGGGCATCGGCGGGATAATCTATTTTGCCAGGAATGTCGAGAGCCCAGGGCAGCTGGCGGCCCTATCTGGGCAGTTACAGGAGGCGGCTACAAAGAGCCCGATGGGACTGCCGCTCTTCATCGCCATAGACCAGGAGGGAGGCATCGTCTCCCGCCTGAGGGAAGGGTCCGGATTCCTGCAGATGCCTGGGAACATGCTCCTGGGGGCCACCGGAGATGAGGGGCTTGTTGAAAGAGTGGCGGCGGGCACCGCCGGCCAGCTGCGAGCCGTTGGGATCAATATGAACTTCGCCCCCGTTGTTGACGTCAACAACAACCCGGCCAATCCCGTGATTGGGGTGAGATCCTTTGGTGATGACCCAGAGCTGGTGGCTCGCCTGGGCGCGGCGGCGGTCCGTGGTTACCAGGGCCAGGGTGTCCTGGCTACGGCCAAGCACTTTCCCGGCCATGGCGATACGGAGATTGACTCCCATATTGACCTGCCGCTCATCAGCCACAGCCGGGAGCGGCTGCAAGAGGTGGAGCTACCACCCTTCAGCGCCGCGGTAGCGGCGGGGGTCGCCGCCATCATGACGGCTCATGTTTCCTTCCCGGCCTTTGAAAAGGGGGGCCAGGATGAGGCGGCAGTGATGGTGGCGGAGGCGACCATTCCTGCCACCCTTTCAGAGCCAGTCTTGCAGGAGCTGCTTCGCCAGGAGATGGGATTCGACGGGCTGATAGTGACGGACTGCATGGAGATGTTGGCCATAGTTAACGGATTCGGAACAGAGGAGGCGGCGGTCCGGGCCCTCCAGGCCGGGGCCGACCTGGTCCTGGTGTCCCACACTGTCGCCCTTCAGCGCGGCGCTATCGACCGGGCCGTCAAGGGGGCGGCCTCCGGTGAGATCCCTATGGGCCGGATTGACCAGGCTGTGAGGCGAGTGCTTGAGGCGAAGCAGCGTTTTCTCGTCGCCGCCGACACTGAGACCGCGGGGGAGACGCAAGCCGGCCTTCAGCTCGGCCGGGAACTGGCACAGCTTGCGGCGGACAGGGGCATAACCATTGTTAAGGGTGACCTTGGCCGCTTCTCTGAAGGAGGCATCCAGGGTCCCGTATTGCTGGTGCTACCTGAATTTCGCCGCCTTAGCGAGGTAGAGGACGCCGCAGAGAAGAAAGGGGGCCTGACGCCCCTGGCCCAGGCCCTGGCAGCCAGCGGCCTAAAGGTGCTTGAGCGGCGCTATCCCCTGAGAAAGCCCATGGGGGCCTGGCCGGAGATAGCTGACGCCCTGCCCGGGTGTGGATCGGTAGTGGCCTGCAGCGCCGATGTCTTCCGTCACCGCCAGCAGGCCGACCTCATCAGGGCCCTCTTGGCGGCCAGAGGTAGTAGGCCCGTTGTGACCGCCAGCCTGCGCTCTCCCTACGACATAATCTATTACCCCGAGGCCGACTTGCACCTGGCCTGCTACGAAGAGACCGCCGTAGCCCAGCGGGCCCTGGCCCGGGTCATCATTGGAGAGATACAGGCAAGGGGAACCCTGCCCGTAGCCATAAGAGGCGGTACTGAGGAGAGGTGATCGAGATGGCGTCAACCAGGGATCTTGAAGGGATTGCATCCACCGAGAGCAAGCTTGCCGTGGGGTTGATGTCTGGCACCTCTGTCGATGGGATTGATGCCGCCCTTGTTGAGATCAAGGGCAGCGGTGGAACCACTGGCGCCCGGCTGATAGAGGGCATCACTTACCCCTACCCTCGAGAGGTGAGGGATCTGATTCTGCAGGCCCACTCGCCAGAGAGTCTCACGGTGGAGGCCCTGTGCCACCTGAACTTCGTTTTGGGCGAGCTCTTTGCCGCCAGTGTCCTGGCCCTCCTGGAGGAGGCTGCCACAGACCCGGGGGAGGTTAGCTTTATTGGCTCCCACGGGCAGACGGTCTGTCACCTGCCGGAGCCTCGGTCGGTGGGGCCAGTCCGGACAAGGGCTACCCTGCAGATCGGGGAGGCGGCGGTAATCTCGGCCCGCACTGGCATCCTCACCGTGGGCGATTTCCGGGTGGCGGATGTGGCCGCCGGCGGTGAAGGCGCCCCGCTGATACCACTTGTTGACACTATTTTGCTCAGGGACGAGACTGAAGGGCGCCTCATCCAGAACATCGGGGGCATCGCCAATGTCACGGTACTGCCCGCCGGGCAAGGGACGCCAGGTGTCTTCGCCTTTGACAACGGACCCGGAAACATGGTCATCGATGCCGTTGTGTCCGAGGTGACGGGTGGCGAGATGGATTACGACAGGGACGGGGGCCTGGCCGGCAGCGGGCAGGTCCGCCAGGCTCTGCTGACCAAGTGGCTCCGGCACCCCTATTTCCAACAACCGCCGCCCAAGTCTACCGGTAGAGAGATGTTTGGCCCTGACTATGCGGCGAAACTCATGGCCGACGCCCGAATTGAGGCGGGGGCATGGACAGACCTTGTAGCCACCGTTACAGCGCTGACGGCGGCAGTGATTGCCGACTCCTACCACCGGTTCGTGTTTCCCACCGGTGATTACCGGCGAGCGGTCATCGGGGGCGGTGGAAGCAGGAATCCCGTCCTAATGCAGATGCTCAGGGACCTCCTGCCGATGCTGGCCGTCACAAGCCATGAAGAACTGGGGATTGACAGTGACTTCAAGGAAGCCCTGGGCTTTGCCATTCTGGCCCATGAGACCATCTGCTGTCGCCCTGGCAACATACCGGCGGCCACAGGCGCCGGGACCCGGGCTGTACTGGGTAAGATATCCTTCTGCTAGCTTATTTCCCAATCTTGACGCTGCCACTACTCTAGGAGAACCACGATCGCCTGTAGAAGTATACCAGCTAGAACCCCCAATGGGCAGGTGGTCCACGGCATGTCAAAACCAATCAGGTCCCAAGCGCCTGAAAAGTCTATCGCCCTGAGCATAGTGAGGAGAAACCTCGGTCACCCTACATCACGGTTGTTGCTGGTGGCTCTAGTCGCCATTGCCATCACCGGCTTCACCGTGGGCTTTGCGGAATGGAGCGGTTCGAGGGTGGTGTCCCCAGAGGAATATGAGATGGCCGTCGCCAGCGAGGACAGTAGTGGCGATGCCCTGGTGATGGAGGATTCTCTCCAGGCACCGGTGGCCCTAGCCAGGGCCGGAGATGAAGGGACTGTTCACCCCTTGAGGATCATGACGATGAACATACGCCACGGCGCGGTCCCTGGAGGGGATGTTGATCTCAGCCAGGTGGCCGATTATATCAAGTCCTTCGACCCCGACGTTGTCTTCCTCCAGGAGGTCGATAAGAACCTGCCTCGCAGTGGCCGTCAGGACCAGGCACAGGTTCTCGCCGGCCTACTGGGCTTTGAGATGGCCTATGGGCCTAATCTCAGGACCAAGGGCGGCTATTACGGGAATGCCATCCTCAGCAGGTTTCCAATCTCCGAGGTTGAAAACACTCACTTGCCGTCCCTTGGTGAGCCGCGGGGCATGCTGTCGGCGACGATTGTGACCACCTTTGATGGCGGCACCCGCATCCGTGTCGCCACAACCCACCTTGGGCTGGTGTCCTTTGAGAAGCGCAGGCAGGTTCAGGCCCTCAACAGGGAGCTTCTGAACTACATGGCCCAGGACAGCCGGGAGGCCGACAGTGGGAGCGGCCCACCCAGGGGGAAAACTCTAATCATCCTGGCGGGTGACTTCAACGCGGTATTGACGGGCAGCGATGTCGCGGCTCTGAGAACACACCTGCACAACGCGGCTGAGTGTGCCGACGAGATCATCGGGCCTGACTTCAGTTTTAGAATGGTAAACGGCAAGGGAGTCCTGATTGACCAGGTCTGGCTCAGCAAGGCCATAGCCGTCAGGCGCTTTGAGATCCCGGAGACAACTCCGTCAGACCACTGGCCACTTATCCTCGACCTTGACTTAGGAGATGGCTCCAGGGGCGCCGAAGATGGGCCGGCTATCAACGGAACTCCGGAGCGCTAGGTGGAAACAGCCCTCAAGAGATGATAGAGTATCAAGAGAGATAGGAATCGAAGGCAACCACGACTATCATTGGGGGTCACGATAATGCGGAACATGAGGTCAACGGCTCTCTGGCTTATAGTGCTTCTCCTGACAATTGGGATGGTGCTCCCCAGTTTCTACTCCTGCGTTGCGGCCTGGTAAATCATGCCTCAGGGGTCTTTGCTAATATTCAATGGTACCGCGCTCCGCGGTGGCCAGGAGTATCCCAACTGCGCGGTTCTCATTGATCGCGGCAAGATCATCTCCATTTCCTTTGAAGGAGTTCCCCCTGGTGAGCCCCTCAGAACGATTGATGCCGGCGGCAACTACATTGCCCCTGGCTTCATCGACACTCACATCCACGGCTTTGCCGGTTACGATTTTATGGTAGAGCCGCTTGACGCTGTCGAGAGGGTTTCACGCATCCTGCCCCAGACCGGTGTCACTGCCTTTGTGGCCTCTATATCCGGCGGAGCCGCCACCATGCTGGGGGCTCTCAATCAATTGAGCCGTAGGCCTGACCCGGTCAGAGTTAAGGGTGACGGGGACGCGCCCCGATTGCGGGGGGCAATGGCGCAACTGGTAGGTGTTCACCTCGAGGGCCCCTTTTTGAGCCCTGCCTTTGCTGGAGCCCTGGGGAGAACCTCATTCCTGAGCCCGAAAGACGCCGCGGCTCAGGGCTTCTTGGATCATCTCCTCGTCTGGCAGAGAAGGTCTCTGGAACTACCTGTCATGGTGACCTGCGCCCCTGAATTAGAGGGTGCCCCCGGGTTAATTCAGGATCTGACTGCTGCTGGTGTGCTGGTAGCCATGGGTCATTCAGGGGCCGAGTCCTCCGAGGCGGCCCAGGGTCGAGCGGCTGGCTCCAGCCATGTGACCCATCTCTTCAATGCCATGAAGGGGTGGCATCACCGTGAACCAGGGCTGGCAGGCCTCTGTCTGGCGACGGCGGGCATGAGCTGTGAGATCATTGTTGACGGAATTCACCTCCATCCTGACACTGTCAAAGTGATAGTGGGGGCCAAGTCCCTGGCTGATATCCTTCTAGTCACTGATGCCACGGCCTTAGCAGGGCAACCCGACGGAACCCGGGTGACGCTGGGCGGGAGTACACCCATCTTTCGGGCAGGGGATCGGGCTGTGCTGGCCGATGGAACCCTGGCCGGTTCAACCCTGACAATGAGTGAGGCCCTCAGTAACCTGGCTCGCTTCACTGGCCTCTCTGCTGCAGATGCTGTTCTGCTAGCGACCGAGAACCCTGCCAGGGTCTTGGGAATAGACGGTTTTAAGGGTAGACTGGAAGTAGGGATGGATGCCGACATCGTCATACTAAACAGGGACCTGGATGTGCTACAGACCTTTGTTAAGGGGGAATTGGCTTATGACGTCCCAGGATCAGATGGGCGATAGTGTCAGGCTGCTGAAAACCAACAGGATTGAGGCTGAAGTGCTGTGCTCGCTGCTCCAGAGCGAGGGTATAGATGTGGAGCTTCGCGGCCCAGTGGTATCGTCGCTGCACCCATTTTCGATAGGGCCCATGGCCAGGGTTGAACTGTGGGTGGCTCGCGTCGACCTGGATCAGGCCCGGGAACTGCTTGACGCGGCCGCAGACGCCGAGTTCCTGGACGAAGACAGCTAGCAAGCACGGTTCTTGTACGGCAAGACGCCCAATAGTTATTAAAGGGCGTCGCTTTATCTCTGAGCGCCTGCCCTTCGGTCTACTCCCTTAGAACAACCCGGCGCAGAGGAGGACCCCGGTGGTCAAGGCCGTCCCTGAACCTATTACCACAATCGCCCTTGTTGGCAGCCCCAATGTGGGTAAGAGCGTTGTTTTCAACTCTCTCACCGGCAGTTATGTTACGGTCTCCAACTACCCTGGCACAACCGTTGAGGTGGCATCGGGAACGGGAGTCATCAGGGGGCAGGAGTACCTTGTAATCGACACCCCTGGGATCTACTCCCTGCTGCCCATATCCGCTGAAGAGCTGGTCACCCGGGACTTCCTCTTCCGGGAGCGGCCCGGGCTTGTAGTCCATGTGGTGGACGCCAAGAACCTGTCCCGGCACCTTCCCCTCACCCTGCAACTCCTTGAGGCGGGCCTCAAGGTAATCCTTCAGCTGAACATTATCGACGAAGCGAGCTCACTGGGCCTGGCCATTGACGATGGGTGGCTCCAGGAGCACCTTGCGATCCCGGTGGTCCCCACGGTGGCCGTCAGCGGCCAGGGGATGGGGCGCCTGAGGAGGGAGATTGCCGCTGCCCTTGACTATTGGCAATCGCCAAGGGTCCAGGGAGGCAGTGGCTGTGATCGCTGCAGGGAAAGAAAGGCGGTAGGTCATGGCCAGGGGCAGCAGGGCGCTGGCGCTGCCCCCCTCTCATCGATCTATCCCAGTCATATCGTAGAAGCTGTTCATGAGGTAATAGGCCTGACCGGGCAAACCCTCGCCCTTCACGACGGCTGCGAGGAGGACCAGGGCGCCCTCTGGGCTCAGGCCCTCCTTCTGCTCCAGGGCGATGAGGCCCTGGTGGACATAGTCAGAAGGAGTGACCCCAGGGCTGCCAGGCTGCTGCGGAGCCTCACCGGGAAACTTGAGGATCATTTCGGGGGGGCCCTCCCCTTGGTGATTGCGGTGGAGCGCCAGGCATGGGCCAACGACGTTTGCCGCCGATCAGTCTTCGAGGTAAAGGAACCCCGTCGCCGCCTGGTCGACACCTGGGGACGGCGCCTGACCAGGGTTTGGCCGGGCCTGCCCATCGCCCTGCTTATCATGTATCTCGTCTTCTACCGTTTTGTGGGGACCTTTGGCGCCGGGACCCTTGTTGATTGGCTCGATACTGTCTTTACCGCCCAGGTGAACCCCCTGGTTGAGGAGATCCTGGGAAAGGCGCTTCCCTGGCCCCTTGTCTTCAGACTCCTTGGCGGGGAATACGGTATCATTACCCTTGGTTTCCGCTATGCCCTGGCCATTGTCCTGCCGATTGTGGGTACCTTTTTCCTGGCTTTTGCCCTGCTGGAGGACTCGGGGTATTTGCCGCGGCTGTCGCTCCTGGTTAACAGGGCCTGCCAGGTTTTAGGGCTTACCGGTCGCTCCGCCATACCGCTGGTGTTGGGCCTTGGTTGCGGTACAATGGCCACCATCACCACCAGGACGCTGGAGACCCGCAGGGAGCGGTTAATCGCTACTTTTCTATTGGCCCTGGCGGTGCCCTGCTCAGCCCAATTGGGGCTGATAATGGCCCTCCTGGCGCCCTATCCTGGTGTCCTTTTGGGTTGGGCCCTCTGTGTCTTCGCGGTGATGATCGGGGCTGGCTCATTGGCTAGCCGGCTTATTCCCGGGCCAAGGGCATCGTTCTACATGGAGGTGCCCCCGCTGCGGATGCCTCGCCCAGGTAACGTCATTGGGAAGACGGCTGCCCGGGTCTCCTGGTACCTCAAGGAAGTTCTTCCCCTATTCGTGGGGGCTAGTGTAGCGCTGTGGATAGGTAGTGAGACTGGGCTGTTCCAGGCGGCGGTGAAGGGGCTTGCCCCGGTTACAGCCGCCCTGGGCCTGCCTGAGGAGGTAGGGGCTGTCCTCATCTATGGGTTCTTCCGGCGGGACTACGGGGCCGCTGGCCTCTATGACATGGCACCCATTATGTCGCCGCCCCAGTTGCTGATTGCCGCTGTCACCCTCACCCTCTTCGTGCCCTGTATCGCCCAGGCGGCAGTGAACGTAAAAGAACAGGGATGGCTCCGGGCCGCCCTTATGATCTCATTCATCTTCCCCTTTGCGATCGCCTCGGGGATTGCCCTCCACTTCCTCATGGTGTTTTCGGGCATAATGTAGGGATGAGGGATACGCTCTAAAAGAGGAGGGCTTCGAGATGCCGGCAGGCCTCACCCGGCTGAGCCAACTAGACGAGGGGACAAAGGCAACGGTGGTCGACATATGTGCCACCGATCCGGCCATTATTCGCAAGCTAATGGCCCTGGGTGTGTTGCCAGGGGCTAGTGTTACTCCGTTGCAACTGAGGCCCGCAGTCCTGTGCCGGGTTGGCTATACCCAGATTGCCATGGATCTTGAGATTGCCAACGCCATTGCGGTCCTTCCTCAAGGAGAGGGGCCTTCAGACCGAGAAGAGGTGGGCTGACCAGAGTGCTTTGGGGGTAGCGGTATGAGGCTAGAACTTATCGCAGATTGGCATACCCACACCAACCGCAGTGGCGGATGGGGCCACAACCACGGGGGCGGCACCCTTTCCGACAATCTGTTCCAGGGAATCGGGAAGGGCCTCATCGAGGTAGGGGTGGCCGACCACGGCCCCGGGATGCTTCCCTGGTTGGGGGTTCGTGACGAAGGCCTGCTGCTGAAGTCCAGAGAAGAGGCCAGTGCCCTTAACAGGCAGATGGAGAGGCGAGGGATTGACACCAGGGTAAGGGTGGGAGTGGAGGCCAACGTAATGACCCTTGATGGCGAACTGGACGTGTCCAGGGGCCTGCTCAAGCAGCTGGATTACGCGCTGGTTGGGTTGCACCAGTTGGTCTGGCCCCGCCAGTGGAGAGACTGGCACGGCATTTTCTTCCGCAACTACCTGGTCCCCGGGGGGTTCAGGGCTGTCAAGAAGCGGACACGGCTGGCAAACACCAAGGCCTTGAAGGAAGCCATCCTGACCCATAAGGAGATAGATGCCATTACCCACCCGGGACTGAAGATGCCTATAGACACTGGCGAACTGGCGGAGGCCGCCGAGAAGGCCGGGGTAGCGCTGGAGATCAACTCAAGCCATCGCCAGGCCAATCTTGATTACATTGATGTGGCTCGAGGGCAGGGAGTGGATTTCGTTATAGGTAGCGATGCTCACCACCCAAGCAGGGTTGGGGACTTCCAGTGGGCTGAAGCTGTCATAACTAAGGCGGGTCTGGCGCCAGAGGAGATTCGGAACTGCCGCCGGCCTGATGGCGCCCGTCCATCAATTCGCCGGGTCTGACCTGCCAGCAGAAGGAAGCGGGTCTCTTGAAAAAGAAGTTGTAGTCAGAAGTTGTAGCTGGAAATGAAGAGCAACACGGTTGGTGAGGGGTGGCAGCTTGGCCCAGGATGTTAGTGAAATTAGACTAGTGATTATAACAGGAATGTCTGGAGCGGGAAAGACCGAAGCAATGCGGGTCTTTGAAGACCTGGGTTACTTCTGTGTTGACAACCTGCCACCCAGTCTGATAACGAAGTTCGCCGACCTGTTCCTGAAGGCCGAATCCCGACGCCGCCACCTGGCCCTGGTGATGGATATCAGGGGCGGTGAGTTTTTCGATTCCCTCTTTGGTTCCCTCGAGCAGCTGGACGAGGCAGGGATAACATACCAGATCCTCTTTCTTGAGGCCAACGACCAGGCCCTGGTCAGGCGCTACAAGGAGAGCCGCCGCAACCATCCCCTGTCGCGCCAGGGCAGGGTGCTTGACGGCATCAGGGAGGAGCGCCAGCGCCTTCAGGAGCTTCGAGGGCGGGCCAACAAGGTCATAGACACCTCGGGCCTGGATATCAAGAACTTCAGGCAAGAGATCACGCAGACCTTTGCCCCTGAACATCGCTATGTGCCCCTCATTGTGTCTGTGATTTCCTTCGGTTTTAAGCACGGTATCCCCCTTGATGCCGACCTGGTCTTTGATGTGAGATTCCTACCGAACCCGCACTACGTTGAGGGGTTGAGGGATCTTACAGGCAATGACGAGACGGTGGATGACTATGTGCTGAAGTGGGCTGTCAGTCGCAAATTCCTTGACAAACTGGCGGAGCTCATTCACTTTCTCCTCCCATACTACGCTGCTGAGGGTAAGGCTCAGTTGGCCATCGCTATTGGCTGCACCGGTGGTCAGCATCGGTCTGTGGTGATTGCAAACAACCTTGCAGAAGGGCTGCGTAACGCCAACAATACTGTCCTGATAGAGCACAGGGACATTCCCTACGATGGCGTTAATGATGAAGAAGAAGAGGCCCCTGAAGACCGGCCTGCCCACGAAGGGTCTGATGAAGAGGGCGGGGCTGAGCCTGATGGGGATGACGCAGACGTGGGTAACCGTGGGGTTGGGGTTGGGGTAGGGGTTGAGGGCGAGGCATGAGGTCTCTGCTGAGGTTCCTGGCGCCAGGAACTGGTTTCAAGCGCTGGGTGGCGGTGCTGCTCTTGGGAACCCTGGTGGCTGGGGTAGGCACAGGTATGTTCTTGGGCAGCCACTTCCTTGGGTCCATTGAGGGGTGGCTCCAAACCTGGTTGTATCTGCTTACTGGAGAGTGGGTCTCTGAGCAGGCCGCAGGGGCAATCTTCTCGGTCCTGGGGGTGGCGCTGACCCTCTATGCAATTCAGCGGGTCTTCAAGGCCGTCTTTGACCTGATGCTGCCTCGGGGGAGCCGCGGGGTGACGGCCAGGGTTCTCCAGGCGGCCCTGGGAGAGCAGGGGCCAAGGATTGTTGCCATGGGCGGCGGTACCGGCCTATCTGCCCTCCTCAGGGGCCTCAAGAGCTTTACCAGGAATATTACAGCAGTTGTCACAGTGGCTGACGATGGTGGAAGTTCGGGACGCCTCCGCGGGGAATTGGGCATGCTGCCCCCGGGGGACATCCGCAACTGCCTGATCGCCCTGGCTGATATTGAGCCGCTGATGGAACAGTTGATGCAGTACCGGTTTTCAGCTGGAAAGGAGCTTGAGGGCCACTCCTTTGGCAACCTGTTTATCGGCGCCATGACGGAGATGCTGGGTGATTTCGAGGTGGCCATCAGAGAGTCCAGTAAGGTCCTGGCGGTCCGAGGCGAGGTGCTGCCGGCAACCCTCGATAATGTGAGGCTCGTGGCTGAGCTGGTCAACGGGGAGATTGTTGCGGGGGAGAGCGCCATTCCCCAACGCGGCCTGGCGGTGAAGGGCATCAAGATTGAGCCAGCCGACTGCAAGCCCCTGGAGAGCACCCTGCGCGCCATCGGAGGGGCTGACCTGGTAGTACTGGGGCCAGGCAGCCTCTTCACAAGCATCATTCCCAACCTCCTAGTTGACGGAATGACCGAGGCCTTGCTCGATACAAGGGCGAAGGTGGTCTATGTGGCCAACATTATGACCCAACCAGGAGAGACAAATGGTTTTACTGCCGCCGACCACCTGAAGGCTATAATTGCTCACACCGCCCCAGGCATTATCGATCACATCATGGTAAACGGGGCTCCCATCGATAAGACCAGGCTTGCGGCCTATGCCAAGGAGGACGCCCACCCAGTGGAGATAGATACGCAGCGGCTCAGGGCCTTAGGGGTTAGCGTCAGCGTCCATGGCCTGGTAGCCGAGTCGGGTCTGGCGCGTCACAGCCCTGAGAAGCTGGCGGCAGCCCTACTGAAGATCGCGCCCCAGAACGGGATCTGGGGTTTGGGCAGGTGACCGGGGTATGTCCTTTACCGAAAGCACTAAAAACCTTCTAGCCAGGGTTGAGGTTCAAGAGGCCTGCTGTGGCAAGTCCTTGTTGGCTGGCCTTCTGAGAACTACCGGCTCCTATCCCAGTGTGGAAGTGAGGGTAGCGGCAGTGGCTCGGTTGGTCTTTAAGCTGATAAAGGAATCCCTGGGACCAGGGGTTCAACCCCGTGTTCAGCGCCACAGCGCCGCAGGCGCGCGCGGGGCTGTCTATGTTGTCACCCTGGCTCAAGGCGCCCCTACCGATAGAGCCCTGGAGTCTATCTGGCGCCAGGGCTCATTGGCGACAGAGTTCTCCTACGAAGAGGGGTTGAGGCGTGACTGCTGCCGAAAATCCTATCTTCGGGGTGTCTTTCTTGGCTGCGGGTTTGTCTCCGATCCCAAGCAACACTACCACCTGGAACTCAGTGTTCAGGGCAGGCCTCATGGCGAGGTCCTCAGGGGAATGCTGGCCGCCTATGGCATTGACGGTCGGATCCTTGTGCGCAAGGGCCGTTCCCTTTTGTATGTGAAGGGCGCCGAGGAGATTGCCACCTTCCTCAACCTGATTGGAGCCCACAGTGCCCTGCTGGAGTTTGAAAACGTCAGGATCCTTAAGGGGATGCGCAACGATGTTAACCGCCTGGTCAACTGTGAGACAAGCAACCTTACCAAGGCCATTGAGGCTGGGCTCAAGCAGAAGGAAGATATCGAGACCATCAGCGAGACCATTGGCCTGCGGGAACTATCCCCGGCACTACGGGAGGTAGCTCGTCTGCGCATTGAACATGTCGATGCGAGCCTCACCGAGTTGGGGCAGCTAGTCAGCCCGCCTATCTCCAAATCCGCCGTCAATCACCGGATGCGGAGGATCCAGCGGATTGCCGAATCCATTCGCGGTGGTTGACATCTCCCTCGTATGTGATTGACACCTCGACGACACTTAGTTGTTAACCCTTCGTTTTAGAAGTCAATATGCCAGTCAATTACTCAAGTTGCTCCTTTTTCCGCAGCGCATAAGGAGGAAAAGAGTAAAAACCCATTGAACTAAAGTTTGATTATCAAAATATTACTTAATGGCGACAAGCTATCGTTCTTCTGTATGAAGATGGTAGCGGACACGGTTAGATCACGGGGCCGATTCTGGCCTCTTTTAGTGAAAGTGGTCACAGATGCCGGGCCCCAGTGAAGGGCTGAATGGCCGGCGTCAAGGGGGTAGACAAGGGGATGAACCTATGGGTGCGCTAAACCTTACCAGGGCCAACGAGGGCAGGCAAGAGATGGCGGCAGCTATCAACAGCGCCGCTGGTACCAACATTTTCTCCTGTTACCAGTGCGGCAAGTGCTCTGCGGGGTGTCCGATTTCCTACGCCATGGACTACCAGCCTCGCCAGATCATGCGCCTGCTCCAGCTGGGACTGGGGGACAAGGCATTGGAGTCATCAACCATCTGGTTGTGTGCTTCCTGTCAGACCTGCACAACCCGGTGTCCGCGGGAGGTTGACATTGCCGCGGTGATGGATGCTCTCAGGCAGAAGGTCGTAGACGAGAAGAGACCAGTCAAGGAAAAGGCCCTTCTGGCCTTTCACAGGGCTTTTCTGGAGGCCATCAGGACAAACGGACGCCTTCACGAGATTGAGATGGTGGTCCGCTTTAAGCTGAAAACCGGCAGGCTCCTCCAGGACCTGCTGTTGGGCGCGGGCATGTTCCTCAACGGTAAGTTGAGCATCCTTCCTGACGGTATCAAGGGCAAGAAGGAGATCCATGAGATGTTCGCGCGAGCCGAGAGGCTTGAGGAGGGGAGCCAATGAGATACGCCTATTACCCGGGCTGTACCCTGCATTCCTCAGCAAAAGAGTACCGTCTGTCAACGGAAGCCATTGCTGAGAGGCTTGGCATAGAGCTGGCTGAGATACCAGACTGGAACTGCTGCGGGGCGTCTTCGGCCCACGCCCTGAACCACGACCTGTCCTTGGCCCTGCCCGCCAGAAACCTGGCGCTGGCAGAGGGGATGGGCCTTGATGTGGTTGCCCCCTGCGCCGCCTGTTTCAACCGGTTGGCTTACGCCCAACACGCCGTGGTGACGGATGAGGCGACCGCAGCCAGGATAGGGCAGATCGCGGGGAGGCCTGTGACCGGCGAGAGCCGGGTCCGCTCACTGCTTGATGTTGTTGTAAGTGACGTTGGCGCGGAGGCGCTGGCGGAAGCGGCAGGCAGTAAGCTGGAGGGGCTTAAGGTGGCCGCCTACTACGGGTGTCTCCTGGTCAGGCCACCAAAGGTGGTGGACTTTGACGATCCCGAGCAGCCTACTTCTCTCGACAGTGTAATCGAAGCGGTTGGAGCTGAGGCGGTGGATTGGTCCCATAAGACTGAGTGCTGCGGCGCCGGTCTCGCCGTCGGGCGCACAGATATCGTCGTCAGACTGGTAGGAGAGATACTGGCCGCCGCCAAAGAGGCCGGAGCAGACCTGGTAATTACGGCCTGCCCCATGTGTCAGGCCAACCTTGACACAAGGCAGCGGGCGGCAGAGAGCGCCAGCTCAGAGACTTTTAATCTGCCTATCCTGTACTTCACCCAACTGATTGGCCTTGCTATGGGGGTTGACCCCAGGAGATTGAGCCTGCAAAGCCACACCGTAGATGGCTGGGACCTATTGGTCAGCAAGAAGGTCATCTGAGGCCGCTGTAGCTATAGATTAGGGCTATTTAGGGAGCGATGAGCATGAAGAGAATTGGGGTATTCCTCTGTTGGTGCGGCTCCAACATCGGAGGGGTAGTGGACATACCGAAAGTGGCGGAAGCCGCGGCAAAGATGCCCAATGTTGTCTATGTTGAAGAGAATAAGTATACCTGCTCTGAACCGGGCCAGGAGGCGATTAAGAAGGCCATCAAGGAGCACAACCTCAACAGGGTTGTCGTTGGGGCCTGTTCGCCGCGGATGCACGAGACCACCTTCCGGCGCACCGTTGAGGGTGTGGGGTTCAATCCCTACATGCTGGAGATAGCAAACCTCAGGGAGCACTGCTCCTGGGTTCACGCCGGCAACCCTGAGAAGGCAACTGTGAAGGCCGTCGATCTGGTGCGGACCGCTGTTGCCAAGGTTGGCCTCAACGCGCCCCTGCACCGCTCCACAATCCCCGTGGAGAAGCGAGCGCTGGTGTTGGGTGGCGGCATTGCCGGCATCCAGGCCGCCCTCGACCTGGCGGATGCCGGCCACGATGTGGTCTTGGTTGAGAAAGAGCCGACCATTGGCGGGCGCATGGCGCAGCTGGACAAGACCTTCCCGACCCTGGACTGTTCCGCCTGCATCCTGACGCCGAAAATGGTTGACCTGGCCCAGCACCCAAAGATCACCCTCTACTCCTACTCAGAGGTAGAGAAGGTCGACGGCTATGTGGGTAACTTCGACGTCACCATCCGGCGGAAGGGCAGAAGTGTTAATGAGGATACATGCACGGGCTGTGGCATCTGCTACAGCAAGTGCCCCGGAAAGGCCAAGAATGAATTTGACCTGGGCCTAGGTGACCGTAAGGCCATCTATGTCCCCTTCCCGCAGGCGGTGCCGAATGTGCCGGTGATCGACAGGGAGGTCTGCCTCTACTACCAGAAGGGGATCTGCAAGGTCTGTGAAAAGGTCTGCCCCACGGGCTCAATTGAGTTTGATAAGGAAGACGAGCTCATTACAGAGCGCTTCGGCGCCATTGTCGCCGCCACCGGTTTCCAGCAGTTCGAGTCGGAGGCCTACGGCGAATACGGCTACGGGAAGTACAAGGATGTCATCACCGGCCTGGAGTTTGAGCGCCTCGTCAACGCCTCGGGACCCACCGGGGGCAAGATCAAGCGTCCCTCCGACGGTGAGATCCCGAAGAACGTTGTCTTCATCAAGTGTGTTGGGTCTCGCGATGAGGCCAAGGGCAAGGCCTATTGTTCCAAGGCCTGCTGCATGTACACGGCCAAGCACGCCATCCTCCTTGATGAAAAGATCCCTGGCAGCCAGGCCTTTGTCTTCTATATGGATGTCAGGACCGCGGGCAAGGACTATGAGGAGTTCTACCAGCGCGCCACCGAGCAGCACGGCGCCCAGTACATTCGCGGGCGGGTCGCCCGGATCTACGAGAAGGGCGCTAAGCTGATGGTGGTGGGCGAGGATACCCTGCTCGGGGAGAAGGTCATCGTTGAGGCTGACATGGTGGTACTGGCAGCGGCAATGGTTGCCCGCCCCGACGCCGGTAACGTAGCCCGGACCCTGGGCATCTCCTACAACCAGGACAGTTTCTTCACCGAGGCCCACGCCAAACTGCGCCCCGTTGAGACCAATACTGCCGGGATCTTCCTGGCCGGGGCCTGCCAGGGGCCAAAGGATATCCCAGAGACGGTGGCCCAGGCCAGCGCGGCAGCGGCCAAGGCCGGCATCCTGCTGTCTCGAGACGAGCTTGAGACGGATCCCATGACGACAGAGGTCAACACCGATCTCTGCTCAGGCTGCCTCTGGTGTAAGCCCATCTGTCCCTACGGGGCCATTGACGCCGTAGAGATAGAGGAGCGGGTCGGCCGCGAGACGCGGAAGCGGCAGGTGGCCCAGGTTAACGCCAGCCTCTGCCAGGGCTGCGGCGCCTGCACTGTTGCCTGTAGGGACGGAGCCATGAACCTTAAGGGCTACACGAATGAACAGATATTGGCGGAGGTTGAGGCCCTATGTCTGTAACCAATAGAGAACCTGAGACCAAGACCGCTGTGGAGGCCGCTGGCATTCAGCAGGCTGAGGCCTGGGAGCCCAAGATTGTGGGATTCTGCTGTAACTGGTGCTCTTACGCCGGCGCTGACCTGGCTGGAACCAGCCGCATGGCCTATCCTGACAACATCAGGATAATCAGGGTGCCCTGCTCTGGCAGGGTCAACCCCCAATTCGTTATCAGAGCCCTACAACGCGGCGCCGACGGTGTCCTTGTGGCCGGATGTCATCCCGGAGACTGTCACTACTCAACAGGCAACTACTTCACCAGGCGACGGTTCCTGTTAACGAGGCGCCTCCTGGAGTATATGGGTATCGAGCCCCAACGGCTGCAGGCCCGATGGATTTCAGGGTCTGAGGGTGAGAAGTTCTCCCGGGTTGTGCGGGAGATGGTGGAGGATATCCGCGAGTTGGGGCCCAACACGAAATTGAGGGATGCAAAATGACATATTCAGCTGCCAACCCCCAGGTTGATCAACTGCGAACAAGGGTGAAAGAGCTCCTGGATGGAGAGAGGATTGCTGGGTTCATCGGCTACGAACGGGCCTCAGGAAGCAACCTTAAGCGCCGCCCCTGCTTTGTGATGGGAGCAGACCTGGAGCCTCTGGTTCTGGATCACCTTTGCACGAACGGCCTTGCCAAGTACCTTATGGACTACGGCTATGACGAGGGCAAGATGGGCATTGCGGCCCGGGGTTGCGACCTGCTGGCCATCAAGCGGCTAGCAGCCGACCATCGCATTGACCGCGACAGGGTTGTCGTTATCGGTATCCCCTGCCAGGGGGTTATGGATCCTGCCAAGCTCAAGGCCATGGGTATCAATGATGTTGCCAAAACCGAGGATCAGGGTGATACCTTTATCGTCACCTCCTCTGACGGGGAGACACGCGAGATAGACAAGGGTGAAGCCCTTCTGGACCGCTGCCTTGACTGCGGCCACAAGAACCCTGATGGTCACGACATCCTCCTGGGAGAGGAAACAGATAACACCCCCTTCCAGGCGCGAGAGTTTGCCGGTGTCAGTCGGATAGAGGCCATGGAAGTGTCTGACCGCTATGACTATTGGAAACGCCAGATGGATCGCTGCCTGCGCTGCTACGCCTGTAGGAATGTGTGTCCCGCCTGCAGCTGCCGGGAGTGCGCCTTTGATGTGGCGTCCCCTGAATGGCTGGGCGCCCGCACGACCCTTTCGGAACAGCAGATGTTCCACTTCACAAGGGCAATGCATGTAGCCGGCCGCTGTGTCGGGTGTCACCGCTGCGAGGAAGTGTGTCCAGTGGATATCCCCTTGATGGAGCTCAATGAGAAGCTCATGAAGGACATTGAGGAGCTGTTCGCCATTGAGGGCGCCCATGTTCCTAGGGATGTAGAACCGCTGGGGCAGTTCCAGATGGACGACCCCGATGAGTTCAATTAGGGGGGAAGGTGTGGTAATGATGAGATTTTTAGCGCGGGAGGATCTGAAGGGCCTTCTTCAGATGCTGGGGGAGGAAGCCCAGCTTATAGCCCCAACCAGCAGTGACGGCGTTGTCCTCTTTCGGCCTATCGATGACCCCGATGAGGTAACCCTGGAGTATGTCAATACCGTTACCTCGGCCAAGGACTTCCTCTTCCCGCAGGATGAGGACATCCTGCGCTTCGAGAGTGGGGATGACGGCGGCCTGGCGATTGACGGAATCAGGCCGGTGGAGAAGAGGGTCCTCTTCGGGGTGCGGCCCTGCGACGCCAAGGGCATAGACCTCCTTGACGAGGTCTTCCTCACAGGCCAGTTCAGGGACGACCACTACCAGGACCGTCGCAATAACACAGTTGTCGTTTCTATGGCCTGCCAGGAGGTGGCCGATGAGTGCTTCTGCACAGCCGTTGGCCTCAATCCGGGAGCTACAGATGGATCCGACGTCATGCTCTACCCTTACCAGGGGGGATTCGTTGTGGTGCCTGTGAGCCACCGGGGCGAGGCGGCTGTAGATACCTGGCAGGGGCTCCTGACTGACATTGACAGCGAGACCGCCCAAGGTGCGGTTCAGGAATACCAGGAGAAGAGCACCCCTCTGGGTGAAGCGGTGGACTTCAGCGGGATTACCGACAGCCTGGCAACGATGTTTGAGAGCCCTGTCTGGGAAGATCTTGCCCGGCGCTGCCTGGGTTGCGGGGTCTGCACCTATGTCTGTCCCACCTGCCACTGTTTTGGCCTCAGTGATGAGGCAAGGGGGAGCCAGGGCTACCGTCTGAGGTGCTGGGACTCCTGCATGTTCTCAGATTTCACCGAGATGGCGGGGGGCCACAATCCGCGGCCAACCAAGACTGAGAGGGTGCGTCAGCGCTTCATGCACAAGTTGAACTATCACCCCAACCGCTACGGCCAACTGCTGTGCACAGGATGCGGCCGCTGTGTTGAGAAGTGCCCGGTAGGGCTGCACATTGTTGATGCGGTCCTGAAGATTAAGGCTGCTCAGGTAGAAGCGGCCCAGGCGCAAACAGGGGAGGTATCGGGTTAGGATGGCCGTAAATAAAGACACCCATGAGCATTCTTGCGATTGCCAACAGGAGCAGCAGGCGCTGGTACCCCATGTTGCCACGATTGATGAGATCAGGCCTGAGACGGGATCCAGCGATGTCAAGACCTTCAAGGTGACCTTTGACGATCCAGCGGTGGCTGAGAGTTTTAAACACATGCCAGGGCAGTGTGGTATGCTGTCCATGCTGGGGATTGGCGAGGCGATGATCTCAATTACGTCATCGCCCACCCGAAAGGGATTTCTTGAGTTCAGCATCAAGGAGATGGGCAAGGTGACAACGGCCCTGCACGAATCGCCGCCAGGCACGAAGATTGGGGTCAGGGGCCCCTATGGTAATGGGTTCCCCATTGAGGACCTGAAGGGCAAGAACCTTATCTTTATTGGCGGCGGGATCGGGCTGGCGCCCCTGCGCTCTCTGATCAACTACTGTCTTGACAACCGGGACGACTACGGAGACGTGAAGATTATTTACGGGGCCCGATCACCTCAGGACCTCTGCTTCAAGGATGACCTCTTTGAGAACTGGCCCAAGATCAGGGATACGGAGGTCTCTGTCACCGTTGACAAGGGGGACGATGACTGGGACGGCCCTGTTGGCTTTGTCCCACCCTACCTGGAGGAGGTTAACCCCTCCACAGAGAACGCCATTGCGGTGACCTGCGGTCCGCCCATCATGATCAAGTTTGTCCTGCAGTCCCTGGAGAAGATGGGCTTTACCCCAGAGAACATCATCACTACACTGGAGATGAAGATGCAGTGTGGTGTGGGCAAGTGTGGTCGCTGTAACATCGGGGATAAGTATGTTTGTGTGGACGGTCCAGTATTTAAAGTGTCGGACCTGCAGGAATTGCCCGATGAGTTCTAGTATTTCCTCTAGGTAGGCGTGTTTAGCCTATGCAATATATACTCAATCTATTTGTAGAACGGTAGTCACCAACTAAACCAGCCAACGCTGTATTCTGCAAGAAGCAGGTGATTTGAAAGTGAATGTCCTCAGCCTCCTGGAGGGAGTTGCGGGTGACCTAAAAAGGGTGGAGTCCCTGATAGCCGAGGAAGTGGCCTCTAGTGTCGGTATACTGGACGAGATGGCGAGGCATCCGTTGCATGCCGGAGGGAAACGCTTGAGGCCGGCCATGTTGCTAGTGTCAGCGAAGTTTCACCACTACAATCCTGATCGACTGCTGGCGGTGGCTGCTGCCATAGAGTTGATGCACATGGCAACACTGGTGCATGACGATGTGATTGACAACGCCTCCCTGCGGAGGGGTCACCCCACTGTAAATTCTCATTGGGGCGATAAACTCTCGGTTTTGACAGGTGACTATCTCTTCGCCAGGGCCGTCTCCATGGTCTCCAGTGATTATGAAAACCGGATTATAAAGATCCTGGCTGACGGCATTGCCGAAATCTGCGAGGGTGAGATCCAGCAGACAGCCGATACCTTCCGGCTGTCAGTGCATGAGGATGAATATATCAGCAGGATCTCAAAGAAGACGGCCTGTTTCTTCCGGATTAGTTGCGAAGTGGGCGGGCTCTTGAGTGGAGCGCCTGCTGAAGCCGTTGAGGCCCTGAGGCAGTACGGGCAGAAGACCGGTATCGCCTTCCAGATTGCCGACGATATCCTCGATATCATGGGCACCAGTGGGGTCACTGGTAAACCCGTTGGCAGTGATCTGCAGGGCGGTGTAATAACCCTCCCGGTCATTCACGTGCTCAACAACGGGACTGGTCCCGAGTTGAAGCAGTTAATCCGCAAGGGCCCTGATGGTTCTCTCAACAATGATCACGTGGCTGCAGCCCTTGACCTTGTCAAGGAGGGCGGCGGGGTCAGCTATGCCCTGGAAAAGGCCCGGTCCTTCGCTGACGAGGCAATCGAGGGGTTGAGGGTGTTGCCTGACGGTATGGCGAAGGAGACCCTGGTTGACCTGGCTAACTTCTTTGTGGATAGAGATCATTAGCGGCAGCAGCCCATGGATTGCAGGGTGTTTGTATGTCACTTCGTGGGGTAGTGATGGTTACAACTTGTAAACAACAGGATGGTCCATCGGATAACCCGGACCATCCTTTTTGATTTTGCCGATTTGAGGGGTTTCAGGTAGCATCTAAATAGGGGTATCTTAAACAGGGGCATGTTGACAAGGGGGTCTTTGAGAGATGAGATTGGATCGATCCGCAAAACTGCTGCAACGGGCTGAGAGGGTGATTCCCGGTGGCGTCAACAGCCCGGTTCGTTCCTTTAGGGCGGTAGAGGACAGTCCACCCTTTATCGCACGGGGTGAGGGCCCCTATCTCTATGATGTCGACGGCAACAGATTCATTGACTATGTCTTGTCCTGGGGGCCGCTGGTTCTGGGTCATGCCCACCCAGAGGTTGCCGGGGCCCTTAAGGATGCCGTGGATAGAGGGACAAGCTATGGCGCCCCTACCGAGCTTGAGGTCAAGATGGCTGAGAAGATAGTGGAGATGGTGCCTTCCATAGAGGTCATCCGGATGGTCAACTCTGGTACCGAGGCCACCATGAGCGCCCTTCGCCTTGCCCGCGGTTTTACGGGGCGAGACAAGGTCATCAAGTTTGACGGCTGCTATCATGGCCATGTCGATAGTCTATTGGTACAGGCCGGGTCTGGCGCGACGACCCTTGGTATGCCTGACAGCCCGGGTGTCTCCAAGGCTGTGGCCGCAACAACGATAACAGCGCCCTTTAACGACATTGAGGCGGTCCGGTCCATCTTCGCTGAAGAGGGTGAGGAGATCGCCGCGGTGATACTGGAACCCGTTGCTGGAAACATGGGGGTAATCCCCCCGGTGCCGGGTTTCCTTGAGGGGCTGCGGGAGATCACTACCGCCCATGGCGCCCTCCTGATCTTTGATGAAGTGATGACCGGTTTCAGAGTGGCCCTGGGCGGCGCCCAGGAATTGTATGGCGTCACACCTGACCTGACCTGCCTCGGGAAGGTCATAGGCGGCGGCCTGCCGGTAGGCGCCTACGGCGGCAGGCGCGATATTATGGAGCAGGTTTCTCCATCAGGCGCCGTGTACCAGGCTGGAACCCTATCGGGTAATCCCCTGGCTATGACGGCAGGCTATGTCACCCTGGACATCATATCCAGGGAGGGGGTCTTTGACAGCATTGTTGAGAGGGCAACAGCGCTTTCCGAAGGGATTAAGGACAACCTGAAGAAACTCGGGCTTGACCTACCCATGGCCCAGGTGGGCACGATGTTTGGGTTCTTCTTTGCTGGGAGCCCCGTAAGGAACTACCAGGAAGCCATGGGTTCCGATACGAAGCGATTTGCCGCATACTTTAGCGAGATGCTTAAGCGCGGTATCTACCTGGCACCATCGCAGTTCGAGGCAGGGTTTATGTCTAGCGCTCACAGGGTTGACGATGTTGACGATACCGTCAGGGCCAACTTTGAGGCCTTGAAGAGCATCCTCTAGGCGGACACCGGACTTGCCGGCAGGTGTTGGGGCTACGGAGGGATTTCCCTTGAGGGATCAGCCAATGAAGGTATACGCGCTTGTTGGGGGCAGCGGCACAGGCAAGAGCCACCGCGCGTCCTTTGTTGCCCATGAGCACAATATCGACTTCATAATCGATGACGGCCTCCTCATTCGGGGTGGAAAGATCCTGGCAGGCAAGTCAGCAAAACAGGAGAGCACAAGGGTTGGGGCGATTAAGAGGGCCATCTTCTTTGACCCTGGGCATGCCCAAGAGGTGAAGCGGGTCCTCGAGGAGCTTCACCCGGAGAGGTTGCTGATTCTTGCCACATCCAATGGCATGGTCCAGACCATTGTTGAGGCCCTTGAGCTTCCACCGGTGACGAGGGTAGTGATGATTGAGGAGATCGCTTCACTGACGGAGATTGAGCGGGCCAAGCACATCCGCAAGCTAGAGGGCAAGCACGTTATCCCAGTACCAACCCTGGAGGTGAAGAAGACCTTTTCTGGCTACATGGTTGACCCTCTAAGGTTCTTCCTTCGGGGAAAGCAAGGGGAGAACCCATCAAGGCTCATAGAGAAGTCGGTGGTGCGCCCAACCTTCAGTTTTTTGGGGAACTTCTTCATTGACGACACAGTAGTTAACGCCATCGCCTCCCGGGCAGCAAGTGAGATCAAGGGGGTTACGGGGATCCTGCGGGTTTCCGTTGATTCCGCTACAGTGGAGAACAGTGTTGAGATTAACATTGCCGTTAGCGTAAGATATGGTATCAACATCATGGATGTCCTGGTCAAGGTCCAGCAGCGGGTCATGGAACAGGTTGAGTACATGACAGCCCTTGAGGTCAGCGCGGTGAACGCTAGCGCCCGCAGGTTGACCTTTGACCAGGCATAGGTGAAGTAGCAGTAGCGGTATTGAGGAGCGAGTTGGGCTCTGAGTGGGGGTTGGGCAGTGAGCGCGACAATGATCTTCGAACTCTTAGGGGGACTAGGGCTCTTCATCTACGGGATGGGCCGGATGGGGGACGGTCTCCAGAAGGCCGCTGGAGACCGTTTGCGGCGATTACTGGAGGCCCTAACCAGGTACAGGATTATGGGGGTTTTTGTTGGCGCCCTTGTCACCGCCGTCATCCAGAGCAGCAGCGCCACCACGGTTATGCTTGTGGGATTTGTCAATGCCGGGCTCATGAACCTGCAGCAGGCCGTCGGTATAATCATGGGGGCTAATGTCGGTACAACGGTGACGGCGCAGTTGATTGCCTTTGATCTGCAGCAGTGGGCCCCGCCTGCCATCGCCATCGGCGTTCTCCTGCAGCTCTTCGGCAAACGGAAGTCCCACAGGCATCTGGGTCAGATTATCTTCGGCTTTGGCCTGTTGTTCCTGGGTATGCGAACGATGTCCAGCGCCATGTACCCACTGCGGTCAATGCCCGAATTCAGGGAGGCAATGGTCACCTTCAGTCGGAATCCACTGCTAGGGGTGGTCGTCGGCTTTGCCCTTACCGGAATCGTTCAGAGCTCCAGCGCGACCATCGGCATCCTTCAGGCCCTGGCCATGCAGGGGCTACTGGGGATTGATATCGCCCTGCCCATTCTTTTTGGAGACAACATCGGTACCTGTGTCACAGCGATGCTGTCGAGCATAGGGACATCCCTGACAGCAAGGCGGGCTGCCCTGATGCACCTGTTCTTTAATCTCGTGGGCGCCCTGGTGTTCCTGGCGCTTATGCCCCTTGTGGTCCCCATCGTTCAGAGTACAAGCACCATTGCTGCCCGCCAGATTGCCAACGCGCATACAATGTTTAATGTGGCAAATACCATCATTCAACTGCCCTTCGCCGGGTTACTTGTTACCCTTGTTGAGAGGGTCTTGCCGGGTGAGGTGAAACAGCTTGAGCGCGGACCGAAGTATATAGATAGAAGGATAATGGAGACCCCTTCTATAGCCCTTGCCCAGGTAGTCAAGGAGCTGCACAGAATGGGGAGAATTGTAGAGGAGAGCCTGGAGCAGATCATAGAGGCGTTCCTCAGGGGCCATGGGCCAGGCATCAGCAAGGCCATGGAGGCGGAAGAGGTCGTCAACGAGCTGGAGCACGACATCATCAACTACCTTGTGGCGCTGTCGCGGCGCTCTCTTACCGATGACCAATCCGACTACCTCAACCTGCTGCAAAGCATTGTCAACGACATTGAGCGAATTGGAGATCACACCGAGAACATCGGGGAGCTTGCCCTGCGGGTCTTGGAGGATGGTTTGCCCTTCTCGGAGAATGCCATGGAAGACCTGGCCTTCATGTATAGCAGGATCAGGGAGATGACCGACGAGGCCCTGGTTGCCCTGGAGGTCTCAGATTCCGAGCTAGCCTGGGCAATCATCCGTCAAGAGAACGCGGTAGACGAGATTGAGGAGCGACTGCGTCACGCCCATATAGAAAGGCTCAACCAGCGGCTCTGTTACCCTGCTTCCGGTGTTGTCTTCTTGGATATTATAAGTAATATGGAGCGCATCGGCGACCACACCAACAACATTGCCCAGGCTGTTCTCAAGGCAGCCGACATCACCAGGGGGTAAGTGAAGCAAGTGAAACGCATCGGGGAGAAACGCCACCGCGCTTGAGGTGGATAGAAACACTGTTGAAGAGTCTGACAAGGAGGGGATCGTCAGTGACTGTAAAGGTAGGTATTAACGGTTTCGGCAGCATCGGCCGGCGGTTTTTGCGAATAGCTTTGAAGCGCCCTGATATTGAGGTTGTGGCTGTTAATGACTTGGCCAAGCCTGAGGACCTGGGAAGGCTACTCAAGTACGATTCGAATTACGGAACCCTTGATTTGGATGTGTCTGTGGATGGAGACACCATAAAGGTGGGAGACTCCCAGATCAAGATGGTTCAGGAACCTGACCCCGCCAAACTGCCCTGGGATGACCTTGGGGTAGAGGTGGTGGTTGAGTCCACTGGCCGCTTTACCGCCAGGCAGGATGCGATCAAGCACGTGGAGTCGGCAGGGGCCCGGCGTGTTGTGATTTCGGCGCCGGCTAAGGGCCCTGATTTGACGGTTGTAATGGGGGTTAACCACCAACAGTATGAGGCCGGGTCGCACCAGGTTGTGTCAAACGCCTCCTGCACAACAAACTGCCTTGCCCCCATTGCCAAGGTTCTTAACGACGAATTCAGCATTGTCAAGGGACTGATGACCACAATTCATGCCTACACCCTTGGTCAGAGCCTGCTGGACTTCCCCACGAAGGATCCCCGGCGGTCAAGGGCCGCTGCCCTGAGCATTATCCCTACCACCACCGGCGCCGCCAGGGCGGTCACCCAGGTTCTGCCCGAGCTTGAGGGCAAGCTTAACGGCATGGCCATGAGGGTACCGACGCCAACGGTTTCCATAGTTGACCTTGTTGTGGAGGTTAACAAGACCATTACCGAAGAGGAAGTAAACGCGGCCATGAAGAAGGCCAGCGAAGGACCGATGAAGGGCATACTCGGTTACAGTGAAGAACCCCTTGTTTCGGTGGATTACAAGGGTTCGAGCTACTCATCGATTTTCGATGCCCTTTCCACAATGGTTATCGCTGATAATATGGTAAAGGTACTCTCCTGGTACGACAATGAGTGGGGCTACGCTACCAGGCTGGTCGACCTGGTGGAGCACATGGCCAGTAAGGGCCTGTAGATAGCTCACCTGTTGAGGTCTGATGAAGAACTGCGTGGGAGGGGCCTGCCCGGGTCGGTCGGAGGTCCCTTCGCGTTTTCACAGGGGATAGGAAGGGTCGATCAGTGATGATAAGAAGGCTTAGAGATATAGCTCAGCTAAAGGGTAAGAGGGTCCTGGTAAGGGTGGACTTCAATGTTCCCCTCAAAGAGAAGGGGCATGTAGTAGCTGTGGCCGATAACACCAGGTTAATAGCGGCTCTCCCCACAATCAGGCACCTGGTGGACCAGGGAGCCAGGGTCATTCTCTGCTCTCACCTGGGTCGGCCCAAGGGGAGGGTGGCGCCTGAACTAAGCCTGGGCCCGGTTGCCAAAGAACTCACTGCCCTGCTGGGACAGGGCGTCACAATGGCGCCGGCCACTGTGGGCCCAAGGGTCAGTGAGATTGTTGAGGAAATGGCCGATGGCGAGGTTCTTCTCCTCGAGAACCTGCGCTTCAACCCCGGAGAGACAGACGATGATGAAGGCTTTGCCGCACAGCTGGCGACCCTGGCTGATGTCTTTGTCAATGATGCCTTTGGCGCTGCCCACCGCGCCCATGCCTCCACTCACGGGATTGCAGGGCTTCTCCCCTCATACGGAGGGTTGCTGCTAGAGAAGGAGCTCAGTGTTTTGACCGGCCTGTTGGAGAGTCCAGAAAGGCCCTATGTGGCCATCATTGGCGGCGCGAAGATCTCCGGCAAGATTGGAATCCTTGAGGAGTTGGCGCCCAAGGTGGATAGGCTCTTGATTGGGGGAGGTATGGCCAATACCTTCCTGGCTGCAAAGGGCTACGACATGGGTGGGTCTCTATTGGAGAAGGATAAGGCCAGAGTGGCCCTGAAGCTCCTGGGCAGGGCTGCAGACATTGGCGTTGAGGTGCTGCTGCCTGTGGACCTTGTTGTGGCCGACGAGATCTCTGACACCGCCAAGACTATGAGGGTGGAGGTCAGGCCTGGGTTGGCTATCGGAGACAGGCAGATGGCCCTGGATATCGGTCCTGAGACCGTGAGGCGGTTTTCCGAAGCCCTGAATGATGCGGGCACCGTGTTCTGGAATGGCCCCCTGGGCGCCTTCGAAAGGCAGCCCTTTGCCAACGGCACTCTTGGTGTAGCCAGGGCAGTGGCGGCATGCAACGGTTTTACCGTGGTTGGCGGGGGAGATTCCCTTGCAGCAGTCAACCAGGCAGGGTTGGCGAATCAGATTAGTCACATTTCAACAGGCGGTGGGGCAGCCCTCAGGTTCCTTGAGGGGGGTTCATTGCCCGGCGTGGAGGCCCTGGGGAGTTGACCGCAGGTTAGCATTGAAACTGACTGGAGAGTCCTGGTGGTATCAATCCAGTGGTTTCAGTCCATACGAAAGCCCTAGGAGGGATTAAGGGAATGCGAATTCCATTGATAGCCGGCAACTGGAAGATGAACAATGGTGTAAAAGAGGCACAGGAACTGGCATCTGCGCTGTCCTCCATGGTTGGCGCCAGGCCGGAAATAGGCCAGCGTGTTGAGGTATTACTCTGCCCCCCATTTACATCGATATCCGCCGTGGCTACGGCCCTTGGTGACAGTAGCATAAAACTGGGCGCCCAGAATGTCCACTGGGAAGAGTCTGGGGCGTTCACCGGCGAGATCTCCCCCGCCATGCTCCGGGAACTGGGTTGCGAGTACGCCATAGTTGGCCACTCGGAGCGACGCCAGTATTTCGAGGAGTCAGATGCCACCATAAATAGGCGCCTACGAGGGGCGATCAAGGGTGGTCTAAAGCCGATAATCTGTGTTGGTGAGACAAAGGAACAGCGCGATCAGGGGAGAACAGAGGAGATCTTGAGAGAACAGGTCAGCGACGGCCTGGTGGGGTTAACTGAAATGGACGCTTTGAAGGTGACCGTGGCCTACGAGCCCCTCTGGGCCATTGGCACCGGTCAGGCAGCAACCCCTGCGGACGCTAACACTGCCGCCGCCTTCATTCGCCATCTTCTGGTAGAAACCTTTTCTGAGGATACCGCTGAGCAGATCAGGGTTCAGTATGGGGGTAGTGTCAAGCCTGGAAACATTGCCACTTTCATGGGGCAACCAGATATCGACGGAGCCCTGGTTGGCGGCGCCAGCCTGCAGGCGGACAGCTTCTACAGGATAGCTGAGGGCGCCGTTGGTGGGCAGTAAGAGGGTGGACAGTAGGAGGGAGCCATTTGTCGCACTGATAGTCCTTGATGGTTGGGGAAGCTGCGATACCAGCCACCAGTGCAACGCCGTGGCTCTTGCCGATACACCGCACTGGGACCGGCTGCTGCGAGAATACCCCAACAGCCGCCTAGAGGCCAGTGGGGAAGCAGTGGGTTTAATGCCCAATCAGATGGGCAACTCTAATGTGGGGCACCTGAACCTGGGGGCGGGCCGTGTGGTCTACCAGGATCTACTCAGGATTAACCGCGATATTGCCGGAGGGGCCTTCTATAACAATGAGACCCTTCGCCATCTGATGCTGCAGGTCCGCGAGAGGGGCGCGGCGCTTCACCTGATGGGGCTTCTCTCGGACGGCGGGGTTCATAGCCATATTGACCATCTATTCGCCCTCCTCAAGATGGCGTCTTCGGTGGGTGTCGGTTCAGTCTTCATCCACTGCTTCCTGGATGGGAGGGACGTGCCTCCCTCCTCAGCCCTGACGTACATTGAGACGCTCCAGGAGAGGCTCTCTTTCCATCCTGGGGCAGTGATTGCCACTGTAATGGGCCGGTACTACGCCATGGATCGAGACAGGCGCTGGGAGCGGACATCCCGGGCCTATAGGGCGATGATAGCAGGGGAGGGCCTGTCCTTTGCCACCCCAAAGGAGGCGATTGCCTCCGCCTATCACCGGGGTGAAACCGACGAGTTCATCCAGCCCTCCGTGATTGGGGCAAGCCCTGGTCAGGCGGGCCACCGGGCCAGTTGCATCAGGGACGGGGACGGGGTAATATTCTATAACTTCAGGGCAGACAGGGCCCGGCAGCTGACGAGGGCCTTGACCGCCACGAGCTTTGACGACTTTGACCGGGGTGGCAGGCCCCCTGCCGTAGATTGTGTCGGCATGACCCAGTACGATGCCGGGTTTGACCTTCCGGTGGCCTTTCCCCCGGAGTCCCCCCAGGCCTGCCTGGGCCAGGTCCTCTCGGAGGCGGGCCTTAATCAGCTGCGGATAGCGGAGACGGAGAAGTATGCTCACGTGACCTTCTTCTTTAACGGGGGCATTGAGGAGCCCTATCCTGGCGAAGAGAGGGTGTTGATCCCTTCACCCCCAGTAGCGACCTATGACCTGCAGCCTGAGATGTCAGCGGCCGGTGTCACCGCTCGCCTTCTGAGGGAGCTTGATAGTGGTAGGTATGACTTCATCCTTGCTAACTACGCAAATGCAGACATGGTGGGCCACACAGGGAAGTTGGACGCGGCTATTGCTGCAGTTGAGGCCGTTGATATGAATCTGGGTATGGTCACGGAGGGTGTCGTCAAATCAGGGGGCGTTGCCATTATCGTCAGTGACCACGGCAATGCAGAGCAGATGGAGGATGAAGGCAGCGGTCAACCCCACACCGCTCATACAACAAATCCCGTTCCCTGCGTGCTGGTGGGGCGGGAATACGCGGGCAGGCACGGGGTGTTGGCCGATGGGATCCTGGCCGATGTCGCCCCCACGGTGCTGGACCTCTTTGGAATCGATAAGCCAGCGCAGATGACAGGGAGTACTCTCATTAGTTGACAGTTTACTGCTTTGGAGGGATGGATGATGGCCTCTTTTATCGATGAAATCAGGGCAAGAGAAATCCTGGACTCGCGAGGTAACCCCACTATTGAGGTTGAGGTGATACTAAATGACGGCGCCTGGGGCCGGGCAGCGGTTCCATCAGGGGCGTCAACCGGGGCCCGGGAGGCCCTTGAGCTCCGCGATGGAGATCCCCAGCGCTACCAGGGTAAGGGTGTGGGAGCAGCGATAGACAATGTCCGCAGTGTCATCGCCCCAGCCCTGAGGGGGGTTAACGTCTACAGCCAATCTCACATCGACTCAATCCTGTTAGATCTGGACGGGACAGAGAACAAGAGCAGGTTAGGGGCCAATTCTATGCTGGGGGTATCGCTGGCGGCCGCTCGGGCGGCGGCTAATTCCACTGGAACCCCGCTCTACCGCTATCTGGGTGGGGTAGGCGCCTGTATGCTCCCGGTTCCGATGATGAACATCCTTAACGGTGGGGCCCACGCCGATAACAACGTTGACATCCAGGAGTTCATGATCATGCCCTACGGGGCTCTCACTTTTGGAAAGGCGTTGCAGATGGGCGCCGAGGTCTTCCATTCTCTGAAAGCGGTTCTTTCTGAGGCGGGCCTGTCAACGGCCGTTGGTGATGAGGGCGGCTTCGCCCCAAGTTTGAACTCCAACCGTCAGGCCCTGGAGGTCATTCTACAGGCAATTGACAGGGCGGGCTATCGCCCTGGGAGCGATATCTATCTTGCCCTTGACGTTGCGGCAACTGAGCTCTTTGATGGAAAGGCATACCATCTGCCGGGAGAGGGTGTCAGCTATTCCGCCCCGGATCTTGTGGCCCTCTATAGCGGTTGGGTTTCCGACTATCCAATCATATCCATCGAGGATGGCCTGGCAGAAGATGATTGGGCAGGTTGGCAGCAGCTGACAGCGGCCCTCGGTGATGACATTCAGCTTGTTGGCGACGACATCTTCGTCACGCAACGAGAATGGTTGGAGCGAGGTATTGATGAGGGGGTAGCAAACTCAATCCTGGTCAAGCTCAACCAGGTCGGCACCCTCAGTGAGACCCTGGACACGATCCAGGTGGCGCGGTTTGCCAACTACACCTGCGTTATCTCGCATCGGTCGGGGGAGACCGAGGACACCACAATTGCTGACCTGGCTGTGGGGACTAACGCGGGTCAGATCAAGACGGGGGCTCCCTCCCGGTCGGAGCGGGTTGCCAAGTACAACCAGCTTCTTCGGATAGAAGAAGAGCTGGGCGCTGCGGCCGTATATCCAGGCTGGGAAGCATAGTGCCAGTATAGCCGGGGATTGCGAGTTGTACAGTCTACTTCTTCTGTGCTAAAATGATAGGGTGGTTTAAAGGGCTTTCTAGTTGAGGAGCCATAAGGAGGTGTTTTGAACGGTGCAGGTCCTGAATATTGTCCTTACGGCCTTCCATGTTATCTTCAGTATTGGCCTCATCGCAGGTGTCTTGCTTCAGTCAGGGAAGAGCGCTGGACTTTCCGGTGCAATTACGGGTGGCGCCCAGACCCTCTTCGGAAAGAGGAAGGGTATGGATGACCTCTTGGCCAAGGTTACCACGGTTTTTGCTGTGGCCTTTATGCTGACTGCCATCGGCTTGACCTTTCTGAGCGCGCGAGGGTAGGTCTGGAATGCGAGTTTACAACCGGGGGGAAGTAGAATGATCAATTTCACCTATCTGGTGCCAGCCGCAGGTGTCATCGGCCTGTTATGGGCCCTCTTTTTGGCAAGAAGGATTATGCGTGAAGATGCCGGCACGGAGAAGATGAAGGAGATTGCCGCCGCTATTCAGGAGGGCGCCATGGCCTTCCTGGTGCAGGAATACCGCGCTCTGTTCGTCTTCGTGACGGTGTTGGCCGCTCTGATTCTAGCGGCAGGACTCTTCACCGACGCCATGGAGCCTTTGACTGCCGTCTCCTTCATTATGGGAGCAGTAGCCTCGGTCCTGGCGGGGTTCATAGGGATGTATGTGGCCACTCGCGCTAACGTGAGAACCACAAATGCTGCTCGTGAAGGCCAGAACAAGGCCCTGGGTATCGCCTTCTCCGGAGGCGCGGTTATGGGTCTGTCAGTTGTTGGCCTTGGGTTGCTGGGCTTGGGGACCCTGTTCTTTTTGTTCGTCTTTAATGTCAATGACCCAGGCCTGCTGGCCGCCAGGTTCAGGGTTATTAACGGATTCGCCCTGGGCGCTAGCTCAATTGCCCTCTTTGGCAGGGTTGGCGGCGGTATCTACACCAAGGCCGCTGACGTTGGAGCTGACCTTGTGGGTAAGATCGAGGCCGGTATCCCTGAAGACGACCCACGCAATCCCGCTGTTATTGCCGATAACGTTGGGGACAATGTTGGTGATGTGGCGGGTATGGGCGCTGACCTCTTTGAGAGCTATGTGGGGTCACTGATTGCTGCCATGGTAATTGGAGCCGTGGATCTGGGGATGGGTGGGGTTGTTCTGCCGCTACTGGTGGCCGCTGTTGGCATTATCGCCTCCATTTTCGGCACCTTCTTTGTTCGCACCGGTGAGGACGCTGATCCGGCCCTTGCCCTTCGCTACGGGACCTTTGCCAGTGGCGCGGTTGTTGTTGTGGCCGCTTTCTTCATCACAAAGAACATATTCGGTGGACTTGGGCCCTTCTGGGCCATTGTTATCGGCCTGATTGCCGGTATCATCATTGGACTGATTACAGAATACTACACTTCCGGTGGACGGCCTCCGGTCACGTCCATTGCTGAAGCATCACAGACAGGGACAGCGACAAACATCATCGCTGGCCTGGCAGTGGGAATGGAGTCCACCGCCCTTCCTGTGATCGTCATTGCGGGCAGCATTCTGGGGGCCTTTGAAGTAGCGGGCCTCTACGGCATTGCCCTTGCTGCTGTGGGTATGCTCTCCACGACGGGTATGACGGTTGCTGTTGACGCTTACGGCCCTATTGCTGACAACGCCGGTGGTATTGCTGAGATGTCGGGGATTGGCGGTGACGTCCGGAAGGTTACCGACGCCCTTGATTCCGTAGGCAACACCACGGCGGCCATTGGCAAGGGTTTTGCCATTGGCTCCGCCGCCCTGACGGCGCTGGCCCTCTTCTCGGCCTACGCCAAGGCTACAAACCTGGAACTCATAAACATCTTGTCTCCAACGGTTGTTGCCGGACTTTTCATCGGCGGCATGCTGCCATTCCTCTTCAGTTCATTGACAATGCGGGCTGTAGGAAGGGCCGCCTTTGCCATGATTGAGGAGGTAAGGAGGCAGTTCCGGGAGATTGATGGACTGATGGAGGGCAAGGCCAAGCCAGACTACGCCAGGGGCGTAGAGATCAGCACGGCGGCGGCCCTCAGAGAGATGGTGGTTCCCGGGCTGTTAGCGATAGCAAGCCCGCTGATTATCGGGTTTGGGATTGGCAAGGAGGCCCTTGGAGGGATGCTTGCTGGCGCTCTGGTGGCTGGCTTCCTCTTGGCGGTGATGATGGCCAATTCCGGTGGCGCCTGGGATAATGCCAAGAAGTTCATTGAGAGCGGTAATTTTGGAGGCAAGGGGACAGATACCCATGCCGCTGCCGTTGAAGGCGATACGGTTGGCGACCCCTTCAAGGACACGTCAGGGCCGTCGATTAACATTCTGATAAAGCTCATGACCATCGTTTCACTGGTCTTCGCACCACTGTTTTTGTAGCTGTAGTCGCAGCATTAGATACACAAGCATAAGCATGTACAAGTGTCATGAAAACCGGAGCCGGTGGGGTCTATAAGAGGGTGGCCCTGACTCGTTCCGGTTTTCAAATTGCTCTCAGGGGGGCTTTGCGCAATGTCCAGACAGGAGGATGTAGTCTACAGTAACTGTTTTGCCTGTGGGCAGGACAACCCCATTGGCCTGAGGTTAGTATTTCATCAGGGTGATGATGGCAGTTGGGAGTGCCGGTTCAGGCCGGAGGAGGAACATCAGGGCTACCCAGGGGTTGTCCACGGCGGCATCGTCAGTACGCTGCTTGATGAGGTCATGGTCAAACAGCTAGTTAACAGGGACGTTCCTGCGGTCACCGCTGAGCTGCGGGTCCGCTTTAAGGAACCGGCGCGGGTCCGGCGAACCCTGCTCTGCCGGGCCCAGGTGGTTCGAGAGAGAGGCCGCTTCTGTCAACTGGAGGCAGAACTCATTGACGAGGACTCAGGGATGACAGTGGCCACCGCCGAGGGCAAGTTCCTCTCTCAACGCCAATGAGTGGGGCGTCTCCCAGCTGCTGGCAACGGGCCAGTGATGAGAGTGATGAATACCATTAATGGTTCTAGTGAAACTTTGAGTGTAGAACAATAGAAATGGAGGTCTTGTCGGTGAAGAGGCAAGAGGCGTTAGAGTTAATGAAATCACGGGTAACCACAAGGAACCTGCAGAAACACATCCTGGCCGTGGAAGCCGTCATGAGAAAACTGGCAGAGCATTTTGGAGAGGATATAGAGGAGTGGGGATTGGCAGGGCTCCTTCATGATCTTGACTATGAAGACACCAAGGATGACGCGGCCCGGCATAGCATGATGGCAGCGGACTGGCTTACTGACATGGGTCTTGACGAGGAGATTGTTGAGGCTGTTCGCGCCCACAACGATTTTCATGGACTCCCTCGCGAGACAAGAATGGCCAAGGCCCTGTATGCCAGTGACCCATTGACAGGGCTGATAGTGGCTTCTGCCCTCATTCATCCCGACAGGAAGCTCAAGGGTATTGACACTGACTTTGTCATGAACCGCTTCAGTGAGGGGGCCTTTGCCAGGGGCGCCAACCGCGAGGCCATCAGTACCTGCCAGGATGAGTTGGGCATCTCACTGGAGGATTTCGTCGCAATTGCCCTCGAGGCCATGCAGGGCATTCATAAAGAGCTTGGGCTCTAGATATCAGCTGGAAGGGATTTGATGGGAAGCAATGGTCAGTAGAGACGATATTCTAGCATTTTTAAGGGAGAAGGCCTACCGGCCGCTGACCGCCACTGATCTGGCGGTGGAGTTCGGTGTGGCTGAAAATGAAGATGACAGGCAGGCCTTTATGGGCCTCCTTGACGACCTTGAGAAGGAAGGATTGGCAGTACAGACTCGTTCCAAGCGTTATGGGGTCCCGGAGAAGATGAACCTGGTTGTTGGGAAGCTCCAGGGACACCACAAGGGATTTGCCTTTCTCTTGCCGCAGTGGCCAGAGGTTGAGGATGTGTACATCTCCTCCAGTAATATAAACACGGCCATGCACGGCGACCGGGTAATTGTTCGCCTGCTGGCCAAGAAGGGAAAGGGCCGCCGCGGCGGTGACAGCCTGGAGGGTGAAGTAATCCGCATCCTGGACCGCGCCAATCAGCGGATTGTTGGTACCTTTGACCGGGGTCGGCACTACGGTTTCATTACCCCTGAGGATCGGAGACTCACCCAGGATGTCTTCATTCCCAAGGAGGCTTTTAACGGCGCCAAAACCGGCGACGTAGTGGTTAGTGAGATCATCAACTGGCCCGAAGGCCGGCGCAATCCTGAAGGCACCATTATCCGGAGCCTGGGTCGGATGGACGATCCGGGGGTTGACATTGATCTCATCGTAGAGACCTACAGGCTTCCTGGGGCCTTCAGCCAAGGGGCTGTGGACCAGGCAGAAGGCTACAGCCAGGAACAGATCCAGGGTGCCGCCAGGGGGCGCTGGGACCTGCGGGACCTACTGACCATCACCATTGATGGGGAGGACGCTAAGGACTTTGATGACGCCGTTACCATGGAGCCGTTGGGTGCTGGGAAGGGTTGGCGTTTGGGGGTTCACATTGCCGATGTCGGGTTCTATGTACCTGTCGGGTCGCCGCTGGACCAGGACGCCTTTCAGCGTGGAACAAGTGTCTATCTGGTTGACAGGGTGATTCCGATGCTCCCCGAGGCCCTGTCAAATGATCTCTGTTCCCTTCGCCCCGGGGTAGACCGCCTCTCCTTTAGCGCCTTTATCACCTTCAATGGCGAGGGGGAACGGACAGGCTTTGAGCTTGGAAGAAGCATCATCAGAAGCGATTCCCGCATGACATATAAGCAGGTTAGCGCCATTCTAGAGAAGGGCGACACTCGCGTCAGGCAGCAGTACCATCAGGTGGTCCCCATGCTGGAGGATATGGCGCAACTGAGTGGAGCCCTGACAGACATGCGTCTGCAGCGCGGGGCCCTGGACTTTGATTTCCCTGAGTCCAAGGTCATCCTTGATGAGAAGGGGCTGCCTCTGGAGATACTGAGGCGCGACCGCAATCTGGCCCATCGAATCATTGAGGAGTTCATGCTGGCCTGCAACGAGGCGATCGCAAACTACGCCGCTCAGCATCAACTGCCCTTCGCCTACCGGGTTCACGAGGAGCCATCGGCAGATGACATCGACTCCTTCAACGAGTTTGCCGGCCCCCTGGGCCTGCAGTTACCTGCCAGCGGGAAGGTGGCGCCCCGCCATATGCAGCGGATTCTTGAGAAGGTAAGGGGAACAGAGAAGGAGATGATCGTCAGCACGGTAATGCTTCGAAGCCTACAGCGCGCTCGCTATCATCCCCGGAATCTGGGACACTTTGGCCTGGCCGCCGAGTACTACTGCCACTTCACTTCGCCTATCCGGCGGTATCCAGACCTTCTCATCCACCGGATCTTGGCAGAGCACATTGAGAAAGGCACTGTGAGCCAGGCGGTGAGCCTGCTCCCCGACAACCTCCAGGGCGTTGCGGAGACGGCCTCGGAGTATGAGAGGCGCGCAGAGGCGGCTGAGCGTGAGAGTGTTGATCTTAAGAAGGTTGAGTACATGGAGCGCCACGTTGGTGACGACTTTGACGGGGTTATATCCGGGGTTATCGAGGCCGGCTTCTTTGTTCAGCTTGATAACATGATTGAGGGTATGGTCCACGTAAGCAACCTTACCGATGACTACTACGTATTTGACCCGGTGATGCGGGGACTGCGGGGGCGAAGGACTCGCAAGGCCTATGCCCTGGGTGACAAGGTACAGGTCAAGGTCATCAAGGCCGCCAAGGCCAAACGGCAGATCGACTTCATGGTGGTGGACTGAATTGAAGGGACTCCAGCTGCAGTGGCCTGGGCGCCGTGTCCCAGCCGACTGCAGCCAGGTCAGGGCCTGTTTTCATCCCCTGGCTGATGGGCCCGCAGAGGTTGGAATCCCGCTGCCCAGAAGCAGTAACCTCCTGGTCTACGGTGACAACCTATTGACAATGGCTGCCCTGCTTGAGGCATACCGGGGCGAGATTGACCTGATATACATTGACCCGCCCTTTGCCACTGGCAAGGACTTCGATGCCTATGACGACCAATGGCGCTGGGACCGGCGACCTGGGCAGTACCTTCAGATGCTCTATGACCGCCTGGCGCTGATGAGGGATCTGCTTGCGGAGAGTGGCTCCCTCTACCTGCACCTTGACTGGCGTATGGGTCACTATGTTAAAGTAGTTCTTGATGAGATATTCGGAGCAGACAATTTTCAAAATTGTATAAGCTGGCGCCGAGAGGTCTCCAGAGGAATGAAGGCCCATGCTCGTTTCCTGGGGAACAACACCGACTGCATTCTGCTCTACACCAAGGAGGCGGCCAGGGCCAAGTGGAACATACCCCGGGGGCGCCGAGAGGTCACAAGGCAGGAAGCTGAGCGGGATTACCATCGGGACGAATTGGGCTATTTCACGACATCCCACCGCGGGACTTACAGCGATGACCGAATCATGGAACTAGCGGACCAGGGGAGGATATATGTGACTCGCGGTGGTAGCCTCATCAGGGACGAGGCTGGGGTCCGGGCATCAAAGGGAACGATTAGAGTCAAGTATTACCTTGCGCAGGAGGGCGAAAAGCTCTATAAATCATATACGATAGATAATCTCTGGGATGACATAGCGGGTATTGCCATGAGATCTGGGGAACGGGTAGGCTATCCTACCCAGAAGCCCGTTGATCTCCTAAAGAGGATAATCTCGATATCTACCGACGAGGGAGACCTTGTGGCTGACTTCTTCTGCGGGTCAGGAACTACCCTGGCTGCCGGTGAAGAACTGGGGCGGAAGTGGATTGGTGTTGACAATAGCCCTGAGGCGGTAGACATCTGTCGGCAGCGCCTGGCTGAATTGCACGCCAGCAACTGCATTAGTCTCAGGTGTTCCGCAAGGGATTAACGACAACAGGGAGTGGGTTACAAATGGAAGGCGTCAAGGTGGTGGCGCGTAATCGGAAGGCCCGGCACGATTACCATATAGAGGATACATTTGAGGCAGGTCTTGTTCTCAGGGGAACAGAGGTCAAGTCGCTGCGCCAGGGCAAGGTGGACCTCAGTGACGGCTATGCGGCCATAGATGGGTCTGAGGCCTACCTCTGCAACGTCCATATCAGTCCCTATCAGCAGGCCAGTCACTTCAACCATGAGCCGGACCGAAGGCGCAAACTCCTGCTTCATCGCAGGGAGATTAACAGCCTGATTGGGCTTGTGCAGCGTAAGGGCTACACAATCGTGCCCCTTGAGATCTACTTTAAGCGGGGTTACGCTAAGGCTTTGCTGGCAGTAGCCCGGGGCAAAAAACACTATGACAAACGAGAGACAATTGCCAAGCGGGATGCTGAGAGGAGAATGCGTCGCGCTGAGGCAGAACACAAGCGATCCCGGGGGTAGTTGTCAGATAACGGTTCCAATTCTTCTGAATAAATTTGGCAAAGAGAAAAACCTTTTCAGCGGATAACGAATATGGTATACTAGTAGTCCACCCTTGTACAGGGGACAAAAGAAGGGGGCGATATGGTTTCGACAGGAGTTGACTGAGGTAGAGATAGCGAGCCGAGTTTTCCGTGGACTCGTCAAAATGCGGAACTGGTTATAAATGCCAACAACAACTATTCACTAGCTGCTGCATAAGTAGCTACGTTCCACATCCCTCTCCCGCGGGGCTGTGAGGGCGTCATTTAGCGGGATACCTCTTCAAGTCCTGCTCGGGCTGGCTGGGGGAATAAGAGGAGCTAGCTGCTGACTGATCCTGCCAGAGGGGAGCTATTGGTGGCGAATGTAAAACCCTGGCTGCGCTCGGAGAAGTCTCTATTGTGGTGCTTCTGGACAGCGGTTCGAATCCGCTCGCCTCCACAAGAAACCAAAGGGCTCCTGGCTTCTAGCCAGGAGCCCTTTACTTTGACATCGCAATGCCAAATGTCTATAATCTGTTTAGCGATTAGACAGAGACAAGCAGGAGGTTTTGCTTTTGTCGTATCAGGGCTTTGAGATCATTGACTTCCATGTGCACCTGCCTGTGGGGTGGGGTGGTGGGGCGGGACCGAGGGAGGAGGACCTTAATCAGAGATATGCCCGGCAGCGGCGGGAGAGCTGGCGCGCCCAGTGGGGATTCCCGGACCCGGAGTACAATCCCGACGCTGATACTGATTACTACGTTGAGCGATGGGTAGAAGAGGTTGAGAAGCACGGGCTCTCCAGGGTTGTCCTGGTGACAGGCGGTGGCAACCAGGAGCTAGCCAGGGTTATCAAGGATAACGGTGACACCTTCTCAGGCTTCGCCCATCATCCGCTGGCGGACCCTGATGTTCTCCCCAAGCTCCGACTGGCAGTGGAGGAACAGGGATTGGCCGGCTATAAGCTAATCGGTCCCCGGCAGGATATTGCCTTTGACGACCCGTCACTGCAGCCTCTCTGGCAGTACATAGAAGACAGGGAGCTGCCCGTTAATATCCACTTCGGGTTCCTCGGCACCGGTGGTGGGGTTGTAAGCCATCCCCTCATTGACCCGCTCACCATCTTCCCGGTGGCCCATGCCCATCCAGGCATTCCCTTTGTTATTCCTCACTTCGGATCTGGGTATTGGCGGGAGCTGCTGCAGCTCTGCTGGAGTTGTCCTAACGTTTACATTGACACCTCTGGCTCTAACCAGTGGATGGATTGGATGCCCTATGATCTGACCCTGAAGGACCTGTTCAGAAAGGCCTATGACACCGTGGGGCCCAGTCGCATCATCTTTGGTACCGACTCCAGTTGGTTTCCACGGGGTTTTTCCCACCGGTATCTTGAGGAGCAGATGGAGGTCTGTCGAGAGATTGGCATGAGCCCTGGCGACATTGAGATGATTTTCAGCGGTAACGCCAGAAGGCTGCTTAAGCTTACCTAACCTAACCTGAACCAGGACAAGCCGAGAAAGCCCCACCACAGTCATTAGCGAATAGAGCTGATTTCTGTGGTGGGGTTTCCCTGTTTAGCAGGACTTATGCCGAACTGGGTCGAATTCTGTAACCCAGGAAGGTTTAAACAGGTCTAGCAGAGGAGGGACCGGATTGTCAAGAATATCCATGCCTCGTGGGGGTTTATTTCTACTGATAGTTGTCATTGTCTCTGCCGGACTGCTGATTCAGAACTTGGCTTTTACCGTGGGAGCGGAAGCCGGCATTACCATCAATCTGGTTGTCAATGGAGCAAAACTAGAACCCGATGTCCCTCCCCAGGTTGTAAACAACCGCACCCTTGTTCCCGTCCGGATCGTATCGGAAACCCTTGGCGCTGATGTCAAATGGGATCAGGCCCTTAAGGCCGTCACAATTACCAGGGGAGAAGACAGGATTATCCTGGTCATTAACAAGGAGTTGGCGTGGGTTAACGGCGAGATATTGGAACTGGATGTGGCTCCGATTATTGTTGACAACAGGACCATGGTCCCGATCCGGTTCGTTGGCGAGACCCTGAATGCCCAGATTGGCTGGGACCAGGATACCAAAACCGTCAGCGTTGACACCCGGGCCATTAACAGCATTCACTGGTCGGCAGAGCCCGGCGGCCTTGAGGTGGTCATCGGTTCTTCAGCTCCAATTGCCGCCATTGATCACTTTACCCTGACTGATCCAGATCGGATTGTAATTGATGTCAATGGCACTCGGCTTGATCTCGCCAGAAGCGAGATGGTTGTTGGATTGAGCGCTGTTACACGGATCAGGACGGGAACGCTGCCGGAGGGGAAAGGATCCCGGATTGTGCTGGACCTGTCCGAACCCACTGGGTACAGTGTCTCATTGACCGAAGCTGGTGATAAGATCCTGGTGACCACCGGCAACAAGCTGGTTTCCGTTTCTGCCGACGGCCATGATTTGGGGCCGCGGATCCAGATCGAGACCAGCGGACCAATAGACTACAGTATCTTTGAGTTGACCGATCCCCACCGGGTGGTTGTGAATGTCAACAACACCACCCTGAGCACAACCTGCGACACCCAGACCATTCCCGTATGGCTAGGCTCGGTTCATCAGGTCCGGGTAGCCCAGTTTGAGGAGAATACGGCCCGGGTTGTGGTGGACCTCCTTGAGCCCATTGGGTACTCGGTGGTCTCGAAGGACAACGGGCTCTCAATACAGTTTCGGAGCGAAGCCGCCGCCATCGCCTACGAGGACAGGGTTGCCTTTGGCAGGGCTATTCTCCAGGGAGAGGGCTCGATTTCATATACAGTTGAGGAACTGTCCGGCGGGACGGAGCTGCTTCTAAGGGTCACGGGAATGGAGCTTGAACAGGAGTACCATTTGCCGATAGACGACGGAGCTGTTACTGAAATCGACGTCAGGCTAGACCCAACTGCGCCTGGTGTAGTCCTGGTGACAATCGGCCTCGCTGGTGATGGAGGCTATACCATTAGTAAGGGCCAGAATGAAGACGGCGCTGAACGCCTCTATGTTGACATCAAGAAGTCCTCAATCAGCGGACAGATTGTTGTCCTGGATCCTGGTCACGGCGGCCCGGACCCGGGAGCGGTTGGGCTCGCCGGCACCTTTGAGAAGGATCTGAACCTGGCCGTCGCCCTGAAGCTCCGGGAACTGCTGCGGGCCGCAGGCGCCAAGGTGGTCATGACCCGGTACTCTGATGTTGGGGTAGGGCTGATTGAGAGGCCTGAGATCGCGAACAGGGCCGGCGGTGACCTGTTTCTATCCATCCACCACAACTCCCATTGGATAAGGACCAAGTCTGGCACGGAGACCTATTGGTCCGGTCATGCCATATCAGATCCACGGAACGCAGAGTTTGCCCAGGCAGTACAGAATGAACTGGTTAGAGCCCTTGGGCTGTCGGACCGGGGTATCAAACGGGAGGATGCCTTCCGTGTGTGCCGGGTGCCGCAGATGCCAGCCGCCCTGGCGGAGGTGGGTTATCTATCAAACCCTGTAGAGGAGGCGCTACTGCGGCTACCGCAGACACAGGAGCGAGTGGCTGAGGCCCTCTTTAGAGCAATAGTTTCCTTTCTCAACGGAGGATAGCCGGGCCTCTGGCCGCGAGGCTGCCTTCGGATTGCGGGAGAAAATCCCATGTTTCAGCTATCACCATCCCCCTTGTTGAGTTACAATAGCCCTAGAGGACTCGAAGGGGGATATACATTGTCTAAAATGAACAGTGGTAATGATGATGGGTCTGGTCCAGGCCGCCCGGATGGCCGTTTTGATGACAGCATTAGGCCTGTTGAGGTAACCCACCCATTCTTGAAGTATCCGGCAGGGTCCGCCCTCTACTGCTGCGGTGACACAAAGGTCATCTGCACCGCCAGTGTGACCAAGGGTGTGCCTGGCTGGCGTCACGGTTCAGGGGCCGGTTGGCTGACGGCTGAGTACTCCCTGATGCCGGCGTCGACCCTGACCAGGTCAAGCAGAGAGCGGGGAAGCAATGTGGTAGGCGGCAGGACATCAGAGATTCAGAGGTTGATAGGTCGAAGCCTCCGGTCTGTGGTAGACATGGACAGGCTGGGGGAAATCACAATCTACATTGACTGTGATGTGCTTCAGGCCGATGGCGGGACCCGGACGGCCTCTATCACCGGCGGGTACATTGCCCTGGTCGCTGCCCTCAGAAAGCTCAAGGAGCGGGGAGTAATTGAGGATGTTCCCGTGACCGGCCAGGTTGCCGCTATTAGCGCGGGTATTGTGGATGGCCGACCAATGCTGGACCTCTGCTATACTGAGGACTCTGTCGCCGATGTCGATATGAATTTTGTTATGACTGATGACGGGCGCCTGATTGAGGTCCAGGGCACTGGTGAGAGCGGCCCCTTCCAGCGCCGGCATCTGGACGACCTACTTGACCTGGCCCAGAAGGGGATTGCAGAGCTCATCACTATCCAGGGAGAGGTATTGGCAGAATGAGAGCAGCTAAAGGCACTGACGGCAGCAGGGTATTGGTGGTTTCAACGGGGAACGCGGGCAAGATCAAAGAGATTGAGGAAGCGCTGGCCGACCTTCCCTACCAGGTGAGGATGTTGCGGGATGTGGTGCAGGATGCGCCCGAGGTCGTTGAGGACGGCGATACCTTCCTGGCAAATGCCCGCAAGAAGGCAGTTGCTGGTCACCTGGCCACAGGCCTGCCGACATTGGCCGACGATTCTGGTCTTGAGGTCGAAGCCCTGGCGATGGAGCCAGGGGTACACTCCGCCCGCTACGCCGGACCGGAAGCAACCGATGCCGACAACAACCGCAGGCTCCTGCAGTCTCTGGCCGAGGTTCCGCAAGAGGAGCGTGGGGCCCAGTTCCGGTCGGTGATAGTTGTCATCGACTCCAGGGGCAATGAGATTGCGGTGGAGGGGACCTGCAAGGGGACTCTCTTGACCAGCCCCCGGGGAGAAGGTGGCTTCGGTTATGACCCCCTCTTCGTGCCGGAAGGGCATGACCGCACCTTCGCTGAGATGGCCTCTGCTGAGAAGAATGTGATCAGCCATCGCGGCCTCGCCCTGGCAAACCTTGTCCGCATCCTTGAACAGCAGGATCTGTACTGATGGCGGATGGAAGGCAGGCGGCGCCGCTCAATGCCGCCCAGGTCCTTACCCTGGGATTTGTCATTGCGATACTCCTGGGCACCGTGCTTCTCAGTTTCCCTTTCGCTGTTGAAGACGGCCAACCGCTGCGGTTCGTTGATGCCCTCTTTACAGCGACGTCGGCTGTCTGTGTCACCGGCCTGACGGTGGTCGATACGGCTGGCCGGTTCAGCCTCTTTGGTGAACTGGTGATTCTCACTCTCTTCCAGGTGGGTGGCCTGGGGATCATGACAATGTCTACTATGATCGCCCTTCTGACCGGGAAAAGGCTGGGCCTGCGAGAACGCCTTCTGATTCAGAAGTCCATGGGCCACTTCTCCCTGGAGGGCCTGGTCCGCCTTACCAAGAGCATCATTATTATGGCTTTTGCCATTGAGGCCCTGGGGGCGCTGTTGTTAGCGGCCCGCTTTTCCAGGGATTTTCCCTTGGGTCGGGCCCTTTATCTGGGGCTCTTTCATTCTGTCTCCGCCTTTAACAACGCCGGGTTCGACCTGTTTCACAACAGTCTTGAGCGCTATGTGGCCGATCCCCTGGTCTCGCTGGTGGTACCGGCCCTCATCATCCTGGGAGGCATCGGTTTCACCGTTGTGGCTGACATACACCAAAGGCGAAGCCAGCCCTTCAGGTGGTCACTACACACAAAGATTGTCCTCATGGTATCCCTGGCCCTCCTGGTATTGGGGACCATCGTGGTACTTTTCGTTGAATGGAATAATCCCCACACCCTGGGTAAGCTAGGGGTGGTAGAGAAGCTGATGGCATCTTTCTTTCACTCGGTGACGCCAAGGACAGCGGGGTTCAATACCCTACCCACTGGGCAGTTGCGGAGCGCAACTCTCTTGTTTACAATATTTCTCATGTTTGTGGGCGGTTCACCCGCCTCAACGGCTGGGGGTATCAAGACATCGACCCTGGGGGCTATCCTCGCGTCAACCTGGGCGACTCTGACTGGCAAGGACGAGGTGGAGGCCTACAGTCGGCGGTTGGAGCGGGACATAGTCGACCGGTCCCTGGCCATTGCCTTTGTGACCCTGGCCGTGATTACATTGGTGACATTCACTCTCCTTGTCACTGAAGGGCAGCCCTTGATGGCGGTACTCTTTGAGGCAACCTCGGCATTTGGAACCGTGGGGCTATCCCTGGGCATCACAGACCAGTTGACAACGGTGGGCCGAACTGTAATAATCATGACGATGTTTATTGGGCGCCTTGGGCCCCTTGTCCTGGCGGGGGCCATCGCTTCGGTTCAGCAACGCAAGCAGAGATTCAGGCACCCGGCTGAGCGGATCATCGTAGGGTAGCCTTAGAGGGGCGCTTTGGGAGGAGTATCCTTTGAAGGAGTTTGCGGTAATCGGGTTGGGGCGTTTCGGAATGAGCGTAGCTACTTCCCTTTTCGATAAAGGGTTCAATGTTCTCGGTGTTGACCTGGATTCAGCCAAGGTTCAGGCCGCGGCGGACAGAATTACCCATGTTGTTGAGGCTGATGCCACAGATAGGGATACGCTGAAATCCCTCGGTATCAGGAACTTTGATGCTGTGGTGGTTGGTGTCGGGGAGTTAGAGGATAGTGTGCTCACAACCCTGACCTTGAAGGAGCTTGGTGTCAAGGAGGTTGTGGTCAAGTCCCTATCGGATTCCCATCGTAAGATCTTGGAGCTCATTGGCGCTGACAGAATTGTCTTTCCGGAACGGGACATGGGTTGCCGTGTGGCTCGCAACCTGTCCTCAGCAAACCTCGTTGATTATCTGGAGTTGACGCCAGAATTCAGCATTGTTGAGGTCAAGGCCACCGCGGAGTTGATCGACAGGACCCTTGCTGAGATCAACTTTAGAAGCCGCTACGGCACAACGGTGATTGGAATCAAGCGCTCCGATGAGTTGATGGTTCTCCCTGGTGGAGATGATTGCATCAAGGAGGGCGACATCCTCCTTGTCCTGGGCCCGAATGATCAACTGCAACAACTGCCAGGTATGAATTAGCCGGACTCTAGGGAGATTAATTGACGCCCTGCAAGTCAATTGACGCATATAGAGATATGTATTATACTAGTTAAGCACTACTTTTATGCGGGGCGTAGCGCAGCTTGGTTAGCGCGCCTGCCTTGGGAGCAGGAGGTCCCCGGTTCAAATCCGGGCGCCCCGACAACCTGAGATTCAAAGTTTTTTTGGTCGAGATTTTTTCTTGATGCGCGGGTGTAGCTCAATGGTAGAGCTCGGGCCTTCCAAGCCCGCGGTGTGGGTTCGATCCCCATCACCCGCTCAATTCAGTTCGAGAGATTGTCTAGTTGCGCCCATCAGCCTGTAAGTGCCCGTGGGCGCCAGGCGCCCGTAGCTCAGCCAGGATAGAGCACGTGACTTCTAATCATGTGGCCGCAGGTTCGAATCCTGCCGGGCGCACAAGAGCAGCGACTTAGGATTGCGCTTCGGCATTTGCTGAAGCGCAATTTGTATATTTAGGCTTGAGTTCGGGTTGTATGTATAGTATGCTCTAAAGAAAGAAAAATGGGCGATTGCTTACATTACGTTCGCGCGGACTGCTCTAACGAAAGGTGCTTTGCTATCTACAGAGAAGCGAAAGGAGGGGTTTAGACTGATATCAAACAGAGCTGGAGCGTTTCAGAATGAAGGGCAGTACAAGGTTTTTGTGCCAAAGGATCTTCCGCCTGATCCGCCCATCAAGTATGATTCTGAGCTAGTGTCTCTTAGCGGTGCCGCTCGCCAAGCACTCGGTCAATTAGATGGCCTTACACGAATAATTCGGAACCCTAACCACTTTATCGCCATGTACATAAAGAAAGAGGCGTTGCTGAGTTCTCAGATTGAGGGCACTCAGGCCTCGCTGATTGATGTTCTAGTATCAGAAAAAGACAGTAGAGAAATCCGCAGGCATGATATTCGTGAAGTTATCAATTATAGTAATGCTCTTCGATATGGCCTCCAAAGAGTTAAGGAGTTGCCGTTTTCACTTCGCTTACTAAGAGAAATCCATGGAATGCTACTAGAAGATGTTCGTGGAGGGAATCGGAATCCAGGAGAATTTAGGGTCTCTCAGAACTGGATTGGCCCGCATAGCTCAACCCCAAAGACAGCAGATTTCGTGCCCCCTTCCGTTCATCATATGACGAGAGCATTAGAAAACCTAGAATTCTATTACCACGAAGGCAAGGAGCCGCCTTTGATCAAATGTGGCTTACTGCATGCTCAGTTTGAGACCATCCACCCTTTCTTGGACGGGAATGGAAGGATTGGGCGTTTGCTCATTAGCTTTTTCTTAAGGGACAAGGAAGTCCTGGACCGCCCGTTGCTTTACCTAAGTTATTACTTTAAGAAGTATCGGCTTGAATACTACGATCGGTTGATGGCCATTAGAACTGACGGAGATTGGGAGGGTTGGCTAGCGTTCTTCTTAACAGGCATTGTGGAAGTATCAAAACAGGCCACGGAGACCGCTGCAGCTCTGGTCGAATTGGCGGAAATGGATAGGGCTAAGATAATGGAGCGCACTAGAACCAATAATGCAGTATTGCTGCACGAGATCTTGCTAGAATCACCTGTTATAAACACAGCGGATGTTGAGGGGAAACTGGGAGTGACTCATCCCACCGCACGAAGCTTGGTCAATACGCTTGTCAGCATTGGTGTGTTGGAGGAGATAACAGGACAAGAGAGATACCGCAAGTGGAAGTATTCACGAGTAATCGAGATACTCGCGGAAGGAACCACTGTTGGGACTTAGAGACATGCTATATACTTGAAAAAACTCTTCCCAGGTGTTAATATGTATAAGCACTTCTAATACAAAAGCAGACTGCACCGTGGTGAATGTAGCTCAGGTGGTTAGAGCACCAGATTGTGGATCTGGGGGTCGGGGGTTCAAGTCCCCTCATTCACCCACTTTTTTGACCTTTTTGACGTTGGGGCGTCGCCAAGCGGTAAGGCAGCGGCCTTTGGAGCCGCCATTCGTTGGTTCGAATCCAGCCGCCCCAGCATCATGGGGCCATTAGCTCAGGTGGTAGAGCACCCGCCTTTTAAGCGGATTGTCCGGGGTTCGATTCCCTGATGGCCCACAATAAGAATGGGAGGCCCACAAGAGGCCCACAACTACAGACGGGCCTAATGCCTACCTAATATTTATAAGATGCTTACCATTGGCGAGGGTGGCGGAATTGGCAGACGCGCAGGATTTAGGATCCTGTGCCCCCAGGGCGTAAGGGTTCAAGTCCCTTCCCTCGCACACACATAAGCGAAAGTAGCTCAGCTGGTAGAGCACAACCTTGCCAAGGTTGGGGTCGCGGGTTCGAGTCCCGTCTTTCGCTCAACTAACAGCACCCCAGGGGCAGTTTCCTGAGGTGCTTTTGACTGCCCCTGAATATTGGACAAAGCCGCAAACAATGGTATAATTAACTTTGTTTCATTAACAGGTCCTACCCGTCCTGTTCCTACAGCGTCACCCAACAGGAAGGATAGCCTGCCATCGATAATTCCTGTAGCAACAGCGTAAGAATGAAAGGGCCTGTCGAGGGGAATGGTCGAGAGAGAGGTTATCTGAGAGGTTACCATAACTCCCCTGGGTGCGCACAATTTGCACAAAGAAGGTGGCTAGGATAAATGAAAGTTGACGTGGAAAGGCTAGACAAGAACAAGTTGGCATTAGAAGTAGAGGTCGATAAAGAGCGTGTCGACACGGCACTCCACAAGGCCTACAGGAAGATAGCTAAGCAGGTATCGATTCCTGGATTCAGGAAGGGAAAGGCGCCTCGACAGGTCATTGAACTCCGTTTTGGCATAGAGCCCATTCACGAAGAAGCCCTGGATATGATCCTCCCCGAGGCATGGGCGGAAGCAATCGTGGAAAGCGATATTGAACCAATAGACAGGCCGGAGGTTGAGATACTTCAGTTTGAAGACGGTCAACCCCTTCGCTTTAAAGCAACTGTAGAGGTTAAACCAGAGGTGGAGCTTGGGGAGTTCAAGGGTTTATCATTTGAGAAAGAGATATTCACAATTGGTGATGAGGACGTTAAGAGGGAGCTTGAGGCCCTTCAAGAGCGTATGACAAGCCTCGAACCTTTGGAAGAAGAAGGCGCTGTCGCTGAAGAGGGACACACCGTCTTGGTTGATTTCGAAGGCTTTATTGACGGTGAGCCTTTTGAGGGTGGTAAAGCCGAGGGCTATAGTCTGGAACTGGGCGGCGCAACGATGATTCCCGGTTTTGAGGAAGGGATCATAGGAGCGGCGCCAGGCGAGGAGAGGGAGATTTCAGTCACCTTCCCCGAGGACTATGGCGAGGAAGAGTTCGCCGGTAAAGACGCTATTTTCAAGCTCACAGTGAAGGAGATCAAGAGGAAGAGCGTCCCTGAGCTTGACGACGACTTTGCAAAGAGCCTCGGTGAATATGAGTCATTGCAGGAACTGGAAGAGGATATAGAGAAAAACCTGCGCGAGGCGGCAGAGAACAGGACTGACAGGGCATTCAGGAACAAGGTCATCGACGGTGCCGTAGACAATGCATCGGTAGAGATCCCTGAGCCAATGATTAAGCAATGGCTAGAGAGAGCCTGGGTGGACCTGGAGAAGCGCATGCAAAACCAGGGCCTTACTACCGAACAGTACCTGCAGTTTACTGGGCAGACCCGTGAGGAGATCGAGGAGCAGTTTCGCCAAGAAGCAGACAAGGATATTAAGCGAGAGCTTGTCCTTGAGGCCATAGCTAAGGCTGAGGGCATAGAGGTCCAGGATGAGGATCTTGACAGAGAGTACGAACGCCTGGCAGAGGCCTACGGCCAGCCAGCTGATACCCTTAGGAAGCTGTTTGAAACTCAGGGCAGGGTTGACACAATTAAAGATAGTCTCGTGGTTACCAAGACCGTTGACTCTCTCATAGAGTGGAGCAAGGTCACGGAAGTCAACGCGACCCTGGGGAAAGAAGGCAATGGGCAGGAGCAAGGAGAAGAAGAAAAAGAAGAAGAGTAATAAGGAGAGTGAAGCATGAGCAACCTCGTTCCAATGGTTGTGGAGCAGACCAATCGTGGCGAGCGGGCATACGACATCTACTCCCGCCTGTTGAAAGAGCGGATTATTTTCATCGGTACTCCCATTGACCACCTGGTCGCCAACTCGGTTGTTGCCCAATTGCTGTTTCTTGAGGGTGAGGACCCTGACAAGCGAATTGACATTTACATCAACTCTCCAGGAGGAGATGTCTACTCAGGGCTTGCCATCTATGATACAATGCAGTTTGTCAAACCACAGGTCTCGACGATCTGTGTAGGCCTAGCAGCCAGTATGGGGGCGATTCTCCTGGCTGGCGGGGCTGCTGGAAAGCGCTTTATGCTGTCCCATGCAAGGGCCATGATTCATCAGCCCCTTGGTGGTGTCCAGGGCCAGGCGGTGGACATTGACATTGAGGCCAAAAATATCATTAAGGCCCGACAAATGCTCAATGAAATCCTGGCAAAACATACAAAGCAGTCCCTGGAGAAGATCTCCGAAGATACTGACCGTAACTACTATCTCTCTGCAGCAGAGGCAATGGAATACGGAATTATCGACGAAGTTCTCAGTCCACGCGAGTTAAAATCTAAGAAGTAGCGTAAAATAGACCACCGGCCTTTTAAGGCGTTACGCGGAGAGGATGGGGTGGTAAATGTTCAAGTTCACAGACGACAGAGGACAACTTAAATGCTCCTTCTGTGGTAAGTCACAGGACCAGGTCAAGCGGCTAGTGGCGGGTCCTGGTGTCTATATCTGTGATGAGTGCATTGAGCTCTGCAATGACATAATTGAAGAAGAGCTCAGCGAAGAAATGGAATTTGAGTTTCAGGAAGTGCCCAAGCCACAGGAGATCAAGGATGGGCTTGATGACTATGTCATTGGCCAGGAGAGGGCCAAGAAGGCCCTGGCAGTGGCCGTATACAACCACTACAAGCGGATTAATTCCGCCTCTTCCAACCCTGACGACGTGGAGCTGCAGAAGAGCAACATTCTGCTGTTGGGCCCAACCGGCTGCGGAAAGACCCTCTTGGCCCAGACACTGGCCAGGATCTTGCAGGTACCCTTCGCCATCGCTGACGCCACCTCCCTCACTGAGGCGGGTTACGTTGGTGAGGATGTTGAGAACATACTGCTCAAGCTGATTCAGGCCGCTGACTATGATGTAGAGAAGGCTGAACGCGGCATCGTCTACATTGATGAGGTCGACAAGATCGCTCGCAAGTCGGATAATCCATCGATAACGCGAGATGTCTCTGGTGAAGGCGTGCAGCAGGCGCTACTGAAGATTTTGGAGGGCACCGTCGCCAGTGTCCCGCCACAGGGAGGCCGGAAGCACCCTCATCAGGAGTTCATCCAGATCGATACAACGAACATTCTGTTCATTGTGGGTGGGGCCTTCGGTGGCATAGAGAAGATTATTCAGAGCCGGGTTGGGAAGAAGAGCCTTGGCTTTGGTTCCGAGGTATACAGCAGGGTCGACGACAGTATCGGGAAGATACTGGCGCAGATACTCCCCCAGGACCTGCTTAAGTACGGTCTCATCCCGGAGTTTGTTGGCCGCCTGCCCATCATTGTCAGCATTGATGAGCTTGATGAGGAATCCCTGGTTCGCATCCTTAAGGAGCCGAAGAACGCCCTTGTCAAGCAATACAAGAGGTTCTTTGAGATGGACAGCATTGAGCTGGAGTTCCAGGCGGAGTCCCTTGATGCCATCGCTAAGAAGGCGATGAAGCGTGAAACAGGCGCTCGCGGCCTGAGGGCCATCATCGAAGAGATCATGCTTGAGGTGATGTATGACGTCCCATCAAGGGATGATGTGGTCAAGTGCGTTGTGACCAAGGAGACCGTCGACCGCGGCGAAGAACCGCTGTTAGTTACCAAGAAGCTAAAAGAGGACAAAGAAGAGACGGCTTAGCGCACTGACCGGCAGCAGCAACATAGGAATTGGGTTGTCTGTTGCAGTGTGTTGCAGTTATCCGCAAACCTATTACCAATAAAACCCGGCACCCAGGTGCCGGGTTTTTGCATGTCAACCCACTGGATAGGTGCAGTATCTGTAGCAGATACTAGAGTAGTAGTGCTCCACAGGCATCTTTCTTCATCTGGACGTCAATAATAACCATTCAGCGTTAACTTGAGCCCGCTCCTTTGGAGGTGTAAGCCGTTGTACACGGCTGGCAGCATCATTACATTAGTCCAGGTATTCTTTGCCATTATCATAGGTCTCTATTTCTGGAACCTCCTTAAGTCGCAGCAAGGGAGCAAGGTAGCGGTTAAAAAGGAGTCCCGGAAGGAGATGGAGAAGCTCGAGAGCCTCCGCAAGATCAAGTTGACGGAGCCCCTCTCTGAGCGAACCAGGCCGACTTCCTTTGAGGAAATCATCGGTCAAGAGCAGGGACTGAAGGGACTGAAGGCCGCTCTCTGTGGGCCCAACCCACAACACGTGATTGTCTATGGCCCCCCAGGTATCGGCAAGACCGCCGCAGCCAGGCTCGTTCTCGAGGTGGCTAAGAAGAACGCCCTGTCGCCTTTCAAGGAAGATGCCAAGTTCATTGAGATTGATGCCAACACCGCCCGATTTGACGAGCGTGGGATCGCAGACCCCTTAATTGGGAGTGTTCACGATCCCATCTACCAGGGCGCGGGCCCCATGGGGGTTGCCGGGATTCCTCAGCCCAAGCTTGGGGCGGTAACCAAGGCCCATGGCGGGGTTCTCTTCATAGATGAAATAGGAGAGCTTCATCCGGTCCAGATGAATAAGTTGCTGAAGGTCCTTGAAGATAGGAAGGTCTTTCTTGAGAGCGCCTACTACAGTCCAGAGGACCCGAACGTGCCAACCCACATCAAGGAGATGTTCGATAAAGGGCTACCCGCTGACTTTAGGCTGGTGGGAGCCACCACCAGACAGCCGGACACGATCCCCCCGGCCATCCGGTCCAGGTGCCTGGAGGTCTTTTTTCGGCCACTGTTGCCGCCGGAGGTGCGGAAGATCGCTGAAAACGCAGCCCGCAAAATCGGTCTCCCCATCTCTGAGGGCGGCCTGAAGGTTATTGAAAAGTATGCCACCAACGGACGCGAGGCCGTCAACATTGTCCAGATAGCCGCGGGTCTCGCAATGGACGAAGGCAAAGTCGAGATTAAGACTGACTATATAGAGTGGGTTATGAGCTCCGGTCAATACTCACCACGGCCTGAGAGTGAGATGCCCCCGGAACCCCAGGTCGGCTTGGCCACTGGACTTGCGGTTTATGGTCCGAATCAGGGAGTCTTGTTGGAGGTAGAGGTCGCCGCCATCCGGGGCGCTCATGGCGAGGGAAAGATTGTTGTAACCGGGGCAGTGGACGAAGAGGAGATGGGGAACAACCAGGGCCGGACACTGCGGCGCAAGAGTATGGCCAAGGGTTCAATTGACAATGTGATAACCGTACTGCGGGGAACACTTGACTCAGACCCTCGCGATTATGATATTCACATCAACTTTCCTGGGGGTATGCCAGTTGATGGACCTTCGGCAGGGATTACAATTGCCGTTGCCATCTACTCCGCTATTACTGGTAAGCCCGTGTCCCATGAGGTGGCGATGACAGGAGAGCTGTCCCTTCGCGGGCTGGTCAAACCCGTTGGCGGGATAGTGCCCAAGGTTGAGGCCGCGAAACTGGCAGGAGCCAAAAAGGTATTGATACCCAAAGACAACTGGCAGGAGATGTTCGATGCGCTGGAGGGACTGCAGGTAGTGCCTGTGGTCTCCCTGCAAGAGGCGATTGAGGAGTCCATGGCTACAAAAGCCGATATAACCAAGGCAAAACAACCCATATTCAAGCCGCTTCTGGAGTATGCTGTGCCGGCCCAAGCCTCTCTCCCAGAGGGCGACTGCTAGGGGTCAAGAGATCTAGGAGGCCGTATGTAGAAGGACCAGCAGATTTGTCTTGACAACAGTTGTAGAATATATGTAAGCTGGTTTCACCATCACATGTGGTTTTGATATCAGGAGAGCTCCCGTAGATGTGGGGCTCTTGCTTTTTTCTATGAAATCTGCCATAAAGTACTTGGCTATGGACGCCGGATGGGTAGTTGCCATGGAAGGACTAAGGGTCTTAAACTAGAATTGATACATAGTATGGAGAGAAGGAAGAAGGGTTAAGCTGTGCTTTTGGGCACGCTTTGCTTTGACGGCCCTACTGAATATGCCGGGGGTATCCCCTGGCACTTTTATCAGGGTCAAAGGGGGGACGAGTCATGACAAGAAAAGAGGAATCTACATACGGACAAGAGATGGAATTACCCCTACTACCATTAAGGGGGATGCTTGTATTCCCTCACATGGTAACCCACCTTGATGTTGGAAGAGAGAGATCAGTTGAGGCAGTGGAAGAGGCTATGGCAAGCGACAGGAGGATTCTCCTGGTTGCGCAGAAAGAAGCCAAAGTTGAGGACCCAACACCAGAAGACCTTTTCTCCACGGGAACGGTGGCCCGTATCAGGCAGGTCATGAAGCTGCCTTCCGGCACCATCAGGATCCTCGTAGAGGGCTTGAGCCGTGCAGAGATGATCGACGTTGAGGGCATCGACGATTCCTTTACTGTCAAGGCTGTTGAACTTGAAGAGCCGCAGGGATTCGACGTTTCTGAGGTCGAGGCCCTTATGCGCACTTTGGTTAAGCAGTTTGAGCACTACTCTAAAATAAGCAAAAAGGTATCTTCTGAGGCATTGTTGGCGGTTAGCAACATTGACGAACCTGGCCAGTTGGCTGACACTGTTGCTGCCCATGTGGCTCTCAAGATTGAAGATAAGCAGGCTGTGCTCGAGACCGTGGCCGTTGTAGAGCGGCTGGAGTTCCTGTGTGAGATTGTGGGTAAGGAGACAGAGATCCTTAAGCTTGAGAAGCGCATAAATATTAGGGTGCGCAAGCAGATGGAGAAGGCTCAGCGTGAATACTACCTGCGCGAACAACTCAAGGCAATCCACGATGAACTGGGCGAAGGTGAAGACAGGCGCGCCGAGAGTGAGGACTTTAAACAGCGCGTTGAAGAAGCCAATCTTCCTGAAGAAGTCGAAGAGGTGGCCCTGCGTGAGATCAATCGACTGGCCAAAATGCCTGCAAGCACAGCTGAGGCAGTTGTGGTCAGGAATTATGTCGAGTGGATACTAGACCTTCCCTGGAACGTAGAGACCGATGATACCCTTGATATTGATGGCGCCCAGCAGATACTGGACGAGGACCACTATGGCCTTGATAAGCCCAAAAAGAGAATACTCGAGTTCTTGGCAATCCGGCACCTGGCTAAGGAGATCCGCGGCCCAATCCTTTGCCTTGTGGGCCCACCAGGAGTCGGCAAGACCTCTCTGGCGAAGTCAGTTGCCAGGGCCTTGGGGCGTAAGTTTGTTCGCATCTCCCTGGGTGGCCTGAAGGACGAGGCTGAGATACGCGGCCACCGCCGCACCTATGTGGGGGCGATCCCAGGTAGGATAGTCCAGGGAATGAAGAAGGCTGGCAGCCGGAACCCGGTCTTCTTGATGGACGAGATTGACAAGATAAACTCCAGTTTCAGGGGGGACCCCGCTGCCGCGCTGTTGGAGGTCCTGGATCCAGAGCAGAACAACACCTTCAGCGATCACTATCTTGAGGTTCCCTTTGACCTCTCTAAGGTGCTCTTCATAACCACAGCTAATTATAGGGATACAATCCCTCAACCGCTGCTGGATAGGATGGAACTGATCCAGCTGCCGGGATATACCGAGGAAGAGAAGGTCAAAATCGCCGAGAGGCACTTGATTCCAAAGGTTCTGGAGGAGCACGGCCTTGAAAGTGACCGGCTTCAGCTCTCTGAGAACGCCCTGCGCAGGATTATCGGCGAATATACCCGGGAGGCAGGGGTTCGCAACATAGAGCGCCAGATCGCCAACATCTGCCGTAAGGTAGCGACAGAGGTTGTCCAAGGACATGAAGGCCCCATAAGGGTCACAGTACAGAACCTCCACAACTACCTGGGGGCGCCGCGCTATCGCCGCAGCCAGGCGGAAGAACGTGATGAGATTGGGGTTGCCACTGGCCTGGTTGTTACCTGGGCCGGTGGAGACATCACCCCGGTTGAGGTGTCTTCCTTGAAGGGCAAGGGTAAGCTGGTTCTTACAGGACAGCTGGGCGATGTGATGAAGGAGTCAGCCCAGGCTGGCTTTACCTATGTTCGATCTCGCGCAGCGCAGTTGGGTATAGATGATAGCTTCTACGAGAACCGCGACCTGCATATCCACGTTCCTGAGGGAGCGATACCAAAGGACGGTCCATCGGCAGGTATAACCATGGCTACGGCCATCGCTTCAGCTCTATCAGGTCAGCCTATTCGCAGCAACGTGGCGATGACAGGAGAGATTACCCTCAGAGGGCGGGTCCTTCCCGTTGGTGGCGTCAAGGAGAAGATCCTGGCCGCCTTCAGGGCCGGACTGGACACGGTGCTGGTGCCGGATGAGAACACAAAGGACTTGGAGGAGCTGCCAACGGACATCAAGCGCAAGATCGAGATCATTACAGTGCGGCACATGGACGAAGTCCTTGAGCAGGCCCTTTCCAACGGCCACCAGCTCTTTGATGAAATCAGGGAGGAACTCGCGGCAGAAGAAGAGGTAGAGCTGGGACAACTGCCGCTGGCTGATAACCGATCGGAACGGCATCCCTCAGCGGGTGTGCAGTAGGTAGCTCAAACAGCGAGGCTCTGTCCCACTTGATGGAGGCAGATCATCCAGAGATCCTGGGCGCCACCTCTTGGTGGCGCCTTTATTGCGTGTGGCGTTATTGAGAGCGAGCTACCTTCGTTGCCGGGAGTTCCCCGGCGCTGTGATATACTAACAGAGGCAATACCACGCAGAGCAACACCACGCAGAGCAACACTATACAGAGCAACACCATACAGAGCAACACCATACAGAGCGACGCGAGTAAGGCAGGGGGTAGCCATGAGGATTAAGAATGCAGAATATGTCCTGTCAGCCCATGCTCTAGACCAGTTGCCCGGCGGTGAAGTGCCTGAGATTGCCATGGCCGGGCGTTCCAATGTGGGGAAGTCGTCGCTGATAAACCGGTTGGCCAACCACAAATCCCTGGCCAGGATAAGCTCGGTGCCGGGGAAGACCAGGGCAATCAACTACTACCTGATAAACAGCGCCTTTCACCTTGTGGACCTGCCCGGGTACGGATACGCCAAGGTGTCCCGTGATGAACAGGAACGCTGGGGCCGGCTTATTGAGGGATATCTCAGCCAGCGGGCTCAGCTCAGGGGTGTCTTTCTCATAGTTGACATGCGCCACAAACCCACGGATCAGGATAAGCAGATGCATGGTTGGCTGGAGCACTATGACCTTCCGCGGCTGGTGGTGGCAACCAAGGCTGACAAGTTGTCCAGAGGCCGTTGGAAGGCCCAGATGGATACGATCCGGCGCGAACTGGAGATCCCGCCAACAGGGCCCGAGGTCCTGGATGTTGTGGCCTTCTCAGCCAGCAAGGGCTTTGGCAAGGATGACGTATTGACGGCGATAGAAACAATAGTTAGCTACCAGAGGTACTAGAGAACAGTGGTGGAATAGAACAGGGGTGGAATAGAACAGGGGTGGAATAGAACAGGGGTGGAGACTCGGGCGCAGAGTTGGTGAAGAACCGGGTGGTGCCAATGATGTGGCTGGGTGGCATCATTGGCGGTGAAACGGGGGAGGTTCGGGACGTGGCGGAAAAGCAGTGGTGGAAGACGATCCCCAACTGGGATGAACTGACCTGGGAAGAGAAGATGGAGCACGTTAAGCGCCGCCGCCGGGTGAACCTGTTTCTGGCTGGATTTGTACTCTTCCTTCTCGTTGTGGGCTTTCTCATGATTCATCTGGGTCAGGTGAACTTCGGGTTCTTTGTTCTGAAGAACCAGCTCTTGTGGGCGACCCTATTCGTTGTCGCGTTTTCAGGTAGCATCTACATCGTCTACCACATCTTTGGCCTGCACGATCAGGGATGATGGGCTCTTTGCCGGGAAGATAGTACGCAGCTCGGCAACGACCATACCCAGCACAACCAGGATACCGCCTACTAGCCCAAGGGGCAAGAGGCGCTCTCCCAAGTATAAATAGGCGAAGATCGCAGCAAACACTGGTTCTGTGGCGAAGATAAGCGCCGTATGGGTTGGTGTTGTTTTTGTTTGCATCGTGTTTTGGACGAGAAAGGCGATGGCGGTGGCCAGTACACCGGTAACCAGGAGGGCGGCGATTACCTGTCTATCGGCAAGCCGCTGCCAGAAATCCACCAGCAGGTCCCTCTCCCAGACATAGGCGACGGCGGCACTGAGGATGCTTACAATCAAAACCTGGAGAAATGCCAGTTGAAGAGGGTGATGGCGGCGAACGAAGTGGCCAACCGCGACTATGTGACCGGCGAAGGAAAAGGCACAGAGGAGAACAAGCAGGTCACCCCTGTTTATCGAGGCCAATGAAGCCGCCCCGCTGCCAGAGAGGGTCAGGAGGGCCAGGCCTGAAGTGGCCAGGGTGATCCCGATTACGGCCCAGGCACCAGGTTGTTGTCTCAGTAGGATGGCGGCGAGGACCGGTACAATTGCCACCGATAACCCTGTGATGAACCCGGCCTTAGAGGCGCTGGTAAAGAGAAGCCCAGCTGTCTGAAATGAGTAGCCGAGGAAGAGGAAGGTTCCTGTAGCGGCGCCTGCCACCAGGGACGGCAGTGCAAGGTTGAGGACACCGCTACCACCTGGTTCCTGGCCAGCAGTCCCCAGTGAAGGCTCTGGGGACCTTGCTCCCCAAAGGAGATTGATCTTCACCACCCAGGCATAGAGGGCCAACAGACCAGTCGCCAGGGCGAAGCGCACCGCCAGAAAGGCAAAGGGGGGTAGGGTCTGAATCGCCTCTTTAACCATGCCAAAGGTTATCCCCCAAACCAGCGCTACAAGGAGAAGGGCTCCATCGGCCCAGAGATTGTGGTGTTGCCCGCGGCTAGCCAAGGATTGACCTCCCCTCCAGAAGCCTGTTTGCAATTATAGCACGTCCATGTGTTATGAACCAACAGCATAAAGCCCCTTTGCGCCTCATATAGCTTACCGATGGTCGATTTGACTGAGATGTGAGGTGACCGACGGGTGGTTCGTTCAAAAGTGGTGCAGGGAACCTTTGTTCTGGTCATTGCCGGCTTGACGGTGCGGTTGTTGGGTTTTGTCTACAGGGTGGCCCTGACCAGGGTGATTGGGTCTGAGGGAATGGGCCTGTTCCAGATGGTCTTTCCCGTCTTTATACTGGCCATCACGGCGGCCACCATGGGCGTTCCGGTGGCTCTATCAAAGGAGGTGGCAAGCAGTCATGCTCAAAACGACTGGCGGGCCATTGACAGCGCGCGCAAGGTCTCGTTGCTCATCGCCTTCGGCGGCGCCATTGCGGTCTCCCTCCTTCTCTTAGCCGGGGCAGACTGGATCTCCACCGCTGTCCTCTCTGACGCGAGGATTAGGCTCTCAATCATGCTTCTGCCTGGCGCTGTCGTCTTCTCAGCCCTGGCCTCAACCTTCCGCGGCTATTTCCAGGGGCTCCAGGAGATGGTTCCAACGGGGGCGTCGCAAGTGGTTGAGCAGGTCGTAAGGGTCACCGTTATGCTTGTTGTCGT
>LADL02002948.1_pt1 | contig 60229 bp, 51 predicted proteins | sample 619721 | NCBI WGS metagenome assembly LADL02 (sample SAMN03397408, study PRJNA257561) | rock porewater metagenome | biome: terrestrial; feature: Opalinus Clay rock; material: porewater; isolation source: Opalinus Clay rock porewater BRC-3 borehole | place: Switzerland: Mt Terri URL, St-Ursanne ...
AAAGCGGGCCCTGCTCGCGGTAGCGGATAAATCGGGCCTGGTGGAGTTTGCCCGGGGCCTCCTGGATCTAGAGATCGAGATCCTGGCCACGGGAGGAACGGCGGGGCGGCTCCGCGACGCCGGGCTTAAGGTAGTTGAGATTGCCGATTACACCGGCTCCCCTGAGATCCTGGACGGCCGGGTAAAGACGCTTCACCCCAAGGTCCACGGAGGGCTCCTGGCCCGGCGAGACCTGGAGGCCCACCTGGACGAGCTCCATGTCCACGGTATCGGGCTGATTGATATCGTTGCCGTCAACCTGTATCCCTTTAAGGAGACCATTGAGAAGCCGGGGGTTACCCTGGAGGAGGCCCTGGAGAACATCGACATCGGCGGCCCCACCATGATCCGGGCGGCGGCGAAGAACTTTGGCGGCGTCATCGTTATCACCGATCCCGCCGACTATGACGGTGTCCTGGCGGACCTGGCGGAGAAGAGAGACGTTGAGCCCCCTTCCCGTCGCCGACTGGCCCTGAAGGCCTTCCGTCACACCGCCTATTACGATTCCCTGATCGCCGCCTACCTGGAGAACCTCTCCAGGGGTGGCGAGGGCGGCACGGGTGATCTTGCCTTCCCCGAGACCCTTGTCCTGGGCTATGAGAAGCTCCAGCAACTGCGTTACGGCGAGAACCCGCATCAGGAGGGCGCCTTTTACGCGGAACCAATGGCAGGTTCCGCCACAATAGCCGGGGCCAGGCAGCTGTGGGGCAAGGGGATGTCCTTCTGTAATGTGAACGACGCCGCCGCGGCCCTGGCGGCGGTGCAGGAGTTCCGGGCTCCAGCGGCGGTGGCGGTCAAGCACGCCAACCCCTGCGGTGTGGGGGTTGGGGCTACCCTGGCGGCGGCCTACAAGAGGGCCTGGGAGGGCGACCCCGTCAGTATCTTTGGCGGGATTATCGCTGTTAACCGGCCCCTAAACGTGGCCACGGCGGAGATGATCGCCGAGATATTTGTGGACATCGTTGTCGCCCCCTCCTATCAGGAGGACGCCCTGGAGATACTGAAGGCCAAGAAGGGCCTTCGCATCCTGGAGGTGGGGGATTGGATTCAGGACGCGCAGGCTTCCACAAGCGGCGGGCTCCTGCCGCCCTATGATCTGAAGCGGGTCCCCGGCGGCCTGCTGCTGCAGGAGGCGGACCTGATTACGCCGGACAGGGACTCCTGGCAGGTTGTCACCGAGAAGGCGCCAACAACGGCAGAGCTGGATGACCTGGAGTTCGCCTGGCGGGTTGTCAGGCACGTGAAGTCCAACGCCATCATTCTGGCCCGCGACAGTGGAACCGTTGGCATTGGCGCCGGGCAGCTGAACCGGATTGTGGCGGCCCGGATCGCCATCGAACAGGCGGGGGACAAGGCCAGGGGCGCGGTACTGGCCTCCGATGCCTTCATGCCCTTCCCCGATGTCGTCAACGCCGCTGCTGCTGCCAGTGTCAGCTGCGTCATCCAGCCGGGGGGCTCAATCAGGGACGACAAGTCCATAGCCGCCGCCAATGAGCACGGTATTGCCATGGTCTTCACCGGCAGGCGTCACTTCAGGCATTAGACTGTGAGAGGGGGTTACCCAATGGGAGACGAACCAACAGGGAAGAGAGTCCTGGTGATAGGGAGCGGTGGCCGCGAACATGCCATCGCCTGGAAGCTGGCCCAGAGCCCGGCGGTGTCCGAGGTGTTCTGCGCTCCTGGAAACGCCGGGACGGTGGCGGTAGGAGAGAACGTTAACATATCCCCTGACGACTTCAAGGGCCTTACTGCCTTTGCCAAGGAGAAAGGCATCGCCCTGACGGTGGTTGGCCCTGAGGGCCCGCTGGCTGAGGGAATTGTCGATTACTTTGAGGAAGAGGGGCTAGCCGCCTTTGGCCCGGGCAGGGAGGCGGCCCGCCTTGAGGCCAGTAAGGCCTTTGCCAAGGAGTTTATGAAGCGACACGGTATCCCTACCGCCGCTTTTAGGTCTTTCTCCACGCCGGACGAGGCCAAGGCCTATGTCCGCAGACATGGGGGCGACGGGGTTGTTGTCAAGGCCTCAGGGCTGGCGGCAGGCAAGGGGGTGATCGTCTGCCATACTGTTGAAGAGGCCATTGGAGCCGTCGATCAGATAATGGTCGATGCGGCCTTTGGTGCTGCCGGCCAGCAGGTTGTGGTTGAGGAGCTCCTTGAGGGGGAGGAACTGTCGGTCCTGGCCTTCTGCGACGGGAACAGCATCGTGCCCATGGTGGCCTCGCAGGACCACAAACAGGCCTTCGAGGGTGACCAGGGTCCCAATACTGGGGGCATGGGGGCCTATTCGCCGGCCCCGGCCTACACCGCCGAGGTTCGTGAGGTTGTGGAGCGTGATATCCTTGGCGCCACTGTCAGCGCCCTCCGAAAGGAGGGCATCCCCTACCAGGGTGTACTCTACGCCGGGCTAATGCTGACAGCCGCTGGCCCCAAGGTGCTGGAGTTCAACGTCCGTTTTGGCGACCCTGAGACCCAGGCCCTGCTGGCGCGCTTTGATGGCGACCTGTTCCAGGTGATGGAGGCCTGCTGCCGCGGGACCCTTGATCCCGCAGCTCCAGCCATGGTTCGGTGGAAGGACGATGCCGCTGTCTGCGTGATTATGGCTTCAGGGGGCTATCCAGGGCCCTATGAGAGAGGCAAGGTAATAAGCGGCCTCGACACTGCTGGGGCCCTTGATGACGTTGTCATCTTTCACGCCGGAACCGCCAAAGAGGGCGACAGGATAGTGACAGCAGGGGGAAGGGTCCTGGGGGTTACCGCCCTGGGTGACACCATTGAAGATGCCATTGAGAGGGCCTACAGGGCGACGGGTATGATAAACTTTGATGGGATGCGGCATCGTAACGACATCGGCCATAAGGCCCTCAGTAGGGCGGCCAAGGGCTAGCCGTCTCCGCCTTCTCAAGTGCCCTTGAATGCGTTTGCCAGTGAAGCCTTGCATGTGTCCGCCAATGAAATCTTGCTAGGGGATGAGATCCAATGAATGCACGCAGTATGGCAGTATCGGCAATGATCGCGGCGGCCTACGCCGCCCTGACCATCGCCTTTGCTTCAATAAGTTTCCTACCACTGCAGGCGAGGGTATCAGAGATGCTGACGGTGCTTCCCTTTGTGACGCCTCTGGCGGTGCCTGGCCTCTTCCTGGGCTGTATAATCGCGAACCTCCTGGGGGGCTTCGGCGTCCATGATGTTGTCTTCGGCAGCCTGGCAACGCTCCTGGCGGCCTGGTTAACCCGGAGGATGCCCGCGGCCTGGCTGGCCCCGCTTCCTCCAATAGTGGTTAATGCCCTGATTGTCCCCGCTTACCTTCAGCTCTTCTTTGGGCTCCCCTACTGGCTGATGGCGCTGCAGATAGCCGCCGGGCAGACCATTGCCTGCTATGGATTGGGCTACCCCTTCCTGATCTTCATCCGTAGGAACAAGCCAGTCCTCCGGCTGTTGCAAGGCAAGTCCTGACGGCACGGGTTTTTTCAAGCTTTATCTCAGGTTTTATCTCAAGTTTTGTCTCAAGCTTTACCTCAAGTTGAGAAGGTAGAAGACGTTCAGGTCGGCTATGCCTGTCGGTTCAAGTCCGTAGAACCTCTGGAGGGCTTTGACGCACTCCGCTGTCGCCGGGCCATAGCGCGCATCGGCGGGTCCGGAATCGAAGCCGTATTCCCGGAGCCGGAGCTGCAGCTGGACAACGTCCCTGCCGACTGTTCCTCGCTGAAGGGTGCGATTGAAGGCTGGATGAACCTTGCGGCCGAAGATAATGACTGGAGTACCCACCTTGACCAGGCGGTAGAGCTCCAAAACATGGCTGTTGTGCATCCTGATGCATCCCGCGCTGGCGGCACGGCCGATGGAGCCAGGCTGGTTTGTTCCGTGGATGCCATAGGTTCCCCAGGGGACATTCAGCCCGTGCCAGCGGGGCCCAAAGGCCCCCCGGCCTCCCCCCTTTACTCCCTTGTTGACAATCTTCCACTCACCAACAGGCGAAGGGGTGCTTGGTTTGCCGATGGCAACTGGCCACTGCTTGAAGGGTTCATCGTTGACTAGTAGTGTGAGCCTGCGGGCGGCCAGGTCAATCATGATCACCATCTCACCTTCAGGGGCGTCGGCACTGGCCACCGCCTCAAGGGCGGTGTAGAGTCCAAACGACGTGCTCTCAAGGCTGTTAGCTGCAGGGAGATAGAGGAGAACATCGAAGACACCGCCCGACTCCTGCATTCCCACGGCAATGCCTAAAACCGCAACCGTCGTTACCACAACCCAGAGCCACCGGCGCCTTAAGATGAACATCCCTGGATGGTCCCCCTTCCGCACAAGGCAAGAGATTTTCCCCTTATTAAGCTATGTGCGGTGTGGTAACGATAGACGTGAGGATATTCCACTCTGATCAGCTCAATGGTACTGTATACATTACATAACATATAATGTATTGTGGTGTCACAGGAGGAGTGAAGTCGCCAGACTGGCAGACCTCCAGACCGTCGGAGCCAAATCAAAACTTCTATGCCGCGTCTAGTTAATGACAAGACCCGTTTCATCACTAGTAACGAGGTATTGGGCGAGACTTACACCCGATTGAAACATGATAGTGGACACAACCAAGCCCTGAAACTCCATGCGCTGATAGAGGAAGCCCGGGCACAGAAGTTAGTGCTCGTCCTCACAGCCATTGAAGAGACTTACAGAGAAGCTTGGACCCTATTTGAGAAGTACTCTGACCAGAGGTTTTCCATAGTGGACTGCATCAGTTTTGTGCTTGCCCATAAAAAGGGTGTGAAGAGGGTCCTGACTGTGGATTCGGACTTTAGAATCATGGGCTTTGAAGTGTTGCCTTGAGTGCTAGTGCGAAATCCGTTATATGACATTAGCTCAAGCTTTTCCAAATAGCTCCGGTACAAACCCCTATCTCTCGGTACTGCTGCTTGCGCCCCTCAGACCCTATTTGACCTGTCCTTGTCCGATTTTGTGTCGCTGGCTCCCCACAGGCGGCCAAGGACTATAGCTCCCAGGATTGCGACTAATACCATTGCGTCAGGGCCGAATAGGAACACGGCCACGAAGCCAATGCCCAGAACACCGAGAATGCCGCCTGTGGTGAGGCGTTCGTTTACCCGGTTCTGCCGTATCTCGGGATGCAGGTTCTCGTCAACCCGGTTGGCCGTGGCGCTGACATAGATCCCTATTGTCAAGAGCACCAGGCCGAGAATGAACAGTAGCATTAACGCACCTCCTCAGGTTAGTTCATTGAGAGGATATTCTACTCTGGACTGGAATATCCTCCCTGTCTTGGGAGCACCCATCATTAACCCCTAGAAGTCGAACATTGTCGACAGTCCGGGTCCCCCCTCATTTTCACCCCCCACAAGGCATGTACATATGTACATATCTAAATACGCTTGAATACATCGGTTAGCAGTGCTTTGCACCAGGATCCCCATTACACCGGGGTTTTACCGATATCAATGGATTTAGATATGTTGATATCTACATAGGTTTGGACAACGAAAAAGTGCCTACCCCGCCGCCGTTGACAGGTTTCGACACAATTTGGCAGATTGGGGGGGGGAATAGCGGTAGGTGGGTTAGTAGCGGGGGGTTTGGGTAGGAAGGTGGGGCGCTCAGTAGGGGCGCTCAGTAGTAGCCGCTAGTGCCGCTAATTAGATATGACCCGCTGAAAGGCCTGTTCTGCCCGGGGAAGGTTGAGCTCAATGTCCTTCAGACTCGCCACCCGATGGAGGTCCTCCAAAAGCGTGACTTCATCCCTGGGCAGGTCCCGGGACACATGCTTGAGGTGGTACGACCCCTTTGTGGGCTGGTACCTTAGGCGCAGCGCCTCGGTGAGGGCCTTGAGCAGGTTTAGGGTGTAGTAGCTGAAGGCCTCAAGGTAATCTCCCCGGTGGATGGCCTTCTTGACCCAACCAAGGTAGAGGGGGAAGGTGGCCACAAGCTCACGCCGGCACCTTGCCACATCGTCCTCAAAGGCCACAGGATCCCAGTGCTGGTACTTAATGACCCCGCCGCGGTCAAAGAGGACCTTGACCTTCTCGTCTTCGTGTTCATGGGTGAAGACCACATCGCGACTGTGGCTTTGGACGCAGATATCCAGCACCAGGAAGGGCCAGTAGTCCTTGAGCCGAAAAAAGGCCTGCCTGATCTGGGGATGGGTGTGAGCCCTTTGGTAGGACCAGTCGATTGGGGCAAGGCCCTCAAGGGCGGCGGCAATGGCTGCCATTACGCGGTCTTCCTGGCCGTCGGAGGCGTCAACCCAGATATCGATATCGGAGTAGTCATCAACCAGGCCGTGGGCATCTGCTCCCTCCAACCAGAGGGCATTGACATCAGGGTCCTGCTGCAGGTTCTGATGGAGGGCTCTGATAATGCTCTCCCGCTGCGCCAGGATGCCAGGACTGAGCTCGCTACCATGGTGGAGGCCAGCATCTCCGCCGGTGGCGGCAATCGCTCGCTCTGTCCAGATGGGAACATCGGAGAAGGTCTTCAACTCCGATGCCTCTTCCAGGGTGAACCAGCCAATATCGTGGGATTCATTGCAGGCGACGGGGTCAACCGCCGGGTCTTCCGGCACCGCGAAGTATATGAAGTCAATGTGCTGGTGGTCAGGGGAGATGGTCTCAACCTGGATGCCCTCGGGCAGAACAAGCTGCCGGGGCAGGTCGTCGTCACCTGAAGAGACATCATTAGATGAGGAAGGGAACAATCCCTTAAAGGGGGGTAACCCCTTTTCGCCGATGAAATGAACCCTTAGTCCAGTCTCCTCCAGCACCTCCCGCAGGGCGGTCTGGTTCGGGTCTTCCTGGGCCTCTAGATGGCCCCCAGGGGGTACCCAGAGGTCATGGCCTTTGTGGTGCAGCAGCAAGACCCTCCGATCCTGGCAGACAAAGACGGTGACGGTGATCTCTCGAACAGCTCCTGACATATCCCAGAACCTCCTCAGGTTGCTGTAGACTATTATAGCATGGAAAGAGGCTGGTCTCCCTCTTATGAGTACCCGTTCAGGAATGCCCCTTATCAGAGAAGGAATCTCCCCGTTTCAACGTCGAATTGGGAGGAGGACTCCTTGAGGCAGGACAGGTCAAGACTATCGGTTCCTTATTTCGCCGATGAGCATAATAAGCAGTATCTTCGTCAGAAAATGAGTCCTTTGGGGACATGAGAAAGGGGTTTAACTTTGGATGCGGCAGTAGCAAAGGAGCTCGAGTGCATCAAGCGAGCCATCTTGGAGACTGTTGATGCCAACGAAATATACTTGTTCGGGTCTCATGCTCATGGTGATAGAGGCTACGTTAGCAGTAGAGCTTAGACGTTGTACCCGGGATACCTGGATAGGCGACCTACCCTGGGGTGCCCCCTCAGCTCCAGGCTCTAGAACTCCTTGGTTAAACAGTCCTGAGAGGGTAGGGACAGTGCCTTGGAGATGCGCTGGGCTGCTAACATTGGCGAGAGGGACCTAACGGGTTTGGAGGTTCCCGGACAGTTATACGCTAGCTGTCACAAAAACTTCACTCCCTTTGGGGAGGAAACGCCCACGCTTCCATGATGATCTGGTCAGCGCGAAATACCTTCTGACATCCTACTGAGTCTCCTGGGTGATGGGCCCTTTTCTCGGAAACACTATCGTCGTTGGTGCCCCTCTCTGAAGGAGTAGGAGGAACAGTAGATGATACAGGGCATTGCCCTCACCGTTATAGCCGCCATAATGGCCCTTGTTCCCTGGGTCGCCCTGGTCTTCCTGTGGCGCCACCCGAAGACCCGTCGGGCCGCCTACTGGTTCACGGTCCTGTTGGTTTTCTGGTTGGGCATCTCCTTCCAGACCTGGCTGCCCTTTGCCAGCAACGCCCTGACCTTCAACTCTGAAATGGCCAGACCGGCGGCGGAGATAGCTCGCCGATTGGAGAGTGAATTCCGGTTCCGCTCGGGAACCCAGGCCAACCGGGTATGGTATACCCTGACCGGCGATGAGGGAGAGAGCACAGCGGCGGCCCTCAATTTCTTCCTGGATGCCACCGACTTCCAACCAGACCAGCACAGCAGGGTGTTAAAGACCCACAAGGGGAGGGCGTTGGTGGTGAGCGGCCTTGGTATTACGGCAGTGGGTACGGGGGATGAGACCTTCGCCAACCTGGAGGAGCTCCTTGGAAATCTGGATCTTGCCGGTACTCAGCCTGCCGACCGCGGATTTGAGCTACTGACCCTAGCTCGCTCGGCCCTGGATCACCAGCGAGTAATGATTGATACCCCTGAGGGGGTTGCTGCCTTCCTGGTAACACTGCCCCTGATCCCACCGATGCTGTTGGCGGCCGCAGTCATCGCCCTTCTCTAGTCATCCTCTCGGTTCTCGATCTGGCGGATAAGGGCCAACTGCCACAGGGCCAGGCCAATGAAAATCGGTGTCACCAGGTGGGTCAGGGTAAAGAACCCGATCCCAAGCACATCACTAGTGAAGACGGGGAGATAGAGGGGATTGGCGCGGAAGGTCTCCTCAATGGCCCCTCGCAGCACCGAGTACCAGAGGACGAAGCCCCAGAAGTGGGTACCGGCGGGCTGCGGCTTTCTGGCCAGCCAGTAGTTGTATATCAGCAGGACCACCCCGATAAGCGACCCGTAGAGCTGGGCCGGGTGCAGTCCCCCCAGGATTGATGAAAGTCTGCCGGCAATCTCTTCGTTGATGAGGTTAGCGATCCTGACCAGGGCAATGCCGACGACGAACCCTGGAACCACCAGGTCTGCCAGCTGGTTGAAACTCCAGCCCTTCCAGCGAACGAAGAGCCAGCCCACAAGGGCGCCACCAAGGGCCGCCCCATGTATTGACAGCCCGCCGTGGTCGATTCGCGGTATCTCGGCGGGAAAGGCGATGTAGAAGTCCAGGTTGGTAAGGACATAGATGAGCCTTGCCCCAGCCAGGCCTCCAATGACCGCCAACGGCAGGAAGAGGGTAAGGGAATCCTCGTCAAAGCCGTAGCGAGGCCCATAGGTCAGAACCGTGTAGAAGCCCACCGCTATGGCAATGGCCATGAAAAAACCGTACCAGCGGACGGATAGGGGGCCCACAGTGAACATTATAGGGTTCAGGTTGGAGATCCGCTCTATGATCCCAGGCCCGGCAATGCGGGCAAGAAGGGTAAACGACAGGACAGCAAGGTTTGTCATGGGGCTATAGGCCTCCTAATCGGGGCTGTTTCATTCCATACCTTTTCAATCAGATGAGCATAGTTCTACATTAACAGAAACTGCCCTCATACCACAAGCCCAGGGTCAGGTCAGGTTAGGCCAGGTCAGGTCAGGTTAGGCCAGGTCAGGTTGCTGTCTGTACCAACTCCCCGCTGGCGGACACGAGGATCGCGGCATCTTCGTCAGCGAAGGCATGGGGAAGGTGGCGCCTGGCAAATCCCAGTAGCAGGTCGCTGACTTCGGTCATAAACTCCCTCTGAAGGTGATGGCCCGCAGAAACAAGCACCTCCATCTGTCTGATCTCAGATGCGACTGCCTGGTGGATATAGGCCGCGCTGTCGGCCCGTACCAGGTAGTCATTGTCTCCCTGGAGTATCAGCAGTGGCTGGGAGACTAGGGCCAGGCAACTCCTGCTGAAGTTGAGGAGCTTGTGGAATTCTACCCCGCCCTTGATGGGCAGTTTTAGCAGGGGGGCCATGTAGTCTCTTAACCCCTGAAGGTCCCCGGTTAACAGGTGATCGAAGAAGGTCTTGACCATCTTCATCCGGTTGGGATAGATGGGACAGGCCATAGTCACAACGGCGTCAGCCTTCTGTTTTGCCGCCAGGATGAGGGCCAGCAGGCCTCCCATGCTGTGACCGACCACAATCACTGTCGCGCACTGCCGCGCCAGTTCATCGCAGTACCTGTCAACAGACCTGACCCAGTCCTTCCAGGTAACTGAGGCAATGCCTTCGCCGTTGGGCCCGTGGCCGGGTAGAATAGGGGCATAGACGGTGGCCCCCAGGGATGCAAGGAGACCGGCCAGGGGGTCAAGGGATACTGGACTACCGTTAAAGCCGTGGATCAACAGGAATCCCAGGTCTGGGGATAGGATGCCTTGACTAGAATCAATGTTCCTTGGTTCGTCGAAGAGGTGGAGGGTGGATGGCAACTGCAACACGTCCTTCTATGGTTCTTCTCTAACATAGTATGCCTGCTAAAGCCCATCGTTACGCCCTTCTGGCTGTATTTGACACAGGATTTTGAGCAGACGGCGGCAAATCTTTGAAAGGATATGGTTGGCTTTGCCAGCCGCCACAGAGAATAAGGGGTTGACGGAACGAAGGAAGGGTGAGGTGAGGGCGATGATGACCACAGACAACCAGGATTTGCGGCAGGAGGTCGAAGGTAGGCTCAGGGCCTTAACAGGAAGGCTCATCGAGACCAGGCGGGAGTTTCACCGCTGTCCAGAGACGGCCTTCAAGGAGACCAGGACGTCACAGCTCATCAGGGACAAGCTGCAGAGTCTGAGCATTCCCCATGAGACAGTGGCGGGAACAGGGATTATTGGGCGCATTGACGGCAAGGGAGCAGGTCCCACCATTGCCCTACGCGCCGACATTGATGCCCTGCCCCTTGAAGAGGAGAACGAGGTCGAATATCGCTCGGAGCACCCAGGGACAATGCACGCCTGCGGCCACGATGGCCACATCGCCATGCTCCTGGCCGTCGCTGAGGTCCTGGCCGCTATCAAAGATAAGCTAACAGGCAGCATTGTGCTGTTGTTTCAGCCATCGGAAGAGATGCCCCCGGGGGGAGCGCCCAAGCTCATCGAGGAGGGGGCCCTTGAGGGCATCGACTATATTTTTGGCACTCACCTCTGGTCGCCCCTGCCCGTGGGAAAGGTGGCGGTGTTCCACGGGACCGCCATGGCGGCGTCGGACTCGTTTTACATTGACATCACGGGGAAGGGCGGGCATGGCTCAATGCCCCACGAGACCATCGACCCCCTCACAACCGCCTGCCAGCTGGTGACAGCGCTGCAGACTGTGGTCAGCAGGAATGTGGAACCACAGCAGCCAGCGGTAGTGAGCGTCGGCACCCTTCATGCTGGCACAGAGTTCAACATCATCCCCGACAAGGTGTCATTGAGCGGCACTGTCAGGTGCTTTGATCCAGGGGTGAGATCTCTGATGAAGGCCCGTATCGAGCGGATCACTGAGGGGATCTGCCAGGCAGCGGAGGCCGGTCACTCTCTCCGCTATGTAAGCGGTTATCCGTCGGTGATTAATGACAGCGCTGCCACCGATGTTATCCAGGGAATCGCAGAGGAACTGCTGGGGGCAGACAATGTTCTGGAACACAAGCCGGTTATGGGCGGTGAAGACTTCGCCTACTACCTGCAGAGGGTTCGGGGGAGCTTCTTCTTTACGGGCGCCGGTAATCCCGCCAAGGGCATCGATTTCCCCCATCACCACCCAAGGTTCAACATTGATGAGGATGCCCTGATCATTGGGGCCAGAATTATGGTCATGGCGGCGCTGAAGTTCCTTCGGTAGCTAAACTATTTAGCGGCAGAGAGGAATATATCACCAAGTAGTTGAACTATGGGATTGGAGCTTTTTCTTTGCGATCACGGATCTAAGGAGGAGTAGGATGAAAGACTTCACCCAAAGGGCGCTGAAACTGGCGAAGGCCAGGGGCGCCAAGTATGCTGATGTCCGCGTTGTGGAGGACAAGTCAGAGAACCTGGGTGTCAAGAATGGGGTTGTCAATACCCTCACCACCGCCGAGAGCAGCGGTTTTGGTGTCCGCGTCTACTATGACGGCGGTTGGGGTTTTGCCAGCAGCTCTGAGATCAGTCTCAAAGAGCTGGAGGAGGCTGCCGACAGGGCCGTCAGCATCGCCAGGGCCAGCGCCCTGGTCAAGCAGGAGAAAGACTACGGCCTGGCCCCCGTCGAGCCGGCCAGCGGTAGCTGGGAATCGACGGTGAATGTAGACCCCTTTGAGGTCAAGCTCGAGGATAAGCTGGACATCCTCTTTGAGGCCGACAGGGTCATGCGTCAGAACCCCAAGGTAAGGGTGGCCAGCAGCCAGATGCGGTTCTGGCGAGAGAAGACCACCTTTGCTTCAACCGAGGGCGCCTATTACCAGCAAGAGATCACCGAGAGCGGCGGCGGCATTGACGCAACGGCGGTAGCCCCAGGTGAGATGCAGCGGCGGTCCTATCCCAGTTCCTTCGGGGGCGACGTGGCTCAGCTTGGATACGAGTTCGTCGACGAGCTGGACCTGGTCTCCCAGGCGGAACGGGTTGCCAGCGAGGCGGCCCAGCTCCTTGAGGCCAAGCAGTGCCCCAGCGGTGCCAAGGACCTCATTCTCGACGGTTCCCAGCTGGCGCTGCAGGTTCACGAGTCCTGCGGTCACCCCATTGAGCTAGACAGGGTACTGGGGCAGGAGGCCAGCTATGCCGGGACCAGCTTCCTGACGCCGGAGAAGCTTGGGGACTACAGGTACGGTTCGGATATCGTCAACATCAATGCTGACGCCACCATCCCCCATGGGCTGGGAAGCTTCAAGTGGGATGACGAGGGGGTTTCCGGACAGAAGACACCCATAATTGAAAAGGGCATCTTCAAGAACTACTTGACCTCAAGGGACACCGCCCCCCAGGTGGGCCAGGAACGGAGTAACGGCACAATGAGGGCCGACGGCCCAAACCGCGTCCCCATGGTCCGCATGACAAATGTCAACCTGGAGCCGGGGGACTGGACCCTTGACGAGATAATCAAGGATACCAAGGACGGTATCTACATGGTCACGAATAAGAGCTGGAGTATTGACGACAAGCGCCTCAACTTCCAGTTTGGCACGGAGGTTGCCTGGGAGGTCAAGGACGGTTCCCTTGGCGATATGGTCAAGAACCCAACCTACACCGGTATCACCCCTGAGTTCTGGGGTAACTGCGATGCCATCGCCAGCGGGACGGAATGGCGCCTCTGGGGGCTCGCCAATTGCGGCAAAGGCCAGCCGGGACAGGTGGCCCATGTAGGGCACGGAACCTCGCCTAGCAGGTTCCGAGACGTAAAGGTGGGTGTTGGCAAATGGTAGGGAAAGAGAGAGCGCTTGAGATCCTGGAGACAGCCCTGAAGCATTCTAAGGGTGACCAGACCGAGGCGGTACTCATGGCCGGCGACAGCTACCTGACGCGCTTCGCCACTAACTATATCCACCAGAATGTCGCTGAGAAGAGCGGCAATCTTGGGGTGCGAGTGACAGTAGGCAAGAAGATCGGCCGGGCCAGCACCAACAAGCTGGATGCAAAGGCCATCAAGAGGGTAGTTGACGAGGCCCACAGGGTGGCCCTGCTGCAGCCGGAGAACGAGGACTTCAAGTCACTGCCAGGGCCCAGGCCAGTACAGGAGGTTGAGGGCTCTCACGCCGCGGCCACCGCTGACTTCAGCCCGGAAGAGCGGGCCAAGGCCGTCAAGGCCATCGTTGATCAATCCAAGGCCAAGGGGTTTGAGTCCTCAGGGGCCTTTTCAACCAGCGCTACCCAGGTGGCGGTAGCCAATTCTCTGGGCGTCAGGGCCTACCACCGCTTCACAAACGCCAACATCAGCACAGTGGTGATGTCCGACACCAGCTCCGGCTATGGCAGCCAGATGTCAACTGATGCCTCTGAGATCGACGCCGTTGAGGTGGGGCGGGTGGCGGTTGAGAAGTGCGCCATGGGCCAGGAGAGCATCAAAGTCGAGCCCGGAGAGTACACCGTTATCCTGGAGCCGGAGGCGGTGGGTGACATGATGATGTTCCTGGGGTATCTGGGCTTCAGCGCCCAGGCCTACCAGGAGGGACGGAGCTTTGTTTGCGACAACCTGGGCAACAAAGTGACGGGTGAGAACATCTCCATCTGGGACGACGGCCTTGACCCGGCGGGGATGCCGCTGCCCTTTGACTTCGAGGGTGTTCCCAAGAGGAAGGTTGAGCTCATTACCAACGGTGTTGCCAGGGGCCTGGTCTGGGACAGCTACACCGCGGGCAAAGAAGAGGATAAGGAGTCGACGGGCCACGCCATCCCCGGCTTTTACGGCTTTGGAGGCCCCTTCCCCCTGAACCTGATGATGAATAGCGGGGATTCCTCCCTTGAGGACATGGTCAAGAACACCGACAGGGGGATCCTTGTGACAAGGTTCCACTATACGAACCCGGTTCACCCCGTCAAGACGCTGATTACCGGCATGACCAGGGACGGCACCTTTTTGATTGAGGGTGGCAAGGTCAAGTCGGCGGTCAAGAATTTCAGGTTCACTCAGAGCATTCTCGAGGCCCTGTCCCGGGTTGAGATGATTAGCAGCGACCGGAAGCTCGTTGGTGGATTCTTTGGTGGCAGCCTGGTGCCAGCGCTGAAGATCAACGGGTTCAACTTCACTGGAGTAACGGAGTTCTAGCCCGTCACAGGGCATCATCCTGCATTGAGGGTGTGCCGAGAGCGAAGGCAAGAAAAGGAAGACCAAAAAGGAGCCTGCCAGAATTGGTGAGTATCGTCGCTCACCTCCGGCAGGCTTTCCCTTGTCACTTGTTGTAGTATACTTACTAGACAGGGGGTGGACGAGTGATGCAGCCTAGGGTAGCTTGGGTTTTCAGCATAGCGCTGGCGATGGTCCTGACTACTGCGGGGATTGTGGGGGTGCTCTGGTATACGGCGCATCATTTTGATCCGCCCGCCGTCATTGAAGTGGAGAAGCCCGACACCTTTGCTGCCGATAGGCCCTGGCTGTTCCTGGTTCAGTTTGACGGTCCAGTTTCGCCGCTCCTCGATGTGGATGAGGTCAGTAGCAGTCCTGAGATCCCCTTGCAGTGGCAGTGGAGTCAGGATCGAACAGCCCTGATGGTTGAGGCCCTTGTCCGGCCAAGGGGCGGTGTTGAGTACCGATTTGAGGTAGGGCCTTTTAACATCAAGGACAGTTTTTGGGCGGCGGCCATCAGTCTGATCAGGCGGGACATAACCACCCTAGGTGATACAACCACTCTGGTTGGACCTGGTCCTGTTGTCAGTTGGACCTTCTCCCGCCCCCGGGAGGATATCATCATCGCCGCTGGCGGCGACGTCTTGTTCGACCACCTGCCCCGGGCAAACCTGGAGCAGTACGGGCCTGATTATATCCTTTCGTCGGTCCTTGACCATCTGCGGTCAGCGGACGTTGCCTTCGCCAACCTGGAGTGCCCCGTAGGAACCGCCGGAGAGCCAATAGATGGCAAGAACTTCACCTTCCAGGGCCATCCCGACGGTGTTGAGGCCTTAAGGCGCGGGAGCATTGACATCGTGTCTTTGGCCAATAACCATACCTTCGACTATGGAATGGAGGGTTTCCTTGAGACCCTTCAACTCCTGCGCGGTGTGGGCATCAAGTATACAGGGGCGGGGATGAATGCTCAGGAAGCCCTGTCACCGGTGGTCTTCGATATCAAGGGCAAGCAGGTGGGTTTCTTGGCCTTCAACAACGGGGATGTGCTGCCGGTAACCCAGTGGCATCATGACCTGTGGCGGGCCGGGCCTGACAAACCGGGGGTTGTCTTCCACGAAGACCGCGAGCAGCTCTTCGCGGCGGTCAAGGCCGCCCGGGCTCAGGTTGACATCTTGATCGTGTCCATGCACTGGGGCTATGAATATACCACAGGCCCCCGGGACTACCAGCGCGAGCTGGGAAGGAGCATTATAGACGCTGGGGCCGACGCCATCATCGGGCATCACCCCCACGTTCCCTTCGGGCTTGAATTCCACAGGGGCCGTCCCATCATCTACAGTGTTGGAAACCTCGTCTGGCATCCCTGGGACCCCGAGGCCTTTGAGGGGTTCATCGCTATCCTGACCCTCCCGGAAGAGCTGGGCATCAATACGGGAGAACCTGGTGGCAGCGGAGTACCTCCCATCGGGGTTAAGATTGTGCCCATTCGCAATGCCGATGGCCGGGCGGTCGCCCTGACTGGTGAGGGGGCGGATGCCGTCATTGGTCTCGTTGAGGAGCGATCAAGGCTCCTTGACCCAGACCTGGAGTTCCAGCGGGATGGAGACACCCTCCTGGTGCTTCCCTCAAGGTGAACTGGCGACATCATCAGATGTAATAGGTCTTACGGCTTTGATCCCAAGCCTACCTTCGAGCCTATCTTCGTGCCTGGCGAAGAAGAAGTAATAGAGCAGGCTTGATGTGACGTAGAGGACCGCTGTAATCAGGTAAGGCAGGGTGTAAGAGACCTCTGACATGAGCCAGCCCCCGACCCAAGCGCTGACAGCCCATCCCAGGTTCCAGACCATCCCGCCAATACTCTCCACAGTGGCCCGCTCTCTGGGCTTGACAACATCCATGGTAAAGTTGGCCAGTAGGGGATTGCTCATGTTCATCAGGGCGCCCCTCACAAGCGTCGCCGCTGCCACAATATAGAGGCTTGAGCTAAGGGCAATGGTCAGCAGGAAGGGGATTGACAGCAGTTGGGCAACTACAACTGACCGGACCTTTCCGATCCTGGCAGCCAGTAGCGGAGCCACCAGGATACCCACGGTGGTCAGGATCGACTGGACTGAGAAAATCGTTCCGATCTGGCCTGTTGTTGCCCCCAGGTGGTTTTTAAAGAAGACGTTGACAAAGGGGACGAAGAGGCCAGCGCCGAGGCCCACAAGCAGGCCGGGTAGAGCCAGCTTGGCGATGAGCTTAGTGTCTGACAGCCCCAGGAGACGCCCGATACCAACGGCCCCCTCAAGGACCTCCCCAGCGGAATCGTCTTCTTCCACAGTGATCTCATCATCGCGAATGAAGACGATGGGGATCAAAGAAAGGATAAAGAAGGCAAGCCCTGTTGCCAGGGTCAGCCCGAAGGCCATTTCGGATTCCGGCGAGACCCGGAGGGCGACCTGATAGAGGTTGGGCAGATAACCCCCTAGGACGCTGCCGACTACCCCTGATGCCATGAGCAGGGCCGCGTTAACGCTAAAGAGATGGGGCCGCTGCTCTTTTGTGCTGGATTCCGCCATGAGAGGGTTGGCTGAGATGAACTGGGCGGTGCGGGCGGCGCCATTAATGACAACGGCCGCGATCAGAAGGTATTTAAAGGGATACAGGATCTGGACGGCAAAGGACAAAGCGCCCACCGCGCCCGCCACCAGCATCACCCGTCGTCTCCCCAGGAGATCACTGAGGCGTCCGCCCGGCAGGGCAAACACCACCATGGCGATGGAGGAGTAGAACACAACCACGCCAAGGAAGTCTTCCTCATAGCCCATCTTGAGTAGAAAGAGGTTATACACCACCATCTGGACGCCGAAGGCCATACCCCCGATGAAGTTGCTCAAGAGGAAGAGCTTTGCGTTCCGGGAGAAGCCCTGGACACGGGCTATATAATTCTTGACGCCGTTACCTTTCATCATTGTCACCTCGACGGTGGGTGGTGAATTCACAGTTCTCTTTTTTAGCCACCTAGACATCATAGCATCAACCCTCTCCCGGCAACAATGGGATAAAGCTCTTCTCACTCATTTAGTCCGTCCCAGAATTCTGGCCGAAATCGATTGTATTGGCGAAGATCAATTCCACTGGCATTAATCGATTTTGATGGAGATGACCTGAGATGGTTGTGGTACAATCAATGAAGTACCAGGCCTTCGCGGCAATAACACCAGCGCTGTAATCCAAGCAACTGCTTAATACGCAGAACAGGAAGAGGGTACCACTGATGAAAAGACTTGCCCAGGGCTTTGCCAAGTACCTGGATCTCGATAGAAACGTCTATGTTCTGGCCTTGACGGTAACCCCCATATTGATCGCCCTCTTCACCTGGTACCGGCTGGTCCCGTTGATCCTTCGCGATCTTGGGGCCAGCGACGTGCAGGTCAGTACCGCCTTCGCCATCTTCAGCGCCGGTTTTACGCTGTTGCAGTACCCTGGTGGGGTGTTGGCAGACCGTTGGGGACGCAAGCCCCTTGTGGTCTATCCAACCTACGCCGCGGCGGGGCTCTATGTCGCTGCCGGGCTGACGAGCAACTGGGTCGTTCTGACCGCTGTGCTTCTTGTGGTCAATCTCATGTCAGCCCTGCAGATGCCCGCGATGATATCCCTGATCGCTGAGGCCGTTGTGCCAAATCGACGCGGTATGGCCTTCGGGTTCTACGGCGTCTTCATCAGCCTGTCCATCGCCGTTGGGCCAGCCCTGGGCGCCGTGCTGCTCAGGAGTTGGACTGCCCAACACCTCATGATTGCCACTGGTATTGTGCTGTTGGCCATGGCTGTTGTCCGGCATTGGGGCCTTACGGAGACGGCGCACCGGGTTACGGCAGGACTGCGGGTTGGCATTGGCGAAATGCTCAAGGGCCGCATGGGTTTGCTGCTGCTGGCGGCAACACTGGCCAGTGTTACCTTTACCCTCAGCGTCTGGGGGCCCTTTATCCCCCTGTTTTCCAAGGACGTTCTGGGCTTCACCGATGAGCAGATTAACCTTCTCTTCGCCTACGGCGCGTTGATGGCCATTGTGGCTAGCCTTGTCGGGGGAAGGATTATCGACCGGATCGGGAGCGGCATCACTCTGAGTATCAGCACCATGGCCCACGGCGTTGTAATGCTGCTGTGGCTACTTGCAAAGCCTTTCGGCCTTAACACCATGTTCTTTGCGGGAGCCTTCTTTTTCGCGCAGGTAGCCATAATTGGCCTCGATACCCTCCGCACCACAATGGTGGCAGACGACATCCGGGCAACGGCCCTGGGGGTGATGGGAACCGTGTCAGGCCTGGCAGGGTCGGCAGTTCTAGTAGGGGCTGGGTACGCCCAGGAGTTTCTTGGCCCTGCCGCTCCGTACTACATCCTGAACATCCTGGCGATTGCCGCGGTTCTGTCCCTGGCGGCCCTGGGGCGGGCCGAAAAGGCCGCGACTGAGGGGCAGCTCCAAGCTGCTCCCCGTGTCACGCATTTAACTGACACCAGTCTGAATTGACACCAGTTCGAAAGGTTGATCCTCTGCAATGAGCTTACTATCACAGCTAAATCCAGTTCAGAGAGAAGTGGTGGAATACGGGGAAGGCCCACTGCTGGTGCTGGCTGGCGCCGGCAGCGGAAAGACCCGCGCCCTGACCTTCCGCCTTGCGTACCTCCTTGAGCAGGGCATGGCGGCCCCCTGGGAGGTCCTGGCCATTACCTTCACAAACAAGGCCGCCGACGAGATGAGAAGGCGGGTGGAGGGGTTGGTGGGGCCCGATCTGACCCGGGACATCTGGATCTCAACCTTCCACTCGGCCTGCAACCGGATCCTGCGCCGGGACATAGACAAGCTGGGCTACGGCAGAAACTACGTCATCTATGACACAACAGACCAGCGCTCCCTGATTAGAGAATGCGTCAAGGAGCTGGGCTGGAATGAGAAGCGCTACCACCCCAACGCCGTCCTTGGGACCATCGGCAAGGCCAAGGACAACCTGATTGGCCCTGCTGAATTCGAGGGGCAGGCAGATGACTTCTGGGCGGAACGGGTGGCCCAGGTCTATCACCTGTATCAGAACAGGCTCCGGGACAACAATGCCCTGGACTTTGATGACATGATCCGGCTCTGTGTGAAGCTCTTTGAGGAGTTCCCGGCTGTACTCCGTTACTATCAGCACCGATTCAGGTTTGTCCTTGTCGACGAATTCCAGGACACAAACAAGGCCCAGTACCAGTGGGTGAGGCACCTGGCCAGCGAGCACCGCAATCTTGCCGTTGTCGGTGATGACGACCAGAGCATCTACGGATGGCGCAACGCCGATATTCGCAACATCCTCGATTTTGAGAAGGACTTTCCGGAAGCCCACGTTGTCAAACTGGAGCAGAACTACCGCTCCACCAGGAAGATCCTTGACGCCGCTAACCATGTTATTAAGAACAATACCGGCCGCAAGCCCAAGGAGCTATGGACCGACAATGATCTCGGCGATGAGATCCGCCTCTTTCATGCCTTTAATGAGCAGCAGGAGGCGGCCTTTGTGTCCGGCGAGATAAGGCGGCTGGAGCGTGATGAGGGGCTAGCCCCTTCTGACTGCGCGGTTCTCTATCGCACCAATGCCCAGTCGCGGGTCTTTGAGGAGGTCTTCATGCGGGAGGGCCTGTCTTACCAGATTGTGGGCAGCCTCAAGTTCTATGACCGTAAGGAGATCAAGGACCTCATCGCCTACCTCAGGGTGATTCACAATCCGGCCGACGAATTCAGCCTGAGCAGGATTGTCAACGAGCCCAAGCGAGGGGTCGGCCCCGCTACCTGGGACCGGATCCGGGAATTTGCCGTCGCGGAGGGGACCACTGTCTACGAGGCCCTGAGGAGGATAGAGGAGATCGGAAGGGTTAACCGCCCCACCTGCCAGGCCTTGGTGGACTTTGTGGAGGTCATGGACGAGTACATCGAGATGAAGGAGACCAGGCCTGTTACAGACATCCTCCAGGGGATTGCCAAGAACTCGGGCTATGTCGGTGAACTGGAGGCCGAGGGGACCATTGAGTCCAAGGGGCGGCTGGAGAACATTCGCGAGCTTTACAACGTTGCCGCCGGCTTTGTCTTCCACGCCGAAGACCCCAGCCTTGAGGGTTTCCTGACCAACATCGCCTTAGTCAGCGATGTGGATACCCTTGAAGAGGATGGCTCTGGCGTACTGCTGATGACCCTGCACACCGCCAAGGGACTCGAATTCCCCGTTGTCTTTATGGTTGGCCTGGAGGAAGAGGTGTTTCCACATTCACGGTCCCTGGCCAGCGACTCCCTTGAGGAACTCGAGGAGGAGCGGCGCCTCTGTTACGTGGGGATCACCAGGGCGGAGCGCCTCCTCTACATGACAGCCGCCCGCCTCAGGATGGTCTACGGCCATCAGACGGAGAAGCCCCTGTCCCGTTTTGTTCAGGAGATCCCAAGTGAACTGCGTATTCATGTCGATGCCTCGGGGCGGCCTGAGGGCCAGGGCCGGGCCATGGCTGGGTTCAGACAGAACAGGCAGCCCAGCCTGGGGTTCCGCCAGGCAAAGGGGAGCGGCGCCAACGCGACCAGGCCTCTTCCTGCCGGAGGGCCGACCCCAGTTAAGTCGGGCCATCAGGTACAGTGGCGCCAGGGGGACAAGCTGCTTCACCCCAAGTGGGGCCGCGGGACCGTGGTCTCCATTCGAGAAGAGGAAGGTGACCAGGTCCTGATGGTGGCCTTCGTTGGAGAAGGGGTTAAGCAGCTAATGGCATCCTACGCCCCGGTTGAGAAGATAGATGGTTAAGCCTGGGCTGGCTCCTGGGTTGACTGTAGAGACGATCCAGGACTAACCCTCCTGGCCTGGCGGCCTAGCAAAGCCTGTCCAGTCCAGCCATACCAGGAACCCTGTAATCGCCAGGGCGAAGGCGACGGCTGTTACCAGCGGTGACCATCCCAGCAATCCGTCGATTGTGACCTCCCCCAGGGCTACCCTGTCTATCAGCAGCGGCTTCAGGGTCTTATGAAGCAGGGCGTAGACGAAGGTGCCGGTTACAGCGCCCCACAGCACCGGCCTTGCATCCCTCTTCCCCGTACCCAGGGCGCCAATAACGGTTCCGGGGCAGTAGCCGGCCAGGGCGAAGCCGACGCCGAAGAGTAGTCCTCCCACGGGAACACCCAGGTGGAAGGCGAGATGGGGAACCTCAAAGCCCATCAAGGCCGATAGCAGGTAGATACCAACGGCTGATACCGCAATACTGAAGAACATGAACTTGGGAATGTGGAGGTCGGTTACCCGCAGGGCCTTGAGGATGTTGCCGTAATCAAGGGCCCCCGCCACGTAGAGGACATAGCCAAAGGCCACCCCTGTCAACAGTGCTAGCCAGATATTCATGAAGATACCCCCTTGCCGCGATAGAGAAGGAGCGCCGTGGGAATGCCGGCAGCAAAGACGGCGATGCCGAAGACAAGACCGCTCAGTTCAAGGCGCCCCATGCCGCTAATTACCAATCCACTGGTACAGCCACCGGCGATCCTCGTGGCCACCAACATGATAAAGCCGCCCAAGAAGCCATGGGCCACCCGCAGCCAGGGTCGGTTGCCGAAACGGTTGCGCCACATCACCGGTAGATCGCCCTCACTACCCCCGCTGTTGCTGTTGTTGTCGGCCCCGGCGGTGGTATCGGATCTGCCGCGTAACCTGCTGGCCAGCAGGCCACCGAGGAACAGGCCGATAATCAGCATCACCGGCCATCCAGCCTCTAGCCCAGTCAGGATCGGGACCCCGCCACCGCAGCCAGCGGGCTGGGCCATAAAGGTTTCATTTGCCAGGGATGGTGAGAAGAACTCCGTTGCCTTGCCTACTGTCCGGGTGTAGGCGCTCGATGTGCCTAGCCGCCCACCCAGGGCCGTTACCGCGGTACTGACGGCGCCCAACGCGGCGCCTGCTGTTGCCCAGTGCCATCGTCTGTTCATAAATGGTGCCTCCTTTTTCTCAAACAGTTACCGCCCATCGCAATGAGATGTATTCTAGGTAATACTGTGGAACCCTTCAGTAAAAGCAAGATTCGCTCCTGTTTTGAGGATACTCAGTGCTTTTGAGAAAATGCCATAGTAAGTAGGAATAGGCATAACATTAAAGAAGAACTCATTCAGTGGGGAAGATAGAGAGGCCTTCGAGCCAGGTGGTGTCTGAACCTGAAGGGAAGTCTGATAGATGGTTGCATGGCTGGGCGCAGCGCTTAAGGGTATAGGTATCGGGCTCAGCATCATAGTGCCGGGTATGAGCGGTGGGACTGCCGCCGTCATCCTCGGCATCTACGAGGAACTGATTGGCGCCATCAAGCAAGTTGACCTGAAGGTATTGGCTCCGGTGGGTGTTGGCGCTGCTGTGGGCCTTCTGGGCGGCGCGCGGGTAGTTGAGTTCCTTTTCATCACCTATCCCTTTATCATCAGTTCATTCCTCATTGGGCTTATTGCCGCTTCCTCTCGTCAGCTTCTGGGCTCTGTGAAGAAATGGGGATTTCGGCAGGTTGCCGTTGGATTGACAGGCCTGGCAGGGGCCCTGCTACTTTCGGTTCCAATGTGGGGTCAGACAGATGCCGTCGGCAGCCTTTCAGTAGTGCGCCTCCTGGTTGGTGGGATGGTGGCGGCCGCTGCCATGATAATCCCAGGTATCAGCGGGGCTAGTGTCCTGATACTCCTGGGGCAGTACCGGGCTATTCTAGAGGCGGTCAATGATCTGCTTATCATTCCCCTGGCCATCTTCGGTGTTGGGGCAGTTATTGGGTTGGGTCTCTTCTCTCGCCTGATCTCCTACTTTCTCCGGGAGCATCCTGGGGGAACAGCGGCCCTGCTTGGGGGTCTCATTGTCGGTTCAGTGCGGGCGATCTGGCCGCAGCACATTGGACCTACCGAGGTAATGGCGTTTATTATCGGTGTGGCGCTGGTGGAAGTGTTTGAGATGATTGCAGGAACAGAAAGGGGCTAATAGGACGGTGAGTTATGATGGCTAGTTTAAGGCAGACACTGTACCATAGCTGTAGGGCCCTAACCCTTGACCCCCGAACCCCTGTCGCCGATGCAGTGCTGGTTGAGGGTAACCGCATTGCAGCAGTGGGACGGATATCAGAGGTGAGGGGACAAGCCTCGGACTCAGCAAAGATCATAGACCTTGAGGGCCAGATGCTGATGCCTGGTATCGTGGATTCTCACAATCACCTGCCAACCGCCGGCAAGATGATGAAGGACGGGGTCCTGCTCTTTGACGCCTTCTCCATTGATGACGTCAAGCGGAAGGTTGGGGAGAAGGCCAAGGCCCTGGCGCCTGGCACGTGGCTTGTGGGCGGCGGTTGGATTGAGAGCTCCTTTAGTGATAAGCGACTACCCAACCGGTGGGATCTGGATGAGGTAGCACCTGATAACCCCGTTGTCCTCTACCGCCTCTTTGGCATGGTTGTAGCAAACTCCAAGGCCCTTGAGGCCGCTGGTATCGATGCCTCCAGTCCCGACCCGGAGAAGGGACAGATCGACAGAAATCCGGAGACAAAGGAACCCACCGGCATCCTGCGGGACTGGGCCGTCAACGCTGTTCGCAGTGTCATCCCTGATGAGGAAGGCGGGCTGGAGGACCAGATGGAGGCCATTGTCCATGCCGGCCGGGAGTACTTGAGGTATGGGATCACCTCGGTGATTGACCCTGGGGTCGGCCCCGAGACAATGCGGGCCTATCACTGGTTATACAGGAAGGGCCAGCTGCCCCTGAGGGTCCATATGATGCCCGTCTGGCACGGCCTCTTCTATCACGACGGGGCCGACCTGGTGGAGCGCCTTGACCACCTGGGGTTCTGCTCGGGCTTTGGCGATGCGTGGCTCAGGATTGGCGCCTTGAAGATGGCCATCGACGGTGGTCTGGGGTCTCAGACAGCGATGCTCAATGAGGCCTACCTTGACCCCAGGAAGGCCCGGGAGGTCATCCGCCTGGACCTGGAGAGGCTCCAGGACTACATGTATGAGGGCCTAAACCGCGGCTGGTCTATTGGGATCCACTGCTGCGGCGGCCGGGCCCAGGATCTGGCCATGGAGGCCTTCGCCGGGGCGATGAAGCGGCTCCCCAAGAGAGACTATCCTGAGTTCCGGAATGACATCATTCACGGCTACTTCCCCAGCGGCAAGGCGCTGGATATGATGAAGGAGCTGGGCGTATCCGTCAGCCTGCAGCCGACCTTCACCTATGTGGAGGGTGACATCTATCCTGACGCCCTGCCCATGGAGAGCCTGGAGCGTTTCAAGCCCGTCAAGTCCTACCGCCAGCACGGAATAGTTGTTGCCGCCAACTCTGACATGACCAGTTCCCACTACAATCCCTTCTGGGGTATTTACGCGGCCTTGACCCGCAAGACCAGAACCGGTCTGCAGTTGGGTACGGCGGAGGTCCTGGACCGCACCTCAACCCTGGAGATGTTCACGGCGGCTGGCGCCTATCTCTCCTTCGAGGAGAATATTAAGGGACGGCTGATACCCGGCTACCTGGCGGACCTGGCGGTGGTGGACACCGACCTCCTAGAGGCAGACCCTGAGGATATCCTCGAGGCCAAGGTTACAATGACGGTGCTTGATGGAGAGGTTGTTTTTGAGCGGTAGTTAGGACACTGGCCATTAATAAGGCATAGCCAGAAGAGAACATCCTCCGATGATGCAAGTCCTTCTCGAGGTGAGACTATGTTTGATTTAGACAAGATTAATGCTGGCGGCAAGAAGGAATTCTACAAGATTCTCTTGGAGCAGGTTGATGCCCTGCTCTTCGAGGAGCGGGACTGGTTGGCCAACCTGGCCAATGTGGCGGCCCTGCTCTTCAACTCCACGGAGAGGGTAAACTGGGCTGGCTTCTATCTCCACCGCAACGAACAGCTGATCCTGGGACCCTTTCAGGGTAATCCCGCCTGCATCAGGATTGAGATCGGCAAGGGGGTCTGTGGTGCTGCAGCTGAGCGGAAAGAGACAGTAATTGTCCCTGATGTGCATCAGTTCCCCGGCCACATCGCCTGTGACGCCGCCTCGCGGTCGGAGGTTGTGGTTCCCATGACCCTGTCCGACGGGCGCCTTCTCGGGGTGCTGGACATCGACAGCCCTGTTAAAGATCGATTTGACGATTTTGACGGCAAGTGCCTGGAAGAATTGGTGGCCGCCGTTGTCAATGGTACGGATTGGCCAGCTGCCTGGTAGGAATGGGTGCGGCATCTGGTTGGGTCTCTCTTTTTAACGCACGTCCCATCTCTGCTTTAATCCCTCGGCGATAAGGTTCAGGGCCAGGATGGTCAGGAAGAAGGCGGCAGAAACTGCAAAACCATAGACAGGCCTCCGGTAGGCATGGTGGATCGCCCCCCTCAGCATTTCGCCCCACTCTGGCAGAAAGGCCACCTGGTAGGGCCTGTCGCCGGCATCGGTTCAGGTCTGTCGGCCTCCAGCGAAGATGCCGAAGATGGCCAACTGCCCCATGATCAGCATTGACTGGGCGGCTTCCACGACAAAACTGACAATCACTGTTGGTGTCAGGTGAGGCACAATATGACGGAGGAGAATCTGGGTGCGGCTGAGCCCAGAGGCGACGGCAGCGTCGACAAAGGGTTCGCGGAGGATCGTCTCGATTCTCCGCCAGATCAGGTCGGCAACCCGACCCCAGCCCAGAATGGCTAGAATGCTCACAAACCACAGGATCGACTCGGTGGCGTCGCCGCGGGCCCAGGGCCTGACGATGTACAGCGTAATGGTGGCAAACACCAGTGTTGAGACGCCTGAGAAGATCCTGGTGATGTCATTGAGACGGTGGCCGATACGTCCTGACAGCGCCTTGGCCAGTCCGCTAATGGCTACGCCAATGAGGGTCCTGGCCAGGGCCACCGCCACCGCGATGGTGAGGCTAAGCCGCCCCCCATAGATGATGCGGCTGAGAAGGTCCCGGCCCTGGGAATCAGAGCCAAGGGGATAACCATTTCCGGGGGAGTAAGGCGGAAATGTATAGCCCTTGTCTATCAGCAAGAGTCCCTCTGCTTCCACCGGACTGCGAAGCCCGAGATAGTCGGCTCCTGCCGTTGCTCCCAAGATGAGGAGAAGAAGAGCTGCTCCTGCCAGCAGGTACCCATTGCCTTTCCTGAGAGACATCCGCCGCGTCACCGCCCTCACCTTCATATGTCCCTCACCGCCTCTTTCCGCCTGTGATCTAGGGCTTTCTGCAGCCAGGAACTGGCAGACCCTACCGAGACATAGGCCAGGGTAAATAGGGCCGCCACCGGGGTCAGGTAGTTGACGTCGCAGTGCCTGGCCCGTTCAATGAAACGGCTGGCAAGGCCGGGATAGCCGTAAAGATGCTCAACAACCATTGTGCTGGCCAGAAGAAGCCCGAAGAGGCCTGGGATGGCATCAAGCAGGTCCACAACGACATTCTTGAGGGCGTGTTTAGATACAACCCTCCGGTGGATCAGACCCTTGCTGTGGGCGGTACGGATGTAATCCTGCTGGCAGGCGTGGTCAAAGAACCCGGCGCTGATCCGCCCGACATAGGCAATCCCGACTACGCTGATGGCAATAATCGGCACCAGGTTATCAGCCAGTGACGCCTGTTGGATCCCTGGAAGGGGATAGTAGAGATGGCCAAGGTCAATGTCCCAGTAGCGATGGACCTTGATCATGCCAAAACGCATTAATCCAAGAATGAAGAACTCTGGGGCAGCCAGCCCCGCCGTTGTGGTGGCAACATAGAGGGGTTTGGTAAAGCCGATGTGTTGGAGCAGCAATGAAACGCCAGCCCACAGCGGCAACCATATTCATCAGGCCCCTGCGCCTGGACACAGCGGCGGGTTCGGGTCCAGCAGACAACTCGCACCCCTTTTTCTATGGAGGCTCCCCCTAGTTCCTTTGCGGATCTACTCTGTGGGGGGCATTTCTACCCGGAAGGTTCCATCTCCTGCCAAAGATGTCTTTGGCAGCAGAGGAAAGACAAGATGCGCCCGGGCCGTGGGCGCATCTCAGATCTGGTCAAGGCTTGGTAGATGAGACTAACAGGCGTATGACCGGTCACTCTTGATGGAGAAACTGCCTCCGAAGACAGAGTTAACGTAGTCGATCTTGCAGCCATCGAGGTGTTTGGCGGTGCGGTTGTCCATCACGATGTTAAGGCCGTTGGCCTCGACTTCAATGTCATCGTCGTCTTTTGACTCTTCCAGAGCCATCCCATACTGGGGACCGCCTCAGCCAACACCAGCCACATAGACCCGTATATAGTTAATGGTCTCGCCCTTTTCGGCGCTGTTGGCGATGACCTCGGCGAACTTTTCCTTGGCAGCGTCGGTAACAGAAAGCTTCAAGCTGGTACCTCCTCTCATCCAGTTAATCTTCGTGGAGATGGCGGCGCAGCGGCACTTAGGCGCCAGTCTCCCGTTTCAAGAATATACCCCATAGGGTATCAAGCCCTTCTCAATACTACCACTGGATGAGAGGGTTGTAAAGCATTGTCCTTGTGGGTTACTCCCAGGTCTCGCCCTTGTACAGTTCACTGACGGGAAGCTTCTCCTTGGGCTCGCCGCCTTCAGCAGCATGCCCCAGGGCTAACATCACCACTGACCGGCAGTCGTCGGGTATTCCGAGCAGTTCCGGTGTCTTCTCCCTGTCCCAGATCCCGAGCCAGATTGTGCCGATGCCTTTTTCCAAGGCCGCGGTCTCCATTTGGGCCATGGCTATGTAAACATCAGCCAGGGCGCCGTAGCTCTCTTTGTTTGTTGCCACACCTACGATAAGGGCCCCTGCCTCTTGCACAAAGGGCTGCATCTTGGACTCGGCGGCAAACTCCCTGATATGGTCGCTGTCCTTCAATAGCACAAAGCGGCGGGCCTGTTTATTTGAGGCGGTGGCGGACCAGCGGCCTGCCTCAAGAATATAGTCCAAAACCTCCGGACTAACGGGCTCGCCTGTGAAGTTGCGCACGCTAAAGCGCTTTTTGAAGATCTCTAGTACCTGCATGGTATCTCCTCTCTTGAGTAGGTCGTTAGCTGGATAGGGCCTTCGTCGCCGTCATCACTATGTGGACATCCTCAGCCCACACCTATATTCTTCCGACTTCCGGCTGTTAAAACCTGCTTTGAAGTGGCAACCAGAGGGTAATCCAACTGGTCCACAGCAGGAAAAGTCAGCAAAGCTGTGGAACTCAGTGCCGTGTCAGTACCTCACCAGCACCGCGTCAGTGCCGTGTTGGGTAAGGCATCTGTTTTGAGGTAATCTATGATTTGAGCAAGTCATTGCATGGAGGTGTTGGTGAATGGTACCTGGGGAGCATAAGGGATTCGGTTCCGCTCCAGAAGAAGCGAAGAGGCGAGCCGAGGAGTTGACGGATTCTCTACGCTACCACAACCATCGCTACTATGTTCTCAATCAGCCGCAGATAACCGACGCTGAATACGACAGCCTGTACCGGGAATTGGCTTCGCTTGAGGCACAATACCCTCAGTTGCAGAGGCCTGACTCCCCGACTCAGCGCGTCGGCGCCGAACCCCTGGAGGGCTTTGAAAACGTGGCCCATCTGGCCCCGAAACTGAGCCTTGATAACGCTACCAGCGCAGAGGACCTCCAGTCCTTTCACCGTCGTGTTACCACCCGCTTGAAGGCCCAGGCCGAGGCCGACGCTGAAGAAGCGGGGGCAGAAGTCGTCGACATTGAGCCCCGTTACGTTGCAGAGCTGAAGATCGACGGCTTGACGGTTGTTCTTCGCTACCGAAATGGGCTCTTGGAGACGGGGGCAACCCGAGGTGATGGTGTCATTGGTGAGGACATCACCGTCAACCTGAGAACAATCAAGAGTATTCCGCTGCGACTCCGGTCCAGTGCTGGCTTCACCATTCCCGCGCTGCTAGAGGTCAGGGGCGAGGCCTACATGCCAAAGGCGGCCTTTGCTCAGCTGAACCACCGGCGAGAGCAGGACGGAAAGGAGCCCTTTGCAAACCCCCGCAACGCGGCGGCGGGGTCCCTGCGCCAGCTTGACCCCCAGATAACCGCCAGGCGCCCCCTGGACTGTTTTGTCTACGAGATCTCTTTTATGGAGGCAGGGGCTGCAGCAGGCCCTGGTGCCGAGGAAGGCCTTTGGCAGCCCCAGACCCACAGTGAAGCCCTGGACGCCCTTGCAGCTTGGGGTTTCAAGCTGAACCCTGAGACATCGCGAGACCTGGATCTTTCGGGGGTGGCCTCTCTCTGCGCGCAGTGGGAAGAGAGACGCCACCAACTGGACTACGATATAGATGGGGTTGTCATCAAGGTCAACTCCCTGCAGCAACAGGAGCTCCTGGGGGCCACGGCAAAGAGCCCACGCTGGGCTGTCGCCTACAAGTTCCAGGCAGAGCAGGCCGTAACAAAGGTATTGCGGATTGACGTCCAGGTTGGCCGCACCGGCGCCCTGACCCCGGTGGCGATTCTGGAACCCGTCAGGGTGGCGGGGTCCACCGTTAGCAGGGCATCCCTCCACAACGAGGACATATTGAGAGAGAAGGACGTGCGGGAGGGTGACACCGTTGTAATTCACAAGGCCGGTGACATCATACCGGAGGTCGTCAGGGTCTTGAAGGAAGAGCGCGACGGGAGCGAGGAGCCCTTCCAGATGCCGGCGACCTGTCCCATCTGCGGTTCGCCCGCCAGACGTGAGGAGGGAGAGGCGGCAGTAAGGTGTACCGGGGGAACTGTCTGCCGAGCCCAGCAGGGCGAGGCCATCATCCACTTTGCCTCCAGGGCGGGGATGGACATAGAGGGCCTGGGTCCCTCAATTGTGCTCCAACTCCAGGAGGCGGGCCTCGTGGAGGACGCCGGAGACCTCTACAGCCTCACCGGCGCCGAGGGTCGGGAGAAACTGCTAGCCCTTGAGCGCATCGGTGAGAAGTCTGCCGCAAACCTGTCCGAGGCCATAGACAAGAGCAAGGAGCAGCCCCTGCGGAAGCTCCTCCACGCCCTGGGGCCGCGGTTTGTTGGAGGGCGCGTCTCCTCAATCCTGGCCCAGGAGTACAGATCCCTGGACGCCCTTATGGCCGCCAGCCCTGAGGAACTGGAGGCAGTTCCGGAAATAGGTGAGAAGATAGCCGCCAGCGTGGTTCAGTTCTTCCAGCACCCTCACACAAAAGAGGTGGTGCGAAAGCTGCGGGAGGCCCGTGTCAACTTTCAGGAAGACAGCCCAACGACCCGGCCCAGGGCAGACATGGAGGGCAGGCGTTTTGTCTTCACTGGTGCCCTGGAGAGGTTGACTCGCGGCGAGGCTAAGTCCCTGGTTGAGGATCGTGGGGGCCGGGCTACGTCCAGTGTGAGCAAGAACACCGACTACGTGGTGGTGGGGGCTGACCCCGGCAGTAAGAGGGATAGAGCCCTGGAGCTGGGTATCACCGTCTTGACTGAGGAGCAGTTTCTCACGTTGATGAGGGGTGAATGACCCTTGACAAATGCCGAAACTCAACTGGGAACCATCCTTGTTATCGAGGATGAAGAGTCCATCAGGGAGGTCCTCAGCTACAACCTGCAGCAGGCCGGGTTCTCTGTGATCCTGGCGGGCGACGGCCAAGAGGGCCTGAACCAGGCCAGGTCAGGCAAGGCCGACCTGGTGGTGCTGGACCTGATGCTCCCCAAGGTCAGCGGCCTTGATGTCTGCCGCCTCCTGCGCCGGGAGAGCAGCATTCCCATTCTGATGTTGACAGCCAAGGGCGAGGAGATAGACAGGGTGTTGGGGCTGGAACTGGGCGCTGACGATTACGTCCTGAAACCCTTCAGCCCCCGGGAGATAATTGCCAGGGTAAAGGCCATCCTCAGGAGGAGCGAGAACTTGGCGGCCACAGGGAATCCGGGGGTGGGAGCGGTCGGTTCAGACCACGAGGTCCTGGTTTCTGGGCACCTGAAGATAGACACAAGCGCCCACAGGGTGTACCGAAGTGACGGTGGCAAGGAGCAAGAGGTTGACCTTACGCCCACCGAGTACAATCTTCTTCTCTACCTCATGGTTCATGAGAACAAGGCAATCTCCAGGGAACAGCTGCTAAATCAGGTTTGGGGCTATGACTATGTGGGAGACCCCCGCACAGTTGATGTCCATGTCCGGCACCTGCGAGAGAAGACTGAGAGAGATCCATCCAAGCCAGGGTTGATAGAGACAGTGCGGGGGATTGGGTACCGGTTGGCCAAGGGCAGGGAGTAGCCCAGCAGGGGCCAAACGCCGCCCAGTAGGGGCCAAACACTGCCCAGAAGGACATCTAAAGGTAGTCCAGGAGGAAGTCGTTCTCAATGCGCAAGGGGGGGCTCAGAAGAAAGCTCATAGCCACATACGTCCTGGTCGCCGCCGTAGCCCTGTTGCTTTTGAGCGGCGTTTTAGTCGTCTTCTTGCGGGGCTTTTTTCTTGACAGTCTCACCGATAACCTGGCAGTTCAGGCCCAGTTGGCGGCATCCATCCTCGGGAGGGAGCAGGGGCTAGAGCCGTTGGAGCCAGCAGCCCTGCAGCAGGAGGCCCTGAGACTGGCGGAGTTGACTGAAAGCCGGGTCACTGTCGTCGACCTGAAGGGCAAAGTGTTGGGAGACTCGGCAGAGGACCCTGCCGTGATGGACAACCATGCCCACAGGCCCGAGATAGAGTCGGCCCTCTCAGATGGCCTCGGGACCGCCATCAGGTTCAGCGAGACCATTGGAGAAACCCTGCTCTACGTTGCTGTCCCCGTTGAGACGCAGGGGCAGCCTTCGGGATCTGTCCGGTTGGCCATCTCTCTTGAGGACATCAACAACGCCTTCTTGAGGGTTGGTTACGGGGTGTTGGGCGGGGTACTGATGACCATGGTCGCCGTGGTGATTATTACCAGTCGTTGGGGCTTTGTCATCGTGCGGCCCCTGGAGGAGATGGCCAGTGCTGCCAGGGACATGGCCAGGGGAGAGTTTGGGCGTCGCATTCGGGTTCGTAGTGGCGACGAACTGGGGCAGTTGGCCGACGCTATCAATCAGCTGGCCAGGTCAGTGGAGGAAGAGATTGCCGAGCACTCGACGATTGCCGCTCGCCTGCAAGCGGTGATTGGCCACCTGACCAGCGCTGTAGTGCTTTTCAACCGACAGGGTCGAGCCATTTGGGCCAACCCTGCCACAAGTCGCTTTTTTGGGGTGTCGCCGGCGGGGGTGCCGGGTCGTTCGCATCTGGAGATCACCCGGAATACTCGCTTTGCCGAGGCCTTCTCAACGGTGGCGCGAGCTGGGGAGACTGACAAGCTTGAGATTACCCTTCATCACCCTCGCGAGCGGCCTGTTGAGGCCTACCTGATCCCCACTAGCCCCCAGGGCGGTGGAGAGGGCGCGGCTCACGTTGACACAGATATCCTGGCGGTCTTCCATGACCTGACCGATGTTCGGGAAAATCAGCGGGTACAGCGAGAGTTCATTGCCAACGCCTCCCACGAGCTGAAGACGCCGTTGGCAGCCATTCAGGGGATAGTGGAAACCCTGCGTTCTGGCGCCCTGGCCGACAGGGCCCAGGCGGAACGTTTTGTACAGCTACTGGACAAAGAGGCGCAGCGGCTGGTCCAGCTCATCGATGACTTCCTGGACCTGGCCCGGACCGAACAGGGGGCGGGGACCGCTCGCTTTGAACAGGTGAATGTAGGCAGGGTGGTGAAGATTGTTGTCGAGAGATTCCGCCTCCAGGCGGAACAGAAGGGACAGGACCTGTCGGCAGCGCTTCCCGACATCCCGTTGTTGGCCTGGGCCGATGCTGACCACCTGGAATTGGCCCTGAAGAACCTGGTAGAGAACAGCATTAAGTACAGCGGCGAGGGAGGTCAGATTGAGGTCAAGGCCCTGACAACCGCCAACGCCAGGGTGCGTCTGGAGGTTTCAGACAACGGCCCGGGGATCCCCGAGGGCGAACAGCAGAGAGTTTTTGAGCGGTTCTACCGGGTGGAGAAGGGCCGGTCGCGCCCCTCCGGCGGTTCGGGTTTGGGGCTTTCGATTGTTCGGGAGATTGCCGAGCAGCACGGCGGCCGTGTCTGGATTGAGAGCCAGCCAGGAATGGGGACAAGGGTGATTATGGAGATACCGCTGGTCCGAGCGCCCTGACGCTGTGTGGATTAATCTAAAGTTCGCTATGTAGTTACCCGCCTTGGGCGGGTTTCTTGTTGGTAGGGCAAGACGATAGCTACAAAGAGAAGATTGAGGGTGGCCGCCGGAGCCGGGCGGCCACCTCTCTTTTTCCCAATCCATCCAGGTAGTCAATGGGGTCTGTTAAGGGAGGTTATCACCGTGAATGTAACGCCAAAGGGTTTTGCATTACCGGGTAGGTTCATCATCTTTGCGCTGGGTCGGGGGATTTCAGCCCTGGGCGATAGCCTGGGCGGCATGGCTATTCTGTGGTTGGTGGCCGTTGAGTGGGAACAGGCGGCAGCCTTCGCTGCCATCCGGGCGTCGTTAAGTATCGTCAGGGTCTTTGTGTCACGGGCTGTACCGATTGATGCCCTCAGCCGTGCCAACGGACTGCAGTCAGGGCTCAGCCGGATCGGTGGCATCGCGGGTCCCCTCCTGGCAGGTCTCGTTGTTGAGGGCCTGGGTATCTCCTGGGCCTTTGCCCTGGATGGGTTGTCCTTCCTTCTTTCGGCGGCAGTCTGCCTGGTGGCGGTTCCCGCTACCCGCGCCAGGGCGTCGGCGACGCCGGACTCCAAGGGCTTAGTGAACATTGTTCAGGCTTCCCGGGAGGGCATCAGGACGGTCTGGCAGAACAGGCCCCTTCGGACAGTGACCTTGACCCTGTCCCTGGTGAACATGAACCTGTCGGGGGCGATGTATGCCGTTACAGTCTTTGCCCCCCGGGTCCTGAAGGCCGACGCCGGTGGGGTTGGCCTGCTGCAGTCCTCTATTCAGGCCGGGGTTCTCATCGGGTCGGCAGCGCTGACACTGGTGAGAATTCGGGCCAGTACCGGGGTCTTGTCGATGGCCCCCGTTGTTTTGACAGTTGGCGTCATCCTTATGGGGGTCGGGTTTGTGAAGAGCCTGGCAGTCCTTACCTCTCTGATGCTGGCCTATGGCCTGGCCATCTCAGTTACTGCTACCGCCAGTGAGCTTTACTACCAGACCTTGATCCCCGTAGACATCCGGGGACGAGTCATGGCCGTCAGCGCGACGATTGAATCAGCGCTTCAGCCTGCTGGGTCGATGGCCGCCGGGCTCTTTTTGGAGGCGGGCCTTTACAGCGCGCTGTTCCTGGGCGCAGGGGGAGTGTGTATCCTTTTGGCTGTGCCGCTAATGCGGTCAGTGCAGGAGCTGGCCGGAATGCGGGGCATTAAGAAGGGACACTCTACAGCATGAGGTGATGTTGGCGTGGCGCCATCGATTTTTAAACAAACTGCCAATAAGGACCAAATCGAGACAATCGAGGCTTTTCATCTGTGGAACTCGTTAAAACGATCCGCTGCGAGGCCTGTTCTTTGACTTCCTTAAGGCCGAGCTTGATGACTATGACGGGCTTCTCAAGCCACTCTTAACACAACCTTAAACTTCACTCAATGTATCTCTAACCCCCCTCTGGTATTCTAACCATGGAAACACTGGGCTTCTCGTCCAGTGGAAATTAGAGGAGGGTGCGTATGTTCAGTTTTATTATTCCTCGCAATGTCAGTTCTCGTCTCTTGGTTACCGTACTTGCCTTAGTGCTTGCCATGTCAGTTCTGGCTGTGGGTTGCGGCCGCAATCCTGACGATGCCGGTACTACCGGGGTAGTTCAGGTCGTGGGCTCCGACACCATGGTCAACCTGGGACAGGCCTGGGCAGAGTCCTTTATGGGCGATAACCCCAAGGCGCAGATTGCCGTAACCGGTGGCGGCTCAGGCACAGGCCTGGCCCAGCTTATCAACGGCAACGCTGATTTGGCCCTGGCTTCTCGTAAGATCAAGGCTCAGGAGGTCGAAGCCATTGAAAGCAAGGGCCTTGAGGTCTTCGAGTATGTGGGCGCCCGGGACGCCCTTAGTGTGATTATTCACCCCAGTAACCCCATCGACTCCCTGACCCATGATCAGATCAAGGCAATCTTCACCGGCGAGATCACCAACTGGAACCAGATTGGCGGCGCGGACAAGACAATTGTCCTTCATGCCAGGGAGAGCAGTTCCGGAACCTTCGCCTTTTTCAAGGAAGAGGTTTTGGAGGGTGAGAGCTATGCTACCACCGCGCTCCACCAACCCTCAAACCAGGCCATTGCCGAGGGCGTCAGACAGGATGAAGGCGGCATCGGCTATGTTGGGCTGGCCTATCTCAATGACGATGTCAAAGCCGTCTTGGTGGCCCGCCAGGAGGGTGACACGCCGGTGGAACCCACGGTTGAGAACGCCGCAGCCGGTGAGTACCCTCTAGCGCGTCCGCTGCACATCTATGCTGCTGGAGAGCCCACGGGTACCGCCAAGCAGTTTATAGAGTTCATTCTGAGTGACGCAGGCCAGGGGATTGTAGCTGAAGTTGGTTTCATCCCGGTAAAGTAGACCCCTTCCATGCATGTGGGCCCTTTCTAGGTGTCTGAGCCTGAGGCAGGTTTGTACCTGCCTTTCCGGCTTTGCAGGGCTAGCTAGGAGTTGATTGCTTTGAAGCGAGACAAAGAAGGTCTGATTCGCTCAGTGCTCTTTGCGGTGAGCGCTGTTTCTATCTTGGTGCTGGTCTTAATATTTGTCTTTCTGTTAAAAGAGGGTTTCTCCACCTTTGTTGACACAGGGGCCTTTGATCTCCTGTTGGGGCGCAGGTGGGAACCTACTGCTGAGCCTGAAATCTTTGGAATCCTTCCACTCATTCTGGGTTCAATCTGGGTTACGGCAGGCGCGGTAGCGATTGCCCTTCCCTTGGGCGTGGCCATTGCCGTCTACCTGGCCGAGGTGGCGCCCGCGTGGCTCCGGGAGTGGCTCAAGCCTCTTATTGAGGTTCTGGCCGCCATCCCGTCGGTTGTAATCGGGTTTCTGGGATTGGTGATCCTCGCCCCCTTCATCAAGGAGCTGTTTGGGCTTGACACGGGGTTTACAGCCTTCACCGGGTCGGTAACCCTGGGCATAATGGCCCTACCCACCGTTGTCAGCATTGCGGAAGACGCCATCTCAGCGGTACCTGAGGAGTACCGGGCGGCTTCCCTTGCCCTGGGGGCAAGTCAGTGGGAGACTATTATCACTGTCATTGTCCCCGCTGCTGCCTCTGGACTGGTGGCCGCCGCCATGCTGGGCGTGGGCCGGGTCATTGGTGAGACCATGGCGGTGTTGATGGTAACGGGGAACGCCGCCTCAATTCCTCACACCCTATTGCAGCCGGTGCGGACAATGACCGCCACCATTGCCGCGGAGATGGGTGAAACCGTGAGGTTCAGCGACCACTATCATGCCCTCTTTGCCGTGGGCCTGACCCTGTTCATCATCACCTTTGCCATTAACCTGGTGGCGGACCTGGCGGTACGCAAAGGGGGTAGGTCGGCGTGAGAAGAAAGGCTGTAACGCAACGGATTGCCTTTATCCTTCTGGGCCTGTCGACCCTGGCCATCGCGGCCCCTGTAATCCTGATCCTGGGCTTCATAGTCGTCAAGGGACTGCCGGCCCTATCCATCGAATTCTTGACGGAGGCGCCCCGGGACTTCCTCCGCCAGGGGGGTATCTACCCGGCGATAATCGGAACCCTATACCTGGTGCTGGGCACCGCCCTCTTCTCGCTGCCCCTGGGTGTGGCAACAGCGATCTATCTCAATGAGTATGCTCAGAAGGGTGCCGCCACCAGGCTAATCCGGCTGGCCATTGTCAATCTGGCCGGTGTCCCTTCGGTTGTCTACGGCCTCTTCGGCCTGGGCCTCTTCGTTCTGGCGCTGCAGTTCGGGTCATCGATACTGGCAGGGTCCCTGACCCTGGGGCTGCTAATCCTTCCTGTAATAATCACCACGGCGGAGGAGGCCCTGAAGACGGTTCCCGACAGCCTGCGCCAGGCCAGCCTGGCCCTGGGCGCCACCAAGTGGCAGACGGTAACAAACGTGGTACTGCCACAGGCCACTCCGGGCATCCTCACCGGCGCCATTCTGGGTGTGGGTCGGGCCGCCGGGGAGACGGCGCCGATTCTGTTCACGGTGGCCGCCTTCTATCTCCCCTTTCTGCCCCGGTCTGCCTTTGACCAGGTCATGGCCTTGCCCTATCATCTCTTTGTCGTGTCTACCCAGATCCCGGGGATTAGTGAGACCACTCAGTTCGGCACCGCCCTGGTCTTGCTGAGCATCGTGATCGGCGTTAACCTGACAGCAGTCCTGCTCCGTTCGCGGCTGCGTAAGCAAAGGAGGACATAAGAGCTGTGGAAAAGGTAACAATTAGTCTTGCGGGACAGACAAGGTGGGATGAACTGGCCCGGAAGGCAGCCAAGCTAGTTGTTGATGATGTGGATTTCTGGTACAGCGACCTCCAGGCCCTGAAAGGGGTTAACCTGGAGATGAAGGAGAAGTGCGTGACGGCGCTGATTGGCCCTTCAGGGTGCGGCAAGTCTACCTTTCTCCGGCTTCTCAACAGAATGAACGAGCTGATACCAGGAACGCGAATGAAGGGCACCATCCTCATGGATGGCCAGGACATCTATGCCCCTGAGGTCGATGTAGTTGAGCTGCGATCTAAGATCGGCATGGTGTTTCAGCGGCCCAATCCCTTCCCAAAGTCCATCTTTGAAAACGTCGCCTACGGGCCCAAGCGGCACGGTGTCAGGAAGAGATCCGAGCTTGAGGACATTGTTGAAGACTCCCTTAAGCGGGCAGCCCTCTGGGACGAGGTTAAGGACAGCTTGAGTAAGTCCGCCCTCGACCTGTCTGGCGGCCAGCAGCAGCGCCTTTGCATCGCCAGGGCCCTGGCGGTGAAACCCGAGGTACTACTGATGGACGAGCCCGCCTCCGCCCTTGACCCCGTGGCCACTGGCAAGATAGAGGACCTCATAGATGAACTGCGAAAAGAGTATACAATAGTTATTGTTACTCACAACATGCAGCAGGCAGCAAGGATATCACAGTACACTGCCTTTTTCTTGAGTGGGGAGCTAATAGAGAGCAACCTGACGGATAAGCTCTTCACAAGGCCCGATGATAGGCGCACCGAAGACTATATCACCGGCAGGTTCGGGTAGGATTGATTGGAGAGGCTGAGTTTGGAGGGAGGAGGGCGTCCACATGCCACAGAGGAAGAGCTTTAGCGCGCAGTTGGAGGATTTGCAGCAGGACCTGTTGAAAATGGGTACTGCTGTTGAAGAGGCGATACACCTGTCGGTGAAGGCCCTTGAAGAAAGGGATCTGGAACTGGCGCAGCAGGTAATAGAGGACGATCATCACATTAACGATATGGAACTGGAGATAGAAGAGGCCTGCCTACGGCTGCTTGCCCTGCAGCAACCCATGGCCAAGGACCTCCGCGTCATCACCACGGCTCTTAAGATCATCACTGACCTGGAGAGAATGGCCGACTCGGCGGTGGGCATTGCCAGGATTGTGGTTCGCATGGCCGGTGAACAGCTGATTAAGCCGCTGATTGATATTCCCCGAATGGCTGAAATCGCTGAGGGCATGACCCGGGACGCGCTGACCGCCTATATTGAGACCGATGCCGACCTGGCCCGGGAGATGGTGGAGCGGGATCACAAAGTAGATGATCTCTATAACCAGATCTTCCGGGAGCTTGTCCTCTATATGATAGAGGACGCGAAGAACATCCGCCAGGCTACCCGGCTGCTCTTTGTCGCCAAGTACCTGGAGCGTATCGGTGACCACGCCACAAATGTTGGCGAATGGATCATCTACCTGGTTAGCGGCGAGCGGGTAGAACTTAATGACTAGATAAACCGGAGGCGAGCATTGTGGCACGGATCGACGAGGCAACCATTGAACATACGGCCCTTCTGGCCCGACTGACGGTTACTGAGGAAGAGAAGGAAGAACTGGTTGAGAAACTCAACCGGATTCTGACCCATATCGATAAGATGAACGAGCTGGACACCAGTGACGTGGAGCCCACATCCCACAGCCTGCCAGTGATCCGGAACGTTTCTCGCCAGGACAAGGGCCACCAGGAGCTTGGCACCGAGGGAGCCCTGGCCAATGCCCCAGACTCCAAGGGGCCCTACTTCAAGGTTCCCAGGGTGGTGGAGTAGCGGATGAACCTCTATCAGCGCACCCTCATCGAAATGAAGGAGCTTCTCAAGGGTGGTGAGGTCTCCGCAGAAGAGCTGACCCAGGCCCATCTTGATTGGATTGAGGCCACCGACGATAGGCTCAATTCCTTCAACTCAGTGGTGGCTGAGAAGGCTCTCAACCAGGCCCGCGGCATTGATGAGGTCAGGTCTAAAGGGGACGATCGCGGTCCGCTGGCCGGCATTCCTGGGGGCTTAAAGGACAACATCGTTACCAGGGGCATTCCCACCACCTGCTCCTCGAGGATCTTGGAAGGGTATCTTTCACCCTATGATGCTACTGTGGCTCAGAAGCTGCAGGAGGCGGGATCTATTTTTCTCGGTAAGACAAATCTTGACGAGTTCGCCATGGGATCGTCCACGGAGAACTCGGCCTTCGGCATGACCAATAACCCCTGGGACCTTGACCGGGTTCCGGGCGGCTCCAGCGGCGGTTCGGCAGCGGCGGTGGCGGCAAGGCAGCTCCCCTTTGCGTTGGGGTCTGACACCGGTGGATCGGTGCGGCAGCCGGCGGCTCTCTGTGGGGTTGTGGGGATGAAGCCAACCTATGGCCTTGTGTCCCGCTACGGGCTGGTGGCCTTCGCTTCTTCCCTGGACCAGATTGGCCCCTTAACGCGAACTGTTGAGGACTGCGCGTTGTTGATGGAGACCATCTGCGGCCATGATCCCCTTGACTCAACCTCGCTGGAGGGAGCGGTACCCTCCTTCAGCAGGCAGTTGAAGGGCGATATTAAAGGAATGCGGGTTGGCGTTCCCAAGGAGTACTTCGGCGAAGGCATCGACAGGGGGGTCAGGGACTTGGTGCTGGACGCCATCGAAGTCCTGGCCGGTATGGGGGCGGAGGTTGAAGAGTGCTCCCTGCCTCATACAGAATACGCCCTCCCAGCCTATTACATCATCGCGCCAGCGGAGGCATCCTCGAATCTGGCTCGCTTCGATGGGATCCGTTATGGTTTCAGGGCGGCCGGTTTCGAGGACCTTGAGGAGCTCTACACCTCAACTCGTCAGCAGGGCTTTGGGCCAGAAGTGAAGCGTCGCATTCTCATCGGCACCTACGCTCTGAGCTCAGGCTACTACGACGCCTATTACCGCAAGGCGCAGCAGGTTCGCACCCTGATAACCGACGATTTTCGTGAGGCATTCCAACGCTTTGATGTCCTGGTATCACCAACCTCGCCAACGGTGGCGTTCAGGTCTGGCGAGAAAAAGGACGACCCGCTGGCCATGTACATGGCTGATATCTGTACCATCCCAGCCAACCTGGCCGGCCTTCCCGCCATCTCGGTTCCCTGCGGGTTTTCGGAGGGACTACCTGTGGGGCTGCAGGTAATTGGCAAGCCCCTGGACGATGGCAGGGTGATGCGGGTAGCCCACGCCTACCAGGAGAGCACCGGCCACCATAGCCGGATGCCTGACCTCCTTGGTCCAGACAAGAGAGACGAGAGAGACGAGGGCCACGACGGCGAGGGCCATGACGGCGACGGCCATTACGACAACGGTGGGGAGGCTGATGGGCGATGAAGGCGCCGGCCACAGGGTTTGAGGCTGTTATCGGCATAGAGGTCCACGTTGAACTACTGACAGACACCAAGATATTCTGCCCCTGCTCAACGGGGTTTGGAGCGGAGCCCAACAGCCAGACCTGTCCCGTCTGTTTAGGGATGCCTGGGGTGCTTCCGGTCATTAACAAGAAGGTTGTAGACTTCGCCATCAGGGCGGCCCTTGCCCTGGGCTGCGAGATCTCACCAGAGATAAGGTTTGAGCGCAAGAATTACTTCTATCCTGACCTGCCCAAGGGCTACCAGATTACGTCGCCAGGCACACCCCTGGGCCGCAACGGCCATGTCGACTTCACCGTTGACAGCGACTCCAAATCCGGCTCCAAATCCGGTTCCAGGCAGGTACGAATTAGTGGGCTCCATATTGAGGAGGAGGCGGCCAAATCAATCCACGAAGAGGGGGATTACACCCTTGTTGATTTCAACCGCTGTGGGGTTCCCCTGGTGGAGATTGTGTCGGCCCCGGACATGCGAACCCCTGAGGAGGCCCGGGCCTACCTGCAGAAGCTCAAGACGATTATTGAGTATACTGGCATCTCCGATGTGAAGATGGCTGAGGGTTCCCTGCGCTGCGACGCCAACGTGTCGGTGATGCCGGCGGGTTCAGAGAGATTTGGAACTCTGGTAGAGCTCAAGAACCTTAATTCCTTCCGCGCCGTTAAGAAGGGCCTGGAGTATGAGATTGAGCGCCAGATTGAGGTAATCCGGGGTGGGGGCCGGGTTGTTAGGGAGACCCGCGGCTGGGATGAGCGTTCGGACCGGACGGTGCCCCAGCGCAGTAAGGAGGAGGCCCACGACTACCGCTACTTCCCCGAGCCGGACCTGCTTCCCATTTCTGTGGATGAGGCCTGGATTGATGGGGTCGCCGCTGAAATGCCTGAGCTCCCCGACACCATCCTGAAGCGACTTGTTGAGGACGATGGTCTGCCGGTCTACGACGCCGAGGTCATTGTGAGCAGCCGGGACCTGGTTCGCTTCTACGATGAGGTCACGGGGCTCTACGAGGGAGACCCCAAGTCCGTCAGCAACTGGCTTATGGGGGATCTCCTTGGTTTCCTAAACGCTGAGGGCAAGGAGTTAGCGGAGTTGCCCCTGACCCCTGAGCACCTTGTCCAGATGTTACGGCTTATGGACACTGGGACCATCAGCTCCAAGATTGCCAAGACCGTGTTTGAGGAGATGGCCAGATCGGGCAAGAGTCCTGAAGAGGTTGTGAAGGAAAAGGGCCTGGTACAGATCAGTGATGAAGGCGAGATTCTCCCTATTGTGAGGGAGGTCATTGAGGAGAACCCTGGGCCTGTCGAGCAGTACCTGGGCGGAAAGGAGCAGGTACTGGGTTTCCTGGTGGGCCAGGTGATGAAGAAGACCAGGGGTAAAGCCAATCCCCAGATGGCCAATGACCTGCTGCGCATGGCCCTTAACGAAGGGCAGTAGATGACTCTGATATAGAGCCAAGATATTACTCCATGTAAGAGGGCTACCCCGACGGGTAGCCCTCGGCTATTTGTGCAGGTTTCCAACATAGGCAGATAACCCTTAGGAAATCCTAATGATGATTGATGGTAGTAACGCTAGCAGAGCGCAGACAACCTGCTGACGCAGACGGGCAAAGCGATCCAAAGGGGGATAAACAGTTGATAATAGCTATTCCATCCGATGATAAGCAGACGATTTCGCCGCATTTTGGGCGTTCACGGTACTTCATAGTCCTTGAGGGCGATAAGAACGGCATAAAGAGCGAGCACATTATTGACAGGGTTGAGACCCAGCAGCACCATGGTCAGGCCATGGGTCTGCTGAACGACTGCAATGTAGTGATTGCTGGTAGTATGGGCATCCATATGTCTAAAGATCTGGCACAAGCCGGTGTGAAGAAGGTTATGACCAGCGAGACCGATGTCCGGAGGGCAGCAGAACTATACCTGGCAGGGGACCTTGAGAGCGAAGACGCCCTGATTCATGACCCCGGCCAAGGCGAGCACCATCACTATCACAATCACAATCTTCAACCCCAGCATCACGACGATCATCAGCATAACCCTGTGCACCAAAGGGAACGCCGTCGAGAGTATCGCCATCCTTAACGCACCAGGATAGTCAGTCCCCTGGCGCAGGATTTGTCAAAGGCGAGGGTTGCCACAGTGTTCCCCGCCCATAGGCATCTACATATGTAGATATGTAGATATGTTGATATACTTCTCGCCTCCCAAAGCATATGTAAATATGTTGATATCTACATACGTTTCGTGTGAGGTTACGCAGATGTACCCCTGGCCCACCAAATTTATCCAGACCCCTGCTCCGTTCTTTGAGAGCAGAGATGCATCTCTTTCCCTATCTCTAACCGTTTGCGTTTCCCCTGCATTACCCCACTCAGGTGCAGACTAGCCCCTGACGGGAACATTCCCAGCTACAGGACGAGCCTGCGGCGCGAAGCAGGTTCTCCGCCAGCTAGGACTTCCTCGGCATGTTGTCGAAGACACAGACGAGACATGGACCTGGTGAATTTCAAATGGGGGTAGTCGCCTTGATCTCTGGATTTCACTTTCTACTCACATATCGCTGCACCAGGGAATGCCCGCACTGTTTTGTTTGGGGTTCCCCTGACGCCCCTGCTGTCTTCCAGCGGGATCAGTTGGTTGACTATCTGGAAGAGGCCGATAGGGCCGGTATTCCAGAGGTAGCGTTTGAAGGGGGAGAGCCCTTCATCTTCTACGACTTACTTCTTGTCGGCGTCCGCGAGGCGGTGCGGCGAGGGAAATCGGTGTCGATTGTCACCAATGGTTTTTGGGCCACCTCGGAGGGGAGAGCCCGCCAGCTGGTGGGGGAGCTTGCCAGCGAAGGTGTGGAGAGCGTGATGATCAGCACTGATGACTACCACGGCGGTGAGGAAGAGCAGAGCCGGGCCCAGTTGGCCCATAAGGCATGTCAGGACCTGGGGCTGGCGTCGTTTATGGCTGAGACCAGGATTGAGTCGGTTTTGTTTCGGGGGAGAGCAGCCCATAAACTGGCCGGCGCTGTTGCCGACAGTGACTGGGGTCAGTACACAAGTTGTGAGTCGGAGGATCTGGCGAACCCAGGGCGGGTGCATGTCGATCCCCATGGTAACGTCATGGTCTGCCAGGGGATATGCATCGGAAATGCGGAACGTAGGCCTCTAAGACAGATATTGACAGAGTATGATCCAGCGGACAACCCCATCGTCAGCGAGCTACTGACCAGGGGGCCCCAAGGGCTAGCAGCAATGGCGGGCAAGGCGTTCAGTCAGGCAATCGGCCAGCCAGGAACAGATGGTAAGTGCGGCTTTGCTGATGCCTGCCACCTGTGCTATGAGGCGCGAAGAGCGCTCCGGGATCGCTTCCCGGAGATCTTGGCCCCTGCGCATGTATACGGCCAGAGGTGTGGCTCTGCTGGTCGGCTGTAGAGGAGGAAGAGGAGGGATCTCATGAAGAGTGTGAAACCGGGGCGGGGCCCGTCAGCAATGGGTGGCGTAGCCAGCATAATAGTGGCGATCATGGGCATTGCCATTCTGTCTAGCGCCTCGTCGATGGGTGCGCCACCGGTGTTCGTCCTGTTCGGCTTGGGCTTTGTCGTCCTCGCGATTATGCAGGCGGTCTACAATTTTCGCAACGCTACTGGCCGGAACCGGATGTCGGTAATCGACATTACTGATGAGGCTGAAGAGCCTGACCCAATTGCCCAATACCTGGGTTATGCTGAACCGACGACCGAGAGCAGCGGTGAGCGGGAGCGGCAATCGGGACAGGAGACGCATGTCATGCCGGAGACGGCTACAAGAAAGTACCCCGGAAGGTTCTGTCCTTTCTGCGGTCAGGAGGTCAGCGGCGATTTCGACTACTGCCCCCACTGTGGCAAGGATGTTTAGTTAGGGGCCTCGGGCTATCTGCTCCGGCTGTGAAGGCAGCCTGGAACCTTAGCCACCCCTATGCGTAGGAAGAGACGGGCATTGTAACCTCTGAGTTTTTGTGATTACTACCGGCGAGGAGGAACAGATGAGCCGCAACTGGATACTGGTGACCCACTTTGCCAGCGCTGAGAAGGCCTTGGGTCGGTTTGGCACCCTGCCGCAAAACCTGTTGGATGATGACGCCCGGGCTATCCTGGCAGAGATAGCGACAGCGCCTAAGCTTCCGGCCTCTATCGGCAGCGCTCTTGACATCGATAGCGATTCCCTGCGGCAGCGGCTTGGTGAGATGGAGGGTCAGAGGCTGGTGCTGTCGGAGAAGGGTAGGTACCTCTCGGCCTTGCCGATACTTGACAGTCAGAGAGCGGAACGCATCACCTGGGTTGCCCAGGACACCGTGACCCAGGCTGCCACACACCTGGCGCCCCTAATCGTCGACCTGGCTGCCCAATGGGAAGGAACCGCCGAAGCCGGCAGTTTCCCCTGGAGGACGGTGGCCCATCCTATAGTTGGCGGCTATGTTCTTGAGGTGCTGGGTCTTCAGTTCCTCAGGAGGGTGGAGAAGGAGAGGGAGCGGGCGAGCGAGAGCAAGAGCAAACGAGAGAGAGGGAGCGGGAGAGGATCTTCCCTTCCGGTTAAGCGCTCCGAAGACCAGTGGCTTGGCACGCTTCACGGCTACTATCCGGAGGTTAAGGAGGGTGGCGCCTTCAACCTGTTTCCCACGTCGTCTCGCCTGGCTGTGGCCTTTAGTGAAGGGGGCGCCTACGGGCACAATAAAGGGATAAGGGAAGTAGTCAGCCATAGGGATGTTGTCTATGCCGTCTCCTCGTTGGACCCTGCCACAGGAGAGGTAACGGTTCTGGGGGAGGGGCAACCCCTCCTGAACAGTATCGGGGCCCTGAGAAAATACTCCCGTGGCCCTGTCAGCCACTATCAGTTACGGTTGCCTGTTCTTAGATGGCAAGAACTGCAGGTTCTGCGCGATACCGCCGTTGAGGCAGCGATGGCTGTGACCAGGACCATTGCTGCAAACCTCGGCGCCTTTGTCCAGCCCTGGCAGAAGCTGCCCCAGGCCAAACTGGGCGCGGGCTGGGGCGATTATATTGAGATGGTTTACCACGTTGTTTTCAACCTTATTGTGGCAACCCTGGTTGAGTCCGGCCTTCTGCCGCCAGTTCATCGCGACAGTGGCCCTCTGGCGACTGGTGGAAGCGGAGGAGGCCTGACGGCCTTGCCGCTTCAGAGCTGTCGTGGCGAGCCTGGCCAGATGTTTGGCAACACTGCAAGCGGCAGTCAGGATGGGACCAGGGATTGAAGACGCAGGAGAACTAACTTGAGCGGGCTTGGCGGGCTTAACAGAATTGGAGGCATGCCGTGGATTTCTTAGTGACAGGTGTGGGGAGCCTACCCCATACTGATCCCCAGAGGGCCCTTGAGTTGATTAAGCTAGCCCTACCGGAGGTTCCCCATTGGCCGCAGTTGCCAAGAGTGTCTGACAAAGAGGGCTTCACAAGTCAGTATATAGCTCCGCTGATTGATACCGGCCTTGTCAAGGAAGACAGCGATAAGGGCCTCTTCTTCGACAACGACAGCGAGGGATGGATTGAGGCCCTGACCGCCTTCTATGAACTGCATGTGGCGGCGGAGGCGGAGGCTGAAGCTGAGACAGAAGTCGAGGCGGAAGCTGAGGTGGGAGTGGGGGCTATGGCCAATAGCGGTGCGGTTATTGGGAATAGCGGCGCCATCGACTCCTTCGCCTTTCCTCAAGAATACGCCACTGGTTACTATGCCTTCACTGCCGCGGTCGCCCAGGGCGAGATGGCGTGGGCACGGCGGTTAAAGGGGCAGCTGAGCGGTCCCCTCACCATCGGGTTTCAGGTCAATGATGCCGACGGGCGCCCCTGTTTCTATAACGATCAACTCCGTCAGGTCCTTACAGACTGCCTTGCCAGCCAGGCCCGGTGGCAGGCGCGCCACCTGAAGGGGCTGTCAGAAGGGGCGGGCATTGCAGAGAGCCCCATCATCTCTGTGGACGACCCTGGCCTTTACTCCTATGGCCAGAGCACCTATGTGGCCCTGGGGCGGGAGGAGATACTGGCCTCCTACCGGAGGATTATTGATGCCTTGCGGGGTGAAGGCGCCATGGTGTCGATCCACGTCTGCGCGGGAGCCGATTGGTCCATTCCCATCGAGGCCGGGTTTGACATGATCAACATCGATGTCTATGGATACTTCGATTCGCTCCTACCCTACGCCGGGGAACTGCAGAAATTCCTCAGCGCCGGCGGCCGCATCGCCTGGGGCCTTGTGCCGACATCGTCTGCAGCCCTGGATGAGAATACCGCAGGCCTCCTTGACAGGCTCAAGGCTATGATATCTCGCCTTGCCGCTCGCGGGGTCAGTGAAGAGCTTCTATGGAGGAACATGGGCCTCACCCCCAGTTGTGGCACGGGTACCCTTGAGGTTGAGACCGCTGAGGTAATCTACCGCCTGCTGGCCGAGGTTGGCCAGGCCATCAAGCAGTCAACAGGCAGTCAGTAACAGGGAGATAACATATGGCTGACGTTCACAGCATTCTAATCACCGATGTCGGGAGCACCACTACCAAGGCGCTCCTCATAGAGGACACCGGCGCGGGAGGCGAGTACCGCCTTGTGGCCCGCGGTTCTGCCCCAACTACCGTTGAGGCTCCCCATGAAGACGTCGTCATTGGCCTTCGCAACAGTGTCGCGGAGATTGAGGGCCTGATTGGGAAGAGGCTTTTGGATGACTCGGGCTCAATCCTCTTCAGGAAGAAGGGCAATGAGAAGGAGAGGGACCCTGGCGCCAGCGAGGCAGGGGCGGACACCGCTGGGGTTGATCTCTTCCTCTCCACCAGTAGCGCCGGCGGCGGGCTCCAGATCGCTGTCTGCGGTGTAGCTCAGGGGGTAACGGGTCGCAGCGCCCGCCGGGCAGCCCTTGGCGCTGGCGCAGTCATCCTTGAGGTCCTTACCGCCGATGACGGCCGCGCCCTCTTTGAGAAGATGGACCTCATCAAGGGACTACGGCCCGACATGTTCCTGCTGTCGGGGGGAACCAACGGCGGAAATACCGATTTCGCTCTTGAGCTCTGCGACCTGATCAACGCCGCCAGGCCCAAGAGCCGTCTCGGTGAGGACTACAAGATCCCGGTGGTCTTCGCCGGCAATGTGGATGCCAGGCCCCTGGTCCGGGACACCCTCAATCCCGAGGCCACATCCCTTCACTGTGTCGACAACATCCGGCCTACCCTGAACAGGGAGGTCCTGGGACCGACGCGGCGGGCCATCCGCGAGCTCTTCATGAGCCATGTAATGAGCCAGGCCCCAGGTTACCGGGGTCTCGCCCGCCTGACCTCAGCGGACATTATCCCCACCCCCACCGCGGTGGGGCAGATGATGGAAGAGATCGCCCGGCGGCGCGGCTCCGATGTTCTGGGTGTCGACATCGGCGGGGCCACCACCGATGTATTCTCGGTCTTCAGCGGCCGCTTTGACCGCTCCGTCAGCGCCAACCTGGGGATGAGCTACTCTGCCGGATATGTCCTTGACCAGGCCGGGGTCGACAGCGTCGCCCGGTGGCTGCCCTTTGATATCACCCCTGGGGCCTTGAAGGATCAGATCTTTACCAAGATGGTATACCCCACCAGCATTCCCCAGACCCTGGGCCAGCTCCTGATAGAGCAGGCCCTGGCTCGCGAGGCATTGCGTTTGGCCCTGGAACAGCACCGTTCCGTGGCAGTGCAGGTTCGCGAAGAACAGACCCGCCTTCAGAAGGCCCTCTCCAGTGCCGACAGTGTGTATACATCCAATCTTGAAGGGGATACCGTCGTGGACATGGCGGCGGTGGGGCTCCTTATTGGCAGCGGCGGGGTTCTGTCCCACGCCCCCAACAGGGGGCAGGCCGCCTTGATGATGCTTGATGCCCTCCAGCCGGTGGGCTTCACGGAGCTGGCGGTAGACTCCATCTTCATGCTCCCCCACCTGGGTGTGCTGGCCAACCTTTATCCCGCCATCTCCTGGGAGGTCTTTGAGAAGGACTGCTATGTTCCCCTTGGCACAGCCATCGCCCCCAGGGGTAAGGTTTCTTACGGCAGGGGCCTGGCCATGAGGGCCACCGTCAGGTATGGCAACGGCGAGGTCCAGGAGGTTAGCCTCAAGGACGGGCAGCTGAAGGTGCTTCCGCTGGCCCCAAATGAGGTGGCCGCAGTCACGGTGCGCCCGGAGCGGGGCCTTGACCTCGGCGCCGGTTCAGGTAGGGCAGTGTCAGGTGAGGTCAGGGGTGGACTGATCGGGCTCATTCTCGACGCCCGGGGCCGCCCCATTGCCGTTCCCGAACCCCCTTGGCAACAACAGTGGCTCTACGAGACCGTGGTCGCGGCAGGGGCCTACGGCCGTCAGCAGCTGGCCCCGCTGTTGGGCGGGTCCAGGGCAGGCGGGTCCATGAATCAGGAGGTGCCAGTCAGTGCATCCAACCAGGATTGAGGTTTTCAGGGAACTACCCTACGGTGGAGACATAGTGGTCAGAGTGGGCGATCGGGTCAGTCCCGAGACTGTTATTGCCCGCCTCAGTTACCTGCCGGGAAACCTGCGGCGCCTACCAGTGGCCCAGGATCTGAGGGTTCCTCCCCAGCGACTGCCCGAGCTCATGCTGAAGGCAGTGGGCGATAAGGTCGACGAGGGGGACCTGTTGGCGGCAAGAAGCGTGGGATGGGACCTGGCAGAGTACCGATCCCCGGTCACTGGCTACCTGACCCTGGTCTCTCAACGGCTGGGCTTCGCATACCTTCGCGAGCCTATAGTGGCAGGCGATGGCCAGCCTGTTCGGGTCGATGTTACCAACCAGTTGGGAGTACCGCCCCAGACCATCAATAGGCGCCTCAGCGTTGATCTGGGTAAGGTCGTTCCTGCAGGCAGCATCATTGCCTCCTTCCGGAAGAGCCGCCACGTCCACTCTACCTACGTCATAGCGCCAATCTACGGGAAGGTCACTGAGATTGATGCCGGCAGCGGAACCATAACACTGACTCCTATCTTCAGCAGTACTGAGATTACCGCGCAGTTTGAGGGGAGCGTCAAGGCTGTACTGCCCGGCGAAGGGGTTGTGATTGAGGCCCAGGGCTACGACATCAGGGGAACCTATGGCGTTGGGGGCCAGGCCTTCGGTCCTCTTCGGGTTGCGGTGAGTTCTCCTGACGCTACCCTGCAGGCCTCCACCCTGAAGCCAGCCGACGCTGGCAGCGTCATCGTAGGTGGAATAACCGCCACCCTTGAGGCCCTGAGGGAGGCAGCCAGGATTGGGGCTGCCGCCGTCATTGTCAGCTATCTGAGCCAAGAGACATTGGCGGCCATTGTCGGTGAGGAAGAGATGGGACTGGGAATCACCGGCGAGGAGGACATCCCCTTCACCGTAATCCTGCTAGACGGGTTCCTACCAGCGCCCTTCGACGAGGCGATCTTTGCAGTCCTCAGGGCAGGGGAGGGCCAAGTGGCCTCGGTGGACGGTACCACTCACATCCGGGCTGGGGTCGTGCGCCCCAGGGTGTTCATACCCGTCGCCAGTGGTCCCGGGGTGCGCACCGCCGTTAGCCCAGAAGTGGCTCAACCCCTCACCGCTGGCTGTAAGGTGAAGATTACGCGGGAGCCCTTCCAGGGGATCAGTGGTCGGGTCACAGCCATCGGACGAGGCCTTGAGCCCATTGAGACGGGGGCCCAGGTAATCCTGGCCGATGTGGAGCTTGAGGGTAACGGTGAAAAGGTCAGGGTTCCCAAGCAGAACCTGGTTGTCATGGCAGGGGGGCGATAGTAATGGCGGCAGTACTTGAACTGCTGAAGAAGGCGTTGCCCGGGAGAAAAGATCCACCCACCGGTGTGGTGATTATTAAGGACTACTGGGACCTGTGGGACGATGCCCTCCAGGCAGTTGAGGGCCTCTCGGTAGACCAGTTGGAGAGAGTTGAGCTGAGAGAGGCAGACCCTGAAGCCCTTCAGGCCTTCATTGAGCGCTACGGTACCCCCACTGAAGCCGGGCAGGCCGAGGGCTTGGGGCCGGCAGGGACCTTTGCGGGACGCTGGTGGCACCGACTTGACCGGGCCAAGCAGTGGCTCCTGGGGATCACCGCCGTTGTTCTACCGGTGTCCTTCCTGATCAGCCCCGTTGTCTTTGGTATCATACTGATCTTTGGAGTCCCTGCCTTCCTCTACTACTGGGGCTATGCCACTGACATCGCCAGGGTATCAGACAGGCAGGGACTCAACAGCAGACGCTGGTGACTAAGCCGGATTCATTAGGCCTATCGGGCTAATGGGGCTCAGCTGGCTCTCAGGCTCATCAGGCTATGTCAAGGCCCAGTTGCCAACTGAGGAAGGCCCAGATGTCGGCCTGTTCGTCGACAATCTTACTGACGGGCTTGCCAGCTCCGTGGCCAGCGGCGGTTTCCACCCGTAGCAAGATCGGCTCATCAGAGGCGTTCACCTGCTGGAGCAAGGCGGCCATTTTGAAGGCGTGGCAGGGATGGACCCTTGTGTCGGACATCGCCGTAAAGATCATGGTCGCCGGGTATTTTTCGCCCTCCCTGACGTTGTGATAGGGTGAGTAGGCTCTGAGCCATTTGAAGGCCTCAGGGTCGTCGGGGGAACCATACTCGCTATCCCAGAGGGCTCCGATAAGGAACAGGTGATAGCGGAGCATGTCCAGGAGCGGCACCCCGCAGATGACGGCTCCATAGAGGTCTGGACGCTGGGTCAGGGTGGCCCCCACCAGGAGTCCACCGTTGCTGCGGCCGGAGATGCCGAGGTGTTTCGGGTCTGTGTATCCTTCTTCTATCAGGTATTCTGCGGCGGCAATGAAGTCATCGTAGACATTCTGTTTCTTGCCCCGCATGCCCCCGCGTAGGTTCGCCACGGCCCAGATCCCGCCGTTCTCAAGCCAAGGAAAGATCTCCGGCGAAAAGCTAGGGGTCAGGCTGATGTTAAAGCACCCGTAGCCCGTAAGGAGTGTGGGGATCTTGCCGTTGGGTTGCAGGTCCTTGCGATGGAGGATGAAGATAGGAACCCTGGTTCCGTCCTTTGATCTGTAGAAGGCCTGATTGACGCTGATAATGTCACTGTTAGCCCTGCTCTTGACCTCTACGGCCGCCCTGCATTGAATAGGGTCCACGTCGATGTCCAGGGCCATGATGGCGGTGGGCAGCGTGAATGAGGTGTAGGTAAAATAGGCGGTACCGTGGCCTGCCTCACCGGTCATCTCCAGGATGCTGCCCATTGTAGGCAGGCTTACCTCCTTCACAAGAGAGCCGTCGAGTTCATGGACATGGAGCCTGGAGACAACGTCCCTAAGGCCGTGGAGAAGGAGTCTCCCCCCGGCAATAGTCAACTCCTGAAGGGTAAGGTCCCTGGCTTCGGGGATAACCTCAACCCAGCGGTCCTCCTCTGGGCTGGCCATGTCAATTCTTAGAACCCTGTACTTCGGAGCTTCCCAGTTGGTCAACACATAGAGGCCGCCATCGACAATCCTGCCCCAGAAGTTGGCATCCTTCTCAGTAACAATGGGCTGTAAGTCTGTACCTTCTCCTGGCAGGTCTTTAACGAATAGCTCAGACCGGTTCCATCCCTCCATGGCCGTCACCAGCAGGTGGCGTCCGTCGTTGGAAATGGAGAGCTGTCGCATCTCCTTCATGGGGCGACCTTCGCCAAAGACTACGGGATCATTGGAGGGGTCTGTTCCCAGTTTGTGATAGCGGACCCGGCTGTGGTAGTTCTCCTCGCCCTCGGGGACATCGCCCTTCTGGGGATAGCGGGTGTAGTAGAAGGCGGTGCTATCCTTGAGCCAGGCGACACTGGAGTAGCGAGTACGGGGTATCTCCTCGGAGAGGTGGACCCTGGTGGCTACTTCAATGACCCTCAGGGTGCTCCACTCGTCACCATCCTGAGAGAGGCCGTAGGCAACCAGTTGGCCATTGGGAGAGGGATACCACCAGTCCAGGGCGGTTGTCCCCGCTTCGTTAAGGGCATTGGGATCAACGATGATCTGCTCTTCGCCATCGCTGGGCTTGACGCAGAGATAGGGCTGGTTCTTGCCTGGCGCCCGCCGGGTGTAGAAGAGGTTTCCACCAATGACCTTGGGTGAGATCAGGCTGCCGGTTTCCATCAGCTCATGAAGCCTGGTGGCGAACTTCTGCCGGACGGGGAGGGCGTCAAGAACTTCACGGGTCAGGGCCGTTTGCTGCTCTGCCCAATCAACTACCACCGGGTCCTTGTCATCTTCGAGCCAGCGATAGGGGTCGGTAATGGTCTCTCCGTGGACCTTATCGACCACGGGGTGCTTTAGTGTTGTTGGATACTCTGGTTTTCTCAAAGGCATTGCCTCCCCTTAAGCTCCGTTTCAGCCTCCAAACAGTCCTACCGGACATTTCTGCTGAGAGCCGACGACCTCCTGCCGCCTCTCTCGAAGCACTCGCTCCGCGTTCCGCCAGACAGGGGCAGCAGCAGTACACTTCAAGGCAGTCGGGGATAGATGGATTCGGACATAGTTCTGCAATGTCTCGCGCTATGCGGCCCAGATCCCCCCCTCCCCTCACTACCCGCTACGATCACTTCGGTCACGCTGCTCCCTTTCGGGCTTTACGGCGATACTTGCGGCTCACCAAGTCCAAGTAGGAGACCAGCTGTTCGTGATCCGTCAAGTCGCTGAGTGGGAGCAACCCCTCCACCTTCTTTCGCATGACCGCTAGCGTCAGTTCCTTGGCCTGGACTGTCACTAACATAATCCCGCGTCGGCGGCAGATTCCGCGCTTCATGTCATCTCGGGCCTGTTGCTTTTTGATTGCCTCTTCGTCTGGATACTGAGCGGTTGGGCCGTAATGCTGCGGTCCGTTGAACTCAAAGGCCACCTTGGGCGGGTAGTAGCGGTCCAATTCCATTTCCTGACCGGTAAAGGGGTTGACCAGAAAGCCAGGGCTCGCATCGTCTTCGTACTCGTCGCTAGCCACGAGCAGAGAGAGGTACTCACGTAGCAGCGCCTCTCCCAGGAAGGAAGCCCGTTCCAGACGTGCTCGTGCTGCAGTCACTTCCCGGTAGCCTTGCTGGCGATAGGGGTTGGTGAGCCTAAACTCGAGGGGCGCATACTTGTTCTTTTGCGCGGTTCGCAGCCAGCCCGTCGCGGTTAGCAGGCCGATAGCGTTTCGCACTGTCTGTGGTGCGCGGCCTGTCAGGCGGCTTACCTGCGGGTGGGTAAACCGGCTCGGGGCGGCGTCACCCCCCGAAATCAGCTGCAGAGCCCCGTAGAGCACCCGGGCCTGGATGCTGACCCGGGAATCACGCAGCAGTTCTCTTGGTATCTCAGCGGACACGCCAGGGTACATCTCCGGATCATCAGGGAACATGGCTGTGGTGTCATGCTGTTCATGCTGTTCATGCTGTTCCGGTACCTTGGCGTGCAGTCCAGCGTGCGCGTCTGGGTTGTCGGTAGTGGTAGTGGGTGTGGTTACCGCCCACTCGCCCGACTCCCTGCGCACCGCCCATCCTGAAGTCTCAAGCCGCGCCAGGGCGTGCTGAATGGTACTCCGGGCCAGATGATACCGGGCTCCCAGCGCGCGTTGGGAGAGTGCAGCAGCGCTGGGCAGGGCCAGGATCATCCAGAGCAGTTTAGCTGATGCTGGCAGATTGTGATCCAGCAGCAGTGTTTCTGGCACCCGCGTGTTCTTCGCTACACTCAAAGGCCCTACCCTCCCCCCCGTTTCAAATCAAGCAGCATTAGTGCTCCTGGTACTCGGATACTCTCCGCGGTCACCCGTACCCCCAGCCCTGGAATTGCCGTGACCCTAGCGGTGCCGGCGCCCGTGCCCGTGCCCGTATGCTCTGCGTTTAAATGGCTGATAATCGGGTGATAGTTGATGAGCCATGCGTTCGCGGTCTCCTGCTTCGACGGGGAACGGGCAGCTTCTACAGTCGGTTAAACCGACTGGGAGCAAAACATAAGTTCAGTGGGCCATGGGCAGTTGGTAAATACTGTCATTGGGTACACAGTGTTTTCTCCCTTAGGGGCGTGTTTCCTGCCTGAAAGTCAAAAAACGGTCCAGCTGGAAGCAGAAATTGGTGGGACAAGTGGACCGAATACTGACTCCGAGGTGCTTTGCGGAACCTGACCGACGCATTCAAGCTCGGGTGGGGGGCTGGTTTGGATCCATATGATCCCATAATATCGGTTTTGCGGGACAGGTGAGTCCGCAAAGGTAAAATTGAAACCATACCACTCAAGGCAGTTGGCCTCATAACTAACTTTCTTCTCCATCAGGGCTCACGGAAGCCAAGCCATTGACAAGCTTCAAAATGGTCAAGACGACTCTAGGACCTGTTCTGCTTGTGGGAGAATGCTGGGCGCAAGTAAGCTCTTAGTGCGCCAGTGCGCCAGTGCGCCAGTGCGCCAGTGCGCCAGTGCGCCAGTGGGAACGGTGTGTCAGTGGGACGGCGTGCCAGTCTGTCGCTGTATGGGTGCGCCACTGTGTTGTTCTGTCGGTGTGCAAGTGTGTCGATGCGTCGGTGTATCGTTCGCCTCGCCTCGCGGGTGCCGGCTTGTTTTCCGGGCCTGCCTGTGCTATCATATTGAAAACCCACTTTAAGGTGGATAGCGCTCGAAAGGGTTTTTGAGAACGGAGAACTCAATATCCACGAGAAGGCTATGATCCGGAAGAGTAGGCTTGGTTACGGGCAATAGAGAGCCGGGACGGTGGAAACCGGCGCAAACGGGCCAAACTGAAAATCCCCGGTGAGCTTCCGGCTGAAATCCAAACCGATCTTTGAAAGGGTTTTGAACCCGCAAACCCAACCGGATCCCAGGGCGAGTAAGCGTGGACGGAACCCCGCCGTTGTCAGGGGGCGATATCGATTCACAAGAGGGAGGTATATCCCTTTGCTGTGGACCCGTATCGACAGAGGGGGCCTGCCGCTGGGAGGGTGCCCGGTAGATAGGAATATCCCGGGGCAACATCCGCCAGAGCAGTGGCCAAAGAGGGTGGTACCGCGGACTGTAGTCCGTCCCTTAACAGGGGCGGGCTTTCTTGTTTTAAAGAGCCAGTGCTATGTGGGGAACTTGCCATGAGAGAGCGGGAACACAAGAGAGTGCGAGACAAGAGAGCAGAGGAGGGGCTTGACATGTTTCGTCCGGTTGCATCCGAGGTTGACTTTCCGGCGCTGGAGCGGCGGATCAAGGAGTGGTGGGAGAGAGAGGGTATCCTGGGGGAGTACCTGGCGCGCAATAGCGGGTCTGAGAAGAGGTTCTCATTCATCGATGGGCCGATTACAGCCAACAACCCCATGGGTGTGCACCATGCCTGGGGAAGGACCTACAAGGACCTCTTCCAGCGCTACAAGACCATGCAGGGCTATGCCGGGCGCTACCAGAACGGCTTTGACTGCCAGGGGCTCTGGGTCGAGGTTGAAGTCGAGAAGGAGCTGGGCCTCAAGTCCAAACGCGACATTGAGGACTACGGGGTTGCAGACTTCGTCAACCGATGCAAGGAGCGGGTGCTTAAGTACTCGGCCATCCAGACCGCCCAGTCTGAGCGCCTGGGCTACTGGATGGATTGGGACAACTCCTACTACACTATGTCTGACGAGAACAACTACTCCATTTGGCACCTCCTCAAGGGGGCTCACCAGCGGGGGCTTGTCTACAAGGGCAACGATGTTATGCCCTGGTGTCCCCGGTGCGGCACCGGCCTTTCGGAGCACGAAATCGTCACCGAGGGCTACAGGGAGCTGACCCACACCAGCGTCTATCTGCGCCTACCCCTGGTTGACAGGGAGGGCGAGTACCTCTTGGTCTGGACAACCACCCCCTGGACGCTGCCGGCCAACACCGCCTGCGCCGTTGACCCAGAGGGAACCTATGCCCGCGTCCAGTGGCGAGGGGAGCACTATTACATCGCCAGTGACCTAATTGACCAGGGTTTCTCGATGGTGGGCGGTGATTGGCAAGTCGCCGACGATGAGGTCAAGGGTAGCGACCTGGTGGGGCTACGTTACCGCGGCCCCTTTACCGACCTTGAGGCCCAGTCTGGCGTTAGGCCCCGGGTTATACCCTGGAAGGAGGTTAGCGCCGACGAGGGCATTGGCATCGTTCACATCGCCCCCGGTTGCGGCCGTGAAGACTTCGGCCTCAGCAAGGAGCATCAGCTCTCTATCGTCGCCCCGATTGACGAGTCCGGGTTCTATGTTGAGGGTTTTGGCCAACTGACAGGCCGCAGGGTGTCTGATGTAGGTGAGGACTTGATGACGGCTCTCGAAGAGGCCGGGCTGCTCTTCGCGGTGGCAGATATCACCCACCGGTACCCCGTCTGCTGGCGCTGCAGCGAAGAGCTGGTCTTCCGGCTGGTAGATGAGTGGTTCATCAGCATGGATGAGGTCCGGCAGGAGATCATGGAGGTAACCAAGCAGATCCGCTGGATGCCTGAGTTCGGCCTCGACAGGGAGCTTGATTGGCTCCGCAACATGCAGGACTGGATGATCTCCAAGAAGCGTTACTGGGGCTTGGCCCTGCCCATCTACCAGTGTGACGCCTGCGGCAGGTTCGAGGCCATCGGTTCCAAGGAGGAACTGGAGGAACGAGCCATCGAAGGGTGGGATGAGTTTGCCGGCCACAGCCCCCACCGGCCCTGGATCGATGCCGTCAAGATTGCCTGCCCGGACTGCGGCGCCCTTGTGTCGCGGATCAAGGACGTCGGCAACCCCTGGCTCGACGCGGGGATTGTGCCCTATTCTACCCTGGGTTACAGGCATGAACGTGACTACTGGGAGAGGTGGTTTCCCGCCGATTTCATCACCGAGTGCTTCCCGGGACAGTTCCGCAACTGGTTCTACTCGCTCCTTGCTCAGAGTGCCCTGCTTGAAAACAGGCCACCCTTCAGGGCTGTGCTGGGACACGGCCTAGTCAAGGATGAGAAGGGCGAGGAGATGCACAAGAGCGCCGGCAATGCCATCTGGTTCGACGACGCGGCAGAGGAGATTGGCGTTGACGTAATGCGCTGGCTCTACAGCGCTGCAAACCCTGCCCTGAACATGAACTTCGGTTACGGACCCGCTGACGAGGTCCGGCGGCAGGTCTTTATTCCCCTCTGGAATGTCTACTCCTTTTTCACGACCTACGCGGCACTGGACGGCTTTGATCCTGCTACTACCGAAATCGATCCCCACCAGCGCCCGGCGCTAGATAGGTGGCTTCTATCAAAGCTCAACCGGCTGATAGACACGGTGACCCGGTCCCTTGATGACTTCAGTGTTGCCACTGCCACCAGGGCCATTGAGGGCTTCATCTCCGATGCCTCTACCTGGTATGTCCGGCGGGGCCGCGGTCGGTATTGGAAGAGCGAGGCCGACGAAGATAAGGCCTCTGCGTACTCCACCCTCTACGAGGCCCTGGTGACTCTAATAAGGCTCATGGCGCCCTTTGCCCCCTTTACCAGCGAAGAGATGTATCAGAACCTGGTGGTTGCCCTTGACGATGCCGCCCCACTCAGTGTTCACCTGACGGACTTCCCCTTGGCCGACCTCTCGCTCCTTGACGACACCCTGGAGGAGAGGATGGCGGTAGTCAGGGATCTGGCCAGCCTGGGCCGGTCGGCTAGGCAGAACGTGGGCCTCAAGGTGCGCCAGCCCCTGGCCAAACTGCTGGTAGTAGGCGGAGGATATGCTGTCAACTTCCTGCAAGAGAAGAAGTCGGATGATAGGTCAAGCAGTAAAGGTGGTTCCGGTGCATTGGGAGTGGATGGCTCTGGGGAAGACACCAAGGATGATGGGGAGCAGCTGCGCCAGTATCTCCTGGATGAGCTCAACGTCAAGGACATCGAACTGATTGACTCTGAGTCGGTATTGGTTCACAAGACCGCTAAGCCCAATTTTGCCATATTGGGTCCCCGGTTCCAGGCAGAGTTACCCAAGATCCTTGCCGCCCTCAAGGAAGAGACGACTGAGGAGCAGCTGGCGACTGCAGTTGAGGCCAATGAGCCAGTCCAGGTGGGCGAGCATAGGCTGACCCCTGAGGACTTCGAGGTTCAGGAAGAGGAGAGGCCCGGCTTCAGCACTGCCCGGGGCCAGAGCTACCTTGTGGCGGTGTCAACAGAGATATCACCGGAGCTGCGAGCCGAGGGCCTCGCCCGTGAGCTGGTACGCCAGGTGCAGGAGACAAGGCGCGCAGCGGGCTTTGAGGTCTCTGACCGGATTCGCCTGACCGTTGGCTGTGAGGAGGGTTTGCAGGAGGCAGTCAAGAACTTCGCCAGTTATATAGCCGGCGAAACGCTTGCCGTCAGCCTGGAGTCAGAATCACTGCAGTACTTGAGCGAACTTGCTGATAGAGAGGTTGACGAAGAGAACAACATTTACTCTGCCACCGTCAACCTTGGAGACCACGACGTGGTTCTGAGGGTTGAGCGAGCCGGGTGATTAAGATGCCGTATTCTACTGTGAACCTTTCATCAGGTTCAGCTCTTTATAGTAGCTCCGGTAAAAACCCCTGTCTCTTGTGAGTAGGCGGTCTGCCATTATCAAGGCGTGGGCGCCTATCAGGAAATCGGGAACGATGTGTTGACGAGCTGTTAACAGCGCACCACATTCCGAGCAGATGACCTTCTGCTGGTGTCCACACTGGGAACACTGGAAGCGATGGTCCCGAGACCGGGAGTATCGCTTCCAGTGTTCGGCAGCCACATTCAGGGCCTCCTTGGAGTAAGGCGTTAGAGTGATCCCCGTTTCTTGCAGGAACTTGTCCAACTCTCCAAGATCGCTAAACTGAGCAGCCAGTTCAGTGTAGACGATCTCACTGATCACCAGCGCGCCTTCAGAGTGAGCTTGCTCCAAGAGCGCCTTAGACTCTGGCAGGTGCTGAGTATTGGGAATCAGCAAGTCAAGCAATACGTTGGTATCCACTGCGGTAATCACTTGTCGCGCATCTCCTCGATCAATTTGTCCGGATCCTCGCCTTCTTTATCACTCAGGCAACCAACGAACCGACTGAAGGGAGATTCGGTCACGTCCTTCTCCAGAACATAGCCGCTGGCTGTTTCTCGGATGATAATTCTGTCTCCAGGTTTCAGCCCCAGCCTGCTTCG
>LADL02000343.1_pt1 | contig 59505 bp, 55 predicted proteins | sample 619721 | NCBI WGS metagenome assembly LADL02 (sample SAMN03397408, study PRJNA257561) | rock porewater metagenome | biome: terrestrial; feature: Opalinus Clay rock; material: porewater; isolation source: Opalinus Clay rock porewater BRC-3 borehole | place: Switzerland: Mt Terri URL, St-Ursanne ...
TCACCCTCACTGTTCTTCAGCTTCATCAGGCCTCGACCTCCCCTTCGGGGCTGACAGTCCCCAGTATGAGCTGGGGCTTGTCTGCCCTGACATCAGATAGAGCCAGCGCTTCCTTCAGGGCCGCGGCTGCCTCTTCGGCGGCGTCCTGGGTTGCGGCATGAACCGTTGCCCAGGGCTCACCCGACTCCAGCCTGTCGCCGACCTTGGCGTAAAGCATTACACCTGTCCTGTGGTCGATTGGATCTCCCTTCTTAACCCTTCCGGCCCCAAGGCCCACGGCGGCAGTTCCAACTGCAAGGGCATCAATGGTCTCCACCCAACCGACACGGTCCACTGTGAGCTGATACTGGACCGGAGCCTCCGGGAGGATGGAATCATTTTCGCACACGGCGGCGTTGCCGCCCTGGGCCCTGATGAGAGCGGCCATCTTCGCAAGGGCCTTACCATTGTCCAGGTTCTGGCGGCACATTTCAATGCCTTCCTCAACTGTGCCGGCAATGCCACCCAGATGACAGATGATACTCCCCAGGGTCAGGCACAGTTCCCTCAGGTCGTCGGGGCCGTGGCCCTTTAGTGTCGAGATCGCCTCCCTCACCTCCAGGCTGTTGCCAATGGCCCTGCCTAAGGGCTGATCCATGCTGCTTAAGACCGCCCTGGTATCGCGCCCTGCCCTTTGCCCGATCTCCACCATGGTTCTGGCTAATTCTCGGGCATCCTCCGGGTTCGCCATGAAGGCGCCCCGGCCGACCTTGACGTCAAGGACAATGGCACGGGCCCCACCGGCTATCTTCTTGCTCATGATGCTTGAGGCGATCAGTGGAGTAGAGTCCACGGTGGCGGTGACATCGCGAAGGGCATATAGCTTCTTGTCGGCCGGAACCAGGTTGGCGGTCTGCCCTGCCACCGCAAGACCAATCTCGTCGACCTGCTCAAGCAGGGCCGATCTGTCCATCTCAACGCGCAGCCCGGGGATGGACTCTAGTTTGTCCAGGGTACCACCGGTGTGGCCAAGGCCCCGACCGGACATCTTTGCCACGGGTAGACCGCAACTGGCAACCAGGGGGACCAACACAAGGGTTGTCTTGTCCCCCACCCCGCCTGTGCTATGCTTGTCAACGGGCATGCCCGGAAGCCCATGGAGGTCAACCACCTCACCGGAGTTAACCATTGATTCGGTCAGGGCCGCTACTTCAGGGCCAGACATGCCCTGAAAGCAGACGGCCATTGCCCAGGCGGACATCTGATAGTCGTGGATATCTCCCCGCACAAAGCCCTGGATCAGGTAGTCAATTTCCGCAGGCGTCAGCTCCTTGCCACGCCGCGTTTTCAGTATAATATCATAGGGTCGAAACATCGTTTGCTCACTTCCTCAGGACAGGCTCAACCTCTCCAGTATGCCTTTGACAAGCTTGATGAAACGGGGCTTAGCCTGATCGGCCATGGCCACTACCATCTCATGCTCAAGCTTCTCCAGTTCTTCACCGATGGCCATGTCCGTAACACAGGATATCCCCAGCACCCGCTGACCACCGTGGTTAGCCACTATGACCTCTGGCGCTGTTGACATGCCGACGGCGTCTCCCCCAATCTCTCGGAGGAAGACCAGTTCCGACCCGGTGCAGTAGCTAGGCCCGCTGATGGGGACATAGACGCCCTCTTGAAGCTTGATACCAAGTTCCGCGCCGACATCTCTGGCCAACTGCCGCAAGTCAGGGTCATAGGCCTCCGACATATCTGGGAAACGAGGCCCAAACTCAGAGAGGTTCTCGCCAACCAGCGGGTTGTCCCCGATCATGTTGATGTGGTCCCTGATGAGCATCAGGTCTCCAGCTCTAAAGCTGCGGTTCATACCACCACAGGCGTTGGTTACTATCAGGGTCGAGATCCCAAGGTGCTGCATAACCCTGACGGGGAAGGTGACCTCGAACATCGAGTATCCCTCGTAGTAATGGAACCGGCCCTGCATACACAAAACTGTCATGCCGCAGAGCTCTCCGGCGACGAAGCGGCCAGCGTGCCCTGGGACCGTCGAATGCGGGAAATGGGGAATATCATCGTAGTCAATAACAGTGGGTCCCTCTACCTCATCGGCCAGGTCCCCCAGGCCAGACCCCAGTATGAGGCCCACCTGTGGCTGCAAACCCTCCAGCCGCTTCGACAGAAAGGCCCCTGCCTCTCTTATCCGGCTCATCATCTCTTCTTCAGTCAGACGGGTGCCATCTCTTAGCATCTTAAACCCCCCTCGGGTATTCACTTCGTAAAACACCTCGCAGCAGGGCGCTAAAACCACCCTTGATGCGGCTAGATACCTCAATTACTTCCTCATGGCTCAACTTCTGGTCCAGGACTCCTGCCGCCATGTTAGTGATGCAGGAGATGCCCAGGACCCTGGCGCCGCAGGCCCGGGCCACAATGACCTCCGGAACCGTCGACATACCAACGGCGTCAGCCCCTATCTTGCGCAGATAGCGAATCTCCGCTGGCGTCTCATAACTCGGACCTGTGTAAGCGGCGTAGACCCCTTTCCTCAGGGCCAATCCCTGCTGCTCCGCCGCATCCTGGGCAGAGCTCATCAAGTCATGGCTATAGGGCCTGGACATGTCCACGAACTGGCTTGAGCCCGCCAACAGTCCTTGACCCCCTGCCAGGCCCATCAGGGGATTGACCCCAAGCAGGTTTATATGGTCCCTGATTAGCATCAAGTCCCCTGGGGTAAATGAGGTGTTAACCCCTCCGGCAGCGTTGGTGAAAATAAAGGTTTTAACCCCCAGGGCCGCCAGGGTCCAGATGGGGAAGGTTGTGCTGTGAATGCCGTGGCCCTCGTAGTAGTGAACCCGACCCTGCATGGCGCAGATTGGGACCCCTTCGATATCACCGAGAACCAACTGCCCTGCATGACCCGGAACCGTGGAGCGAGGGAACCCTGGAATGTCTGCGTAGGGGATCCTCGACCCCGACTGGGCCTCGTCAGCGAAACCTCCCAACCCTGACCCCAAGACAAGGCCCACCACTGGCACCCGCCGTCCGCCTTCCTCGGCAGGTCCCGCCTGGGCTTCTGTCAACCTCCAGATGGCCTCGGTTGCCCTCTCTAGCCTGGAAGCAAAGGAGGGATTGAGCTGGGAACCATCAATATTTCGTAACTGGCCAACTCCCAATTTAAGCTACCTCCAACCTGGCATCCACTGTCTTGTCGGTCGAATCTGCAGTACTTCAAACTACCTGCCCATAGCGACATCAATGAGGTAGGCAAAACTCCGGCCCGGGCCTTCTGGCACGAACACCCCCAGCAGTTCTGCAACGGTCTTGCCCAGATCAGCAAAAGATGACCTGGTCTCAAGCTCAATGCCGTGATTAACCCCAGGCCACCAACCCAGAACAGGCGCGTACTCGCGAGTGTGGTCTGTCCCCGGTGTGGTCGGGTCGCACCCGTGATCCGCCGTAATGAAGACGATGTCGTCCTCATTCATGTGCCCCTTTAGCCGGGGCAGGTACTGGTCAAAGGCACTCAGGCATTGCGCATAGCCCCTGGCATCGTTACGATGGCCGTACAGCATGTCAAAGTCAACCAGGTTGACAAAGATGAAGCCGGAGTCGAATCCCTTGAGGGCGCCGAGGGTGGCCTCCATACCCTCATGGTTGCTTTTGGTGTGATAGGTCTTGTCAATACCGCGGCCGCCAAAGATATCGCTGATCTTGCCTATGGCAACTGTGCTGACACCCGCGTCACTGATCCTATCAAGAAAGGTTGGCTCCGGTGGAAGAAGCGAGAAATCCTTGCGCCGGGCGGTGCGTCTAAATGAGCCGGGCAAACCCTCAAAGGGCCGGGCAATTACCCTGGCTACCGCGTGCTCCCCGGTGAGCAGACCGCGAGCCGTCTCACAGATCTCGTACAATACCGGGACTGGGATGATGTCCTCATGGGCAGCGACCTGAAAAACACTATCTGCAGAGGTGTAGACAATGGGCCTGCCTGTGCCCATGTGCTCCTCGCCCAGTTCCTCAATTATTGCTGTCCCTGAAGCCGCCCTGTTTCCAAGGATCTTCCGCCCGATGGCCTCCTCAAAGGCCCTGATCAGGTCAACGGGAAAACCCTCCGGGTAGGTCGGGAAGGGACGGTCAAGGATAACCCCCATCAACTCCCAGTGCCCCGTAATGGTATCCTTGCCCGCCGTCATGGACGCCATCTTACCGTAGAGCCTCTCCGGCAGCCCGGTCATGGCGGCATCTGAAGACCCGGTGGTGCCGGGAAAGACTACCCTGTGGAGCCCCAAGCCCCCCATGTTGGGTAGAGGGCAACCTGTGGCCTCAATTACGTGCCGGAGGGTATTGGAGCCGCCATCTCCATATTCATCTGCATCAGGAAGAGCGCCAACGCCGGCGCTATCCAGTACTATCACAATAACTCGGCTAAATGGCACCGTCTTACCTCCAATAACCGGTCGATCCTGTATGCTTAACCGTCGGTGGCCCCAGAGACAATCCTGACTCCAGCGCTGGCGCCAAGCCGGGTAGCCCCGGCCTCAATCATGGCGATGGCGGCCTCATAGTCGCCGATGCCGCCGGCGGCCTTGACACCAAACCCCGGGCCTACCGCTTCCCTCAGAAGCCTGACGTCGCTAAGAGTGGCGCCGCCGGAACTGAACCCTGTTGAAGTCTTTACATAGTGGGCCCCTGCTTCTCTTGTAATCTTAACGGCAAGGCGCTTCTCTTCATCGTTGAGAAGGGCACACTCAATTATCACCTTTACCGTTGCGCCCCCCTGGGCTGCCGCCACTACTGCTCTAATATCATCCCTAACCCTATCATCCAGTCCGGCTTTGAGCAGTCCCACATTGATGACCATGTCCACCTCAGTGGCGCCCTCTTTAACGGCCCACCGGGTCTCAGCGGCCTTAACTTCACTTGAGGTCGCCCCCAGCGGAAATCCAATCACTGTACAGACCGCCACGTCGGTACCCTCTAGCTCCGCAACCGCCTGGGGAACGAAGGATGGGTTAATACACACCGCCGCAAAGCTGTACTCCCTGGCCTCGTCACAGAGATCACTAATGGCTGCCGGTGTTGTGTCTGCCTTAAGAGCTGTGTGGTCAATATAACCGGCCAACTCACCCTTGGAAAGGTTCCTCGCGCCCATTACTCAATCCCTCCCTTGTGATTTCCTCCAGCCGTAGCTGCCACTTCCCTGCGACTGATGTCCGGAGCCCGACTTTTATCCTCCACCCCGGGCAGTTGATGGCAGATCCTGCACCGGGCTTCGTAGGTTTCCTGTCCGCCAATAAGGACGATGGGATCGTCCACCCTGGCGGCTTCACCGTCTATGAGCCTCTGAGTAAAGGTAGCTGGTTCGCCGCACTTCACACAGATCGCCTTGAGCTTCACAACCTCATCTGCCAATGACAGCAGGACTGGCACCGGGCCGAAGGGGCGACGGGCAAAATCCATGTCCAGCCCTGACACCAACACTCGCTTGCCCCTGTCCACCAGGTCCTGAATGACCTCAACCACATCGGCCGGGAAGAACTGAACCTCATCAATGGCAACAACTTCAGCTTCCTCCACTGCCTTTAGTATCTCCCAGGGAGCACCTGTGTCAACAATGATTGCCTCCAGGCTGCGCCCATCGTGTGATGATACTGAGTCCCGGGAGTAACGTTTGTCTACCGCGGGTTTGATAATAACAGCCTTACGCCTGGCAATGATCGCTCGCTTGACCCGGCGGATTAACTCCTCGGTCTTTCCAGAGAACATGCTTCCAACAATTGCCTCAAGTCTTCCTACCACATCTGAACCCCTTTCGTTCTCATTTGCTAGCGGCATCTTACGCTATTCTGTAATCAAACTGGCTAATCCTGCCCAAAAGAAGAGCCCGCGTAAACGCGGGCCACTTCAAACTACTACAGCAATATTGACAGTGCTTTTGCGGTAATGAGCTCCTGAGTCAGGCTACTTCTTCTTTGAGGAGGTCTTCTTAACAGGAGCGCTCTTGCTGCTGCTCTTCTTCTTGCCAGCCATTCTTTCAACCTCCCTTCCGTTCTCTCATTTCAAACTTACATAGTTTCAGGAATTATAGCAATGCGCGCGCGAAAGCGATTCGGCAAGCCCGGGAGCACTGGAAGACTATCAGGGGTCATAAGCGGCCTAAATCAGACCAAAACGCCTGTTTTTGGCTATCGCCCTGCGCCTATTGACTTCGGATGAGAACTATCGTACAGTCAGTTCATTGAGCCAAGAAGCAACCCTGAGAAAAGCCTTTACAGGGACCTTGGCAGGAGGATTGCCATGATCGAGCAGATGATCACCTTTAACCCCCTGAGATCCTCAGGAATGCCAGGGGTCAAGTACATAAAACCGGAGGCAATGTACTCACATATTTCGGAGATCCAGACCGCCAGTTGGGTGCTTTTCCCCGCCTATTGGCAGGTAAACACCCTGAGCTACGCTCTCAAGAAGAGGATTTTCCCCAGTGTCAGCACATATCACCTGGGACACAACAAGATTGAGCAGACCCGGGCCCTGATGGCAGTTGCCCCCAATCACATCCCTCAGACTCTAATTGCTGCCAACACTGATGCTGGTCTCGATGAGGTCCGGGATAGGTTCGACTTCCCTGTCATCGGCAAAGATGTGAGGAGCGCCCAGGGCAAGGGAGTCTTTCTCCTCAAGAATCGTCGCGACCTGAAGGACTATGCCGCCGACAGAGAGACCCTTTATATTCAGGAGCAGTTACCCATCGACCGCGATCTCAGGGTAGTCTATGTGGGAGACAAGGTGATTGCGTCCTACTGGCGCATAGGAGATGGCACCAGTCATCTCAACAACGTGGCCCAGGGAGGGACCATCTGCTACTCACCAGTACCGCTGGAGGCCCTTGAGTTGGTCACAGGGATTGCCCAGGAACTGGGTATTGATCACGCGGGCTTTGATATGGCCCTTGTCGACGGGCACTGGTATGTCCTGGAGTTCAACGTCTTCTTTGGAACAAAGGGCCTCTCGCCGCTGAAGCTTCCAGTGGGTCTTATAATACAGGACTATCTTGAGGGCAGGGCCAGGTCCCTCTTGACGGAAGTCGGCTAGAGGCCAGGATTAACCGATGGGCTGGTTTACCAGAATCAGCCCATCGCCCATCTCTCGGCAGCTGTTTTCCCCCCACGCAGGGCTTAGCTCAATTTCTCCTCATATCCCAAATCAGAGGTTACGGAAATCAAATATCTCCATAAGCTGTTACTAACCGACACGTGAAACACCTGTCTGGAACTACTCCCTGTGTGAGGAGGTGGCGCGAATTGTCTCGCTTAAACATCGTTTTCACTGTAGAGGACCCTGAACGGTTACAGCGGATCGGCGGCAGCAGGCCCGAACTCAGTACCCCGGTTCTGTACTATGGAACCCTGCAGTTCAAGGAGGCCGAAATGGTTGTGCGCGGTACAACCCAGTACCGGGCTGGGGTGCAGTTTAACATCGAATACCCTAATGTAGAGAGCGTTGAACCGTTTGAGGGTGAACCATATCGAACCTGGCTGGAGCCCAGAGACAAGGTACCTCCAGTTAAGGTCAGCTTCCTGCAGGGCGAGGAAGGCTACTCGATAATAATCAAGGCCAGGGTGATGAGGACGAACGGATACTCCAACGCTAACGACAACCTGCTGAAGATGCTGCAGGCCCATGTCTACGGACAAGAATAGTGCTAATAGAGTAACCTCCTTAAACCCCACCCGCCGCTGCGGCCGGTGGGGTTTTTCTGCTCTATCCTGGGCTATCTCCCTTTCCTCTGAAAACAACCCACTGTAACGGAAGTCCTCTTCCCGCAATATGATGTACCAAGTTCCTGTGCCCTGCATCGTGAATAGGTAGCATCTCCACTGGGCTGTATTCAACACCCCCAACACCGGCGATTCCTAGATGGGCACCACACAATCAACCAGCATTTGCTGAAAGGAGGCAACACTTTGACGCAGTTCCACAGACACGTAGCATGGGTTACCATTGTCTTCTTGACAACTGCCCTCTTGCTCTCCGCCTGTGCCGTTCCTCCTCAGGATGGCAGTAGCGGCGAGGAACAGTGGGTTGGCACCGGCCATGCTGCCCTTGACAAGCTCATTGAGGAGGGCAAGATTGCCCCCCTGAAAGAACCCGTAACCGTCAAAATTGCTGAAGACGGCTCGCCCTCCGGCGCCGGCTTCTACATTGCCAAGGAGCTTGGCTACTTCGAGCGCCTGGGCATCAACGCCGAATTCGTCACCTTCTCATCAAGCGCCTACATGCTGCCCTCCCTGGCGGCAGGCCAGGTGGACGTTGCAGGAGGCATCTGCAGTGTTTCACTGTTTAACGCCATCAAGCGCGGGCTAGACATCAAGATCATCGGCGACAAGGGCAAAAACATCCCAGGCCAGTCCTACTTTGACCTGGTTCTCTCTGCAGAGCGAGTTGATGACATCAAGACCCTGGCTGATCTCAAGGGCGAGAAGATTGCCGTGACCAGTCCCGGCAGCGTTGACGAGCTCTTTGCCGATATGGCCCTTAAAGCCGCAGGGCTTACCAAGGATGATGTCGAGTATGTGATCCTGGAGTCCTTTAGTGAAATGAACCCGGCCCTGGCCAGTGGCAGCGTTGCAGCGGCCATGCACATCGAACCCCTAATAACCCAGGGCGAGGATAAAGGCATCCTGGACCGGTGGGTTGACGCCACCGAATTCGCCCCTGACTTCCAGGTAGCCATCGTCCTCGGCAGCCCCCAATTTGTTGGCGAGAAACGCGCCATTGGCGAGCTCTTCATGATCGGTTATGTCCTTGGCCTTCGCGACTATCACGAAGCCTTCATTAAGGGCGAAGACACCGAGAGCATCATCGAGATAATGGCGGAATACACGCCAATGAAGGACAGAGAACTATGGCACAAGGTCAATGTTGTTGGGCTTAGCCCCAACAGTGAGGTCATCGAGGAGAGCATTGCCCAACAGCTGCAGTGGTTCCATGACATGGGTTACTTTGAGGACGAGGTCGATTTGAGTACTGTAATCGATATGTCCCTGGTTGACAACGCCGTAGAACTCCTGGGAACCTACGACACTGGAGAATAGAACCCCGGTTGGTGAGGGGGAATGGGGGCCTGGCCACCGACCAGGTTCCCCTTTCTCACCTCAGCACCGTGCTTATTCTTTGAAGAAAGGGGGCCCTTTTGGTGAGACTTGCGAACAAGCTGTCAGAGTTGTTAGATCCGCTTAAAAACGAAGAACAGCGAAACCAAATCATCTCAATCCTTTCACCAGTGGCCCTGCTCCTCCTCTGGGAACTGATGGTGCGGTCCGGTTGGCTGGACGCCAGGTTTTTCCCTCCGCCAACTGTGATTGCCGCTCGTTTTTGGGAACTGGCGACAAATGGCATCCTTGCAGAGCACATCGGCATTAGCCTGGCCCGCGTCTTTGCCGGTTTTCTGGCAGGTACAATTCCCGCCCTCCTCATCGGGCTCACCATGGGCCTGTTCCCATTGGTTCGGGCGATCCTTGAGCCGATGGTTGCAGCAACATACCCAATCCCCAAACTGGCTCTACTACCCCTCATGCTCCTGGTCTTTGGCAGTGGTGAGCTCTCAAAGGTGGTCACTATCGGTCTGGGCTGCTTCTTCCTGGTGCTGATGAACACTGTTGCCGGTGTCGTCAACATTGAGCCCATCTACCTGGATGTGGCCAGAAACTACGGGGCCTCCAAGCGTGACTTCTACACCACCATTGCCCTGCCTGGGGCGCTCCCAATGATCTTCACTGGGATGAAACTGGGTATGGGGGTATCCCTCCTGCTGATCGTGGCAGCAGAGATGATCGGCGCCCAGAACGGGATAGGGTATATGATCTGGACCAGTTACCAGATCTTCGTCCTCGAAGACATGTATATCGGCCTTGTGCTGATGGCATTCTTCGGCTACTTCTTTACAATGTCTCTGAGCTATCTTGAGAAGGTGGTTGTCCCATGGAAACAGCAATAGAGCAGGCAAAGATCAGGGTCGACAACCTGACCAAGGTCTTCCGCGGAACCAAACGGGGCTCCGATCCAGTGGTCGCCCTCGATGACATCTCCTTCGAGGTGCCCGATGGGCAATTCCTCTGTGTCGTCGGCCCCAGTGGCTGCGGGAAGACAACCCTGCTTAGAATTATGGCGGGACTGGAGACCGAGACATCTGGCAGTCTCGCCATCCGCTGCGACGACCCCGAAAGGCCCCTTAACTCCATGGTCTTCCAGGAGTCATCTGTGCTGCCCTGGATGACGGTGCGTAAAAACATTGGCTATGGGCTCCGGATGCGGGGACTACCGAGGTCACAGCAGAAAGACATTGTCGAGCAGTTTCTCAAGAAGGTGGGGCTGTCAAAGTTTAGAGATACCTACCCGCACCAGCTCTCGGGGGGCATGAAACAACGGGTCAGCGTAGCTCGGGCCTTTGCCAATGACCCGGAAATCCTGCTGATGGATGAGCCCTTCGCAGCCCTCGACGAGCAGAACAAGATCCTGCTCCAGCGGGAGCTCCTGCGGATCTGGGAGGGACCAGGGACCGACACGAAGACCGTTGTGTATGTGACCCACAGCCTGGATGAGGCCCTCTTCCTGGCAGACAGGGTGATCCTGATGACGGCGCTCCCGGGTAAGGTCAAGCTCGATGTCGAAGTTGACCTACCCCGGCCACGGAAGATCACGGAACTCAGGACCTCTCCCCGCTTCACCCGGCTCTTCAGGGAGATCTGGGAGGCCCTCCGGGAGGAGGTAGTGAAGGATAAACAATCACGGGGCCTGGATTTTGTGGCCGAGAGCTAGTAGATCGGTTCTAACAGCATCCAGCCAAGCCCATAGGCCCCACATCAGAACAGGACTGACACGGCTGTCCACCTTGTCGATGGCCGTGTTTAATTGCGCCGTTGTGGTAGAATGAAACCATGGATGGAAGGGGTGATCGATCTGATGCGTTATTTTACCTTGAACAGGGCGAAACGACTCTGGAGGTTCTTGACTGACCCGGGGGTGGAGATCTGGCCCAAGCTGGTGGCCCTCCTCATCGTGGCCTACATTCTCTCGCCTGTGGACCTTCTCCCGGGGCTGCCGCCCATTTCAGGGCTTGACGACGTTCTCCTTGGGCTCTTGGGTTGGTGGTCCCTGAACGCCACAATGGATTACCACAGCAAGGCCAGCGATCACGATCAGGACTGATCGAACATTGTCACCTTACCCCTCCGCTTCATCCTCTTCAGCAGGTGGAGGGTCTCCTTCACCGGTTCGTAGTCTGGCGATATCTGAAGAGCCTTATACAGGTGCCACCGCGCCTGCGGTAGTTTGCCCAGACCAATCAGGGCCGAGGCCAGATTGTGGTGGGCCTTGACATTGTCAGAATCCAGGTCAAGCAGATACTGGGAGTAGCGGTAGGCCTCCTGGTAGTTGCTGGTCTGCCCATAGACCGTTGACAGGTTGAAGAGGGTGTCCTCATCGGTGCTATCAAGGGTCAGGGCATCGTGGAGGAGCTTAATCGCCATCTCCTCCATCCCCAGATTTGCCTGGCTGATGGCCAGGTTGTTAAGGAGCGGCACCCGGAGATCCTCCCACTCATCTTCTATTCGATCAAGGGCCTGGGTATAGCTATTAGTTGCCTCTTCATACTGGCCAAGCTCAAAGAGGAGATCGCCCTTGGCTTTCCAGTTGATAACCCGGTCTGGATTCTTGGCAATGGCGCGGTCGATGCTATCCAGGACCTGCTCCGGCGCCTGCCAAGTGTGGTATATCTGGGCAAGGTTGAAATTGAGGAACTCGTCTGACGGGTTCCTCTCCAAACCGCGAAGGAAGGCGGAAATTGCCTTGGCATAGTTCTCCCGAAGCATGTAGAAGGTACCCAGGTTCAGAAAGGCCTCGCCGCTATCAGGTTGCAGCCGGGCCTGGATCTCCAGGCAGCGGGCCGCCCTATCCATGTCATCATCGTCGGAATCATAGCCAAAGGCCAGCTCCTCCCAGCAGTAGACCCGCTCATCTTCCTTGAAGAACCAGGGGGCCTGGTGGTAGATCTGGTAGAAGAGGTCAAAGGCCAGATCAAACCGACCCTCCTCCATCTCTCTCTTGCCCCGGTCATAGAGCATCTGGAGGCGCTGGATCAGGCTGTCATCGTAGGTCACCGCTGTCTCCCTGGCGGCCTGCTCAGCGGCCTCGGCCATCCGCGCCACCAGGGCTTCCCTTGTGGCGCGACCGCTGGAGTTGTCGGCCAGGTCAAGCTGAATCCAGCTGCCTTCAATATCTTTGTGGCTATCCTTAAACTCGACCCCAAGGATACCTAACCGCGACGCCACCTCTTGAAGAGGAAGTAACTCACCAGCGTTGTCCCGATCAGAGTCAGGGCTAACCTCCGCCTCTTCAAGTTCCGAGATAAGCAAATCCACCGCCTGCCGGAGCGGATCGCCGACAAGGGCTGGGGAATCGACAAAGATGCGGCGAATAAAATCCGCCCGCTGGAGTCCGCTAGGAAATACGAAATGCATTGAAGACAACGCCTATAACACCCTCTTCTCAAGTCCATCACTACGCGGCAACCTGCCCCAATATTCGTCGAAGACCAGTGTCAAAACTGACGCTGATATTAAGGCTGGAACCGAAGGGTCATAGGGAACTTCGCCTTTACCAGCGGGAATCCTCCCCCCCGAGTGATGGCTGTAACCAGCCACCAGTAGGTACAAATCTATATTCTAAGTTAGCCGTGAATGAGCTGAGGCAGACAACGAGTACAGACCCAGAGGCTTTGGCCCTTGTGTCTAACAGGGACAAGGGTGCCCTGCTCATCGCTGGTGCCACAGTTAAGACAGGTAATCTCTATTACCTGCCGTTTACCGGCGGTGGAACCCCGCTCCCGTTCTTCAAGGTGCTGTTCAACAGCAGCTTCATCAAAGGCGGGGGCCTCTCTCTCTTCCAGGCTGAGGGCACCAGTGGGGCAGACTGGCAGGCAGAAGCCAGCGCCATCGCAGAGGTCCTCTCGAATCACGCGGGCCTTGCCATCCACAATCTCAATGGCACCCTCGGCGCAGGGCATGACACACTTGCCGCACCCGTCACACAGGTCTTCATCTATCAGAACAATGTTTCTTACCACCATGTCAATTCACTCCTTGTACGATAAAGTCAGTATCTTCAGTGCCTCATGGATCTCATCACGAACTCTCTCGTGGTCCTCCGATAAGAGGGCCCGGCTTAGTGCCTCTCGTCCTCTATCGACAGTCTTCTCAAGCCACTTTGACCTTAAGCCAGCTTCACCGGCGACGGTCTGAGCCTTGACCACCTCAGCAATCGCCCAGGCGGCATGACCCCTGATCACGGGTCGCTCATCGGAGACCTGCTGGATTAAGACGTCGAGGGCCTCCGGGTTCCCGCTGTTTCCCAGGACAATGATGGCGTTTCGCTGCAGGGTGGTCCTGCCCCGCCAGCCCGCGGCAGTCTTACCGTACCCGGCGCTAAACTCGCCACTTGATACTGTCAGGAACTCAGGGAGGTCCACGGTGTTGACTTCATCAGGGCTGCCACTGCTGACCTCATTGCTGACCTCTCCCTCTGTTTCCAGGGGGCTGCACGCCCACTGGCAGGCGTCGCACCCGTATATCATCCGGCCCATCAGAGGGCGCAGATCCCGTGGGATGAAACCCTTGCGCTGCGTCAGATAGGATACACAGCGGTAGGGATTGTAGTCTTTCATCTCCGCCGCCCTGCCGGCGGGTGGGATAATCCCAGCGGGACAGGCCCTGGCGCAAGCGCCGCAGTCTGAGCAGCCAGTGCCACTGCCTTCAGGAGCTCCCCCCTGGAACCCCGCAAAATCGAGGGGGGGGTTCAGCGTGGTATATATCAGACCAAGGTAGATTTGGGCCCCGTACTCCGGCGTTACCAGGAGACCGCTCCTTCCAATGGACCCAATCCCGGTCCGGGCCGCAATGGAGCGCTCAAGGGCCGGGCCGCTGTCGACATGCGCAGCGAAGCCAGCCGTCGGGTAGATCTCTCTAAGCCGGGAAATAACGGCCTCAAGCTTCCTCCCCACAACACGATGATAGTCCTCCCCCAGGGCGAAGGCGGCGATAAACCCAACCATGGATCCCCTGGCCGCCAACGAGTCAACAAGGCCCTGACCGACACTGTGTTGTTGGTGCGGTACCGCCACAGCGATGATTGAGGCAGCGCCCTTTAGCACCGCCTCGGGGTCGGCGCGCCTGTCGATATCTTTCTCGGCAAAGGGTGGATAGGTCCCCGCCACCTGCAGTTGCCTGAGAGTGGCTAACCCCTCTGTGAGAGGTAGGGCCGGACAGACGCCCACCCTGATATTGAGTTCCCGCGCTAGCTGAGTCAGGAGACCCTGAGACAGGGTCTCTTTGGCTTCCACCATTTCTCTCATGCCCTTCTCTCCCGGGTCTCCATAGATGTTACCGCGCTAACAGCCCTATTGGCTGTGAGTCAGGTCACAGTATTCCGTAGCCATTAACATTATTGACTCCTTGGACTAATCTAATTGTAACAGAGGGTTCTACCTTGGGAGGGATAACCTTGATCACAAGCACAAAGCCGTTGATTCGCAAGCGCCGACTCTCGCTAGACTCAGGGAAGGTACTGTTTCTATCCGACATCCACCTGGGCTCCAGGACCTTTGTGGCCCAGGATGAGCTCTTGGACCTACTAGAGCGCCTGGCCACCGACGAAGGCCTTGGACACCTGGTGCTGCTAGGAGACATCTTTGACTTCCAGCACTCCAGCGAAGAGATGGTGATTGAACAGAGTAGAGACTTCATGCAGAAGCTCTACCACCTGTCCTCCAGGGGCATCGGTGTGGACTACGTTGTGGGCAACCACGACCTACCCTTCCTGGAGAGGCACAACTGGGTCTCTGACAACTTCGGCATTCCTGAAACAATGTGGGAGGTCCACTACGCCCACCTTCATCTCCAGGTGGAATCAAAGCTGTTCCACCTGGAGCACGGCCACCTCCATGACCCAAGTTTCAAGAAACACAGGGAGCTCTACCAGCTGATCAGTGAAACCTTCGGGCCCATTGCCGATAATTGGCCTGGCCTGAAGGATTGGCTCGGTCGCCTCTACAAGAAACTACACCTGATCAGGGAGATCATCACCCCATCCAGCGACGGCTATATCCAGCAGTATGAGGGGGCCTTCAATGAGTTCAAGATTGCCGCCGCCAGGATCCTGTTTGAGGAAGACTGCCAGTATGTGTGCTTTGGCCACACCCACCGCCCCTACCTTCGGGAGTTCCTTGATGACAAGACCTATGTCAACACTGGATGTTGGACCAGGTACCGCACGTGCATGGTCTACGACCCCAGGGACGATAACTTCACCTGGTTTGAGCACGGACGCAAAGAGTTCATTAGCCTTGAAGGCCTGGAGCTCCTCCTGGGCGAGGTTCCCCAGAGTACCCTGGCGAATGCCCTGCCCTCGTAAATAAATCTGCCCAATCGGAATTATCCTAGAACTGCGCGCCCCCTCCGCTAATAGGCTGAGGGTTTGAATGAGTCTACTTACAGATGCGGCTGGGCTAACTGTCTGAAGCCAATCTTCGGGGAGGAATAGACAATGGTTGCCACCAATAACACCCAACAGCGACAGCAGGGGTTCCACTTTTCACCCCGGCCCAACAGGGCCAGCGAGATTAACTGGCGGCACTGGTCCCGTGAGGCCTTTGAGGAGGCCAAGTCCCAGGATAAGCTCATCTTATTGGGGATCAGCGGGGTCTGGTGCCACTGGTGTCATGTCATGGACGAGACAAGTTACTCTCAGGGAGATATCATCAAGGTCATCAACAGGGATCTGGTGGCCATCAGGGTCGACACAGACCAGCGCCCTGACATCAACGCCCGCTACAACCTTGGCGGGTGGCCGACAACCGCTGTCCTCTCACCCGACGGTGAACTCCTTACGGGAGGAACAAACATCCCCCCTGAGCGCCTCAAGCCCTGGTTAACCCAGGTGGTTCAGGAGTGGAAGGAAAACCGGGACCGGATCGAGAGTAGGGTCAACAGGGTCCTGAAACGGGAGAACATCCGGCAGCGGATGGTGAAGAGCGGTTCCCTGGACCAGGAGATTTATAATGATATCCTTGCTCAGGTCCTGGCCAGCTATGATCAGCAGTACGGTGGATTTGGGGAAGAACCCAAGTTTCCCATGATCTCCGCCCTTGAGCTGGCACTGGAGGCGCACCTGGCGACCGGCAACAAGCAGCTGCTGGAGGTTGTGACCTATACCCTTGAGGCCATGTCCGGCGGAGGCACCTATGACCCGGAGGAGGGTGGATTCTTCCGGTACTCCGTAACTCGAGACTGGTCCATACCGCATTTCGAGAAGATGCTCGAAGACAATGCCAAGCTCCTACGGCTCCTGGCGTGGACACACCTTGTCACCGGCGAGGAACACTTCGAGAGCGTTGCCAGAGACGTCCTCAGATACCTTCTGGACAACCTCTACCTGCCATCAAGGGATGCCTGGGCCGGCACCCAGGACGCCGACGAAGACTACTACAGCCTTGAGATGCCTGACCGGCGCCGCGGGGAGGCCCCTTACATTGACAAGACCATCTACACTGATTGGAACGGCCTGATGGCGCAGGCCCTGTTCGCTTGCCACCGCGTCTTTGGGGACAAGAAGTGGCTTCGCCTTGGCCTTGACACCCTGAGCTTCATTAAGACAAACTGCTACCGGGAAGACGGGGGCCTGGCCCATTACTACATTGAGGGGCCGGAACTGTGGAACCAGCTCATGGATCAGGTTGAGGTGGGGATAGCGGCAGCGGAGGCCTATGAGATCACAATGGATCAGAGGTGGTTGGCCTTCAGTGAGGAACTAGCCAGATTTGCCCTGGAGAAACTGGCGGCTCCTGAGGGTGGCCTCTACGATTCCACTCCCGAAGAGGACCAGGCCTACGGCGCCCTGAGCAGACCTCTTCTCCTGATGGAGGAGAACGCCCGGGCGGCCAGGTGGCTTATTCTCCTTCACAAGCTCACTGAGAACAGCCGCTACCTTGATAGCGCCGAGGGATGCCTGAGGTCTTTTGCTGGCAGTCGCCGGCGTCACGGCTTGATGGCAGCGGAGTATGCCCTTGCCATCGGCGACTTCCTGAACCCCTGGACCGTCGTCTCCCTGGTGGGAGACCCGGCAGATCCCAAGATGGTGAGGATGCAGAGGGCATGCCTTACCAATGCCCTACCCAGAAGGGCGCTGCGGGAGATCAGTTCGGTTCAAGATGCCAACACCGACCTCTCCCAGTGGCCCGACATTGATGAGGGGAAAACCCCTGTTGCCCTGATTAGAGTGGGCGATAGGGCCATTGACCCCATCTACCGCCTGGATCGACTGGGCGAGGCGTTGAACGCCAATCCCGATATGGAGCTGGGTATTGCCGAGGAGGTCCTTGTGGGTAGCAGGCCCACAATCGACGGTGACGGCCGCCACCCCCAGTAGGCTACATGGGTGCTATGTAGAGGACCATCATGAGGAAATGGGCCACCGTTCCCGCCATCACGAAGAGGTGGAATATCTCATGAAACCCAAAGCGGTTGGGCAGGAAGTTAAAGGCCTTGGTGGCGTAAATGATGGCGCCAATGGTGTAGAAGACACCGCCAATAAAGATCAGCATGATCGCCCCCATGGGGAGGTTCCCTACCAACTGGAAGATGGGGATCAGGGCTACCCAACCCATGGACATATAGAAGCCAGCCGAGACAAACCGGGGGGCATTTATCAGCCAGAATTTAAGGACAATGCCAACAAGGGCAAGGCCCCAGATAGACCCCAGCATTGACCAGCGCCACGCCCCGGTCAGGCCGTGGTAGAACACTGGGGTGGCTGTGCCTGCTATCAACAGGTAGATGGCAATGTGGTCCAGCTTTCGCAGGGCCTGCTCCACCCGGGGGGTACTCTTTATCCAGTGATAGAGGGAGCTCGCCCCATAGAGCAGAACTGTGGTAACCCCGAATACCGTCAGGGTAACGAGTTTTGGGACCTCGTTCCGGGCCAAGAGAATCAGCAAGACCAGGCCGCCGATGGCCGCCAGGAAGGCTGTGAAGTGGGTCAGGGCGTTGACGGGCTCTTTCATTCGTAGCAGTCGGCGCAAAGGAGCGGGCATAGGGCTACCTCCTCCGTACAATCTGGGCCACACACTCAACGTGGGTTGTGGCTGCAACTCGAATGTGCTTCTATCGCTTCCTGAATTATATGATGGCAGCACTTACCTAATGGGTTGTTCTTATGACATTGCGAATTTCTCATTGCTCCAGTTAGATCGATAATATCTTTAACGCTCCTTGCACCATTCTCTATTACGGCATCTTTAACCTGTTCTTCCGTCACTTTACTACAGTAACAGGCATATTGCGGGTCTGCATCGCTCTTAAACCATATTGGTACTTTTACTTGCTGCTTATTAAACCTGACACCTGTTTCCTGATTAAAGTAAGTAATATCACATTCTGCATTCATGCATAAATAATAGTCCCGATCTCCAGCTAATTCTGCTAATGAATCCAGTACCAAATGCCTAACAGTAATATTGTTGACTTTATCACCTGGTGCTTTGCAGACAGGGCATAGGTTGCCCATTGAAATTCCTCCCGTTGTGTCTTTTACCTCTTCCCATTAAAGTACAGCTGAGCTACCATTTCAACGTGAATGGTCTGGGGAAACATGTCAACGGGTTGGACGACGCGGGTCTCATAGCCCAGGCTGACCAGGACCTCCAGGTCTCGAGCCAGGGTTGCCGGGTCACAGGAAACATAGATCACCGTACCCACCTGGTGAGCGGCAATACTTTCCAGCAGTTCTGCTGAACACCCGCTTCTGGGAGGATCAACAATGGCCGTTAATCCCCCAAGGTGTCCACCATCCTCTTCCTTTAGTTCGACGGACAGGTGGGGCAATACCTGCTCTGCGCGGCCCCGTCGAAAAGAAACCTTGGAAATCCCATTCAGGGCTGCGTTGCCAACGGCTTCAGCCACGGCCTCCGGGGCCGACTCAATGCCAATCACCCTCTGGAAGTCTGAGGCCAGCGACAGCCCAAAGAGCCCTACACCGCAGTAAATATCCAGAAGGGTGCCGCCAGAAGAGAACTTTCTTGCCAGGTCAACAAGGGTTTCAGCCTGCAGGGGATTGACCTGGAAAAAGGATCGCGGCCCATACCGGAGACATACCCCAGCTAGTTCCTGCTCCATCCACCCGCTGCCCCAGACCAGTTCAAGCCTTCCGGGCAGCGTCACATCGACGGCGCCAGCCGGAACAACGTTCACATAGACGCTAGAGAGTTCAGGCACGCGCGCCGACACCGCCCTTGCCAAGGGCGCCAGCAGGGCTGTTGCCTCTGTATTGAGCTTGCCCCCATAGATCAGGACGAGCATGGCAGCGGTTTCAGGGCTATTTGAGCGGATGAGGAGGCCCCGCAGTCCCGCTGCCAGCCCCTGCCGGCCAACCACTTCCTCCAAGACAGCAGATTTCACCCTCTCAATCAGACGGCTGACAACGGCGCAGCTATCAACGGCCGCCACCCTTCCGCTACCGCTCTCAAGGAAGCCGGCCCTGAGGGCAAAATCCCCGCTGGGGGTTACCCGGAATAGGGCCTTATTCCGGTAGTGGAGGCGGGCCCCTTCCGGGGCAGGGAGAGTCTCTTCAACAAGCCTTGGCGATAACCCCCCAATTCGCTCTACGGCAGCCCTGACCCGTCGTGTCTTCCAGTCAACCTGCGCCTCGTATGACATCTCCCCTAACTGGCAGCCTCCACAGGCGCTGCCCTCTTGACAGAAGCCAGTGGTTCTATCTTTAGAGGGAGTAGTTATCTCCTCCGTCTTCCCCTTGACGAAGCTCTTCCCAACGGACTCAACGGAAACCAGAATGCTGTCTCCGGGGATACCCCTGTCTGAAAAGATGGTCAAGCCCTTATACCTCGCAACAGCGTCGCCCTTATGGCCGATGTCCACTACTTCGGCCTCAACCCTGTCTCCCTTGGAGAGCCCTGGTGACTGCCGCTGTGAGTCCCCAGCGGGTGTATGGCCCTTTACAGGCTTCCTGTTACCCTTTATAGGCTTCCTGTTACCCTTTACAGGCTTCCTGTTACCCTTTGCCAAGCGTCCTTCCACCCTTCATAGCTGCCCTTTCCGGCCATGGTTCTAGTGAGGTCCTTCCTCCAGCGCATCGCCCACCGTTATCCCATCAATCTCAACGGCGTCATCGCTGACAACGGCCAGCGCAACCTCGCCTCGAGACTTGCCAGACTCCACAACCTCAAAGTCGACACCCGCGTCCTTGGCCATCTCAATGTAGCGGTAGTAGTCGCCGAAATGGGCCTCACCGCTTATGAGCAAGTGCTTCGCCTCAGGCAGGTCCAACGCCTCCTGGATCTCCGAGAATGTCTCATCGGCGCGGACCTGGTCGAAGGTGAGGACCCTGATTACCCTCTCCCTGATGCTGCCCAGGAAGAACGCCCTCTCCCGGGACTTGGGGTCGAATACATCCCCATGGGCCAGGGTCAGCAGATCGGCCTCTCCCTGAATACCCCGCTTGGTAAGATAGCTCCGGCGGGCGGCCCTCTCCATCTCGCTCTCCTCTTCCCAGTGAACCACTGTTCGATCCCTGGTTTTGCCCTCTCGCCTCTTGCGGTCGTCATCGCGGCCCACAGTGAAGAACCCCTTTCTGTCCAGTCTCGTACCCGGTCCCCGGTGCCCGGTGCCTGGCAGGTACATTCCCGGGTTTGTTCTTATATCCCAAAAATATGTTGCCCCAAGGGCATAAAGGTAACTAGGGCCCAAAGGTCCAATAAATTCAGTAAACTCAGTCCTGAGCTTTTGCAGACCCTAAGGAAGGATTGCTTCCCCTTCGTATTGAAATATAGACCTAAGGTATGATGTCTGACAACCGTGAAGATTATGGTCTGTTATTCATACATCACCTGACGCCAACATATGGTTCGAGTCAAGAACCACGTTCAGGAACTGAGATATGGTGATAAAGACCTGCATTGAGAAACGAGGGAGGAACTTGAGCTCGGGACTGGTTTTTGATATCAAGAGATATGCCATTCACGACGGACCGGGTATACGCACTACCGTCTTCTTCAAGGGGTGTTCGCTTCAATGCTGGTGGTGTCACAATCCTGAAAGCCAGCGCAAAGGAGCTGAGGTCCTGTTTCGCACCGACAGGTGCATCGGCTGTGGTTTGTGCGCATCCGCTTGTCCTAATGCAGCAATCTCCGCCCCGGGAGCAGGAGTTGATTCAACAAAATGTATGGGCTGCGGCACTTGTGCTGCGGTTTGCCCATCTGAGGCCCTTGAGATTGTTGGTCGTACAATGACTGTTGGCGATGTGATGCAAGAGATTGAGAGGGATGTTCTGTTCTACGACGAGTCAGGTGGCGGTGTCACTTTCTCGGGTGGAGACCCTTTAGCACAGCCAAACTTTCTGGAGGGGCTACTGGATGCATGCCAGGAGAAGGGGATTCACACTGCCGTAGACACGGCGGGCCATGTAGATGCCAAACTCATCCAACGTTTGGCTCACAAGGTTGATCTGTTTCTGTATGACCTGAAACACATGGACCCGAAAAGACATATGAAGTACACGGGCGTGTCTAACGAGATTATACTACGCAATCTTAAACTCCTCGCAGAAAGCGGCGCCAATATAAACGTACGAATTCCATTAATTCAGGGCGTAAATGATGACCGAGAGAACATCGTACGTACCCGTCGGTTCCTGAACTCTCTCCCCGGGATAAGGGATGTCAGTATTCTACCCTACCATGGTACTGCGGCCCACAAATATGAAGGCCTTGGACGGGATTATTGCCTTGCACACCTGAGGAAGCCCAGTGAGGAAAAAGTCAATGAAGTGTCCGCCCTTTTGGCACAGTCGGGATTACACGTGAAGGTAGGAGGCTAGAGATGAAGAAACGAGTAGCGCGATTACGCCATGAGAGCCGTGAGGCCAAACCCTGTCTCTCAACGGAGCGGGCGGAACTCATTACCGAGTTCTACAAGGCCAACGAAGGTAAGCATTCGGTGCCGATTAGCCGAGCATTGGCCTTTAAGCATCTATGCGAGAATCAGACCATCTATATCGGGATAGGGGAGCTCATCGTTGGAGAGCGGGGCCCCTCCCCCAAAGCCAGTCCCACTTATCCTGAACTGACTTGCCATAGCATCGAGGACCTGAAGGTCCTTAGGTCGCGGGATAAGACCGGATTTGGGGTTACTGACGAAGCTATCAGGGTCTATGAAGAAAAGGTTATTCCGTACTGGCGCGGCCGATCCATCCGTGACCGCATTTTTGATCAGATGCCAGCGGAGTGGATAGCGTCCTATGAGGCGGGAATCTTCACTGAATTCATGGAGCAGCGGGCTCCTGGGCACACCGCCCTTGACGGCAAGATCTACAGAAAGGGCTTTCTTGCGCTCAAGAGGGACATCTCAGAGAGTATGGCAAGAATCAATTTCCTGGAGGATCCTGAGGCCACTGCCAAGCTAGAACAACTCAAGGCAATGGACATTTCCTGTGATGCCATCATTACTTTTGCCAAGCGCCACTCTGAACTTGCCCTGAAGATGGCAGCAGACGAGGGAGACCCCCAGCGGCGGAGGGAACTGGAACGGATTGCTGAGGTTTGTGATTGGGTACCTGCTAACGCTCCCCGGAATCTGTGGGAAGCCCTTCAAATGTACTGGTTTGTTCACCTGGGTGTTATCATTGAGCTAAATGGTTGGGACGCCTTTAGCCCTGGACACCTGGATCATCACCTCTATCCATTCTACAAGAAGGAACTACAAGAGGTGGGCCTTACCCGCGAGGAAGCCAAGGAGCTAATAGGGTGCTTCTGGATTAAGTTCAATAACCATCCGGCTCCACCCAAGGTGGGGGTTACGGCTGCTGAGAGCGCCACATACAATGATTTTGTCAATATTAACTTGGGCGGCCTCAATCCAGACGGATCGGACGCGACAAATGACATGTCCGATCTGATACTGGAGATTGCTGAGGAGATGCACATTCTCCAACCCCAGTGCAACATTCAGCTCAGCCGAAAGACTCCAAACAGGTTCCTCAAGGCTGCGTGTAGGGTGATCCGTAGAGGGTACGGCTACCCGTCGGTGTTCAACGCAGACATGGTTATAGAGCAGATGTTGAGGGCTGGGAAGTCCGTCGAAGATGCTCGCGCCGGTGGTACCAGCGGCTGCGTTGAAACAGGATGCTTCGGCAAGGAAGCCTACATTCTGACTGGCTACTTTAACCTGCCAAAGGTGCTCGAAATAACGCTCAATAACGGCTCTGACCCGATGACAGGCAATTGGGTCGGCCTGGAGACCGGTGACCCGCAGAGGTTCCGAACCTTTAACCAACTGATCGATGCCTTCCAACAGCAGATGCGTCACTTCATAGAGATTAAGGTTAGGGGCAACCAGCGCATTGAGAGGATGTTCGCTACCTCCTATCCTGCTACCTTCCTCTCGGTTGTCATTGACGACTGCATCGCCACGGGAAAAGATTACAATGACGGTGGAGCGCGCTACAACACAACATACATCCAGGGCGTCGGCACCGGAACCATTACTGATAGCCTGTCTGCTATTAAGAAACACGTGTTTGAGGACAAGACGATAACCATGGATGAACTACTTACAACCCTTGGTAGAGATTTTCAAGGAAGAGAAGCCCTTCGGTTACTCTTGACCAACAAGACCCCGAGGTATGGCAATGATGACGATGATGCTGATGCCCTGATGCAGCGGGTTTTTGACGGATTCGTGAAGGAAGTAGAGGGTAGACCAAATACAAAGGGCGGCAGGTATTATATCAATATGCTTCCAACGACCTCCCACATCTACTTTGGCTCTGTGATGGGGGCTTCCCCCGACGGGAGGAAGGCCGGCACGCCGCTTTCGGAGGGGATCTCGCCTGTTCAGGGAGCAGACCGTAGAGGACCCACAGCCGTCATAAGGTCGACGGGCAAAATGGATCATGTCAGGACCGGTGGGACCCTGTTAAACATGAGCTTTATGCCTAGTGTCCTCGAGGGGGAGGAGGGCATTGAGAAACTGGCAGGCTTGATCCGCACCTATTTCCGGTTGGGCGGCCACCATGTCCAGTTCAATGTTGTCGACTCCGAGACCCTTCGCCGGGCCCAAGAAAGACCCGAAGAATACCGTGACCTGATTGTGCGTGTGGCTGGCTACAGTGATTACTTCTGTGATCTAGGCAAAGACCTGCAGGATGAGATCATCTCAAGAACGAGGATCGAGGGCCTCTAGTTGATAAAGCGCCCAGAGTTCGGGCTTTTAGGCTCCGAACTCTGGACGTTTAGTGCACACTGCTCAGTTAACTCTTAGTGATCCGAAAACCCTCTGGCAGTGGATCGTCGGACTCCAGAACAAACTGGTGAAACCCCATAATATGCGCTGTGCCGCTCACTTCGGGGATGACACCCTCAGTATCACCTATTCGAGCAGATCGCTTGACGTATCCCTTGAAGACAGTGTCAATGACACTCTTGTTGGTAAAAAGCGTTCCTTCGCCGATCAGACCTTTGTGATGAAGCAGGGCAAGCCTTGCCGCGGTGCCGGTTCCGGTAGGTGAGCGGTCAATCTGGGCGTCGGCAAAGATAGTTACATTCCTTGACTCCAGGCTGCCTCCCACCCTCCTTACTGGTTCCACAATGATGGTCCCATAGATTCCCTGAAGCTCTTCTTCAAGGGGATGAACAATTTCCATCTGAGCCATGATCTTGTACTTTATCTCCATTCCCAGCTTTACTAATTGATCTAATTCTTCTGGCACGACGCGGACACCCAATCGCTCTGCCTCCACAAAGGCATAGAAAGCGCCGCCAAAGGAAATATCAACAGCAACTTCCCCCACGCCGTCAACCTTCACGCCGACGTCCTCCGCATAGACAAAGGAAGGTACGCTCTCAAAGCTCACACTCTCGACGCTGTCGTCTTTCATTGTGGCCGTGGCTGTGATCCTGCCGGCAGGGGAATCGATTCTTACAACTGTTTTCTCCTTACGGGCCGATATCATGCCCGTCTCAACGGCAGTCTTGGTTACTGCAATAATCCCATGTCCACACATGGTGCTGTACCCTTCGTTGTGCATGAAAAGCACCCCGAAATCACCATCTTCTGTAGCTGGTGGAGTGATAATGCAGCCGTACATGCCGCTATGCCCCCGGGGTTCCAACATCAGCAACTTTCTCAAGTCGTCATGGTTCTCCAGCACAAAACGGCGTCTTTCCAGCATCGACCCACCAGCAAGTGGTGGAAGGCCAGAGGTGATGATACGCAATGGTTCTCCCGCCGTATGGGCATCGACGCTACTGATTACCCTCGAAAACTGAAGCATCCTCAACACTCCCGCTTGAGCCCCGAATCCTTTAGACCTCTAACAGTTTCTTAGTTGTTGTGGATATAACCTCTGGGTCACCCTCTGTCACGACAACCATGTCCTCGATGCGAACGCCGCCCCAACCGGGAATGTATATCCCCGGTTCCATGGTAATGACCATTCCTGGCGAAAGAGTGTCGGGGCAAACTGCGCTAAAGAGCGGTCGTTCATGGATGTCGAGACCGACTCCATGACCTACTCCGTAACGGAAGGCGTACTCTTTGTACTCACTTGAGTCAATGACATCACGGACCATCGCGTCGATTTCTTGCCCAGACTGACCAGACCGCATTGCAGCGATCCCAACCTCTTCAGCTTTGAGAACCAGTTCATACACCTCTCGCTGTCTGGCATCGGCCTTACCAACGACGATGGTACGAGTCATATCTGATCGATAGCCATCAATCTTTGCCCCGATGTCGAAGGTAACAAACTCCCCCGCCTGGATAACCTTGTCAGTCGGTCGGCCATGGGGCAGAGCCGAGCGTGGTCCCGAGGCGATAATGGGGTCAAAGGGCAGGTTTTCGGCGCCGTGTTTCCTTGTGAGATACATGAACTCGGTAGCCAAGTCCCGCTCGACAATCCCCGGTTTGACAGACTCAAGGATCTCTGCAAAGACTGCCTCAGTGATCTCTTGGGCTTCCCGAATAGCGGCAATTTCACTCTGATCCTTAACTATGCGCAGGTCCTCTACAATTCCTTGGGTTCCAACCCATTCGACATCAGTAATGTTTTCTTGCGCTTCGGTGAGCCACTGGACAGCTACATGATACGACTCGTATCCAGCTCGGTTGACACCCAGATCACGTAGTTGCCTCGCTATTATGGACCAATCACGCTTGAATTCAACAATAGAGAGGCCGGGGCACTGCGACTGGGCCTGCTCAATGTAACGTGAATCTGTCAACAGCAGATCTGACCCGTTGGCGGCTATTATGACTAAGCCGAAGCTTCCAGTGAAGCCTGAAAGGTATTGGCGGTTGGACGAATTATGCGTTATAAAGGCGTCAAGATCAAGCTGCAACAGCCCGTCACGTAGCTGCTCTCTCCGTCTAGAAGAATTGGATTCCGTCACTTCTAACATATCTCCCTTCCACACCTTGAGGTCTACCTCACCGCAAAACTAGTTTCTCGACACCTTAGCTGGAACCCTCCAGGAACCCAGCCAATAGACCGACTTGAGGACCTCCTACCAAACTGCTCTTTACAATTGAACCCCGGGCCATAACAAACCGAACATCGCGCAGATGGGAAACAGAATCGTAGGGATTGTCTGGTACAGCTATGAGGTCGGCGGATTTTCCGGTCTCAATTGTCCCCAGCTCATCAGCGAACCCGCATATCTCCGCGGGCACTCTTGTTGCCCATCGAATCACTTCCCGTGGTGATGCCCCTAACCTGGCCAATGCTTCCATCTCTCGTATGGTAACCAGGGTACCATCCATAAAGGCGGTGGGGACATCGGTTCCGACGCCCAGTTTGATACCGGCTTCAATCGCTAACTCGACTGCTCTATGGTGCAAGTTGTAGGCCTTTCGTATTTTATCCACAGCCCACCCAGGTGTTCCAATACCTTCCCAGTATGAAGGGTTATCAGTCACTACCAGGGTCGGTATGTAAGCGGTACCGTTTGCGGCCATGACCTTGATGGCTTCCTCATCCAGGGCGTAACCGTGTTCCACTGTATCCAATCCGATTTCTGAGCACATGATAGCCGCCTGAGTCGATGCAATATGGCCTGAAACATGCTTGCCCCAGTTGTGAGCTACTTCCACTGCCGCCGCAACCTCATCGCGGAGGGTCTGCGGAGCGTCAAAAGCCTCGTGCATACCGGCTATACCTCCGGTAACCATGACTTTTACCAGATCGGCCCCCTGCCACAGCGCCTGACGAGCGGCGCGCCGAAATTCATAGGGGCCATCACACCCCCTACCCTGGGGGGAACCATGTCCGCCAGTGGAAGCAACCGCTTCACCAGCAGTGACTATTCGGGGTCCTATGAAAGTCCCAGATTCGATACCGCTCCGCAGGGCAAAATCAAGCCCGCCCTTGGTCCCAACAACCCGCAAAGATGTAACCCCGGCATTGAGGAAGGTCAGGGCTCGGCGGTAAGCAAACAGGGTGTTAGTCGAGGAGTCAGTTGATGCTGCCAGCAGTTCGTCGATACCCTTGTAGTCCAGATGGATATGCATATCCCATAGGCCCGGAAGAATGAACATGCCCTTCATGTCAATGACTTCGTCGTCTTGGCGGGCATCACCCCAGTCGCATTGCCGGCCAGCCCAACTGATAGTACCACCTTCTATTACCACCAGGGCCTTTTGCAGAGGCTCAGCTTGGATCCCGTCTATCAGATTGCATTGGCTCAGTATCCTACGTCCCAATTCGGTCATCTCCCCCTCTAATGGTGTACTGTAGTCGTTCTATCCTTTCGTTGTCCGACGTCTGAAATCCTGCCCTCCGGTGCGGCGAAGGCCCAATATAACGGCGAGAATTAATTATGCAAAGCGGTAGGCAGGAATAAGATGTCTGACAACGAACCAATAAAATAAACAAGCCATGATTATGTGGAACTTTCAGATTGCTGAATCAGTGGATAACTCAATGAGCGGTGCGAGAGAGAGTGTACGCAGTGTGAAGAGACAAAAGGGAGGGGTTTTGATTGAGTGTAAGGCGAAGATCAACACGGATTGTATGGGTTCTTCTTATTGTCCTATTGGCAGCTACTCTTGCCGGATGCGGTCAGGGTGCACCGCCGGATGACACGGGAACTAGTGATGGTTCGAAGGAAGGAGGAACCATCACTATAGCCTATCCTGGCGCAACACCTCCTCTGCCGGATCCTCACAGGGCTTCAGCTATGAGTGAGCTGTCGATCGCCATGATGATGGCAGACCCCCTGGTATGGTGGGAGAACGAGGAGTACTACGGAGTCTTGGCCGAAGATTGGGAGATCTCAGATGATGTCAAGACCTACACTTTCCACCTGCGCGAGGGCGTCAAATTCCAGAACGGTGAGCCCCTGACAGCGGAAGCAGTCAAGCAGAATGTGAAACGGATTGTTAACCCCGATGACCCATTGTACTTGGCTGGGGTCCTGGCTCAAGTGGAGGAAGTAGAGGTCGTCGACGAGCTCACCGTACGCTTCCACCTGAAAGCCTCAAATGCAGACTTCCTGGCCGACATCTTCTACTTGTGGATCGTCGAACCTGGATCCTGGGAGAACCTTGGTGACAATGAAGCACCAGCTGGGTCCGGTGCCTTCGAGGTAACGGAATACGTGTCTGGCGAGCGCCTGGTACTGGAGCGGTTTGATGGCTACTGGGCAGGGAAAGCCAACCTGGACGAGGTCATTGTCCGCTCGATACCTGAGGCAGGCACCATGGTACTCGAACTGGAAACAGGCAGCGTGGACCTGATCTTCTTTGCGCCAGCCAAGGAAGTCTCTCGACTTGAGGATGCCGGCTTCACAACCCTGCCCTTCAGCCGCGTGAACTGGGCGCGGTTAGCTATAAACCTCTCACAGGTAACGGACGTACAATTGAGGCAGGCGATGAGCTATGCTCTGGACCGCCAGTCCATTATAGATACGGCATATGCCGGACTGGGAGTACCGCAGACGAGTCTTTCTGTACCGAATAGTTGGCTCGATGACCCGAATTTCGAGGGGTATCCCTTTGACCCAGAGAAGGCAAAGGAGATTATGGACGAGGCGGGTTGGCTTGACACAGACGGTGACGGGATCCGGGAGATTGATGGCGAGCCCATTGACCTGCACCTGCCCTGCCGTGGTGACGACGCTTCCTGGTTGACAGCCACTCAGATGATCCAGCAGATGTACGCTGATGTAGGCATTGGAACCCACATAACCACCGCGGACCGCATGAGCTTCTACACCCAGGTTCGCGTTGGCGATTATGATATCGCCTGGTGGCTATCGAACGCTGCTCCAGAGCCTGCCATAGCATCTGGAAACCTGGATTCAAGGCAGTACTGGAATGTTATGCAGGCTGAGTATCCACGGATTGACGAGTTGCTTGCTCTCGGTAAGGCAACGGCCGATAGAGAGGTACGCAAAGACTACTATGGTGAGATTAACCAGATTCATCGTGGCGAAGCCCTTGAGGCTCTGGGTCTCTGGATGTACCAGACCCACGTTGCAAGCACTGACCTTGTCGGTGTCTCCAACTCACCCATGGGCGTTACCTACAACGCGCATCTCTGGTATCTTGAAGGCAAGTAGTCTCGTCCGAACATAGTCACGAAAAGAAAATGGAGTCTTGGGGTCGGGGGGATGTCACCGTTGTGTCAACCCCCTTCCCCCCTCTCTGCTCAGTTGGTGAACTGGAGTTCCAGCCCTGAGCAGCGAGTGCAGAAGGTAGGGATTTCTTGTGCTTGTATATACAGCTAAACGGCTACTGGCCGGAATACCCGTAATCCTCGGCGTTGTCACACTGGTCTTCTTGTCCATGTACTTCGCGCCGGGTGACCCCGTTGAACTACTGATTCCAGCTGACTCGATGGGTAGCGCGGGAGAAGAACTGGTGCAACAGTTGCGGGTGAAGTACGGCCTTGATCAGCCCCTTCATGTTCAGTACTTTACCTATCTTCAGCGGGTTATCTCATTCGATCTTGGCGAATCAATCCGCTCTGGAACCTCCGTAGCAGGTGAGTTGCTACAAAGATATCCAGCAACCGTTGAGTTGGCCGTTGCCAGCCTGATTTTGGGTACAATTATTGGCATACCCCTGGGAATTGTATCCGCCGTCAATCGGAACCGGCTCCTGGACAAGGCAAGTGTTGGGGTATCATTGCTAGGCATCTCCATTCCCAACTTCTGGCTAGGGCTATTGCTGATGCTGCTTTTCTCCCTAAGACTAGGATGGTTACCTCCATCAGGGCGCGTCGCGGGTTTCTGGACATTAGAAGGCCTTCAACACCTGATCATGCCCATGGTGACTCTGGCGATAGGAACCACAGGCATTCTAACGCGCTTGACTCGTTCGGCAATGCTTGACGTTCTTGGAGAGGATTATATTCGCACAGCGAGGGCAAAGGGTTTGAGAGAACAAACTGTCATATACCGGCATGCCTTTAGAAATGCGCTCATTCCTGTTGTGACAGTTTTAGGGCTTCAGTTCGGTGCCTTGCTTGCGGGTGCAGTTATCACTGAATCGGTGTTCGCGTGGCCGGGGATAGGACGCTACATGATCTTGGGCATTCAGGGCAGAGACTTCCCTGTCGTACAGGGAGGAGTCCTTTTCATATCTGTTTCGTTCGTGCTAGTGAACCTTCTAGTAGACTTATTCTATGCCCTTATAGACCCACGAATCGTATATAGTTAGTAGGCACGCCATGGTAGAGGTGAGATTATGGAAGACCGCACATTTTGGCGATTAGCCAAGCGGGAATTTCAGAGGAATATTCTGAATGTCTTGGCCCTGGTTACAGTGTTGGCTCTGGTCTTAATTGGTATATTGGCGCCGCAATTAGCGCCCTACGAGCCTAATGCCGCGAACTTCCAGCGGATTCTCGAACCGCCCAGCAGCGACCACTGGATGGGTACAGACGAAGTTGGTCGTGATGTCTTCAGTCGAATCCTGTATGGAACAAGGCTATCTTTTACTATTGGTGTGCTGGCTGTGGCGTTGGGCGCCTTGGTGGGGGTAAGCATCGGTTTGCTGAGCGGGTACTATGGCGGTACTCTTGACGCAGTCACAATGCGGATCATAGATGTCTTGATGTCGTTCCCCGGCATCCTATTAGCGATGCTGATTGCGACGGCGTTGGGCGCTGGTATTGTTCCGGTCATCCTCGCGGTGGCCATCTATTCCGTGCCGACCTTTGCTCGACTGGCAAGGAGTTCGGCCCTCAGCGTCAAGGAGCGGGAGTTTGTTGAGGCCGCGCTGGCGGCTGGGGCCGGTGACACCCGTATTATCCTGAAACATGTGTTTGTAAACAGCTTTGGCCCTATCGTCGTGTATGCCACGCTACTGTTGGGTGGAGCCATTCTAACCGCAGCTGCCCTAAGTTTCTTAGGAGTAGGGGTTCCGCCCCCCACCGCTGAGTGGGGCGCAATGATAAGCACAGGTCGATCTCATATGAGATTTGCACCCCATGTCGTCTTGTTCCCGGGACTAGCCATATTCATAACGGTTTTGGCCTTCAATGTTCTCGGCGATACACTCCGAGATATGCTTGATTCCAAGGTATAAGGCTAGTGCCGACCACCTGATACAAGGTATTTCAACTGAGAGGATGAAAGCTGAAGTGAAACAGCTGCATATACTGGATGCGAAGATTGCTGACCTGTTTTCGCGGTATGATTCTCGCATGGATTACGAAACAAAGCCCTTTGTCCCAACGCAAAAGAATTCTGACAGCGTCCTTCTGGAGATAGAGTCCTTGGAGGAATTGATTAGGAAAGTCGACAGCGGCGAAGAGAATCCCTCTCAAGGGTTGCTCCTTTATGCCTTCAGAGAGCGCCTCAATCTCATGAGGGCCCGAATTCAGGACGACAGATCCTTTCCCCACCGATTTGTCCACCAGATTATAGGCAAGGTCAATAGCTTGATCAGTCTTGACGCCAGAGATGAAAGGACACGCATTAACATCCTCGATGATCTCCTGGGGCATACGCTCTCCACTCTGGAAGCCGTAGCTGACCTAGGCCCACGAGTTCCTGGCGAGAGGAAAGAGATGTTGATAGCCGTCGTCGATAAGTTTGAGACCCTTGCGGCAACTGGTTCCTCACGTGTGAGAGCGGTCTTCACCTCTGTAGCAGAAGAGCACTTGGACCCCCTGGTTGTAAGGCTTGAGGCAGCTGCAGACAGGGCGCGGGATGTTAAGGCTCGGATTGAGTCAGCCCCTGCGCCTGAATCCCATGATATGATTGCTGGTATTAGCTACGAAGATACGTTGCGGCGGATATATGACATTGAGATTTCCGAGCTCCTCAGCTGGTACCGTGAGGAGATTGATCTGTGCAGAGAGAGGGTACGCAGCCTGGGCAATGAAATAGATCCATCTCGTCATCCCTTCGCAATCCTGGAGGAAGATGCGGGCCCGTATGACAGTCCTGAGGAAATGCTTGCCGCCCTGAAGCACTATGTAGCCATCGCGAGGAAGGCGAGCCTGGAGTACACCACACTGCCAGAGGGAGAAGAGTGCGAGATCTGGTATGTACCAGAGTTCCTAAAAGACTCATATCCGTGGGGCGGTTACTATTACGGCGGAAGTGCCCTAAACGGAGATCTGCTGGGGGCAGTGTTCCTCAACAGATATAACTACCGAGCCGTTAGCCGGGGATGGGTTCAGTTGAACGCAATCCACGAGTGCTACCCCGGTCATCATGCGCAGCGAGTCAAGACCGCTGCCAGTAACATGCCGCGAATCTTCAAGGTAGGTACTCTGCAGTCAACAGCTTCGCCGCTGAACGAGGGGATTGCCCACCGCTCAGAGACTCTGATGCAAGACACTATGGATGACCCTTTGTTCCCTCTGTTCGTTGCCTATCGCAGACTACATACGGCAGTCCGAATCTGGGTAGACCTTGTCCTTCACCATTTTCACAAGGGAACAGAAGCAGCCGTCGAGATATATACTACGGAGATGGGTTTCAGCCGAGAAGTTGCTGAGGGACAAGTATACTCTCAACTGCTGATGCCTGGCTACTTCACTGTGTACTACTACGGCATGAGGGAACTCTCCCGGATGCAGGAAGAGTATCGGTGGGATGATCGAGACTTCACTGAGCTCAGCTTCTCCTGTGGCCTGATTTCATTGTCGACCTTCAGGCAGCTGCTGGAGCTGAAACATGAAGATCGTAGAAGGCTACTGAGTGGCTTCCACCCATCAACTTGAGCCATCAACTGAGGGGTCCTTCCAGCAACTTCCATGGTCCCGCCCATCTCCCGGGAAGGTGATGGCTGGGTCCTGTTGACAGACCTGGGAACCTGCATTAAAGTGAGGAAAGAGGCGCGCAGAAGAGCCATTACTCCACGGATATCAGAGAAAGGGGGGCTAATAGTGCTTGAGTCAATCCAAAGTCTGCAGACTTCGACAAAGGTCACCGACAAGATATTGGAAAAAATCCAGACAATGATTCAGAAAGATCAGCTATCCCCCGGTCAACAATTACCGACGGAAACAGAGCTTGTTGACGCCTTCGGTGTCGGCCGTTCATCTGTACGTGAAGCCCTCCAGGTTCTGGAGCACGTTGGGATCCTGCAGATGAGGCGAGGAGTAGGACGCTTTGTTAGTGAGGATGTCCATGTCTTGAGCAACGGCCTCAATTGGATAAAGACCCTAAAAGTCGCTTCAGCTGTGAATATACTCGAGGCCCGAGTAGCAGTGGAAGTAGCCACGACTCGGTTGGCAGCCGAACGTGCCACCGACTACGACGTTGAAATACTAGAGGGGATCCTAAATGAGATGAAGCAAGCAACCTCTATGGACGATGTGTTTGCTCGAGAACAGCAGTTTCACAGACGTCTCGCTCAGGTCTGCAACAACCCAGTCCTATCGGGGTTGGCTTCCATGCTCTTCGATATGGTGCGAGAAGACGCTGAGGAATTTCTCCGGACAATGCCCTATACTCGCCAACATACCCTGAAAGTTTTTGGAGACCTGCTGGAGGCGCTGAGGAACCATGACCCACGAATAGCAGCAAACGCTATGAGTGAACACCTTTCTTTGTCCAAGGAAGCACTGATTTCGGATTAGCATTGGCGCAACCCTATTGAAGAATGTGCCGGCCCTCCAGAACCGTCTCAACGGATCTGGCAAGGACCTGTAGGTGAGGAAGCGCCTCCAGGGCCTGCCCTGGACGGGAAATCTTCCCGTCAATGTGGTAGAACACTCCCCAGCGGGTGACCTCGATGCCCGATACTCCGGTGTCTCCCAGCCTAATCACGGCCCCGCGAGCCGCCTCATCCATGACACCGTAGACCTCGTCTGGGGACCGTGACACAACGGCAAAGGCCTCATCAAACCCTGGATCATCAAGGGACACCAATCTGGTGGCCTTTGCCGGAACCATGTCCTGCCTGTAGATGGTAAAACCCCGGAGTGAGGAGTCGTAGTAAAGCGCTATCCTGGTGGTATCCTTGAGCCAACGCTCGAACTGAACAGCGTAGGGGGCGCGGAGGCTGAAGGCAAACCCTCCGATCTGTCCAACAGCAAAGGGGTAGCGGCCGCCCACCTTCCAGACGTAGAGGTCCGACTGCATCCAACGCCTCAGGCGGGTACAGGTAAAATTGTCCTGCTCAGCGCCGGGACTGACGATGAATTCAGCAGCGCCTTTGCCTCCTCGGACAACCTCCTCAACAACCCGCATCAGCGCATCGTGGTAGCGCTTCTGGGAGTAGAAGGACGCGGCAGCAAGTCCCAGGCCGGTAAGGACGAGGCCTGCCACAGCCGATCTCCCTCCCCAGACCCCAGGAAGGAACCCCAAGAGGGCTAATGTAAGCAGGAGCCCAACGGTTGACACTACGACATTCAGTCGGGTAGCGAGAGGCAGAGCGAGAAAGCGGCGCGGTGAAACCATCTTGTAGAAAACCCTCCTAATCGGAACCGGGAGCATTGATGATTACGGCCATCTGTCCCGTGTCAATGCTGACCACGGCCTCGTGGCCCTCAAGTATATTGCTAATGCCTAGAGTGGTGTCGCTGTTCAGCGTGGCATTGTCCAATGGATAGTAGAGACCCTCTGTGCGGACACCGGCAACAAGAGGAGAGAGTGGAAGCAGAGACACCACCGTACCAGGGCTGCCACTAATCCTTGCCTCCCTATTCCCTTCACCGTGAAGAAACAGGGCCTGCCAGTGGGAGTCCCAGAGTCGCAGCGCTGCACCGCTGCCTGCCAATCGTCCCATCACAAAAAAGGTAGCCATGCTCTGGTCTATTCGAGTACCGACGCCGCCGAAAACCAGAACCTCATCGCATTTCAACTCCCCTGTGGCAAGCTCCAGGGCAAGCTCGAGGTCTGTGGAATTCTTCTCCACCGGATGCCGTTTCAATGGAACGCCTGCTTGAAGCAGTTGCCTTAAGCCCTCCGGCCCAGCGGAGTCAAAGTCGCCGATGGCCAAGTCTGGCCGCAGATCAGCCTCTAGCAGAGTAACGGCGCCGCTGTCAACGCCTACCACGAAGTCGGTGGGCTCTATGGCCTGACGCAGAGCCGGCAGGTCAACAGACCCGCCGGCAACAATGACGCATCGATCCGAAGGCGCAGTCAACTCAGGCCGCCTTCCCCTGTCCCTCTAAGGCCCGCTGGAGAACTGGGTACACCAATGCCAGGACGATGGCGCTGAGGATGACCTCAGGTACCAGGTACGAGCCGTTGTAAATCGCTGAGTATAACCAGGGGTTCATCCCCTCCGGGGCGTAACTGGCGAAGAAGACAACACCTGACAACAGGTGGCTTACAAAGCGGCCTGCTATGCCCAGGACGGCGGCCAAGACCGGGTTATTTACAAGACCCGCAAGTCCAAGAAGGCCAAAGGCCAGGGGATAGTCCAGAATGACCTGGACTGGGGTGTAGAAATAGGGTTCAGCCATGAACTGAAGGGCGCCAAGAACGGCGCCGGCCATGACACCAACCCGCCATCCCCGTCGCAGGGCCAGGTACAGGATGGGAATCATGCTTCCGGCGGTGACAGAACCGCCGTAAGGCAGATGGTAGACCTTAATCATGCTCAGCACCAGGGCCAGAGCAACCATCACAGCGGCCTCAACAAGATCACGAAGTTTCACAGTAAATCACCTCTGTTTGAATTTGAGGTGGGCCGGGGGCAAAACAAAAGACGCACCCTCCTATGAATGCGTCTATGGAGAACCAACGATATTCCCTCCGCAGGCATTACCCTGATCAGGTTCTCGGGTCAGGCGCTCAAAGCCCTTTCTCAGCCCCTCTCCAGGAGCTCCCCACTCTCAAGTTATAGTATACTCCCCGGCGTAACGGATGGCAAGTGGTGAGGTCAGAGATACCAGGGGAGGCCAGCTAACCACCATGAGTCTCCCCAATCTCCCGTTTCCCGGTCAGCATCCCCATAGCAAATATCGAGAGGAGCACCGTCCAGAACACAGCCTTCCAGGCCAAGGTGTGGGTCAGGTCGTGAGGAAGCAGGGCGATGGCGGGGTGAGTCAGGGTGTGCATCCCAAGCTTAACACCGATCCAAGCGATCATGCCATAGGCCGCAATTTCAAGGCGAGGCCTGCGCTGAAGTAGATCGACAAAGATCCCCGCCGCAAAGCGCATCAGAATCAGGCCCATGAGGCCGCCAGTGAGGACTACTAAAAAGTGCCCTCCATCCATGCCCCCGATAGCGGGAAGGTTCGTCCGAGGAAGAGAAACCGCAATCGCCACAGCGGCTAGTATCGAATCCACCGCAAAGGCGATGTCTGTCAGCTCAATCTTGAGCACTGTCGGCCAGAAACGGGCCTCTGCCTCATCCTGCAGATCTGTCGCGCAGGCCACCGCCGCCTCATCTGCGCGCTTCTTGTGGTTCTTTATGATGTGCTTGGCGCCAAGCCCCATGAGATAGAGGGCTCCAATCGCTTGAACCTGCCAAACGTGAACAAGGATTGAGATGAGAAAGAGCGATATGAATCTGAACACAAAGGCCCCTGCCAGGCCATAGAACAAGGCCCGCCTCTGCAGAAGCTTTGGCAGTGGCTTCACCATAACCGCCAGCACAAGGGCATTGTCCGCTGACAGCAGTCCTTCCAGAACCACCAGGAGCAGTAGTGACCAACCATATTCGGCTAGAATTGTGACGTCCATTGTTAACCTCCAGTACTGAGTTTGTTAAGCGGTCAAAAAACAAAAACCTCGACTTACACACACGGCTGTGTAAGACAAGGTCTGGCCAGCGAACCTAATCGGTCGCCCAAAACACCGAGGAAATTAATCCTGTGATGACGGCGCTTTTGTACGGCTACTCCCCAAGGCTATTGTTGTCACAGTCTATACTTTTGCTAACACCTATATGCTATATGCCAGGGGACAAGGTGTCAACATAGTATTAGGTCCGTCAAAGCAGGTATTGTTGTGTCAATCGGTAGGATTTACAGTAGAAAAAGGGAAGTAGTGTGAGACAGGTCAACTCCCATCACAACTCACTGGACTGCCCGGCCGAGGGTCCCTTATGTGGACGGGACACTCATCACAGAAAAGAGGTTATGCATGACTGCCATTATCTGCGACTCAGGAACTGACACACCGAGAAGCGTCCTCGAGCAATACCCCGTTGAGGTCGTGCCCCTGATGGTATCCCTTGGCGATCAGGAGTATCAAGACGGACCAGGGACAGTTGAGAAGGTCTTGGATTTCATGAAGGATGGGTTCCCCAAGACCGCTACTCCCAGCTACGCCGCTGTCAAGGATGGGTTCCAGCGCCTCATCAAGGAGGGGCACAAACAGATTATTGCCATCAATATCTCCAGCGGGCTCAGCGGAACCCACGGAATCTTCCAGCTGGTAGCCGGGGACCTGGCTGACGAGGACAAGGACATCGAGATTGAAGTCATTGATTCTAGAACCGTTTCAATTGGTGCCGGGCTTCTGGTAGCCAAGGCAGCTAAACTCATTAAAGAAGGGCTGGACTTTCGGACAGTGGTTGACACCGTGCGCGGTCACATCCACAGTAAGGTGAACGTCTTTTACACGATCCCCACCCTCAAGTACCTTGAGGCAGGCGGCCGGATCGGCAAGGTCTCTGCCACAGTGGGGAAGCTCCTCAACATTAAACCCGTCATCTCAGTCAACACTGACGGCATCTACTACACCGCCACCAAAGCTCGCGGCATGACCCGAGCCGTTGGCGCCATGATTGACCTGGCCAAGGAGTATATAGGCAGTAATGGCGCCGAGTTGCTGATTATTGCCAAGACCACCGACGACGACGAGACCCTGTCCTTCGTGGACCAGATCCAGAACAGCCTCGGAAAACTGAAGATCGCTGAGACCCAGGTTACAACCATCACCGCCTCAATGACAGTCCATACAGGCCCAGGACTGATCGGGCTTGGGGTTATGCTGCCGTAACTCAGCGCCCATCTTAACGTTCTCCAGGGTGATCAGGGAGGGCACCAGGATGAAGAACTGGAAGATGAAACCCCCCGCCCGGTCGCAGCGGTAAGCGATTAACTCAGTGTAATCCATACCGACCAGGGCCTGGTCGGCACTCGCAGCAGTTCCGTTGGTGGGGCTGTCAAAGCCGCCGTTGAGGTTCGGCAGTTGTCTTACCCGGACCGCTGGATCCTAGGACAACGGCCACCTCACCTGCCCTGAGGACCAAGTCCATATCGGTGAAGGAGGTTACCTCAACAGACCCATTCTTAAGACCTTGCTCCCAGACCTCAGTTTCACTACAGGATTGCTTGCTCCAGCGCCATTCAGGGAATCACATACCTCTCCAGGAGTTCATTTCACAGCAAGGCGTAATCTCATAGTGCCGCAGTATCTGAGTGGTCCTGCTAATCTGAAGGGGATTATTGTCTTGCACAGAAGTATAATCTGATGACAGCCATGCGGGAACGGATCGAGGGGCAAATACCCTTATTTACCTTTAAGGCTGTGTTGGTTACCTGCGTAACAAGGCTGGTGAGAATCCGGACAAGTTGGTTGAGGCAATGCGGGGCAGATAATCACCCAACGGGGGTATCAAGGTGTTGGTAGAAAGGAACTTCTCGAGGAGGAGTAATGGCGCTAGAAGAGATTAACAACCTCAGTTCTTTCGTCTGGTCCATCGCAGAGATTCTACGCGGCGATTTCAAGCAATCCGAATATGGTAAGGTGGTACTGCCCTTCGTCGTACTAAGGCGCCTGGACTGCATTCTAGAAGCGACAAATCCTGCTGTTTTGAGGGCGAAAAAGGAACTGCCGGACGGCGTGGACGAGCAGACCCGCGACATGATTCTCTTTGATGCGGCCGGGGACAACATTCGCGTCTATAACACCAGTAGTTTCACCTTCGAAACCCTTCGCGGTCAGGATCCTGGTCAGTTGCATGACAACCTAATTAGGTATATCCGCCTGTTCTCGCCCAATATCCGTGGTATCTTCCTGGACAAGTTCCTGTTTGTCGACCAGCTTAAGCGCCTTGAGGATCGAGGCCTTCTCTGGCAAGTGTTCGATCGCTTTTGCCAGATTGATCTGCACCCCGAACGCGTATCGAACATTGAGATGGGCTACCTGTTCGAGGAACTGATTCGTCGTTTCTCAGAGATCTCGAACGAAACCGCCGGGGAGCACTTCACCCCCCGCGAAGTGATCCAACTAATCGTAGATCTGCTGATTGCCAACGACGACATGCAACTAAGTGGTAGGGGCATCATCCGTCAGGTCTACGACCCGGCCTGTGGTACAGGTGGCATGCTGGCGTTAGCCGAAAAGACACTCAAGGGCTTTAACCCGTCCATCCGCGTGGAGCTTTTCGGACAGGAGATCAACGCCGAGTCCTTTGGGATCTGCAAGTCGGATATGCTGGTGTCCGGCCACAACCCAGAGCGGATCGCCTACGGCAATTCTCTGACTGAAGACGCCCACAAGGGAAAAAGCTTTCACTATATGCTCTGCAATCCCCCCTACGGAGTCAACTGGAAGAAGTACCAGGGGCCGATCAAGGAAGAAGCTGCCACCCTGGGCTTCGACGGTCGCTTCGGGGCCGGTACGCCGCGTATCTCTGATGGCCAATTACTGTTTCTTCAACATATGATTTCAAAGATGCGCGACGATGAGACTGGGTCCCGCATCGGCATTGTCATGAACGGCTCCCCCCTGTTCACTGGAGGGGCTGGTTCCCAGGAAAGTGAGATCCGACGCTGGATGCTGGAGAACGACTGGATTGAGGCCATCGTCGCCCTGCCCACCGACCTGTTCTATAACACCGGCATCCAGACCTATATGTGGCTCTTGACCAACCGCAAGTCAAAGGCGCGGCAAGGCAGGGTACAGCTCATCGACGCCTCTAGCGAGCGCTTCTGGCAGCCCCTGCGCAAGTCCCTTGGTTCCAAACGCCGAGAAATCCCCAAAGAGGGTCGCGAAGAGATCGTGCGCATTTACCAACAGATGCTAAACGGCGAGGGCTCTGAAGACTGGAGCGACTACTCGAAGATCTTTGATGTAACCGACTTTGGTTACCGAGAGATCCGTGTGGAGCGTCCCCTGCGTCTAGACTTTCAGGCCAGCGAAGCCCGGATCGATCGCCTGAAAGCCGAGGCGGCCCTCCAAAAGCTCGATGCCAGCGAGCAGGAGACCCTCCTAGGCGAGTTGGCCACGCACCTCCAGGACACGCTGTTCACCAACCGCGACGTCTTCGAAAAAGCTCTGGATGAGGCACTGAACGCAGCAGGGATCAAGATCCAGGTAGAAGTCAAAAAGGCTGTGCTTTCCGCCCTCTCGGAGCGGGACGAGGACGCCGACATTTGCATCGGCAAAAACGGCACTCCAGAACCCGACACCCAGCTACGAGACCACGAACTGGTTCCGCTGAGGGAGGATTGGCGAGACTACTTCGCCCGCGAAGTAGCGCCTTTCGTCCCCGATGCTTGGGTAGATGAAAGCTACAGTGATGCCCAGGATGACGAGGTCGGCCGCGTCGGCTATGAGATCAACTTTAGCCGCTACTTTTACAAGTACGTCCCGCCCCGCCCTTTGGAAGAGATCGACGCCGAGATGAAGCAGCTTGAGGCGGAGATCGCTGAGTTGCTGAGGGAGGTAGTGGGGTGATGCGCTTGAGACATGTCGCGCATATCAATCCGCCAAAACCCTTCAGTCCTCATTTGACCTCTGATACCGAGGTGTCGTTTGCTCCGATGGATGCATTATCTCAGGGCGTTGGTGGGCTCGACACTTCAATAACTAGACGACTTGGTGAAGTCAGCAGTGGAAGCTATAACTACTTCGCTGACGGTGACCTACTTCTCTCGAAGGTTACCCCCTGTTTCGAAAATGGAAAGAAGGCAATAGCAGATGGACTCACTAATGGAATTGGCTTCGCAACATCTGAAGTCTATGTGATTCGGCCGCGGTCAGAAGCGATTGATCGCCGGTACCTGATCTATGTCTTTTCCTCAGAGACTTTTCGAGCGGAGGGGATAGCGAGTATGACCGGGGCGAGCGGTCTGCGGCGTGTATCTGAAAATGCGATTCTGAACTACCGTATTCCCGTGACCGATCTCCCCACCCAAAAACGCATTGCCGATTCTCTCGACCGGGAGACCGGCCGTATCGATGAGTTAATCGAGAATAAACAACGACTAGTAGAGTTGCTCAAGCCGAAGTGGGAAGCACTTTTTCACAAAAACCGACCCCACGCAGATCTCGTTCGATTCGGTTACGTTGCAGAGAAGAACGAGCGCCCAATTATGAGAGATGACGAAGAACTTTACGTTCCCCTGGGACTTCTGAATCGGGGACGAGGACTGTTCCATAAGGACCAAACACCAGGATCAGAACTAGGACAGTCCGTCTTCTCCTGGGTCAAGGAGGGGGATCTAATATTCAGCGTACAGTTCGCATGGGAAGGAGCAGTTGCTCTCGCAGGGCCCAACGAGAATGGAACTATAGTCTCTCATAGATATCACTTATATCGAGGTAAGCGTGGGGTTAGAACTCCCTATTTGTACGCCTACTTTCGCACTGAACCCGGTCAGTTTATCCTTTCTGAAAGCTCAAGGGGTGCTGCAGGGCGGAACCGTCCTTTAAGTGCCAACATGCTCGAAAAAGAGAAGGTTCCTATTCTAAGCACCAGAATACAAGATTATATTGGGAAATTGGTGTACCTAGAAAGCATTCTGAAGTCCAAAATGGCACAATCGGTTGGCCGCCTACGCGAATTTCGCTCCACCCTCATCACCGCTGCGGTTACCGGTCAGATTGACGTGGAGGCCTGGGCCAAGCGCGGTGATACCGATCGCCGACTGGACGCCATCGAGGAGAGGATGCACGCATGACAACAAGATACTCTATAGATAACGCCCACCATGAAATCGTCCTCGAGGACCACCTGGTTGCCCAACTGGTCACACAGCAGGGCTACCTGGAACGCCGACCGGAGGATTACGACCACGCCAGTGTGCTGGACCGGGAGCTGGTGGTGCGTTTCGTGCGTGAGACCCAGGCCGAGGAATGGGCAAAGCTCGAAGCCCACTACGGCGCCTCTGCAGAAGCCGAGTTCTTCACCCAGTTGGAGAAGGCACTAAAGCAGCGGGGCACCCTGGATGTACTGAGAAGCGGGCTCAAGCTGGTTCCAGGGATCCGCTTCTCACTGTGTAGCTTTCGGCCCGCGTCAGGCCTCAATCCTGAATTGATGCGGCTCTATGAAGCCAATCTGCTTTCGGTAATGCGCCAGGTGCGCTACAGCCTCAACAGCGAGAACGCTATCGACGTGGTACTCTTTGTCAACGGTATTCCCGTGGCAACAATGGAGCTGAAGAATCGTCTAACCGGTACCACCTTCAAACACGCCGAGAGACAGTACCGCCGGGAACGCTCGCCCGCCGGTGAACCGCTACTCACCTTCAACCGCGGCGCCTTGGTCCACTTCGCCCTGGACGAGGACAACGTTTCCATGACTACGCGGCTTATGAACGGCCCGACGCGATTTCTGCCCTTCAACCGGGGGCGAAAGGGCGGCGCGGGCAACCCTGAAATTGAAGATGACTTCCGGGTCGCCTATCTCTACACAGACCAGCCCGAGGGGAAGGCGGTCTTCTCCCGTGAGGTACTACTCGAGATCATTGGTCGCTTCGTTCACCTGGAGACTGCCGAGGACGGCAAGGCTGTGATGATCTTTCCCCGCTTCCAGCAGCTCGATGCGGTGCGCAGGCTTATGCAGCATGCCCGTGCCCGCGGGCCAGGCCACAATTACCTTATTCAGCACTCCGCCGGGTCGGGTAAATCCTATACCATCGGCTGGACTGCTCATCAGGCCATTAACCTGCATGACGAGATAGACAAACCCATCTTCAACACGACAATCATCGTTACAGACCGCATCGTACTGGATCGACAGCTCCAGAAGACCGTTTCGCAGTTCGAGCAGACACCCGGGGTGGTAAAGAAGATCGACGGTACGTCGCGCCAGCTTAAAGAGGCAATTCAAAGTGGTGCGCGCATCATTGTCACCACTATCCAGAAATTCTCCACCGAGCACCTGAAGGAGATCTCAGGCCAGGGCAGTCGGAACTTTGCTGTCATTGTAGATGAGGCCCACAGCAGCCAGTCGGGGAAGAGTGCCCATGCTCTCTCCGATACTCTGACCCGAGAGGCGGCCAGCAGTGAAGACATCGAGGACCTGATTGCTGAGTTTCAGCGCCAGAGAGGCCCACAGCCAAACATTAGTTTCTTCGCCTTTACAGCCACACCGCGCAATGTGACCCTGGAGCGTTTTGGTACCCGCGGGTCGGACGGGCTGCCGCGGCCATTCCACCTCTACTCCATGCGCCAAGCTACAGAAGAGGGCTTCATTCTGGATGTGCTCCAGTACTACATGACATACCAGGCCTACTATCAGCTTGAGAAGACCATCGAAGACGACCCTGAGCTAAGTGGCCGACGCGGCCAACGCCAGGTGGCCCGCTTTGCCTCGCTACATCCAACGGCCATCGGTCAGAAGGTGGAGGTGATCATTGAACACTTCCGCCGCCACGTTATGCGTGAGTTAGACGGCCAGGCGAAAGCCATGGTGGTGACCCAGAGCCGGGAGCATGCACTGCGCTATTACTTCGGAGTTCGGGATTACATTCGCAGGAACGGCTACACCGACATCAAGGCGCTGGTCGCCTTTTCCGGTGACCTGGAACTAGACGGTGAAACCTGGACAGAGGCCGCTATCAACGGCTTTTCTGAGACCGAACTGCCGCGCCGTTTCGACACGCCAGACTATCAGGTATTGATCGTCGCCGAGAAGTACCAGACGGGTTTTGACCAACCAAAGTTGTGTGCCATGTACGTGGACCGACGACTGGCTGGTCTCCAAGCGGTACAGACCTTGTCACGCCTGAACCGGAGTTACCCTGGCAAGGAGAAACAGACCTACATCCTCGACTTCCAGAACACTATTGAGGACATTCAGGCAGCCTTCCGCCCGTTCTTCGAAGTCACGGAACTGGAAGCGGTCTCCAACCCCAACCAGATTTACGAACTCGAGGCCAGAATCCAGACCTTCGCCATCATCGACCGAGGTGAGGTCGAACGTTTCGCTGAGACTTACTATCGTGGGGGGCTCAGTTCCCAGGACCGTGCCCGGCTAGAGGGGCTGGTCCGGCAGGCTATTGCTCGCTACAACTTGGAGGACGACGACGGGAAGCAGGAAGAATTTCGTCAACTCCTCAGGAGCTATATGCGGTTCTACAGCTTCCTGGCTCAGGTGGTGCGTCTAGACGATACCTGGCTGGAGAGACTCTATTCCTACGCCTCCTGGCTGGTCCGACTACTACCCAACCGGGAGATCCCAGCTGATGTCGAGATTACTGACGATATGGTCCGTCTCGCAGCGTTCCGGGTCCAGGAACAGCAGGCGCCTTTCAGTGCCTCGCTAAGTCCGGGAGAGCGCGAGAAGCTGCATCCCATTAGCGAATTCGGAGCTCAGCCCTATACTGAGGACGAGGAGCGCTCGCTGTCAGATATAATTCGGTCCTTCAATGAACGGCACGGAACCGAGTTTACCAAAGCGGACTTCCACCGCTTCGAGCAGGTAAACCGCGAGATCCTCGACCAGGACATGGTCGAAATGCTGCGAAGCAACCCGCCGGACGTGGTGTTCTCCGCCTTCTCAGAGGCCTTCTTCAGGGGTGCAATCCGAATGTTTCAGCGCGACAACGAGATGAAGAACATCGTCCTCAGCGATGCCGAGGCGCGTGACCAGGCCATCCGACATTTCTTTCACCGGGCTCTGCGGGCGGTGCGGGAGAGCCCGCAAGTCACCGGCTGACGCATTGCGGTGTGCCTAGTCGCCGCTAAAGAGCATAGCTCAGTCTAGTTGCTTCAGACTTTTTCGTGTAGTACATTAGAATCAACTCGAAAGGAGTTTCTAGCGGTGTCCGACCTTAGCTTCGTGGAAAAATCGAAGTTGGAGAAGTTGTTAGGCATGAGTAGCGGCTACGTCCTAGACTTCTCGAACCGTACCTTTCAGGAGTTCGTGGTCGACAGTGTTCGACGCGACATCTACTGCGGTAAGTACAACTACTCGAGCTCCTCTAAAGCCAACCTGTTGCGCAGATTCTGGGAGATCGAGCCTAACCACGTTGTTGGCAAGGTGGTGAGTAACCTCGTAGAACTTGCGAAAGACCAGAGCCATCATCGAAATAACAGTGCACTGCTCGATGAGTGTCGCCGAATCGCTGACCGCCTACTCCAGAGTGCTCCTGTTGAGCAACTTGACGCGATCGGTGAAGAACTGGCCGAGGGGGACTTTGAACGCTTGTTCAGATCCATCCGTATTTCTATCGACAACAATGAGCCCGAAACAGGCCTAGACCGACTTCATACATTCGCTACCAAGTTTCTGCGACGCGTCTGCGGGAAGAGGGGAATCACGGTCTCCAAAGACAAGCCCCTTCACAGCCTGTTGGGTGAGTATATAAAGAGACTGAAAGCTGACGGTGCAATCGAAACCCAGATGACCGAGCGAATCCTAAAATCAAGCATAGCCAATTTCGAGGCGTTCAATTTTGTTCGCAACGAGCATAGCTTCGCTCACGACAACTCAATCCTGAACTACGAAGAAAGCTTACTGGTTTTTAGCAACGTCACCAGCACCATTCGTTTCATCCAGGCCTTGGAGCAAAAGCAGAACACTGAAGACGACATGGCTGATGAGGTAGGGTACGATGACATCCCTTTTTGAAACTCAACGTATGACAGTGGCTTTGGGCGGCTATGGCAATGAAAAAGTCCAGAGTTCGGCAGCCGGTTGATACATAGCACGCTGGTTAGCTCAGCTGCCGTTACCGATGAGCAGTAGATGCCTGCCCCCCCTTTTTGGGCCAGGAATAAATGAGCTTTCTCATTGCCGCTTCAAGAACTCCACCAGTGACTTGTGTCCATTAGGAGGAGTCCCTTCTCACTCATTGTGATTGGTCTTATCCTCAGAGACCCGGTGCCAATCCTTTGCGTAGGTTGCGGGTGTAGACTACCCCGTCAGCAACATCCCCCCGGTCTTTCCACACGCCAAATGCCCGTTCCAACGCCCGGCCTAGCTCTTCTTCCTTGGGCTTAATGTACACCTCATCAATGGCTTGGCAGACCAGATCAGAAACGCTCTTTCCCAAGCGAGCGCTCCGCCGCTTCACTTCTTCCAACTCCTCAGTGGTTAAGTAGATCTGGGTTCGGTGCATTCTCTTTTCCATGATCAACACCTGCTTTTCCTTAAGGTATCTTGACAGATTGCCCCACGTTCGTTGTCAACCTCCTATGAGAAGTCGACAGGATCGATCCGTATAACCTCTTCAACCGGATCAAAACCCCTGTCGGTGGAGAGGATATGCCTGACCTCGTGATGGATCATCACAGCCACATGAATGAGGTCTCGGGGGCTCAGGGCTGGACATGTAACAACTAACTCCCTGGCCAACCCAACATCACGCATGGTTACTGGCAGGATACCTTCACCCATCAGGGTCTGAAACTTGTCAAATATCACTAGGCCCTGTTCCCGCTTGTTAATGTACAGGTAACGGTAGAGGATCTCCTGGAACACCTCGGCATCAGTGACAGCATCCACTGAACCAGAAGCAATAGCTCTGATAATGCTCCTGCAGGGATCGCGGTAAGGGTGTTCTTTGCCTGCAGCATACATGGGTATATTGGTATCAACAAATACCCTCACCCCCTGCGAGCCTCCTCAATTTGCCGCTTCATTTCTTTCCAGTCATCTACAGGGGCCTCGACCTGAAACAGTTCCTCAGCGGCTCGCAACTTATCTTCCCGGGTTGTCCGGTATCTGGCATCAATAGCCTCCCGGACGATTTCCGCCACAGATACCCCCCGCTCGCGGGATTCGCGCTTCAGCAACTGTATCCGCTCATAGTCTAGCCGGATCTCCAACCGTTCAGTTAGCTCTCCCATATGCATCACTCCCATGTGATTACGTTTCCGTAACTATTCTACCGTAGAACTGTGCGGTTATCAATGCTGTTGTCCCGCTTCCATGCCCTTGACAGCCTGCGACCTGCTCCTTACTATGTATGTAAGGAGATATGACCCTTACCAATGACTCCCCAAGAAAGGCTGGTGAACATCATGTACAGGGCAAAGATCACGTCCAAAGGGCAGGTCACCCTGCCTGCTGAATTTCGAAGCAGGCTGGGGCTGAAACCTGGAGACAGAATTATCATCCGAGAAACAGCCAGCGGCTATGTTCTGGAGAAGGACGTGACCGAATCTCCCTTCAGTCAGTTCGTTGGTTGCCTGCGTGATAAAGAAGGCGAGGATCCGGACAAATTGATCGAGGAGATGCGCGACAAATGATTACCGCAGTGGATACCAACGTATTGCTTGACTTGCTGATTCCCAATACTCAGCACCTGGCGTTTCGCTGAGACTTACTATCGTGGGGGGCTCAGTTCCCAGGACCGTGCCCGGCTAGAGGGGCTGGTCCGGCAGGCAATTGCTCGCTATAACTTGGAGGACGACGACGGGAAGCAGGAAGAATTTCGTCAACTCCTCAGGAGCTATATGCGGTTCTACAGCTTCCTGGCTCAGGTGGTGCGTCTCGACGATACCTGGCTGGAGAGACTCTATTCCTACGCCTCCTGGCTGGTCCGACTACTACCCAACCGGGAGATCCCGGCTGATGTCGAGATTACTGACGATATGGTCCGTCTCGCAGCGTTCCGGGTCCAGGAACAACAGGCGCCCTTTAGTGCCTCGCTGAGTCCGGGAGAGCCCGAGAAGCTGAATCCCATTAGCGAATTCGGAGCTCAGCCCTATACTGAGGACGAGGAGCGCTCGCTGTCGGATATAATTCGGTCCTTCAATGAACGGCACGGAACCGAGTTTACCAAAGCGGACTTCCTCCGCTTCGAGCAGGTAAACCGCGAGATCCTCGACCAGGACATGGTCGAAATGCTGCGAAGCAACCCGCCGGACGTGGTGTTCTCCGCCTTCTCAGAGGCCTTCTTCAGGGGTGCAATCCGAATGTTTCAGCGCGACAACGAGATGAAGAACATCGTCCTCAGTGATGCCCAGGCGCGAGAACAGGCTATCCGGCATTTCTTCAACCGGGCGCTGCGGGAAGTGCGGGAAAGTCCGAAGGCCACCGGCTGATTTATCGAGAAGCCTGAGGACCGGCGAATAAGCGCGCGATGGTTTCGCAAGTATCTTCAGAGTCCTGAGCCGCCCAGACGTGAGGGGTGAGTTGTCTGGTGAAGCAGGTTAACATCTACACCGACGGAGCATGTTCCGGAAACCCCGGTCCCGGGGGATGGGGGGTGATTCTCGACTACCGGGGGCACGCAAGGGAGCTGTCCGGTGGTGAGCCCGAGACAACCAATAACCGCATGGAAATCATGACCGTCATCAAGGGACTGGAGGCACTTAAGGAACCGTGCCGGGTAACCATTCACACCGATTCCAGATACGTGACCGATGCCATTCGTAAGGGTTGGGCCAAGAGGTGGCGCGCAAAAAACTGGATGCGCGGTGAGAACACGCCCGCCCTCAATTCCGACCTTTGGAGCCGGGTTCTGCAGTTGTTGGACAAAGACGAGGTGGAGATTCGTTGGGTCCGGGGTCATGCGGGGCACCCGCAAAATGAGCGGTGTGACACCCTGGCGCGCGAAGCGATCGAGCGAGTACGGCGGGAGCACCGCCCTCGTCCGTCGCGCAAGCAAGAAGATCGCTTCGATCACGACATTCGGGATACAGCAGGCAAACCGTCGCCGCGTCGTTTCTAAGAGACATGATTAGTACGGAGGCTGAGTTCTTCACCCAGTGCTACCGCGTTTGCGAAACCCTCGAGAATGGTGACGAGCAAGTGGGAGGAGCGTCATTGGGAAAGCACTATGGAGTAAAATGCACCTCTTGTGACTACAGTGTCTCGGTCAAAGAGGGAGTCGGAATGATGTATTCGCCGCATGCCGTTTTCTATGGCTATTGTAGCGATGAATCGCAGAACTGGAGTATAGCTTTCCCCGACGGCCTATGCGAGCCCGGCAGGCCGTTACTCGAGGATCTGGTAAGAAGCAAGGACACCAAGGAGCGGGCATTTTCTTTGCTTGAGGCTGGAGCTATCCCGACTGATGACTACGGCCATGAGCTATATGTCTGTCGGAAGTGCCACCATCTTTTCAACAGGTTCTATTTCCGGATTCAGGCGGAGGATGAAGAATACGAACCAGACTATCGGTGTTCTCATTGTAAGGCGCTGGTAGAACGGGCAGACTTGAAATCCGATCATGAAACGTTGTGGGTCGTTTACAAAAACAACAAAGATGCCAACTGGCATTGTCCTCAGTGTGGGAACGAAAGGCTGCAATATGACGGCGCCATGCTTTTGTGGGATTAGACCTTGTCTATTTGCCTAACTGATTTAGCTCTAGGCATTATGTTATGCTGTTACTACCGCAATCTGTCTGGGGGGGTGCTATTCTACGAAAGCACTGCTTTTGAGTAGCCACTAGACTACTTGCTTACGGGATGCAGGCAGTAAAGGCTAAATGCTCTCGTAAAACCGTCCATTACCAATCATGGGGAGAATGTAGTCTTCGCAGATTGGGGGGACCCGGCGGGAGAACCACATTCTTACCTTGGGATTGTGGAGATGAGTTGCCATGAACAGAAGGATCGTCATGACGAAAAAGGCCTCGATATACTTCATGTCTTCGTCCGGCAATTCACGGACGCTCCGGTAGCCGGAAAGCAGCGCCTTCCTGATGTGCAGGGGACTGAAATCAGCGGAAATACCACCCAGATCCATGTAGTAGTAGCCGTGGCCGCAGAGACAGAAGTCGATGGGCGCCACGCCGCTTTCCTGGACGATAAGGTTGGTCTTCTGGAGGTCCGCATGGATGAGGCCCCGGGCCTGTGAACCCCTGTCGTCCAGCTCAGCCATCAACTCGCAGATCCTATCACCGCCTTCCCGAATGACTTTGTAATGGTCAGGGGTTATAAGCCCCAGACTAACGGCGTCCCCGATGGATTCCGCCACAGATCTGACCTTGGCTACATCGTAGCTGTGACGGTCTAGGGACCTCCCTATTTCCCAGCGGGAAGCGAAATCGTGGAGTTTGGCAGTCATTACCCCTGCCTGGTAGGCCTCGACAGCCCACTCTGGATCCTCTTGGTGCATGGCCCTGCCGTCAATCCATGTCAGGACGGTAACACGCACCTTGCCGCCACCCTCTGGATCATCAATCTCTGACACCAGCCGGTTATCCCGGTTCTGAACGGGTTTCTGCACTGGAATGTCAGTATTCTCGTGAATGGCCCCAATGAACATGAGTTCAGACTGGAGGGCGCTCAGTGAGTGCTGCGCTGTCGCCGATGAGAAACCCTTAACAGGCCTGTGGATGCGCAGCACGAATTGTTCATCGGTCTTGCCGCTGATGACCTGGCAGGTAAGATTCTCGTTATGACGGATTAGTGACGTCTGAGGATCAGAGATATCGTACTGCGCCAGCGCCGTCTGAACTAACTGCTGCCATGGTTCCACCAGATATGCCGCCCCCTCTACAATCTGTCGCACTGGGTCACGCTAGCCAGTATTCCTTAGTCTACCACATTCACCCCTGGAAGGCGAGGTGATGTGTTAGCATGTAAATGCTGGACAACAATGGCTGCCAGTAGCAGGAGCGGCAGGTGGAGCTTCAGGGCAAGGCCAAGGCCAATTCCCTCAGCAAGCAGGCCGGTAATGCTAATTCCCAGGCCGGCGAGGCCGAAAGCGACCCCCTCTATAATCCCCGACGCCATCGCTGATCTTTTGGGATATAGTTCCTGGGCCAGCACCACGCTGGCGGGCAACGCTGCCTGGAGGGTAAATCCGCCCAGGGCCACCAGGATCCATATGAAGCTGGCTGTCTGTTCCCAGAAGAACACTGTGAAGACAGCAAAGCCCACAATGCACGCCGCCGCTATCAGTCGTTTCCGACCATACCGGTCTGATAGGTACCCGCCAGCCAGTGCGCCGGCGGTGCCAGAGATCAGGTAGAGGGTGAGAAACCCACCGACCCCGACTTCGGGCAGAAGTTCTTGCTTGACCAGATAGAGTGGGGCAAAGACAGCAACCATGTACGCAAACCACGACCGTAGACAGGCGACAAGGGTTAGCAGGCGCAAGGGCCGTGGGATATCCCCGACGACCTCAAGGACCTGTTGAAGGGTGGCAGGCGAGGTGACGTTGCTTTCTAAGCCGAGGTTCAGCCTGTGCAGTCCCGTCAGTACCAGAATGCCTGCAACTGCCAGCCCTGGCAGGGCAAGAAACACCAATGAATTAAGTCCTCGCGATACCACCAAAGGCACAATCAGGACGGGGGCTAATGCAAACCCAAGACTACCGCCTGCGGAATAGAGGGCCATGGCCAATCCCCTGCTCTTCTCACTAACCCGGCTTACAGACGCCGCTCCGATTGGATGGTATACTCCGGAGCCGAGTCCGCCCAGCACAGGGAAGATGACCAGAAGGGCAAAGCTGGTGGCAAACCCAAGCATACTTGTAAACAGGGCTGCCCAGGCCACTGATACGACCAGCAGCCACCCCTTACCCCAGCGGTCAGCGAAGTAGCCGAAGATCGGTTGTGAGAAGGAGGATACCACTGAGGTGATGGAGACCGCCAGCCCGCAGAGGGCAATCTCCAGGTTTAGCCTAATGGCAACAATGGGTAGCAGGGCTGGAAGAAAGTTCATATAGAAGTCAATGCCAAAGTGCCCCAGGGAGGCAGCCAGCACCCCTGGTACTGAAAAGCGGCTATCCTTCATTGGGCTGCCTCGACGGCCTTCTGCGCCGGAGCCGAAAGGACCCTGGTGCCTCTATCTTCCTGAACCCTCAGGAAGACGACTCCTGACAGTATTAGCAAACTGCCGATTAGCTGCATTGCACTGAGATACTCACCCAGGAGCAGGTAGGCGAAGAGAGCTGTCAGTGCTGGCTCCAGGGTGGCGATCAGGTTGGCAATACTTGAGGGCAGGTACACGAGACTAACGTTATAGAGGCCAAATCCCACCAGCGTTGGGCCTGCCGCCAGAAGGAGCAGGAATCCCCAACCCGCGGTGGAGTCCCCCAAACAGAAGAGGTCAGCTGGATTGGCGGCGGTGCCGGGTAGAAACTGGCCTGGTAGCAGGTTCGCCAGCAACAGGAAGACGGCGGCGAATCCAAAGGTGTATAACAGGGTGGTCCAGGGGTTCAGCCCCCGCTGCGACGCCGATCGGCCCATCAGGCTGTAGACGGCGTAACATAGTCCCGAGAGGGCTCCTGCCGTGATGCCTGCCAGGTTGGCCTGCCAGGCTGTGGGGGTCAACACCTCTGATATAAGAACGCAGCCCCCCAGGCTGAAGACCACAGCCAGTCCTTTAGCCCAGTTCAGTGGTTCCTTCAACAGCCACCAGCCAAGGAGGACGGTGTAGGCTGCCGAGCTGTAGACCAATACCGTGGAGACCGCCGCCCCCACCAGGGCTACAGATAGGGTCCAGAGTGCGTTGAAGACGGCCAGCACAAGGCCGTAGGCAAGAAGGTAGGAGAGGTCCTGCCGTTTAAGGCGCAACAGAGCAGGGAAGAACAGCCACAGCACTGGCAGCAGGACCAGGGCTGTAAAGGCGTCACGCCAGAAGGCCAGTATTAAGGGCGGTAGATGATAGGTCTCCGTTACGTGCCTGATGAGGATCGCTGTGGTGGATAATATGATGGTAGCGGCCAGGGCGATGGAGTATCCTCTGGTTAGACTAGCGGGATCAGTGGTGCTGGATGAAGGCACGGGCTCACTTCCTTTTACAGTCTGGGTTGCTATACTGTCATTTCAATCTTAGAGGGTCATCAGGGCGGTGGGTAGGGCCAAAACTGGCAAGGTTTGATAGTGCCAATTTCGCGATTGGATATGTAGATACGGCCAGTTCATGCTACAATCAAGTTACCAATTACAAGTCGACCCAAGCAGGAGCCGAATCAAGCTGGGTCCGAGCCGGGGCTAGGCCGGGCGCGAGAGGAGTCGGTTGATGCGAATTCCCCTTGACCATCAAAGCGATACACCGCTTTACCTGCAGATTGTGGAACACCTTCGTGAGGGCATACTCTCAGGGAGATTAGAGCCGGACACGCGCCTGCCAGCCAGTCGTCGCCTTGCCGACGACCTGGGCGTCAGCCGCATCACAGCAGAAAACGCTTACGGAGAACTAGAGGCCGCCGGCCTTGTTCGTCGTCAAATGGGGAGTGGGACATATGTGCTTTCGCCCTGGCCTCTGCCACAAACCTCTGCAGGCAACAGTGGTGACGCTGGCGAGGCTGGTGAGGCTGGCGAGACCTGGCCCCTCTGGCAGCAGGCTATCCAGGCCCGCAATCAGTCATCGCAGGGGGGAACCCCCGAGGAGTTGCTTCAGCAAGGGGGACACCCCAACCCAATCTCCTTTGCAGGAGGCAGCGGTGACCCTCGCCTCTTCCCTGTGGATGATCTTCGCAAGACCATTCAAGCCGTAATGCGGCGCGACGATAGGACGGCCCTGGGCTATGGGGAACCTGGCGGTTACACACCCTTGCGTCGTACCATCGCCGGTGTCCTTGCCAGCCAGGGCCTACAGGCAGGGCCCGAGAACATTCTCATCACTTCCGGCTCACAGCAGGCCATGGCCCTGGTCTCTCAGCTCCTTCTCAGGCCGGGTGACGCCATCCTTGTGGAGAGCCCAACCTATGCCGGGGCCCTGGATCTCTTTCGCGCCCTTGGTTTGCGGATGGTGGATGTGCCCGTTGATGACGAGGGCATGCAGGTTGACAGGGTCGAGCAGCTCCTTCAGAGCCATCACCCGAAGCTGATCTATACAATCCCGAACTTCCACAACCCGACGGGGACCTGCATGAGCGGCCAGCGTCGCCGCCAGCTAGTTGCCCTGGCAGACCGCTATAATACCCCTATCTTGGAGGATGATTTTGTCGGGGATCTCCGCTACGACGGACGCGCCCAGCCGGCCCTCAAGGCCGTTGACCCCGGCGGTAGGGTCATCTACACCAGCACCTTTTCCAAGATGCTGATGCCGGGACTGCGGGTGGGATTCGTAGTGGCTGAAGGGCCGGTAGGTGAGGCCCTGGCCAACCACAAGCGGGCAGTAGATCTTGCCACATCGAGCCTCATCCAACGGGCCCTGGAGGACTACGTGACAGTGGGGCGCTACCAGGTGCACCTGCGCCGCTCCTGCCGGATCTATGGGGGAAGGCGCGACGCCATGCTGGAGGCCATCGACAAGCACTGGCCCTCGGGGGCCCAGGTCAACTCGCCCCAGGGCGGGCTCTTCATCTGGCTGCGCCTGCCCTCGGGTCTATCCTCCAATGAACTTCTACCGCTGGCCTGCGAAGAAGGCACCGCCTTTGCTCCGGGCAGGGTCTTTGTTCCCGGTGGTTCTGACTGCGATAACTACCTGCGATTAAACTTCGCCGCGGAACCCCGCAGTGAGATTGAGGAAGGTATCAGACGGCTTGGAAGGGCAATAGCTCGGTTGATGCCATGATGGATAGCGACAGCATGCAAACCAGGCCTACTCCTGTCGTGATAAGATAGAGGAAGTGAGAGGCCGATTTACTGCCGCGAGTCAGTCCAGGCTATGATGGCTTAGGGGACTCAATGCACCGATTACAGGGGGGATGCTGCTGATGATCATACGAGCTTGGGGCGCATTCAGGAGGGGAGAGCGGTTAATAGGGATCCTGTCCCGGCCCTTCAGGGCCTTCTTCGCCACTGAATCTGCCGCCGGGGTCCTCCTGATCCTGGCTACCGTAACCGCCTTAGTGTGGGCAAATTCGCCATTGAGAGATGTATATACAGCAACCTGGCAGATCCCCTTAACCATCGGCATCGGCGAAGCGGCACTGACCAAACCACTGCTTCTCTGGATCAACGACGGCCTGATGGCGATCTTCTTCTTTGTAGTCGGCCTGGAGATAAAGCGGGAACTCCTGGCAGGGGAACTCTCTTCAGTGAGGCGGGCCATCCTTCCGGTGGCGGCGGCCCTCGGTGGGATGATTGTACCTGCCCTGGTCTATGTCCTCTTCAATCTCGGCAGTCCCACAATTGATGGTTGGGGTATACCCATGGCCACTGATATAGCCTTTGTCCTGGGGGCCGTTGCCTTGCTGGGGAGAGGGCTGCCCACATCGATCCGGGTTTTTCTGGCGGCATTGGCGATCGCCGACGACCTCGGGGCTGTGCTTGTCATTGGTCTGTTCTTCACTGAGAACCTGAAGGTCATCTGGTTGCTGTGGGCCGGGGGAGCCGTCCTGGTTCTGGCTATCCTCAATGCCAGTGGCCAGCGCCGCGAACTTCCCTACCTGGTCCTGGGCGTGTCCCTCTGGTTTGCTGTGCTCAAGTCGGGTATCCACCCGACGGTGGCTGGGGTGACCCTGGCCATGTTCATACCGGCCCGACAACGCTATGACTGGGCTGAGTTTCAGGGCAGTTTTCAGCGAATAGCAGCCGACCTGAGGGCCGCTGATGGAGAACCATCAGACACTAGTGACCAGGTTCGCCAGTCTGTGCTCCACGAGTTGGACGAGCTGGTTGAAGGGGCGCGAACCCCATTGCAGGACCTGGAACATAATCTCCACCCCTGGGTCGCCTTTGGTGTCTTGCCCCTCTTCGCGCTGGCCAATGCCGGTGTGGCCCTTGCTGGCTTTGATCTGCAAGCCCTGCTCAGTCCGGTCAGTCTTGGGATCATCGGCGGCTTGGTGGTGGGTAAGCCGGTGGGAATTGCCGCTTTCTCATGGCTAGCGGTGCGGGTGGGTATCGCCGATCTGCCCGAGGCTGCCAGTTGGAGGCACCTGGTAGGGGTAGCTGCTCTGGCGGGGATCGGTTTTACCATGTCCCTATTCATTGCTGGCCTCGCCTTTGATGCCCCTGCTCTTCTTGCCACGGCCAAACTGGGCATTCTTCTTGCATCCCTGTTGGCAGCGATGGTCGGTACGGGAATCCTGCTTCCCGCCAGGACCAAAAGTGAAATCTAGCCCTGTCTTGACCAAGGGTAGCGCTGAGTCGAATGCCCGGTTGATGGACAAATTGATGGATAAACACCAGGTTTACAGAAGCGGTTTGTTGGGTTAGAATGTTAGGGCAGGCTGCATGTAATGCTGGATAGTCGGGAGCATGCCATGCTGGTTGCACAATGAATTCAAGTTAATATTGAGCCTTCGGGGGTCGGGTGAGCCGCGCTTGTGGCAATTCCCTACCGGTGGTAATGCGCGGGTGTCTCAGGACTAACCACGCGCTAGCCCACGAGCTGTTTAGAGGCAGACCTGGTGAGATTCCAGGGCCGACGGTATAGTCCGGATGGAAGAAGGCGGTCAGCTGAGTGTAGTGTAATGTAGGTCCTATTCACCTGACCTGTTGCCCCCGGAGCGGCTCGCGGGGGTTTTTCTATGCTGCAGAAGGGAGACCCAATTGAACATCAACAGAAGAGCTTTGGACATCGATAGGAGAATGATGCAGCTGGCCATACAGCTGGCCCTCAAGGGGAAGGGGCGCACAAGCCCCAACCCCGCCGTTGGGGCTGTGGTGGTTTCTAATGATGGTAATGGTAGGGTGGTAGGCCGTGGTTATCACCGCAAGGCCGGAGGCCCCCACGCTGAGGTATTTGCCCTGGAGGAGGCCGGTGCCGCCGCCAGGGGGGCCACCCTCTACGTGACCCTTGAGCCCTGCTGCCATCAGGGCAGGACGCCGCCCTGCACAGACAGGATCATCGCCGCCGGCATCAGGCGGGTTGTGGTTGGCTCCATTGACCCTAACCCCAGGGTTGCAGGCAAGGGGATTGAGCAGCTGAGGGCTGCGGGGATTGATGTGAGCACCGGGGTCCTGGAGGTAGCGACGAGAAGGCTCAACGAAGGTTTTAACAAGGTGATGGAGACCGGTTTACCCTTTGTGCTCTATAAGTACGCCATGACCCTTGACGGGAAGACCGCTACCAGCGCCGGGCACTCCCAGTGGATTAGCTCCCCGGCGGCGCGGCTCCTGGTTCACCAGTGGCGCAACGAGTACGACGCCATCATGGTCGGCAGTGGAACGGTGGTTGCCGACAACCCCCGGCTCACCTGCCGGATCGCTGGGGGAAGGGACCCGGCCCGTGTCATAGTCGACACCCAGGGCAGGATAGCGGCTAACAGCAGGGTCTTGCACCTTGAATCCCCGGCGCCAACGATAGTGGCGGTGGGCAGTGACGACGCCTCAAGGCGCCTCCGGGAGGGCATCGCCGCCGGTGGCCAATCCACTGCTGGCTCCTCCGCGACCAGCAGTTCCACTGCCAGTCGTGAAGTTATAGTCTGCGGAACAACCAATAGTAGGGTTGACCTGAAGGCGCTCCTGAGAGAGCTGCCCAGAAGGGGCATCAACAGCGTCCTTCTGGAGGGCGGTTCCACATTGGCCTACTCCATGTTGGCAGCGGGGTTGGTAGACAAGGTAGCGGCCTTCGTTGCCCCCAAACTTGCCGGTGGGAGGGGCGCCCCCTCTCCTCTGGGCGGTTTCGGGGTCAGTAGGATGGACGAATCATGGCAGCTTACGGAGGTTGAATATAGCCCGGTAGGCGGTGACATTCTTGTGGAAGGATATGTTATGGGTCCGGGAACTGAAAGGGAGTGACCAGGGTGTTTACGGGGATCATTGAGGGGATTGGTAAGGTCAAACGCGTTGTGTCGGGGAGTGAGTCTGCCTCAATCCAGGTGGACCTGGGCGACCTTGCCCCAGGAGTGGCCATTGGCGCCAGCGTTGCTATTAACGGCGTCTGTCTCACCGCAACATCTCAGGTGGGAGACCTGGTTGCCTTCGATGTCATGCCCGAGACCTTTCGCAACACAACCCTCAGGGCCTTAGCCCCCGGTGACAGTGTCAACCTGGAGCGAGCCCTTGAGGTCGGAGGGCGCCTTGACGGACACATTGTCCTGGGCCACGTGGACGGGATCGGGGAGATCATCAGGAAGCAGCGAGAGGGTACCTCCACTGTCTTCGAGATTGGAGCCCCCCCTGATATCCTCCGGTACATCGCTTATAAGGGGTCAATCACCATCGACGGTATCAGCTTGACGGTGTCAAGACTAACGGAATCCTCCTTTGAGGTCTCGATAATACCGCATACAGAGACCTTTACCGTACTGAGAAGGCGGCGGGTAGGGGACCTTGTCAACCTGGAGGTTGACGTCCTGGCCCGCTACATAGAGAGGCTCCTGCAGGCACAGGAACCGGGTTCCTCAGGCAAAGGGCCCCGGGGAGAGGCCGCCGAACGCCAGGGGATAACGAAGGAACTTCTGTTAAGCCGGGGCTTTCTAGAATAGCTCCTCAGCAGCGTAGCGCCGGTTATATCGACTACTGATCGTTACAGATGACATCTACCGGAGAAGACACTAGATTGGGTGAGATAATCATGTCTGAGAGCAATCAAGCAGTAGGGTTTTCCACCATTGAAGAGGCAATTGCTGAGATCAGAGCGGGGCGCATGATTGTTGTTGTTGATGACGAAGACCGGGAGAACGAGGGCGACCTGGTGATGGCAGCGGAGAAGGCCACTCCTGAGACCATCAACTTTATGGCCAAGTACGGCAGGGGGCTGATCTGCGCCCCCCTCACCGCCAGGCGCGCCGAGGAGTTGGACCTGGAGCAGATGGTCCGGGTGAACCGGGATACAATGAACACCGCCTTCACCGTGTCGGTGGACCATGCCCAGGTGTCAACGGGCATCTCTGCCGCCGAGAGGGCCCGGACGGTGCAGGCTCTGGCCAGCGCCGACACCCTACCGACGGACCTGAGGCGGCCTGGCCACATCTTCCCCCTTAAGGCCATGGAGGGCGGGGTGCTGCGGCGGGCAGGCCACACTGAGGCCGCCGTTGACCTGGCGGAGCTGGCTGGGCTTTCCCCTGCCGGGGTCATCTGTGAGATCATGGACGAAGACGGGACAATGGCCCGGGTCCCCCG
>LADL02001448.1_pt1 | contig 54737 bp, 48 predicted proteins | sample 619721 | NCBI WGS metagenome assembly LADL02 (sample SAMN03397408, study PRJNA257561) | rock porewater metagenome | biome: terrestrial; feature: Opalinus Clay rock; material: porewater; isolation source: Opalinus Clay rock porewater BRC-3 borehole | place: Switzerland: Mt Terri URL, St-Ursanne ...
GCCGCGATGCCCTCAGCGGCCAACTGCATGGCTGAACTGTCGTTGTTACCGCCGCGGAAGATCATGGGCTGGTAGGGCAGATTGTGCTTTTCAGCGGTGTCCACCAGGATCTTGCGAATCTTCGGTGGCACGGGAGCCCGTCCCCCTGCCCCACTGACGAAGGAGAACACGGGGCCCTTCCCTATGTCGGTGTGGAGCTGGCTCTTATTGACATCAGGGGTCCCACCGCAGGGAATGGTATCGAGGGCAAGGGCAAAGTCCGGCCTGACCCGCTCCGCCGTTACGCTGGCGCCGCGCAGCCCCACCTCTTCCTGGACGGTTACCACGGCCCAGAACTCGCCGCCGAAGTCCCCGTCAGCCACCTGCTCGAGGACCTCCCAGAGGACAGCGCAGCCGGCGCGATCGTCCAGGGCGGCGCCGCAGAAGCGGTTTCCGTCACTGAAGACCGACATCTGATCCTCATAGGTTATAGGGGTTCCGATCTCAATCCCCAGGGCCTCGACTTCCTGGCGGCTGCTGGCGCCCACATCGATGTACATGGAATCCGCTGACGGGACCTGGCGCCTCTCTTCTGGTGTCTGGTAGTGGCCCGGCCTGACGCCGACGACACCGAAGACCTGGCCGACCCTGACCTTCCTGCCAACCAGCAGGGAGTCCAGGACCCCACCGATCTTCTCGAAGCGAATGAAACCGCTGTCGTCGATGTAGCGGACAATAGCGCCAATCTCGTCGGAGTGGGCCGCCAGCAGGAACCTGGGGCCCTTCCCCTTCCCCTTCTTGAGGGCGAAGATGTTCCCCAGGGCATCCACCTCCACACTGTCGGCATGCTCGGAAAGCCTGTCCTTGAGGAAGCTAACTACTTCAGTCTCGTGCCCTGAAACACCCTTGAGGCTCATCAGGGTCTTTGTCTTCTCCAGCAATCTGTCTCTCATTAGCGATGCACCTCCTGTAAGGTATTATTTCGATTCCCGTAGGGCACCAACCTGCAGCAAGCAGTTCATTCCTAACGACTCCTTCGGTTGATCACTATTGCGTATAGCGCCAGTCCCAGTATGGCTGCGGGAACCGCTATGGACTCAAACCCCTTCTGCCGCTGCTTTCTCATGATGCCGGCCTCAAGGTCTTGTATCACTCTGTCTACTGTAGCGACATCACTGCCAGTTACTACGGCCACCATGTTCTCATATCTCCACAGTTTAAACGGCTCCACTATAGTCCTAGACCTGCCATTGATGATCAGACGGTTGTCCATCACGGCTATAGTTACGGGCAGTTCAGCTGAGGGGTACTCATAGATGTCAATATAGGCGACAGCACCGTCCACCGACACCGTCAGTGGGTACTTCACGGCCTTAAACAACTCATCATGGGCCGGCCGGTGAGGGGAATCGTAGATGAAGTAGTCCCTGTTCTCGATGAATACCTCATTTACCTCAAAAGCCGTTGGGATCTGCTGTCGGCCACAGCTGTAATACCAGACAGTACCACCGACAAACACCAGGACCAGCAGTACGATTACTGCCCTCATGGACGTGAGGAACACCGGCTATGTCACCCCCTCTGGGATAGTACACCTACACTTCCATTTCATGCAATCATCAAGTTTTCCTGCAGAAGAATGTGGGCAGTTGCCGCCCACTTTAGCAAAAACATGCGTAACAAGGGCTCCGAATCACTTAGGTTGGCCAGTGGCCTCGCTATTGCGCCAGACCCAAGAGATTGATAAGATAGACTGCAAGCTGCTTTGAGAAGCCACTTAGGGAGTTGGTACAATGTTCGAACTTATCGCCCTGGACCTTGATGGAACCATTGTCAGAAGAGATAATACCATTGGCCCTGAGGACCTGGCTGCCCTGGAAGGCGCCAGGGAACTAGGTGCTAAGATTGTGATTGCCACCGGCCGGCGGTACGCCTCCAGCTTGGATCATGCCCACACCCTTCACACCGAGCTACCAATCATCTGCTACACCGGGGCCCAGGTTGTTGACTACAGGACCGGACAGATACTGAGAGACATAACCGTGCCTGAGCACGTCGCCGCGAGCTTAGCCCATTTCTCCGACGAAAACCCGCAGGTCAACCTGATTGCCTATGCTGATGATATGGTTCACGTCCTGAGAAACCACTATGACGCCAGTATGGCCACGTCCTTCTGGCCTAACAGGGACTTGAGGGTAGTGGGTTCCCTGGCTGACCTGGTTGAGCAGGGATTAGACTTCTCCCAGTTCATTACCGTTGGTGAAGACAGCGCCAACAAAGTCCTTGAGCACTACGAGACCAACGGCGACTGCACGATTCACAACTGTGGCTCTGGAAGCACGCGCACGGTACACATCATTGGCCCAGGGGCCACCAAGGCGGGTGCCCTGTCATGGCTGGCAGAGCGGCACGGTATAGCCAGAGAGAAGATTATTGCCTTTGGCGATTCCGAGAACGACCTTGACATGCTGCGCTGGGCAGGGCTTGGTGTGGCCATGGGCAACAGCCACCCTGAAGCCGTCAGGGCAGCAGACATCAAGACGGCGCCAGTGGACGAGGCCGGTGTCGCCCAGGTCATCAGGAAGTACTTCATGGAAGACGCTGTTTAACATGGAGGGCATCACGGAAGAGAGGGTGATCTAGTGACAGGACACAAGCTCGGCCTACGGCCCCCTGGCCTAGATCCGCTCCCGCAGTAGGTCGCCAAGGTCAGATTCAAGCCTCGGCCCTGTTCCCCAAAACTCGCGCAGGGCGCGGTATTCCTCAACGGCAGCGGCCTTCTCCCCCCGGCCACCGCTGTAGATGGCCCGGATAAGCAGGTTCTTCGGGGTATGCTCCGTATCAATGAACTCAATAATCTGGGTGCTGTAACCCATGATCTCCAGGAGGTTAGCCCGCATGCTGTCGGTGACAAGGGCCGCCATCCGCTCCTTGATGATCCCGTGCTTCTCCAGGGGGCGCATCACCGGGTTGCTGATCCTGTGCATTAGCTCGTGCTGGCAACAGGGCACCGCCATTATTACCTTTGCCCCCCAACGGACCGCCTGGGCCAACGCCCCGTCGGTGGCGGTGTCACAGGCGTGGAGGCTCACTACCATATCCACACCGCCCTCGGCCTCAAACTCCGCGATGTCGCCCAGTTGAAAGCGGAGACCTCTAAGACAGAGTTCCTCTGCTAACCCGCTGCAGTGGTCGATAACATCCCTCTTCAGGTCCAGCCCGACAATGCTGACATTCAGGCCCGCCTCCACTACAAGATAGTGGTGAAGGGCGAAGGTCAGGTAAGACTTGCCGCAGCCGAAGTCGACAATCCGAAGGGGCCCATCGGTCTTGGGAAGGGCCGGCACCACATTGGCCACCATCTCCAGGAAGCGGTTGATCTGCCTGAACTTATCGAACCTACTGGCCACAACCTGGCCCTGGGCGTTCATCACCCCTAACCTTTCGAGAAAGGGATTGGGGACATTTTCAGGGATGATGTACTGTTTGCGGCGGTTATGGGTCAAGTCAGTCCGCTGCTCCTTGCTGGCAGGCCTTTCGAGGATCTTCACCTTGCCCCGCTTGCTGACAAGGACCTGGTAGTCCCCGGACTCTGTGAAGAACTGAGCCTGGCGGAACTGGTTATCCAGGAGTGCGGCAATCCGGTCCACGCTAGCCCCTGGCGCCAGGTTGTCGTGGAGGACCTGTTGGCCTCGGTGGACTGTGAATTGATAGTTGAGCTCTCCTTGCAGAAGCACAGGCCGCACCGTCACCTTGTGAACGGCATCAGGCCCCTTCTGGCGAGGCTGGCTAATGACAAGGTCAACTAGATTGGCCGCCTCTATTACATTTTCCACTAGCTGGCGCGCTGTTTCCACTGGAGAACCATTCATCCTTCCAAGCAAAGCAGCCTCAACATCGGCTGGAATCGGCTAGATATGGAGTTCTACAACATCGCCGTCCTCGAGGATGTAGTCCTTCTCCACCATCTGGCCGTCAAAGGTCTTCTTCCCCCACACCTTAGCATACTTCAGACTGGCGGCAAAATCCTTATGAACGGCGGCGGCGGCATCCAGAAGAGTTGAACCCCTGGGCAGCACGAAGGGCTCATCCATGTTGGGTTCCTCTCGCGGGGCCTTGGTAACCACCCTGACCACCTCAAGGAGCTCAAAGATGAGGCCCTTGAACTCATCGAGCCCCTCACCGGTCTCCACGGAGAGAGGATGGATATATAGGGATGGCCAAAACTCAGCCGCCATCTCCTTCAGCAACTGTAGACGGTCCCGGGCCCCTGGGCTATCCAGCTTGTTGGCGACTACCAGGGCCTTGCGACGGCTGTGGTGCCAGAACCCCTTCCCCCCAGGCTCAAAGTCCCAGTGCTGGTCGTCATGGTCTTCATAGTCGGGGGCTTCAAGGCCCTTGGGGCTAAAGTTATCGGTGACCGGCGTCCTCAGCTCTACCCCGGCGGCATCGAACAACCCCATTGTCTGCTCCATACCTGTAAGCAGGTCATCACTGGAGAGGTCCTGCACGAGCAGGACTATGTCTGCCTCACGGATCAAGCCCATCAACCATCCCGGGTGCCCCTCAACAAGGGGCGGCGTGTCAATCAGCTGAAATTGGATGTTGCGGTAGGGCACCATGGCCGGCATGGGCATCTGGGTTGTAAAGGGGTAGGGAGCCACCTCAGGTGAAGCGTTGGTCAGGGCCTTCATTAAGGCGCTTTTGCCGGTATTCGACGGCCCGGCCATTGTCAGTGTGCCGGCGCCCTGTTTCTCGATGATCCAGAAGGGACGCTGCTTACCTGAGCGCTGCTGCTGTTCAACCTGATCCCGGTTCCTGGCAATGCGCTTCTTGATATCGGCCTGCATCTTATCGGTACCCTTGTGCTTCGGTATCGTCCGCAGCATATCCTGGAGGGCAACCAGGCGCTCTTCGGCGGTTGTGGCCGCCTTGAAGCGGTCACGGGCTGCCTGGAAGTCTGCGGTTAGATTAGCTGGCATCTACTACTCACCACCTCTTAAAAAGGTCTTGCACATCAACATAATAAGTTTAAACTTCTTGGCGGCGCCAGTCAAAACTATAATCCAGAGATAAAGCTACCCAGTTCCGATATGTGGCATTGGTGAGTAACAAGGCGATGCTTCTCAAAGGCTGCCAAATACTTCAAGCCCCCACCTGTGACCACCAGGGCCACCCGGTCACCGGCGGCGATAACGCCCTCATCCCGCAGCCTCCGGAGGACCGCCAGGGGCACCGCTGAGGCCGGCTGTCCGAATATCCCCTCTTCGGCCATCCCCTGTTGGGCGGCAATAATCTCTTCCTCACTGACGGCAGCGGCCAGTCCCCCATTGTGCCTCAACCTGCGCAGCACCTCATTGCCGCTGGGCGGGAAAGGGTTGGCGATGGCATGGGCCATTGTCTTTGGTTGGGGTATCCGCTCAATCTCATCCCTGCCGCTGCTAAAGGCGTTGTATATCGGTGAACAGCCCGCTGCCTGGGCACAGACCATTTTCGGAACCTCATCAATGAGGCCGCAGCGCCTGAACTCCTCAAAGCCCTTGAGGATCCCCCTGAAGTTACCACCGGCGCTGGTGGGGACAATGACCCAGTTGGGGACATCGAAGTCCAACTGCTCGCAGATCTCAAAGGCAATGGTCTTAGAACCCTCAATCCGGAAGGGGACATCAGAGTTGATGAAGTAGATGCCGTTCTCCCTCCCTGCCTCGAGGCTAGCAAAGTAGAGGTCTCCGTAGTCACCGTCTACCTTGATGAGGTGTGAACCATAGATCGCCACCGGGTTGAGCTTCTCCGAAGGTATCCCCTCAGCCACCAGGATGAAGGTCTCCAGCCCTGCCCTGGCCCCATAGGCGGCGACCGAGGCGGCCATGTTCCCCGACGACAGGGTGCCAACACGCCGGTAACCAAGCTCATGGGCATGCTGCATGCCGGCAACGGTGCCCCGGTCTTTGAAGGACCAGGTCGGGTTCTGGGTCTCGTTCTTCAAGTAGACACCCCCAAGGTCCAGCCCCTCCTCAAGCCGCCGGGACCGCAGTAGAGGGGTGAAACCCTCACCCAGGGATAGCTGGGCCTGGGGATGGTCGAAGGGGAAGAAATCCCTGTACCTCTCAAGGATCGTCTCCCTCTGGGTATTGCCCTCTCTGATCCGGCCCTTCTCGACTAAGGCCAGCTCCAGGGGCTCCCCGCACTGGGGGCAGCGGGGGCTGCTATTGGCCGCCTCGTCGCCACTAGGTCTGCCACAGGCCGTGCAACTGAGTTTATAGTCCACTACTTCACCTCCCCGGCTAACCGCTTGTCTCCTAGAGCTCGTTGACCAGATCCAGGGCTGCCTCAACCTGCTCATTGTCGCCCTCCAGGAGCAGCCACACGGCGCCTTCGGCTCCATAGATGCCGCCGGAGGCCAGGTGATAGGCATAGACCCCTGTAAGAATGGCGAAGGCCTCTATCTCCGTTATGATCGTCCCCCTGACGGGCATCAACCGCGGCGTGTCAGGGGTGTAGTGATCACCGCCGCTGTTGACGGCATGAGCCACTTCATTGATGTCCTGGGCGACACACTTCTCCAGCCCCACCGGAATGACCAGATGCAGGCGCCTGCCAATAACATGTCCCCAGGCGCCGCCAATGGTGCCAGCGCCACCGTGACCGCCGATGAGAACCCCTGCCACCTGCTCTTCGTAGTTGAGAGCATTGGCGCCCTTGATATAGATGTCGCCCTCATTCATCTCCTTGAGGGCCGAGAGTCGGTCAAGGTCTGGAGCTAACTGGCCCTGGCGCAGGACGACGTCGGGAATGTCCTGCCCGATGCCGGCCTCCTCCCTGGTGACCCCCGGGGGCAGAGTGGCTCCGGTCAAATAGCGCTTCCGATCAATCTCCTTGTTCAGAAACTCCTCGGCAACATAGCCGTTGGTGGAACCACTAGCAATGACAACGATACCCTCACGCAGAGCATTCTCTACCTGCGGCAGTTCCTTAACCGCTCTGGCGATAAGCCGCTTGGACTGGGGCGGCAGCAGGGTTACGGCTGCCTTCATGGTGTTCTCAACAGTCTTCATTGGTCGCGTCACTCCTCTTCTCCGGTTCTCTGGCCTCTATATCTTCAGTTGCCATTATGTCTATTGTAGCATCTCCCTTGGTGAAGGTGTAAACCACCTGCCCAACGGAGACGGGGGTTTTCACAGAAACGGCGTTGAGATCCCCCAGTAACCAGGGCACATCATACCTGGGAACCGGGGTCGCGGTGACCACGGCCACCCTCCGGCCGGAGGCCCCTACCACTGGAAGGGTAGTTGTCACGGTTCTGACTGGGTTGCGGTATTCACTCATTCCGTAGTCCCTTCCCCGGGGGCAACCGTGGCCGGTGACATCTAGCGTGGAACCAGGCCCCTCGCTGACTGTGATGGCGCAACCCCGGGGGCAGACAATGCAGTTAAGAGCGCCACTCCCTGATTCTCTGCCTCCTCCTGTGTCTTTGCCCCTTCCTACATCCTTGCCTTCCCTTGGGCCTTTGCTCTCTCCTGCATCTTTCCCCATTCCTGCCGGCGTGCGGAGGTACTGGCTGATGGGGGCCCCGATACAGGCCTCAAGCATCGTAGGGTATCCCTGTTCCCCGGCTCTGACCAGGGCCTCCCTGAGCCTATCTTCAGTGACATGGGCCCGGATCATCTCGCCAGGGGTAACGGCCCGGAGGAGCTTCCTGAAGACTACACCGCCATCTGAGAGGGAGTAGAGACCGCTCCCATAACCAGGACCGCTACTGCTGTCCGGGAATCCCTTGGCGGAGATGATTACCTCGGCCGGGGCAAGGGGTCTGTCGGGGCGGAGATAGAAGGATATGCCAGCACTATCGGCGCCAATAGCAGCACCCCAGTGATCAAGGGAGTTGATCTCCATCCTTTGAGGAACGACATACTGGGTGCCGGCTCCAGGGCGAACAAGAAAGGCCCTACCGCCAGGCCGGTTCTGCCCCCCTGCTCCCAATGCCCGTCGGGCAGCAGCCCACCCGGCCACCTGCCCTCCCCAGCAGGCATAGTCCACAAGGTCGTGGATGTGAACAAGGTTGCCGCAGGCATATAGCCCTGGCACTGAGGTCTCCATCCACTGGCTGACGGCAGGCCCTCCGGTCCTCCCATCAATCTCCACCCCCAGCTCTTCCAGGGGTTCTATCTCGGGAATGAGTCCTACTGACAGGATGAGGGTGTCGCACTCTATGAACCGTTCCGACCCTGCCAATGGAGTGAGGTTGCCGTCAACCCTGCAGACGGTTACTCCCTCAACCCTGTCACCACCGTGGACCTCGGTGACAGTATGCTTAAGGTGGAGCGGGATCTCATAGTCATGGAGGCACTGAACCACATTTCTCATTAGGCCGCCGGGGTAGGGCATGATCTCAAAGACGCCAAGGACCTCAGCCCCCTCCCAGGTGAGCCGCCTGGCCATTATCAGGCCGACATCTCCAGACCCAAGAATGACCACCCGCCTTCCCGGAAGGAGGCCCTGCCTGTTGACGATGTATTGGGCAGATCCAGCGGTGTAGACCCCACTGGGCCTGGTTCCTGAGATCCCTACCTGGAAGCGAGTCCGCTCCCGACAGCCTGCCGCCAGCACCACCGCCTTGGCCCGCAGCGCCCTGGGGCCTGCGGCAGGGCTCGTTACCTCCAATATGAACCCCCCTGATCCCTTCCCGTGGGAGATGCCCAGGAGGGTTGTGTCGCGAAGGATATGGACGCCGGCCTCCACCACGGCCCCCTGTAGCCGGTGGGCCATCTCCGGGCCGGTCAACTGCTGACCAAAGAGCAGGGTGCCGAAACCATCGTGAATGCATTGGGGCAGCACCCCGCCAAGCTGGCTGTGGCGTTCGATTAAGACAACGGCGGCGGGGCGATCCCCGTCGTCCCCATTGGGGAAGGCGTCATTGGCGGCCGAGGCCGCGGCTGCCATTCCCGCTGGCCCCCCGCCTATTACAGCTACATCCACATCAGAGAGACAATGGGTCCGGGCCCTGGCGCGGGCTTCATTCACGGCCACCACCGCCCTAGCTCAGACCCTTCATGAGCAGTCCCTTATCTAACGGGCCAGCCGTCAACGGTGATTGGGGGCCTTTCTTGGTTACAGCGGCAAGGGATATCCCCAGCTCCCTGGCAATGATCTCTGCCACCTTGGGCCCGCAGAAGCCTCCCTGGCAGCGACCCATTCCCGCCCTGGTCCGCCGTTTGACAGCGTCAACGGTCAGGGACGGCACCGGTCCATGAAGGGCGTTGACGATCTCTCCCTCGGTGACGCCTTCGCACCGGCAGACAACCCGCCCGTAGGCGGCGTTGCCCTCCCAGAGGCGGCGCCTCTCCGAAACAGACAACTGGCGCCAGGGCCCCAGCATCCTCCCTGCGTCGTCCCCCTGGCGCCGGCGGGGATTGAAGGCCGGGTCGGCCTCCATTGGTAGGCCCATATCCTGGAGCAATGCCAGGGCCATCTCTGCTATGGCTGGGGCCGCCGCCAATCCGGGCGACTGTATCCCCGCCACATTGAGAAGCCCCTCCCTGCCTGGAGCGGGCCTGATGACGAAATCCTCTGTATAGGTGGCTGCCCGCAGCCCGGCGAAGGAACTAATGACTGACCCTGATGATATCCGCGGTAGCAACTGCGACACCCTATCCACGATTGATCTGTGGCCCTCTCTGCTTGTGGCGGTGTCCAGGGGAGAGGGTACCTCAACGGCGTCGGGGCCCCAGAGGAGGTTGCCATCTACTGTCGGCATCGCATTACTCCCCTTTGAGAAGGGGGTCTCGTTAGCGGTTAAGATGGAAAGGCAGGAGCCAACTCGGCCAGCTACCTTACGGTCAAAGATGAGGTTCTGCCCTCTCCTGGGGTGAATGGTGAAGTCCCGCCCCCCGGCACTCTCCGCTAGCACATCGGCGTAGAGACCAGCGGCATTCACCACAAAACTGGCGTCAATGGGCCCACGGTTTGTATCGATGCCGACCACCCTTCCATCGACAGTCCTAATACCGGTGGTCAAGACCCCTAATAGCAGGTCAACACCGTTGGCAACAGCATTCTCTGTGTAGGCGATGGTCAGTTTGTAGGGTGAGATGATCCCTGCTGACGGGGCATGGAAGGCGGCCACAATCTCGTCGCTAATCTCCGGTTCCCGTGCCAGCGCTTCTGCGGGGGTGATAACCCTGAACCCGGGGACACGGTTCGTGCTAGCCCTGTGAGCTACCCGGGACAGCGCGTCTCTATCGCCCTCGTTAAGGACGCAGCCTATGAGCCCACAGCGCTCGAAGGAGACCCCCAGTTCAGCAGCGACCTCTGCGTAGAGGGCACTGCCCCTGACGTTGAGCCTGGCCTTGAGAGAGCCAGGGGTGGCATTAACCCCAGGGTGCACCATCCCATTGTTAGCGGAGCTTGCTCCCGTGGCCACATCCCATTCCTTCTCCACCAGGGCCACCCGCAGGCAATACCTGGACAGATCCCTGGAGATGGCAGCCCCAATAACCCCTGCCCCGATTACGACAACGTCATAGCGGCGGGGCTTGGACCACCGGCGCAGCCAACGCTCTGGGGCCCCCTCAAGGAAGGGCTGCCCCAAGGGTGGCGGTGAGGCCCCCACGCCAGAGGGGGGTCCCCCCTTAACCTCCAGACGGTTAACAACACCAATGACCCCCGGGATCCGGGCCGCCAGGTGACCGGCGTCAATCAGCTGCTGCCAACTGCCCACACTACCAGCCAGGGTTACTACCCGGCCAACAGTTGTACCTGACATACCAAAAACCCCGCTTTCTACCAGGAGTATCTGGGCCTCTTGGCCTCTTGGTCCTTACACTACATACATATTGGTTCGCGTTGGGCTTAAGTTCAGGTTTCTCCTTGCACAGGAGCGCTTCCGTTGAGATTCAAAGGGCACCTGACAATGTCAGGTGCCCCAAGCTTTGCAAATGAGCCCTCTCTTACTAACGGGCTTTTGACCTTCTTGGCGTTACTCCCCGCCCATGATCTCCTTCATCTCACTGACGATGTCAGGATCGGTGATCTCGACAGGCTTGGTCGCTGGATCGTCGCCCAACTGGTCTAGCCAGTAGGCTCCGAAGCCGTGATCCTTACTGAAGTGATTGTACGGATCGCTGGGGTTTACCCACATGAAGTCAGCGGCCGCGTACCGATCACCGTGGCACTTGGAGCAGGATTCTTCAGTGGTGGCTGCCTTGAGCTGGTTGCCCTCTTCGTTGATGCTATGAGGGGTGTGGCAGCTCCCGCAGAGCATGTCGGCCTCGGCGTGGGGACTGAAGAGCCAATTCCGTGTACCGTAGTGGTTCTGCGCTACCAGTACACCTGGATCATCAGTCTCTGACGGACGGCCGTCACCATGGCAGGTGAGGCAAGCCGCCTCGTCAGCCACGATTGTGCCGGCCTTCTTCTCTGCCGTCACGTGCTCCTTGCCTGGTCCGTGGCAGGTCTCGCAGCTAATCCCAGCCTCTTCCGTATCCTCGGCAAGGCCTGGGCTGTGACATTTGAGGCAGTAACCGTAGGTCTTCACGCCCCAGTCTTCAGTGCCGTCACTATCATAGTCCTTGACCTTAGCTGGCTCAAGCACCCAGTTGCCATCGTCGCCCTCGTGGATGCCGCCCACTCGATAATAGTCGCCACCCTCGAAGCCTGCCTCAGCGGGAACCTTGGCCACCACATAGTGGTCAAGCATCACCCCGACAACGGCATCGGAGAGGTTTACGGTGGTGAAGGTGTTCTCACCATCCTTGTCAGCGTCATCATAGATGACAACCTCACCTGGCGCCTCAGCGAAGGTGTACTCGCTGAGAGGCTTGAAGGCCGTGGCATGACTGGTCTGGAGATATCCCTCATGGGCTTTGGTGTGGCAAGACCCACAAGCCTCGCTACCGACGTACATGGATGCTGGCTCAATATCGCCGCCAGGCTCACCAGGCTCACCAGTTTCACCATTATCACCGGTCTGGGGCTCAGAGCCACCGCAACCGACAACAAGGGCAGCCACAAGGAATAGAATGGCCATTACCAGGAACATGGTCTTGTAGTTTGTACGTATATTCACAATTTCACCCCCTTTTCTGCAACATAGTTATTATATATTCAACGGTGTTGGGGTTTTTTCCTTCAACAACCTGCACAGGAAATTTTTTTGTGCTAACGGAGAGGTTACGAGTTTGTTGCAGAGATGGAACACGGGGTGAGGGGGATTGTTCTCGCTGACGAAAAGCCCCCGCCTGAGGAGGGGGCTTTAACCAAAGATTCCACTATTACTTCCCATTTGTAGCTTCCTTGCTAAACCGACTTTCGCGCCAGCACCAAGTAGAGGTCGTCTTTATCAATGCTCAAAATTATCTCCATCCCTGCTTCCTCAAACTGGCTCGCAACCACCGACGCTGGAGGTAGATGATCCTCTTTCACAGCAGCTCCTGCCCTCTGATGCCGGCTGTTAATGGCCTTCCGCCCCTGGGTGTGGGCCACCGCCACAAGGCCGCCTTCTTTAAGGACTCGCTTAAGCTCGGCAATGGCTGCCTCCCTATCATTGAAGTGGGGATACACGGAGTAGCAGATAGCTGTATCAAATCTACTATCTTCAAAGGGCAGGTCCTCCGCCCAGGCCTTCACAAATCTCAAGTTAGGAGACTGATGCCTCTGGCGTGCCACTGTCAGCATCCCCTCTGCCGGATCAACGCCTACAACCTGGCCCTTAGGTCCAACCGCATCCAGGATGAAGGGCACCAAACGGCCGTTACCAGTACCGATGTCTAATACTGCTTGCCCCTTCCCCAACCGGCACAGGTCGATTAAATGCATGAGGTCACCAGCGGGCACGGGATTGTTCTCATCCCAACCCTGGGCCTTCTGGTTAAAGAAGTCAACCCGGTCGTTGCCGCTGTTCAAAGGGTGTCAGCCCTGGTCTCCGCTGGCCTATTGAGAAATCCAGCCCTTCTCACTGCCTGAACCAGGAGGGGTATTAGCACCAACTGCACCAGGAGGCCAGGCCAACTTGTGACAATCCCATAGGTGATGGGTCCCCAAACCGAAACCCCGGTGATCCCAAGGATCGGCAGGAACAGGGCCCCAACTATACCGTAGGCTACCCGCCCAGCCAGCATGGCGCCGAGGAGTGAAACGATCAATCCCTTATGCCAGCTGCGATGTAAGAGTCCAGCGATCAGACCGTAGATGGCCAACTCCACCGTCATCATAGGAACCATGGGCATCAGGGGCGGCATACCTGTAGCCATGCTGCTAAGGGCGGGGGTGACCGCGCCCACCACAAGCCCAACCCCCGGACCCACCAGCAGACCTGCTAGCAGGACAGGGATATGCATGGGCAGAAAGACCTTGCCCAGCCCAAAGGCATGAAAGGCAATGGGCAGCAGCAGGCCCAGGGCTATGAACATGGCAGCCAGGGTTATCTTGCGCGCTGGGAACATCTGAACATCACTCCTCTAATTCTTTCTCATCGGCAGTAGCCAGCGTGAGCTTGGCTCTTTTGACGCCCTTCAGGCTTTCCAATTCATCGGCCAGGCCCTTGACCTCTTCTAACCGTCCCTTAACAGCTATTACCTCGAGGCAGTCGTCGGCACAAAGATGGACATGCAGGGTCGAGACAACCATCCCGGGATACCGGTGCTGGACTGCGGTTAGTTGGTGGCCCAGGCCTGGTGTGTGGTGATCAAATACTATTGTTACGGTGCCAACTACATGGCGGTGGCCATTGGCTACCGCTTCCTCCACTAGATAGTTGCGGACCATGTCCCGCAGCGCCTCTGACCGGTTATCATAGCCCTTCTTAAGTATGACCCTATCAAACTCCGTCAGGAGATCCTCGGGCATCGATACCCCGAATCTTGTCAACTGAGCCATCAGGCACCACCCTCCCTTGTGCTACGATTAGTTCTCGACGTGTTACTCCTTCGCCCTTCTGGTACCGGTATCCTTCTGTTGACACGCGCCCAAATACACACCGGGCCTGTCAGGGTCGGTGTTTCCTCTCAGTGATATTGTGGTTAATGTGATTCGACCTGGTCAGGTCTGAGACCTGCCGGCAGCCACCTGTGTCAATGACACCAGCCGCGACAGGAGGGCCTGGCTTTGGCTGTGGCACTTGAAGGCGGATACCCCGGTAAAACCTTCAGCCACCGTGGGGAGAGTCCTTTGCGCGTACATCTCCCTAATTACGGCTTCGGGGACCACCCTCTGGCGCGAGCTGTTCTGGACCAGGACCAACTCCAGTGGAAGGTCAAAGGCCAAGGCGTAGCTGGGGTGACCGTACCTGGAGGCCATCTGAAGGTAGGGCCTTCGCTGTTGGGGGACAAGGTTAGTGGCATCAATGAGAGCCCACCCGCCGGAGCGGAGGACAGCTGCCACCCGCTGTCTGGCCATGACATGAACCTTTGCATCGAGCCCTGGCACATGCTCCTCAGACCCGGTGATCTCCCGGCGAATGCCGTCGGTAGACACCACCTCAATCTCAGAAAACATCTGAGCGAGGCGCCTGGTAAAAGTGCTTTTTCCGCTGCCGGCAACACCCACCAGCACAATCAAGCCCATAGCGCTGTCCTCCAGGCATTTTAGAGTCTTAGAGAGAGTATTAGGGTTTACACTTAGAACCCGCCACAACGCCCACACTCTGCACAGGCAGAAGAGGCGTTCAGGTAGACCCTTCGGTTGTAGAGCAGAGCATTCACCGAGGCCCGCTGACACAGGGCCGTTGGTAGCCAGGAAGCTACGTAAAAGATAAACAGGGCCCAGATAACTGCCCCAACAAGGGCTGAAACCGAAATCGACGCTGTCATTCCCATGGCCGTCAACCCGTACCAGTTGGTAAGAATGGTAATGCCGAAGCCGAGTATCAGGCCCAGGAGGGCGGTAAGCATGCCCTCTCCCAGGAGCAAGACCTGGATCTCTCTGTTGTCAACGCCAAGGGCCTTCAAGATCCCCAATGCCGGTTTGCGCTGCAGGAAGGAAAGCATCAGCACGTTCAGTATACCGAGGCCCGTGAATAATCCCACCAACAGAAGTACTATCCGAACCGGCGATAGCGCTGCCGCTACAAGGGCAACGGCTCCCTGGCCTGAGGCCGACCTTGAGAGTACTTTAACATCCGGGCCAAGGAATCCTTCCAGTCCCTGAGCATTACCAGGCGGCCCAGTCAGGTCTATGAGGTACGCCCTGGTGCCCGCTGCGGGAGAGGCAGCGTCACCAGCAACCAACGCTTCAGCCTCATCCTTAAGGACAATGGGGCCGCGAAGAGGGCTTTCGCCAGGATCGTAGTACCCGGCAACTCGAAATGTGCGGGTATACCAACCCCCGGTCTTATTGTCCAGAAAAGAGATCTCAAAACTGTCTTCCAGGGTAAGCCCTGTCAGCCCTTGTGCCGTGGACTCCCTACCCCAGGCAGCAGGGATGATGGCCGCTGGGTCCTTCAAGTTGCCGGCTACCGTCGAGATCGGGACACTGGAATCGATGACAAGAGCACTGTCACTCCCGACCCCTAACAGGGTTGCGCGACCAAAGGGGGTGTAGACCTCGGCCACTATCACTGGCTCATAGGAAACAACCAGGGAGCTGCGGTTAAGGGCCCTCTCAACAGAAGTCCCTGGCCTGTCAGTCCAGGCAATGGCGTCAACGGGGAGGTCCAGGGGCCTGGTCGTATTGTAGGCGAGTTCAGAGGCCCCGCCATAGGCCATGGAGACCAGCAGGTAGGATGCGGTGGAAACGGCCACAATCAGGGCTATTACCAAGTTACGCAAGAGATTGCGGCGAAGCTGTCTGATAATCAAGGGCCAGGTTGTGGCAAGGGCGGCCCCTGTCTCCTTCAAGGAGCGCCTGCTGACGGACTGACGGAGAACCATGAATCCCCTCTTGAGGGCATCGATGAAGTAGATCACCGCCTATCCCCCGCCTCCACTGCCACAATTCTGCCGTCCTTCATCTCCAGGACCCTATCGGCATAGCCCACCATGGCAGGGTCGTGGGTGACAACAATGAAGGTCTGAGAGTGGGTCTCGTTAAATTCCTTAAACAGTTCGAAGATCTCCCTACTGTTGACGCTGTCAAGGTTCCCGGTGGGCTCGTCGGCAAGAACGATGTCCGGGTGGTTGGCCAAAGCCCTGGCAACGGCTACTCGCTGCTGCTCACCCCCAGATAGCTCAAAGGGGAGATGCTCTGCTCGCTCACGCATACCGACAGCATCAAGGAGCTTGCGGGTTCGCGCCTGGACTTCAGCGAGGGGGGTGTTGAGAAGACGCATGGGCAGACCGATGTTTTCAGCCGCCGTGAGGTCGTTTAGCAGGTTAAAGAACTGGAACACGAAGCCAACCTTCTGGCGCCGCAGCCGTGCCAAGTCGTTTTCACCTAGTCGGCTCAGCTTGATGTCATCCAGGATCACCTCCCCGTGAGAAGGGCGATCCAGCCCCCCCAATAGGCTCAGCAGGGTCGACTTGCCGCATCCCGAGGGACCGGTGATGACTACAAATTCACCGCGGGCAACCTCAAGGGTAACGCCGTTCACGGCGTCAACCCCTTCTCCGACAGGAAACCGTTTCTTGAGATGGGCGCCGCGCAGAATGGCATTCTCAATCTCCCACTTGGGGATTATCTCATCCTGGGGGATGCCGTCTCTCTGTACTGTTCTGATTCTGACCACAATCCGTCACCTCAGTAGGATACTACCTCCGCGAAAGCCCGTTGGTTTCATTAGGCTCCCCCGACCTCTGCCGGTTCATCGTCGTCACCATCTTTGCCGTCGCGAAAGGCGCTGGGTGAGCAACCGGTCTCCTTCTTAAAGACCCGTGAGAAGTAATTGGCATCATGGTAACCCACCTCCGCTGCCACCTGACTCACCATCATGTCGGTCTTCATGAGTAGCTCTTTGGCGGCGGCAATCCTCAGGCCTGTCAGGTGCTCGGTGAAGGTGGCGTTGGTTGCTTCCTTAAGAAGATGACTTAGATATCCGGGGCTCACATGAACACTGGCGGCGGCGTCCTCAAGGTTAATATCCTCCTGGAAGCCCTCCCCGATGAAGGCAAGGGCCTTTTCAACGAGGCTCTCCTGGTGGGTCTTTCGGCCAAGCTGAGCGGCAGCAGTGGCCTCATCCACCAGTTCCCTGATGAGGGTTACAATCCTCGCCAGAGGCACCCTGCCCCGGGCCTGCCCCATGAAGGCCAGACTCAACTGCTCCAGGCGCGACTCATCACCCCCACCCTCCAGGGCCGCCCGCGATACCAGTACCGCCAACTCCAGGAGGTGGAGGCGGCTGACGGGCTGCAGTTCGCCCACGGCCATGGTATGAACCGGTGAAGTGCCGCCACCAGATTGACCCTCTCCGGCGTCGATGATAAAGGGTAGGAGCCGCTCCAGGATCCGCCGGGCCCCACTCCTGTGGCCCAGCCGGACATACTCCAAGATGTGGTTCTCAAGCTGTCGTGGATATGAGCTGACGGTATGGCCGCTGGCGGCCAGGTCGGCGAAGTCGGCGGTGACGCCCTGCTGCTCGAGGGCGGCCTGAGTGCAGGCCAACCGCGCCTCCCGAAAAGAACGCTCAATCCCCAGGGGAGAGTGATCGAGGCCCACACCAATGGTTGCTGAGATGCCTGTGTCCTCTTCTATCCGCAGGCGAAGGACATCGGCCATCTCCACAATGCGGCTGTGGTCACTTTCATCTACGGGAACAAGGGCGGCGATCTGGTCGCCCAGGACAGTGCCAACCAGGGCGTCATTCTGAGGCGATACCAGTTCCTCGAGGGCCTTACTAATGCTGTCCAGGACCTGCCGCTTAAGAAACTGCCTCTCTGTTTCCTCCATCTCGTTGCTCTCAAGGAGTTGGTCGATTTGAACAGCCATGGCTACTGTGGGCAGCCGGTTCATATTGAGGAACCGGGCCCTGGCCTCAACCTCGGTCTTATCTGATAGCCCTCCGCCCACCAGATCCTGGAGGAACTGCTGCCTTATCAGCGGGATTGCCTTCTCCAGCTGCTGCCGCATACGAAGATTTCGCCAGCGCTGGGACATCTCCGTCTCCCGAACCGCCAGGGCCTTGGCAAGGATCTCCTCCAGCTCCGCCCGGTTGATCGGTTTCAACAGGTATTCGGTGACTCCCAGTTTGACCGCCTGGCGCGCGTACTCAAACTCGTCGTAGGCCGTGAGGATGACAACCTGCGCCGAGGGGTCTTTCCTCCGGATTGCCTCTGTTGCTTTAAGGCCGTCCATCACAGGCATATGCAGGTCCATGAGGAAGATCTGCCCCTGGCCCACCTCTAGCTCCTCAAGGGCTTCAGCGCCATTACCAGCCTCCACTAATGAGATGGCCTCAGGAAATGCTGCCTCGATCTGCTGTATCAGGGCCCTCCGCTGAATCTCTTCGTCGTCGACAACTACCAGCCCAACCCTTTCTTGATCCTTGGCAGGCACCTGTAACCCCCCTCGTCAAACCTCCAATTGGCATTTCTCGGTGATGGCTGGGAAGGTAAGGGTCAGCGTCGTTCCCCTGCCCACACCGCTTGTAAGAGTGACCCCATGTTCTCTCCCAAAGACGTACTTCAGCCGCCTATCCACGTTAACAATCCCGATACCCGTTGTGTGCCCCCTTGCCCTGGGACCGCTATCATCTTCGTGAGGGCCATTGCCTGGCGACGATGCCTGACCTGTAACCCCCTGGCTCAGCTCAGCCACGATAAACTGCAACTGATCGGGGGTGATGCCGACACCGTTATCCTGGACAACTATCTCAACCATCTCAACCTGGGACCTGGCAGTACCAGCCTTAATTAGAAGTTCTCCCTGTTCAAGTCGCTCAAGGCCGTGAAGAATGGCGTTCTCTACCATAGGCTGGACTGTTAGCGGCGGAATGAGGCAGTCCTCTGCGGCGTCCTCAAGGAGGATGGTTGCCCGGATTCTGCTGCCAAACCGGGTCTCCTGGATTAGTAAATAGTCTCTAACGTGGCTCATCTCCTGCCGCAAGGTTACAAGTTTGTCAATCTGCCTCAGAGTGTACCGGAGTAGTCTTGCCAGGGCCTGGCTTACCCGGGCTGTCTCATCGGCGCCCTCCAGGAGGGCCTGACCGGCGATGGTTCCCAGGGTGTTGAAGAGAAAGTGGGGGTTTACCTGGGCCTGGAGCGCCCTGATCTCGGCGAGGCGAAGCGCCTCCTCCAGCTCAGCGTTGACCCTCATCTGTTCTACGAGTCTGGCCTGGAGTTCCCGGAGTTGACCCTTGATGTCAGGCATTGCTAGGCGTCCCCCTTCAGACCACTATTCTCCGAACCTTGACCCTCTAGGTCCTGACCCTCTGATGTTTGACCCTCTGGGTCTTGGCCGGGAATCAGATCAAGGTTTGTCCTTGCAACCTTAATCCTGTTCCCCCCGCCGAGGTCAACCTCGGCCATCCTGAGCCTGGCCCCAACATCGTTGGTCACAAGGCCCGGGAATATCTCTGTAACTGTGCCGGTCTGCCCGAACCCTTTTCCCTGGAGAACCCTGACCCGGGACCCCTCCCTCAGGGACGCCAATCTCAGATCCAGACCACCACCGGCAGTGGTGTCCATAGGGCCAAGTTGGTTCGGAACTATAACTTCGGGCCGCACAATCCCCGCCCTAATCTGCGTTGCTCCCGAAAGCGACGCCCTCCTGCCGTCAAGGGACTGGAGCAGCTTGATGGTCTCAGGCACCATTGCAAGGGATCCAAACCCCTCGGTTATTACTAGCGACAGCGGGATTTCCTCATGGCCCGTTGTTCCCGTCCCGATGGCCTCCCCCAAAAACCGATCCAGATCCTGCTTGTCAACGCTACCGCAGATAATTGCCCTCACCCCAAGCCTGGCGGCCTCTTCAATGGCGGAGAGACTCACCTTAAAGCAGCACACGAGGATCATTCCCCTGAACTCCAAGCCGAGGTCACTTCTGCTAAGGGTCTGGTGGTGATTGAGGCTGACCACCTTTAAGATCCCTGTTGTCTCGGGACCAATACCGAATATCCCCTGGACCAGGGCTCCGGCCGTCTCGATTACCACCTCTTCCTCGGGCTTGACGGATACGACGGTACCTGGAATGAAGGCCCGAATCGGAACGGGGAGTCCCCTGATAGTAACCCTGCCGGTCCGTCTGGAGACCCGCTCAATCGTGCCAGCCATTGGTGATACCACTCTCTTGGAGAAGAACCCCAATGGTTCGGGCCGCGACGCAATCAGGTCTCCCTGTTCAACCCTGTCGCCCTCCCTGACAGCGATAAACCGGCCGAGATTGTCCGGCATTATGTCGAGTTGAGCGGGGATGTCAACGTACTGCATGTATCCGCCCGGGTTAATCTGGGCTATGACCTGGTCTGGAGTGACAGTGTCACCTGGCTCCACCAGCACTTTACCACCGACAGGAAGGCGGCGGGATCTGCGAATCACTTCTTGACGACTAACCCTGAGGCCTGATCGGTACAGGTCAGACACCCTGACCACCCTCCTCCCAAGCTGAGAGGACCTGGTCTGGATAGACCCCCAGGCTTGACCACCATCTGAGGAGCTGACGCCTGCGGTTGGAGGGGTCGCAGGCAAGGGTCAGGGGCCGGCCCCTGGTATCGACAATCAGTCCCAACTCGCTCTCGTTAAGCCTCTCCTTAATTGGTCGACCGGGCCCTGCCCCTACATCCCAACCGGGCATTGGTGTCACCATAACTGTGGCAGGCCCGTCGGTAAGGGCAACCACAAACAACTGATTAGCCTCTAAGGCCTGCAGTCGCTGGCGTTGTCCCGTATCATATTCGACTACCAGATCAAGAATGCTGACACTAGCGTCGCCTGCCAGAAGGGCTGTTCTTTCAGGTACTGGAGCCAGGCAGGTTGCCAACTGAACCAGGACCTCATCGAAGAGGATCTGCCGGGCCGCCTCCGGCCTGCTCTGGGCCAACAGCCCAAGCTGTGGCAACAGGTACTGGGTCTCCGCGTAGATATCGGTAAACCCCATGGGCTGGAGTGAGTCTATCAAGATTGACGCCACCTGACGCTTGTCAGGGGCATGGGCCAACACACCACCACTGCCGATGATTGAGTTAACCTTCATCATGTCGAGAAGGGGGCCCTGCTCAACCCCCTGATTGAATATATCGTCCAACCGACGGCGGCGAGGGACCCCCTTGAGGCCAACAATCATCTTATTGTGGCCTTCAAGGGACAGGCGCAGGGCTTCCCTGGCGAGGGCGTGTTCCAGAGCCAGGTCCTCCCAGGTCTCTGGAACCAGGGCCGGCCTGATCATCTTGTTGGCCACGCCGTTGTGGAGATTAACAGTCTCCACCGATGGCAACCAGCGGCTTACTGAGGACTCACCTGCCTGCTTCACAACATTGGCCGCTGAGTAGCTCATTCCCAGGTTTGCGCTGACGCTCCGGTGAAGGGTGCGGTCAACAACAGAGAAGACATCAGTGGTGGCTCCGCCGATGTCTACACCCACCAGGACACCCTTAACTTCCTCAGCAATCATCAGCATCGCCTGTCCGGCGGCGCCGGGGGTAGGCATGATACCCTCATCTACGAGGTGTTGAAGGCCAAGGTAGTTGGGGGCATGGGCCATTACGTGGTTCATGAAGATCTGCTGAATAGCGCTTGTAGCAGGGCGAAGGTTCTCCTCTTCCAGGCGTGGGCGCAGGTTTTCCACGGCCCTGAACTCGGTGACGGGACCGAGGATCTGTTCGAGAAGGGGGGCGGCATCCTCGTTGCCGGCAAAGACAATGGGTATGCCTCGGCTCTGGCCAAAGCGCGGCTTTGCCGCCGCAAGGAAGAAGAGCTCCCCTAGGCCCAAAACCTGTGAGATGTTGCCGCCGTCGATGCCACCGGATATGAGGACAATGTCCGGCCGGAGCTGCCGTATCTTGTCAATACGCTGGTAGGGATGGCGACCATCATCAACGGAGATGACCCCCGTTACCACCGCTCCCGCTCCTAGAGCCGCTCGTTGCGCGCTCTCAGCTGTGATGGCGCCGATAACCCCGGCCACAGCCATCTGCAGTCCGCCGCCAGCGCTACTGGTGGCTATGAAGAGGTCGTCGCTTGCGCTGGTTCCCCTCTGGCCACTTCTGGGCAGTCCATCAATAAGCTTGAGCCCGGTGGCCTCCTCAAGCCCTTCCATTGCGCTGCTCACGCCATAGGTTACATCCTCATAGGGGGCTTCCACCGTTGTTGGCGCCTCACTGTACCCGGCTATATGGTACTTGCCATGGGCACCCAGGAGCAACAGGGCAACCTTTGTGGTTGTACTGCCGCAGTCAAGGGCAATTATCCGATTGGGGCTATGACCCTTAGTCCCTTCAGCCCTGCTCAAAGCTGCTCCTCCCTTTTACACAAGGTTGGCCAGCGTAGGCCCTGCCTCTTCTGGAGTAAACTGAGCTGCTCCCGCATAATCCTGCTGGGTTGGGATGGAAAAGGCCCACTCAGTAGGGAATTCCATGAGTGGGCCCTGATACCTTCCTTTCCCGGTTTACAGCCGGTTACTTACAAATGCTGACCAAATCCCCGCCGCAAGCCCCTGAATTTGTTTATGGGGTCAGGCGGGAAAAGCTTTCAGTTTTTTGGTTCCATGCGAACTGGTGTTCTGGTATAATGGCTATATCAGAACTAAGCAAAGGGAAGGTGGGAGGTGCCCCGCTTGCCGTCATCAAGCAGTACATCGAAAACCAAAAGCACGTCTAGCAAAAAGGAGCGGACACCTTCGTTTGTCTGTGAAATTCCCCTACGGGTCACCCCGGCGGATGAACACGCGCTGAACGTGCGTCTGAATGCAGCACGGCAGGTGTACAACGCCTGCCTGGGCGAGGATAATTTGCTCCACGTGGACACGGCGCGAGAGCGCTGGTCAGGTGCGGAGCCGCTCCTGCGGGCGGCGTGGAGCAATGCCACCCAACCTGCGAATGGACGGCTGCAGCCGTCCTCCTTCGGGGTTATGCCCCGGAGTCAGAGCGGGTCGTCCTCGGAACTGGGGACAGCCCACGCCGAGGCCCGGGATGCTGTAGCGGCGGCGCAAGCTGCTGGCGAGAGCCCGGGAGCGGATGCGGTGGTTCCCTCAGAACCCCCCGGCTTTAGCCGTGGGGAGGCTCAGTAGAAGAGCCCCTTCACCTCTGAGAGGGCGCAGGCAGCCCTGGCCTCCTCCAGGTCACTTCCGGCCACAATAAATGTTACTAGTTCCTTTGTCTCACCGGCCTTGAGGGTTGTCCGCCTGGCGGTAGGACCTGTGAATATCTCTCCCTTACCAATGTCCTCAAGGTTAATGGCATGGCAGCTGTAGACCCCAAGGACCTGTCTGGTCCCGCTGATGGGGAAGGCCAGGGACCGAACAGGCCTGATCCCCATCTGATCGGCGAAGAAACGATGCCCCTGAAGCCCTGAGCCGTAGTGGTAGATGGGTACGCCCTTCTCGGTCCTCAACCGGGGAAAAATGGTCCAACCCGCGAAGAACCCCTTGCGGGCGCCGGCGCTGTTGTCCAACCGCAGCACCAGGGCCAGGATGTTGGAACCCGGCAGGGTCAGATACTGAACGCTGATCTTCAGGCCCCGCAGCTTCTCCCATTGGAAGGTGCCTTCAAGACCTACTCCCCTCCAATGGTGGCCACCATCGCCCCGGCGCTCTACCGCGGTGGCGGTAAGGCTTTCCTTGGCGAGACGGGTCTCCTCACCCCAGTGCCTGATGCTGATGATGGGATGGATCCCACCATACCATGGCTTTACCGCGCCATACTCCGTGACATCGGGGTAGGGGGTGTTTAGTTGATTATCCCCGCCGCCGGAGGTCAGGGAGTAGACAGAGGCGCAGTGACTGGCGTCAACCCCAAAGGAGAGGACACCATTATCGACCCTGCCTTTGAGGGCGTCGTCAATCTCGACGGTGGTGTCTCCGCTGCCCCTTGTCACCACCAGCGGCACTCGATAGTCCTGGTCCCTCAGTTCCTCCCTGAGATTTACCTTGACTGAGTAGACCCCGGCCCGGACACCGCTCCCAGCCCCAACCTGAGGGCTGACTGAAGTGAAGGCGGGTATCCTGATGGGCATCTCAAAACCGCTGTCCCTGGTTACGCCCGAGAACTCGGCTACTGAGTTTGCCTCGACGAGCCCAAGCTCCACTGGGAACTCAGCCTTGAGGGAGCCCCTGAGGGCCCTCTTGCCAACGGTGCTGAGGGTCAGGGCAAACTCGCCACCCAAACTGGACTCCACAACAGGAACCATAGGTTCAGGTGCCACATTAATCCCGGCTACAGCCCCAGGAACGATGTCATCCAGGTAGCCAACGCCGTCAAGTCCCTGGAGACCATGGCCCCCGCTACGGCAGTGTTGTTGCCACAGGCGGCGCGCGTCCAGCCAGCTGCCAGAACCCACCTTGACATAGTGGGTCTCAAGGTCAAGGCGCTGCCCGGGCTCCACCTGAACCTTATCCTCCAGCGCTGGCAGAAAGTCACGGTAAAAGGCGTTTTTGTCTGTCTTTGGCCAGGCCAGCCCAATCACAGCCTCCCCCGACTGGAGGGCGGCCCAGTTTTCACTCAGGCCTTCAGGATTTCTTGGTAGGTCATATCCCCCTGAAGGAAACTCGCCCAGCACGTACTCCTCCACAAGAAGGCCCTCGGCCAACGGCAGGTAGATTGTGCCGGTTGTGTGGTCTGCCCAGTACCCTCGCTGGACCTTAATGTTGTAGGCGCTGCTAGAGGCGTTGACCAGGTGGGCCTTCAGCGCCAGCTCGCCATTTGGCGTGAAGAGTGTCTCCCGAACCACGGTGAGGCCTGGCCGCTTCCGGGATTCAGCGGAAGAAGTGACCCGGATGGCCCCACCCTCACCCTCTGCCGACGCCATGGACAACTGATGTTTAGTTTCCCGCAACTCGTTGGGCCAGGAGGGTGGCACAAGGGCAAGGGTCTGACCACAGAGAACCTGGCCGGTATGCTTGTCGAGAACCTTAACGGTGCCTCCCTTCTCAGCCACTTCAAGGCGGTAGTTCTGGGTCTCAACCACAGCCGCCTCACCCTCCAGTTCACCCAGCACCTGACCAAAGGCCATGGCGCGAAGGTGGAATGTCTTCAGGGACCTTCGCAACGGCTTCTCAATCCCCCGACCTGCGATGGCCGTAACGATAACATAGGCCTTGAGGGCGTAGACGCCACCCTTATCAGTCCCTCGAAGTGTCACCGGGATGGCAAGCTCGCCATAGGGGTCAAGACTGAAGTCCGTCTCCGATGGATCAACGCCAAGGCTGCTACAGCCGGTGAGGCCAATAACACCCGTTACCGCTTCGTCACGGTCATTCCTGAGAGTAAATGCAATGTCCCTGGATTGACCGAGAGCCACCGACCGCTGCTCAACAGGGAGGTCAATAGTAACGGGTTCCTTGACCCGGATGCCCGCCGCCAGCGTGAAGACATCCTCCCCCATGATAAACTGGGCTTCCAACCGGTGGGCCGGCTGATTATCTTCCTTGACCCGGGCCTCGGGGCTCAGGGTGACAGCAGTGGTCAACTCTACTGCCTGCCCGCCGGTGGTGTCTACGGTGTGCCGTGAAGAGCAGTTAATTCCATCGTCGCCGGTGGTAATAATGGTAACCTGCCCGGGGGTAGCGCCAGTCTGCTCCGTGGCGAGCAGACCGATCCTGGCCTCCCTGTCTGAACCAAAGGTGGCGTCCTGTTTTGATACCCGACAACTGGCCTCAAGGGTCGGTGTCTTGATGGCGGCAATCCGGCGCGCCTCGCGGTCGACGACAGCCTCCAGAAACTCACTACCCACCTCCCAGCGGTAGGTGTAAGACTTCATGCCCTGCCACTCCTGTTCGTCTTCCTCTACCCTGAGATTTCTCACCTGGGTACCGTACCAGGAGTGCTGGGCAAAGAACCTCTTACCATAGGGGGTTGCCATGATGGCAGGGATGTAGTTCTCCATTTTCACGCTGGTGTCCGGTCGCCAGAAGAAGCCAATCTTCTTATAGAGGGGGACCGCCTTCATGTTGCCAGACCAGGTATCAAGGTCGAGCCTGCTGTAACCCAAATCACAGGTCTTCTCCACGCACCACTTGAGGAGCATCTTACCGACACCCTTGCCATGGCAGGTTGGGGTTACGTTCAGGATTGCAACGTAGAGGATCTCAGGATCATCCGGACGCTCAACCAGCTCACAGAAACCGATGACATGGTCTCTGTCTACTGCAAGGTTGATGGCGACGGAGTCGCGGCTTTCCATCCATTCCTTGATCCTATCGGCGTCAAAGGGAACGCCCCCGGAAAACCCTCCGGGCCATGCCTCATCGCTGTCATTCCACATCCTGGCCAGGGCTGGCGCCCATCTGTCATCATAAGACGTCATCTTCACGGTCATCGCTGCGGTCTTTGCCATCCTTGAAACCTCCTGAGCCCTATGGCCCCGCAAACCGCGGGAACCATATGAACCATATTATGTTGTTAATTAATCTAGTCATCCTTGGAGTAGATGATCTTGCGAATACTGTCGTACCCGAGATAGTATCTATCCATCAGTTCGGGGATGCTCATGCCCTCCTCATGGTCCCGGCGAATACTGTCGTTCCGACGCTTCAGCCGAGCGTGGGTTCCATTTACCTTCCCCCAACCGCGCCTGGACGTGGTAGGTCTCGGTACATAGAGCTGAGCCCCCTGAATGTGTTCTTGCACCTTCCTTAACAGATCCTCGGGTAGAACTTCCTTAGCGTTCAGGTACTTTGCCATGGTGCTTGCTAACCTCCCCAACAAAAAACGGCCGCGGGGACTGCCGCGGCCGCAAGAACACACACTGTTCCTGATAACCTCTACCGGAAAGACAAATCCCAGGTGCCACTGGAACCCGGGAACTCTCCTCTGTGGATCTGTTGTCGGCGCCCGTTACAGGAACGGGTGCAAGTTCCTATGCCTTAGACAACAGCTCCAGGCCGGTGGCAGTCATTAATGGTAGGATACCTACCAGAACATCTGCAGACATCTCCATGAAGCGTACGAAGCCCCTATCCATTACCATCTCGCTGCCACCTCCTTTCGTGTACTAAAGCACAATGTCGTCATTTACTGGGCTATCGTAACACGACCGCTCTCTTGATGTCAAGACCGGTTTTTGCCAATTGGTTTCTGGCCCTTCTTCTAACCCGCCGGGACCGGGCATAGTGTTTTATTGACTGCTAACTTCCAGACGCGCCTGGACGCGTACTTTGTGGGGTCTACTATGATAGGCCCCCATCCAGGGCTAGGTAGTTTCCGGCAGGAAGGGAGGATACTCATGATCGTGGTTGGCCGCAGGTGGATCTGGTTAGTGAGTGGGGCCATAGCCCTGGCGCTAGTGATTGGCGTTAATCTTGTTGGCGGAGGTATATACTCCCTTCTTCCTGTAGTGCCTCCCCATGATGGCTGCGAGGGTGTGATGGAGTGGGGTTTCTGGATGTCTTCCGGGGAAACCGTGGTAACCACTGATCCTCCCGCGGGTGAACTGATAATCGTCATTGATGTCAGCACACGGACCCTGACTCTTATGGCCGATGGACAGCCCTTTAAGAAGTGGCCCTGCGCCGTTGGGAAGCCCAGCACCCCGTCGCCAATTGGGGAGTGGAAGGTGATCTCCAAGAGCTACAACTGGGGAGGGGGTTTCGGGTCGCGTTGGCATGGGCTCAATGTGCCTTGGGGCATCTACGGAATCCATGGGACTAACAAGCCAGGGTCTATCGGCACGGCTGCCAGCGGCGGCTGTATCCGGATGTTCAACCGCCACGTGGAGGAGCTCTTCCAGTATACAAAGGTGGGGACCCCTGTGGTCATAACGGGCCGTAAGATCCATCCCAGCTTTAGCAGGATATTAAAGCAGGGGAATACCGGCAGGGATGTTGTTGCCCTTCAACTGCGGCTGCGAGCTGCTGGATTTGACCCCGGGTGGGCCGATGGACGCTATGGCCCGGCTACAGTCCAGTCCATCAAGAAGCTTCAGGACTTCTATGGGCTCCCTGCTACAGGCGAGGCTGACAATAATGTATACTACCTGCTTAACCTCAAGTAAGAGGGCGCGGACTTTGAAGGAGGTCATGACCGTTGAAGGCCGGAACTGACGTAAAGAAACGATTTGGACGGGTCTGGCGCGCTGACATCACCATTGGTCTCATTGTCATGATGCTTATGGCATTAATGGCCTCGGGGTGCCGCAGGGATGTTGGCGAGCAGGACTGGTCCTTTGTGCCTGACCCTAGAGCTGAAATCGACCCCACTAAGACATACACCATTGAATTATGGGACTATGATCTCCCTATCTTTTGGGCAGAAGGGAACTACCAGACCTTTGTCAATGAGGTCATTGCCTCCTTCACAGAGATTTACCCCAATGTCCAGATAGTCTACAGGCTGCTTGACTATGAGACCGGGCCCGAGGAGCTGTCAGAGACCCTTGGGGGGGGGACCCCTCCTGACCTCTACATGAGTTTCGGCCCCCATCATACCCTGGACCCCAGGCTGCAGTTGCCTGTCGACGGCTACCTTTCAGAGGAAGACCTCGCGGCATTTGAGCCTCTTGCCCTCTCTCTTCTCAGCTACAAGGCTGGCATCTGGGGGTGGCCCCGGTGGCTTGCCGTTGAGGCCTGGGCCGGGAACAGGGCCCTGCTCGAGGAGGCCGGGGCAGATATCGAGATGATCCAGCAGAAGGGATGGACCTGGGAAGAGTTCATTGGATTGGCCGAGACAGCGCGGCATGAGAAGAGCCATGTCTACGGCCTGGTCACGAATCCCAAGCCGACGCTCCTCTTCAATCACATCATGAGGGGTTGCGGCGCCTCCGCCGTGTTCTTTACAGGCGAAGGCGCTGCCCTCTACGAAGCCGCTGCCCAGGAGCGACCTGAGGGTACTGAGGGCGGTGAGGGCGGTGAGGGGGCGCCCCCGGCTCAAGAGGCTGCTCCCCCGGTTCCCGGCTGGAGCCCCGGACAGATTGAGACAGCCCTGGACCTGATGATTGAGCTCCAGGATAAGGGCCTTCTACCCCTGACTGGTCGTGCCTTTGAGCGCCCCCTGGAGTATTTCTGGGAACACAGGACCATGGCAATGGCGGGCTTTGGAACTTGGGTGTGGCACCAGTCGGCGTGGCGCCAGAAGCGGATTGACGATAAAGACCTGTACCCCGCCAAGGGCAACGTTGACGTGGTAATGCTGCCCATCCCTCATCTTGAGGGCCAGGCGGTGGCGGCTCCGGTAACCTGTGCCGCCCTGATCCCCTTCCGACAAGCGGAATACAAGGGCGATGACCACACACGGGTTGTGATGGCCTTCGCCAAGCACTTCGTCACCGGTATGGGGGCTTGGCCCGCGGCGGAACTGGGCCATGTTCCACCGTTGGTTATGGACCAGCAGCTGTGGCACCAGGAGATCCAATTGGACGACGCTAATGGCCGCTTCATTGTGGACTACTGCCGGCAGGGCCTAGCGCCCTTCGGCGCCGACCCAACCATCGACCAGGCCGAGACTGAGTTCCGCCAGGCAGTCCTGACGCCAGCCCTGGAGGGCTTCATCGGTGGTGACATCGAGCCGGAGGAACTCGTGAAGCGATTGACAAAGGGCCTGGACCGCCTGGACCCTGTTCCGCGTGACCCTTAGAAACTAGGTGTCACCCCGGTAGTTTGGGGCTTCTTTTGTGATATCGACATCATGGGGGTGGCTCTCCCTCAGGCCGGCGCTGGTAATCCTGATGAACTCAGTATCAGTGCGAAGCTCCTGAATGGTTTCAACGCCGCAGTAACCCATCCCGGCGCGGAGGCCGCCCACAAGTTGAAATATGGTTTCTGCCAGGGGCCCCCGGTAGGGTACCCGGCCTTCAATGCCCTCTGGCACGAGCTTGAGGGCATCTTCCTGTTGGAAGTAGCGGTCGCTGCTGCCCTTGCGCATCGCCCCCAGTGAGCCCATTCCCCGGTAGACCTTGAAGCTGCGGCCCTGGTAGATCTCGAGATCACCGGGGCTCTCTTCGGTTCCCGCCAGAAGACTGCCGATCATGACGGTATGGGCCCCGGCAGCAAGGGCTTTCACAATGTCGCCGGAGTGCTTCACACCGCCATCGGCAATCACCGGCACCCCGTGGGCTGAGGCGGCCCTGGCGGCCTCGTAGACGGCCGTAATCTGGGGCACACCAATGCCCGCTATGACCCTTGTGGTACAGATGGACCCCGGGCCTACTCCGATCTTGACCCCATCAGCTCCCGCTGAAATCAGGGCCTCGGCGCCTTCGCCCGTTGCCACGTTGCCGGCTATTACCTGTAGTTCAGGGAACTCAGTCTTGATGGCCCTGACCATGTTAACCACATTGCGCGAGTGGCCGTGGGCAGTGTCAATGACAATGACATCAACACCGGCATCTACCAGGGCGGCGGCCCGCTCCATGGATTCGGGGCCCGTTCCCACGGCAGCGCCCACCATAAGCCGGCCCTTGGCGTCCTTGGCCGAGTTGGGATACTGGCGCGTCTTCTCAATGTCCTTGATTGTTATAAGTCCCTTGAGATTGAAGTCAGCATCAACCAGGGGCAGTTTCTCTATACGGTGGTGTGCCATCAGACTCTTGGCTTCATCAAGGGTAGTCCCTACCGCGGCAACAACCAGGCCATCCTTTGTCATCACTGCTTCCACCGGCACACTCATGTCTTCAATGAACCGGATGTCCCTGTTTGTCAGCAGGCCAATCAGCCTGGTCCCCTCAACAATTGGAACCCCTGATATCCGGTACTTACTCATCAAGGCCTCGGCGTCTTCCACGGTATGGCCTGGCGACAGGAAGATCGGGTTTGTAATGACGCCGTGTTCCGAACGCTTCACCGTATCGACCTCAGAGGCCTGGTCGTCAATTGACATGTTCTTATGAATGATGCCGATACCGCCCTCACGGGCCATTCCAATTGCAAGGCGGGACTCGGTGACTGTATCCATACCAGCGGATACAATGGGGATGTTCAGGGGAATCTCCCTGGTCAGCCAGGTGTTGACCTGAACCTGGCTGGGGAGGACGTTGGACTCGGCAGGGACAAGCAGGACATCATCAAAGGTCAGGCCCACCCTGGCAGACCTGGGATCGCGAAGCATAGAAGCATCTTCACTCACGTGGTGGCACACCCCTCTCAATGGCTCACATCGTCGGCTGTTTATTATTGTAAAGTATAGCACAGGCCGGAGTCAGCGGGCAAGGCAAAGAAACTCGCTGATGTGAAACACCGGAAGAGAATGTCCTTCCCTTCTGAGAGAGCTCTCGATCTGTTGACGACATAGGGGACAGCTAGTGACAATGATTTCTGCGCCTGCCTCTACTATCTCCTCCACCTTGCCACCGGATACAGCCCGGGAGAGCCCTGGTTGGAAGATGGTAAAGGACCCAGCAGCGCCGCAACAGGAGCTGCTCTCCTGTCCTCCCTGAATGGTAGGGTTGATCCTGCCCAGACCCGCCTCAACTAGAGCGGTTCCGATGGCATCAGGGTCAGGATCGCCCTTGTCGCAGTTCATGTGACATGGGTTGTGATAGAAGATCCTCTGGAGCCCGCCAGACCCATCACCGACTACTGGATGACTCACCGCACCTCGTTGAAAGAGGGCGGCTATGTGTACCACCCTGGCGCCCATATCGCGAGCCGCTTCCGCCCTGGCGCCGTCGCCTTCAGCAGCAAACCACTTGCTGTAGGATCTCAGGGCCTTGGCGCAGGTGGGGCAGTCAACCACAATGGTCTCCACCTCAGGGGTGGCCAGAAGGTCGAGATTGCTCCGGGCCAGGGCCAGGGCTTGGTGGCGGTCGCCAGCGCCCCAGGCGGGCATCCCGCAGCACACCATGGTATCCGGCACTGTGATCCCCTGTCCCAATAGAGCCAGGGTGGCGTGGCCCACCTGGGGCTGCAGATACCGGGGCAGGCACCCGGGATAGTAAACGACGGATGATGAACCCTTCCTGGCAGGCAGCCCGGCCCCACCAGGGGGAACCTTACCTGCAAGGTCTCTCACTGCCGGGGGAACCAGAGGCCCGATGGCGCTTGTGGAGTCGTTGAGGGCACTCCTCAGTCCTGTGCGGTCGGCTACTAGAAGAAGCCGAGCCCAGGCCGAAAGGAACCTGTTGCTCCCCAATGCTGCTAGGAGCAGCCGCTTGGAGAAGTCCACACCCTCTTCCTGGGCCAACCGCTGCCGGACAGCTATTACCGTCTCATCAACAGGCACCCCATTGGGGCAGCGGTGGGCGCAGAGGCCACAGAGGAGGCAGGTGTCAAGCATCATCTTGAGCTCCCGGGTTGACTCCAGGTGCCCCTGAAGCCAGGAGCGGATTAACTGGAGACGCCCCCTGGCCAACCGCAGCTCGTGATGGGTGACGGCAAAGGTGGGACAGACCACCCTACAGGAACCGCAGCGGCTGCAATGCCCTATTTCTTTCAGTATCTGGTCTCGATCAAACACCGGCAACAGCCACCTTCTAGGATCTCTGCCTGCTGTCGTTGGCCTGCTAACATTGACCTGCCCAGCTAAGCAAACTTGCCTGGGTTGAATAGCCCCTCAGGGTCAAGGGCCCTCTTGACGGCCCTGGTCAGGGCCATTTCTGTTGGTCCAAGCTCCCCCTGGAGATAGTCCCTCTTTGCAAGCCCGATCCCGTGTTCGCCGGAGAGGGTGCCCCCCAGCTCCCAGGCGGCCTCAAATAGCTCTCTGATGGCCTCCTCGGCTCGCTCAATTTCCAGATGATCCTGGGGGTCGACAATGAAGTTGGGGTGAAGGTTGCCGTCGCCAGCGTGGCCATAGATCACTGTTGCGAGGCGGTGCTTCTTCCCGATTTCGCGCGTTCGCATAATCATGTCAGTAATCCTACTGCGGGGCACTGTGGCGTCCTCAACAATCTTCCCCGGCTTAATCCTAACGGTGCTGGGTGAAACGGCCTTCCGGGCTCGCCATAGCTCCGCCCGCTCCCTTTCGTCTGCTGCCCGCCGGACAGATGTAGCCCCCGCGACCCTGCAGATGTGGCTCACCTTTTCAGATTCCTCATTGACTGCCTCCGGGAGACCGTCGACCTCAATGAGTAATACCGCTGCCGCGTCCCTGGGTAGACCGCTGGGTTGATAGCTCTCAACGCACAGGATCGCCGACTGGTCCAGGATCTCCAACGTACTTGGAACCACACCAGAGCTCACAATAGCCTCAATAGCCTGGCCTGAAGCCTGCAGGGTGCCAAAGACCGCCAGGAGAGTGCCGGTAGCCTCCGGGAGCGGGATCAGGTTCAGGGTAGCGGCGGTTATGATCCCAAGGGTGCCCTCAGACCCCACCATCAAGGCCATGGGGCCGCCTGGACCTCCCCTGGCTGGCCCCCGAAGGGTCAGCTGCTGACCGGCGGCGACCACAATCTCAAGGCCAGCCACGTAATCGATAGTTGTTCCGTACTTGTATCCTCGTGGCCCGCCGGCGCCTTCAGCAATGTTGCCACCGATGGTCGAAAAGTCTGAGCTGGCAGGATCAGGAGGGTAGAAGAGGTGGTGACTCTCGGCAAGGCGGTGGAGATGGGTTGTGATGTAACCGGCCTCAACAGTGACAAGGCGCTGTTCCTGGTCGAGGGAGATGACTGAATTCATTGAGGTCAGGTCAATAACAAGGCCGCCATGGGCCGGCACCGAGCCGCCGCTAAGACCACTGGCGGCGCCTCTCGGCACAATCGGGATGCCCTCCTCATAGGCGGCGGCAACGCAGCCCGTCACCGCCTCCTTGGAGCTAGGCAAGACGACAGCCTGCGGCGCTGCCCTAAAGAGGGTACCATCGTAGGAATAGGAGAGGAGGTCCTCCCATTTAGTGAAGACCCGGCTCGCGCCGACAATGGATTGAAGCCTTCTAATGAAGGCCTTTGAGAGGGGCTTGGGTCTGGCAATGACATTGGCATTCCCGAGCATCATAATCCCACCAAATTGGCATCATCTTTGACATCATCTCTATAACTGTATTTGGAGCTCTTCTCTCTAATAGTATCGAAACCAGCCACCGTGGGCCAGTGGTCTATGTTGCCAGTGCTCCGGTATCATCAAACTGCAGGGGCGTTGAGGGGCCGGTGACCTCAAGCCGCAACCCGTGTTGGGTAATGAAGGATCCCTCGTCCCCGTCGACGGCCCTTGAGCAATCCGCAGCCCGGAAGCCATCGGCGGCCCTTGAGCCCTCGGCGGCTCTCAAGCCATCGAGGACGGTTGTGGAGACCAGCAGCGCGTCTAGATGCAACGTATTGGCGATAATCATAGCGGTTGTGGGACTGTCCAGGCTGGCCCAGGCGGCCTCAATCGCCCTGCGGTCAGTGGGGAAGACCAGGGGAAGCTTACCCCTGTCCAGGAGGCCCGTTGTGATGCAGTTGAGGTAGGTTGCTCCGCGGTCCATCTTCTCCTCAACCCTGCTGGTGGTGAAATCGGCAAGCCCAATCCCGTTGGCGTTACCCTTGGATGCGTTGGAGAGGTCAAGGGCCACCAACCGCTTCGCTGTCACTGGCGAACGGGCCGTTAGGGCAGGTACCCCCCAGCGTCCCGTGACATTGGGGTCCATGCCCGTTCCGCTAAAGTCCTTGCCGAACTGGCGAATAACAAGAAGGTCAATGTCGTCTACGGGAAGGCCGGGCATGTAGCCCTGGGCTGCTTGAAGTAATCTGGCATCGGCCTCCAGGAACCTGTGGGCTGGAACTCCGTGGAGTTCGGCCACATCACCGTAGGCGTTTTCCACGATGGCGAGCCCCCCCCCGATGCGCCCAGTAGCGATGGCGGCCCGCGTAATCTCAGTGATGGCCGCCTCCATTCCTTCCGGGCCCATGCTGTGTACCACCTGGGCCCCTGCCTGCTGTCCCAGGCCGACAGCAACCATCTTACTCAGCCCGCTGGCGATGGATCCCATGAAGGATGTGTGGGGCTTAACGCGGTTTACCACCAAGATCAGGTCGCAGTCGGCTGCCGCGGGGTGCATGTTCACCGGCAGGCCCGTGACGGTTCTGGCCACCACCTCTCCACCAGGGCCGAAGACAATCGGCGCCCCCAGACTGCCTTCGCCTTCATCCAATCCCAGGGCGGCCAGGATCGCCCTCTGCCCTGCTGCCGTTCCCCCTCCGTGACTGCCCATGGCCGCCAGGAATACCGGCCTCGCTCCCTGGGCCGCCACCAAACGGGCGGCAGATCGTAGAATGGCAGCGATGCTCCCTATGCCGCGACTGCCCACCGTGATCCCCACTACCGGCTTGTTGTTGGCGTCTCGCAGTTGGCCCCCAACAGCTGACTGCCCATGATCTCTGAGGGCCGCCAATCGCTCTGCCAGGCCTGATCCTCGGAAGGCCTGTTCAAGGGCAGGCTCCAGGGCGCCGACCTGGGGGCGCGGCAATACCTGCCTGACGGGGGCAAACTCAGGTAGTCTTGAAATGCGATCGGGTACTGTCATGGCGGACCTATCCTTCCTGGACTTCTCTATTCAGTCTATGCCAATGACAATCCTGACGCCTACCGGTGCAGTTTACTTATCTCGTAGTAGTCAAGGGCCCACTTCTCCAGGCCCTCTCGCTCCTTGTCGCTGACCTCTCGCACCACCTTGGCAGGTACGCCAAGGGCTAGTGAGCCACGGGGTATTACCTTACCCTCAGGCACCAGGGCTCCTGCCCCAATAATACTGCCCTCCCCAATCTCGGCTCCATTGAGGACGATGGCCCCCATGCCGATGAGGCACCGGTCCTCGACAGTGCATCCGTGAAGCACAGCCCTGTGGCCAGCGGTGACATAACTCCCAATTGATAGCGGCCTACCATAGTCAACGTGAAGGGTGCAACCATCCTGGATGTTCGTATATACGCCAATTGTTACAGGGGCGAGATCGGCCCTGATTATGGCGCCATACCAGATGCCCGCATGGGCCTTAACGGTGACATCACCAATAATCTGCGCTGTTCCGGCGATAAACGCCTCCGGATCAATGCTGGGCTTCCCCTGGGGTAGTTCCTTTAGCAAGTGACAACAACTCCTTCTGCATGTGTGGCGATGCCTCTTTCCTGCCTGGGGTGGCCCCCATCTCTATTCCCATCTCTATTCCTTTGCTGCAAGCCCCGTCTTCACAAAAACCCAAGGGGCGCCGACGCTAGCCCATAGCCCCGCGATGGCGTACCTGATGAAGTTACCGATGGCCATATCCGGCAGCACGAGCTTAAGGCCCTGCCTCAGAGCCAGCAGGATTACGAGGCCCAGGGCGACCTTCACTAACTGTTGCCAAAGGCGGCCGCTTGATTGAAATCTTACAAACTCCTCTTCAACAACATAGCCAACGGTAAGGCCCCACAGAAATCCAACCGTCAGGATGGCGTGAGACACACTGTAGGGGACGAGGAGAAGCAGCGGTAGAATCGCTGCCAGGGCCAGCTGCCCTGGAAAACCTATTGTGACGGCAAACTGGGTTCGCCTCTGCCAGGCGTCAACCGCAAGCAGGGCGGCGATGAAGAGGATAGCAAGGCCCAGGCCGCCAACAAGGTCCACCGGGTAATGAAGCCCGAGATACACGCGGGATAGGGCCACGGAGAAGACAACGGCAGCGGCAAGGACCCAGACCCACGCCTTCTTGGTTACATAAGCCAGGTACCCCCAGACGGTGGCTGTCCCCTGGGCATGGCCGCTGGGAAAGGCATAGCTAGGGTTGGGCTTCAGGACCCTGACCTCGGCGGCAGAGGGCCGCGGGTTTGCTACCCAGTCCTTGACGGCGCCGTTGGCATAGATTGAAACCAGGAATAGGGCGCTCAGGCGGAACCCAAACCGCTTGTCAACAGCCCAGTAGATGATGGGCAGCGCCAGGATATAGAATACCTCGTCTCCCAGGCGGGTGACGGTTAGGAAATAGGCGTCCCAGAAGCTGTTACCCATGGACTGGAGAGCAACAATCAAATCAATGCCGGTAAACCAGTTCCCTGTCATCATCAGTAGTGATATCATCACTTAACCCCTCCCACTCATTCACTTGATCTCGATTTTTGCTAGTCGTTGAGTTACCGCGGGGCGCTAACATCGTTATCAACTCTCTTGAGGCGGCGCGCTGGTACCCCGCCATAGAAGGCGCCGGCGGGGATGTCTCGGTTCACAAGGGAGTGGGCCGAGACCACCGCCCCGTCGCCAATGCGGATGCCCGGAAGGACAGTGCAGTTGGCGCCTATGACTACATTCGACCCGATCTCCACCTTCCCCTTGCGCCAGGTCTTGATGAGATACTCATGGCCCAGGATCGCGGTGTTGAAGCCGATGATTGAATTGTCGCCAATAGAGATCAGCTCAGGGAAGAAGATGTCAAAGGTGGCCTCCAGGCCGACGGAGACCCTCTTCCCCACGGTCATTCCAATCCTGCGGTAGAGGGCGTTCTTCAAGGGCAGCCAGGGTAGATAACGGGCGGTGGCGATGACTAAGAAGTTGATGACGACCCTGTAGGGGGCTACTGTCCGGGCCCAGTACCAGAGGGAATTGTGTTGACCGGGACTGCGGTATTCCTCATAACGGCGAGTCATTACAGTGCTCCTTTGGTTGTGATGCCGCCGCTTCTGATCTGATGGTTTTGGCCCAGCCCACTGTAGGCAATCACCTTTCCCACCTGCTCTTATTATGGCAACCTTGCCCCGCCCGTTACCCCCACTTTTTCCAGAGATTATCCACAGTTATCAACAATTTGTCCACAGGCGCAAAGCCGCTCTTAACTGGGATTCCGGGATTCTATCCAAGTTATCCACAGCCGATAAAGGTCCTGTTAATGCCCCTGATTTTATGTTAACGGTCTGTCAGGGCTGAGCCGGAGGCCACCGGTGGTGTGGGTCTACAGGCGTAGGGCCGCCTCTGCTCTAAAGCACAGGGGACTGGGCCCATCCTGCTTGAACTGGTAGTACCCGGCGCTGGCAATCATGGCGGCGTTGTCGGTGCAGAAGGCCAGCTGGGGCATGTGTAACTCAAGCCCATCGGCATCTGCCGCCGCCTGCATGACTTCTCGCAGCAGACTATTGGCGGCTACGCCCCCCGCCAGCACCACCCGACTGACACCAGTCTGCCTTACGGCTGCTAGCGTCTTGTCAACAAGGACATCGACAACAGCGCTCTGAAAACTTGCTGACAGGTCGGCAAGGGCCTCGTCGGGCACCTGGGACGCCTCTTCACCTGCGCCTTGTGGAGCCGGGGTCGGGTAAGTTGACGTACCCTGGTGGGCGCTGAGATCATTGAAGGCCTTTGCAACGGCGGTCTTCAAGCCGCTGAAGCTAAAATCCAGGCTCCCTTCCTCAAGATATGCCCTGGGAAAGGCGAAGGCGGCTTTATTACCCGACCTCGCCAGACGGTCTACAGCAGGCCCACCCGGGTATCCCAGTCCGATATGCCGGGCTACCTTGTCAAAGGCCTCTCCGGCGGCGTCATCCCTGGTCCTGCCGAGGGTCTGCCAACGCCCGTGGTCCTCTACCCTGATCAGGTCCGTGTGGCCTCCAGAGACCACCAGGCAGAGGAAGGGGAAAGGTACCTCTCGGCCCTGGAGAAAGTTGCCGTAGATGTGGCCCTGGAGGTGATTCACCGCCACCAGGGGTTTCCCCCCGGACCATGCCAGGGCCTTGCCGGCCGCCACTCCCACCAGGAGGGCGCCGATTAGCCCTGGGCCCCGGGTGACGGCAATCAGGTCAATGTCCTTCAGGCCAGTCCCGGCATCTTCAAGGGCCTGCTGCAAGACGGGCAGAATGGCCTCCAGGTGGCGCCGGGAGGCAATCTCCGGCACTACCCCGCCAAAGGACTGGTGGACAGCGACCTGGGAGGATATGATGTTTGACCGGAGCTTACAGCCATCCTCTACTACCGCTGCCGCCGTCTCGTCACAGGACGTCTCAATTCCCAGTGTAAGCATTCTATCCTTCAACCCCTTATGTCCTGGTGTAGGTCCCTTTCCATTATGATGGCGTCTTCGTTGGTATCGGAGTAATAGCCTTTCCTGGTTCCCACGGGCCTGAAACCCAATCCACGGTACATGGACTGAGCCGGATGGTTGCCACGGCGGACTTCTAGGGTCATGTAGGTGGCTCCCTCCTGGGCGGCCTGGGCGATCAGGTACTGCATCAGAACGTGGCCAAAGCCCTGGCGGCGGTAGTCCGGTGAGATGGCGATGTTTGTAACGTGGGCCTCGTCAACCACCAACCACATCCCCGCGTAACCCAGAGCCTGGCCTTCCTTCCTTGCCACGTAATAGCGGGCGAAGATGTTCTCTCCGACCTCGCGCTGAAAGGCATGGCGAGACCAGGGCGTTGGGAAGGACTGCCCCTCAATTAGGAGTACATCGTCGATATCTGCCGCCGTCATCCTGGTGATGACTACGTGCAGCGACTCACAGGCTGCCAACTAGCATTCAGTCCTTTCGCGCTGGCGCTTCTCCTCGGCCGCCGATTTCCTCAGATACAGGGGTTTGAGGGTAAAGGGGTTCCAGTCCTGCGGAAGCTCAAGGAGACTATCCCTGCCTGTGTATCCCCTACCCCTGGCCCGTGCAGCTGCTATCAGGCCAACAGCCCCCGCCGAAGGGTATCGGTCTCTCGACGGCGCCGCGAGATAACGGCCCTGAAGGCGCTCTTTCATGCCCTCCAGGAGACCAGAGCTTCCCTTGCCAACCATCAGGATTGGTTCGGAGAAGGCGCTGACCTTGGTTATTAGTGATGACGCGCCAATCAACCACGGTCCCCCCAGGCGCCGCAGGGCTCCCTCCTGGCGCCGATAGAGGGCGGCATAGACCTGTTGGCCCTTGCTGGCTATCGTCGGACACACAAGGGCCTCCGCCAGCCCAGTGGCGATCTGACCGGGTCCCAGTACCATCGCGTCCAGGGACATTACGCCAAGACACGGGATACCCTGGCTCCAGGCTATGGCCTTGGCGGTGGCGAGGCCGATGCGGAGGCCTGTATATGATCCAGGGCCAATGCCCACGGCCACGCCATCAATGCTGGCTGGGCCCAGATCCAGGTCATCGGTGACCCCGTCCACCAGGTTCATCAGGAGCCGGGAGTGGACGCGCCGGGCCACTATCTCACGGCTGCCAATCACCTCAGCCCCCTGCCCGTCGTCGCTGATGACAGCCACTGAGCAGTTCTCTGTTGCGGTTTCAATGGCCAGTATTCTAGTCATTGGTCAAGATCGGTCCCCTCTGTCTCCCTTACCTGCTCAATGAAGTGCTTAAGGAGGGCGGCGTGGCGCTTCCCACGGGCGGAGATGGCCAGGCTGCGGCGCTGGTCGTCCCCGGACTCGTGGTGAATGGTAACCAGCAGGTACTCCTGAGGCCAGAGGCCCCTGGCCCTATCAGCCCACTCCACCACACAGACTCCGTCGCTGAAGAAGTAGTCTTCATACCCCAATTCAAAGAGGTCGACTTCGCCGTCCAGCCGGTAGAGATCCATGTGGTAGCACGCAAGCTCCCCCTGGTAGGCGTTGACTATTATGAAGGTGGGGCTTGTAATCTCCTCTTCTCTCACACCGAGGGCCCTGAAGAGACCCTTAGCTATCACCGTCTTCCCAGCGCCAAGGGGGCCAACGAGAAGAACCAGGTCTCCCGGTTCCAGGAGCCCGCCCAACAGAGCACCTATAGAATGGGTCTCATGGGCTGCGGCAGTGAATATTGTATGAGTTCCCGTGCTACTGCCGGTGTTGGTCACCATTTCTCCCTCCCCAATTCCCCTTCTCTGTCATCACCACGACGTTTGAAACCACAGAGTGTCCGCCCCTTCAGCAGTCACCCGCCTGCCGCCGCACCCGCGGCCTCTATTCATCTTTCACATTATACCATCTAATTATATCATCTGGTTCTGTCGGGGTTCTGCCTCATGGCGGCTGTAGGATTGCACGTCTTACAGCCCGGCGGAAGGATTCAGTCCCCTGGCGCCCGAAGTGTCTTGGTCAAGTAGAGTCAATGACAGGGGGCATGACAATGGTACTGAAAGGCAACGGAAAACTGCCAGGGGTCCTGGTTCTCGGTAGTCTCGGTCATGAACACATCTCAAGGGTAGCTAATGCGATCTCTCCAGCCGAGGTGGTCCAACTGGAGGATCCCGCCGGCGTCAGGGAGGGTGACGCCGCCTGGGGGTTTTTGAAGAATGCAGAGGTCATCCTCACCTGGGGTAGTCACTTTGGCCCCGATATCCTCCAACGGGCCGGCAACCTCCGCTGGGTGCAGGTACTGAGCGCCGGGGTCAATAACCTACTCTTTCCCGAGCTGGTTGAGAGCGATGTCGTTGTCAGCAACGCTCAGGGCTGCTATGGCATCCCCATCGCCGAGCACTGCCTGGCGCTAATGCTGGCCTTTGCCCGCGGCCTACCGGCAATCCACCGTCAGCAGCCCGCCAAGTACTGGAACCGCTCAATCCCCGTGGGCGAACTCCACGGGAAGACCCTTGGCATCCTCGGCCTGGGTGGAATAGGCCGCCAGGTCGCCAAGAGGGCCAAGGGCTTTAACATGCGGGTATTGGCTACCAGGAGCAACCCTGTGCCCTACGAGTATGCTGACGAGGTTCTGCCAACTGTTGAGCTGGCAAGAGTACTCCAGGACAGTGATTTCCTGGTGGTGGCTGTGCCACTGGTTCCGGAGACAGAGGGGATGATTGGCGCCAACGAGCTGAGGTCCATGAAATCGTCGGCTGTCCTGATCAATGTCGCCCGTGGCAGTGTTGTTGATGAGGAGGCCCTGATTGCGGCTTTGAGAGAGGGAGTAATAGCCGGCGCGGGCCTTGATGTCTTTGAGGAGGAGCCGCTTCCCACCAGCAGTCCCCTTTGGATGATGCCCGATGTGATTGTGTCACCTCACATATCTGGCACATCACCAATGAGCAGAGGACGGGTGTTAGACCTCTTCATTGCCAACTATCGCCGCTATGTCGCTGGTGAGGAACTCCTCAACGTTGTTGACAAAGGGCGCGGTTATTAACCCTGGACCTTCCTCTTGACCAGATTAAGCTGACCAAGCCAGTTTGGAGAGTATGCAGTAAAAGTAAGGGAGCCCAACGCTGGAGGCGTGGGCTCCCCTCTATTGCATGGTTCAGCACAATCTCTATTCTTCAATCATCTCGACGTTGGCCCTGGCTACCGTCACAACCTCATTGGTGTTGGTAAGCTTGGCCGTAAGGATGCGAACCTTAGCCCCGGATTCAATTACCTGCAGTTCAGGGGGTAGCTCCACAACTTCAGCCAGCATGCCGAAGTAGGGCTCGCGAATGATCCTTACTGGCGTGCCAGGCTCGAGACCCTGGCTGACCTCATGAGTGGCCTGGGCCTTGAAGTCACCAGGGATGATGAGTTCGGGCCTCATGACTCCAGCCCTGATCTGGGTGGCGCCGCTAATTGACGCATTTAGGCCCTCCCGGGCCTTGAGAAGCTCGAAGGTCTTGTCGGCCATGTCAATCTGGCCGAAACCCTCTGTCAGGATCAAGGTAAAGGGGGTGTCCTCTTGACCGGTGATGGCGACCCCAATGTCGTAGCCAAGGAGCTCCACCAGGTCGGTGTCGATAATACCGCCGACTACGATGGCGGCTACCCCCACTGAAGCTGCCCTTTTCAGGGCGGCGCCGGTGACAAGGGAACCACCAACAATGACCTTGCCCTTGCAATCTGGGGTGATGTCGCCGGCGTCCAGGATCTGGTCTGGACTTGATGACAACACCTTAATCTCGCCCTGGGTCTCGCCGCCAACCCCAAAGATACCCTGAATGAAAGTGGCCTCGGTCTCAAGGATGGCCCCTTCCTTTGGAAGCACATCAACAACAGTGCCGCTGATGTAGGCATAGAGGTTAATGGGTATCGGCGGTTGCCTCAAGACAAGCTGCCCTGTGATGTTAGATACCCGCTCAATGGTGCAATCACAGGGAGCCTTAATCTCCTTCTTGAAGAGGCCGAAGAAGCTGGTAGCATAGGCAATCCGTTCGCCTTCTTTGACGGTCTCCCCTTCTTGTCTAGTCATAAGCTCCAGGCAATCGGCGGGCTCAATGCCAAGTCTTGATGCTAGGTTGATTGCGACTGGGTCTCCTGGCATGGCGGCGGTGGCGATGACGGTGGTTGGATCCACCTTGTCGCCCTTCTCCACCTTAACGGTGCCCAGCAGAGGCAGGCGCCTGGTCTTCCGGACTGTAGTTGAGCCTGTTACCTTAAGGCCTGGTGTGTAAGCATGTGCCATCTCTTATCACTCCCCCCGCCCGGCTGTGTATTTCTCTAATACATCAACGGGATAGACATCAAGGGCCTTAATCCACTCAATTAGCTTGCTAATGAGCTCGCCCCTGTCCTCAGGCAGCTTCACGGGACGCCCGCGGGCGTCCAGGACTATGCCGGAGACGCCGCCTGAAAGCTCTTTCTTCAGCTCGTGCTGACCTTCAGTTCCAAGGCTGAAGTGGCGATTGACATGAACCTCAACCTGGGCCTTCTGGTTCTCGCCCACTGGGAACAGCCGCATTGATCCAAAGATGATGTCTTCTTTGATCTCCTCGCCGTCAGGCATTTTGACCTTGATGGTCCCGATCTTGTTGCCAATCTCACCAGTGCCCACCGGCGAGATGACCGTGCCCAGGCGGATGAGGCAATCCTTGTCAAAGACCTCGGCAGAGGCCTTCGGGTGGACTGTCGAGAGCACACCTAACTGCGGCATCATGAAGATACTGTCAACTGCCAACTGGGTAACGCCCTCGGGCTGGAAGGCGTCGAGCATCATCAAGAGTGACTGGATACGGCGGGGTGCGTGTGAGAGAACGCCGCCGCTGCCAACAATGAGTCCCAACTCCATCATGTTAACAAGGGATTTGTCGCTGACCCTTAAGTCGTCAAGATCCGCCTGCTGTTCCCGCTTAACACCGCTAAGGCCCTTAGCCAAGCTTTTGTGATGCTCAAAGGCCAGACGGAGCGCCTCACGGGCCAGGGCCTGCTCAACCACGAGCTCATCAAGGGTCTGAGGGATGGTTGTCGGCCTGATCATCTTGTTGCGAATGCGGTTGCGGATATCACCTTCGGGAATGGAGAAGGGAACCCAACGCACGATGTCAGAAATACCTGCCTCAAGCAAAACGTTACAAATGGAATAACTCATTCCCAGGTTGGCGCTGACGGTCCTGTTGAAGGTCTCCTTGAAGACAGAGAAGACATCAGTGGTAGCTCCGCCAATATCAACGCCGATTACACTGAGATTGAACTGCTCAGCAGCGTTTTGCATGCCCAACCCCACGGCGCCCGGCGTAGGCATGATGGGAACAGCGGTCCAGGTCATCAACTTGTCATACCCGGGAGCCTGGGCCATCACATGCTCCATGAAGAGGTTGTGGATCTCTTCTCTAGCTGGGCCCAGGACCTCTTCCTCCAGGGTCGGTCGAATATTGTCAACAATCTTTAGGTCTGACTTGTCATCAAGGATCTCCTTGACGTGGGGCCGGGCTTCAGTGTTTCCTGCGAAGATGATCGGAAGGTTGTAACCGATGCCTAGCCTCGGCTTGGGCTCTGCAGCAGCAATCAATTCCGCCAACTCAACAACGTGGGTCTTGGTGCCGCCATCGATGCCACCGGACAACAGAATCATGTCAGGCCGCAACTCCCTGATCCGGCGGATCCTCTGGTGGGGCAACCGGCCGTCATCAATGGATATGGTATCCATGACAATGGCACCGGCGCCAAGGGCGGCGCGCTGGGCGCTCTCGGCTGTCATGGTTTTAACGACACCGGCAACCATCATCTGAAGGCCACCACCAGCACTACTTGTGGATAGATAGAGGTCAACCCCAGTCTTGTCGTCCCTCTGGGGGCTGATGACGCCGTTGTCCGTCAGTAGGGCGCGCCCTGTAAGCTCCTCAACCTCTCTAATGGCATTACGGGCGCCCATTGTTACATCCTCGAAGGGCGCTTCCACAGTTGTTGGTGCTTCCCCGCGGGTTACCAGGCGATACTCGCCGTCAATCCTCTCAATGAGAATTGCCTTGGTGGTGGTACTACCGCAGTCGGTGGCCAATATTGACCTGATCTCCTCGGGATTAATATTGGCTCGGGGTTCGGACAAGTTCATTCCTCCTTCTCCTCTCAGTTGCCTTCAGCGATGAAGTGCACCCTAGGCTCCAGCGTTACTATTATGATGTATAAAGGCTGTTCCACCTCGGGCCATCTATCTGTCAGGGCCTGGATCGTCGGCCTCAGGCTGCGACACAGGCTCTGAATCTCCGGCCGTTCCTGAAGTGTCCGACTTCGGCTCTTTTTCCGATCTCCTGTACTCAGCGATCTCGCGATCCTGATCCTTGGCCATCTCCGCGATTCTATTGACAAGGCGGGTCATGTTGTCCCGATCTTCCAGGAAGATGCCCATCTCCGAGGCAAGGTTGTTACCCAGCACAGTGTCGGGGATTGGCGCCATAAAGTGAACTGCCTGGCTGGTCACGTAGCTAAGGGGCTTATACATCTCCAAGAAGAGGGCGGCAGGGGTGTTGAGGCCGCGCCTTGTTGTCTGCTCAGCCAAGAAGTCAATGATCTCATCTCGACGCTTGTCAGATATCTCCCTGGGGTCAAACTCCTCATCCTCGCTTCCAGGGGTCTTCAGCCCCGTTCTAAGCGCATCAAAGAGGCTTCTGAATGGCATAGGTAGCGCTCCTTTCTACATTCCTAATAATTCGACAGCCAGAAAAGCTTCTCCTGCCATTGGGCCCCGCTTGAGAGGGCTCTCCGGGTATTCGATGAACGATAGAGAGTCCGCCCGAATCCCTTCTGTAATATTTCGGCCGGAGGACCAACCATTGTATTCTGCCCTTTCCTGAACCTTCTATTTATTTTGACAACTGGCAGGACTGATGGCCTTTGTCAGCGAATATTTTAGTAATAACTTAATTCCAATCTATGGAGGTGCACAGTCTATGCGCAAAAGATATGTCGGCTTAATCCTGGCCCTCACCCTCGTCGTCCTCTTCGGCGCCACCGCTTGCGGCGGTAAGGTTGAAGATCTTGTTGCTCAGTACCTTGATGCCGTCAAGGCCGGTGACTATGAGACCGCCTATTCCATGCTCGCCCCTGTTCTCCAGGAAGAGATGTCGTTAGAAGATTTCTCTGCCCAGATGGCTGCCCTCGATGAAGAGGCAGGGCCGATCTCATCCTACGAGTTTCACGACATTACCCGGGGCCGCACCGGTAATGCCGGCGGGATTGTTCCAACAACCATCACCCGGGTAAAGAACGGCACAGAGACGGTTACGGAAGTCAAGTTTGTTGTCAAACGTATTGAAGGGACCTTCAAGCTCGGTAACTACAAGTAGAGTTTAGATTCTACTGGGGTAAGAGCTCACTCAGGGCTTGAAAAGGTAACAAACGTTTCGCATCCAAGATGCTCTGTAGGGACCGCGACTTGACGCGGTCCCTACAGCTTTCTATCTTTAGACATATATCTCTGCATAGTTCTCTATCGTGGTAGTCCCTCGCCCTGCTTGCAGCGGGCAGTACGCGGTTCCCGCAATCACCAGACCTCAACGTTCTGGCGGGGAACCAAGACCTTTTCCCCACTCTCAAGCGCAACCTTGACAATGGGGACAAGGCTTTCACTCTCAACCCGCCCAGGCTCCCGTGGAACATCATCAATAGTTCCAACGGCGCCAAAGTAGGGATCGCTAATAATCCGGACCCTCTGACCTAGTGAGAGTTCCTCGTCTATAGCCTCAGGTTCCATCAGTTCACCTTTGTAGTCTGGGAAGGGAACAATAATCTCAGGCCTAATGGCGCCGGCCCGGATCTGGGTGGCACCGTTTATCGAAGCCCGCTTACCCTCAAGGGCCTTCAGCGTCTGCCAGGCGTGATCCCGCATTGCCAGGGTGCCAAAGCCCTCCATGAGAATGACGGTCATGCCGATGTTCTCCTGGCCAGTAATGCCAATGCCTAGCTTGACACCAAGGGAGTCTACCAGGTTGAAGTAGCTCGCCGTCCCTGTGACCACACCAGCGACACCAACCTCCAAGGCCTTCTGCAGCGCCTCATTGGTTACAAAGGACCCGCCAACAATGATCTTCTCAGCGTGTTCCTTTGTGATGGCGTCCGCCTCCAGAATCTGGTTGGCATCGTCAACTAAGACGGCAATGTCGCCATGGGCTTCGCTCCCGAGGCCGAAGACCCCGGTAAGGCTTACGGCTGGGGTCGAAATGATCACGCCCCGTTGAGGTATGATCTCAGCAATGGTGCCAGAGATGTAGCCCTTCACCACGACCTCTTTGAAAGGCCTGGCGATTGTGACAAGCCCTGTCCTATCATCAACGTCAGTAATAACACCTGAGATAGGAGAGAGGCAGGTCCTGGTATAGAAGGCCCCTTGCTGCCCCTTCTTTGCCAGCATCGCTCCTCGTTTAATCTCCTGACCTTCGCGGCGCAGTAGGTTCTGCCGCACCTCGGAAGGCTTACAGCCGAGATCAAAGGCCACGTCCACCTGCATTGGAGGCTCTTCCCTCCCGAATTCCTCGCGAATGACAATGCGTCCTGATTTGCCGGAGGCGTCCTCAATCACTCCTCCGGTGGGGGCCTCTAGCTCCTTGCGACCATAAATCCCCTTCTCGGCGACGGCAATGATCTCTTTATGCTCGCAGATATCGCCAATCTTCTTAATCATAGCGCCGGGAACCTCGGCTGGATCGCATCCCAACAACCGTGAGGCGGGGATTACCCAGGGGATGCCTGGCTTCAGGCTGATCTTCGCCACCATGGTCTCGGGCTCAATGGTGTCGCCTACCTTAACCAGAACGTCGCCCGGAAGCGGAAGTTCGCGTCTCTTCCGGACCAGCTCGACTTGATATTTACCGTCCGAAGAGTTTGCTGAAGAAGCCACGGCTCTCTCCCTCCTTAGCTGAATCCCCTGTTACAACCGCGTGTTCTTCCTGAAGCCTCTCGAGTATTTCCTTGGGATAAACATCAAGGGCGGTAATCCACCTGGTAAGCATCTCGACCCGCTGCACGTCGTTGTCTGGCAACTCAATTGACCGCCCGCGACAGTCGAAGAGAATCCCTACGAGGCCGCCCTCAACTTCAGATTCAACGGGCCGCCCCCGGCCTTCCCCAACATCGAATCGTCGGCCAGGCTGGACCTCAACGGTAGCCTTGGCGCCGACACCCAGGGGAATGCGCTTGAGGTCACCATAGTCAACAGCCACCTCTTCAACTGTTCCGTCAGGGAGTGTCACCTTGGCTGTCAGGGCCTCTGTCCCAATCCGGGCGCTCCCCACCGGGGCAACAATAGTACCAAGCCGGACCAGGCAGTCCTTGTCAAAGACCTCCGCAGCGATCTCGGGATGAGTCTCTGAGAGAGCCCCAAGGTGGGGCATCATAAAGATACTGTCCACAGCAACCTGGGTGATGCCCTCAGGCTGGAACGCATCAAGGATCATCATGGCCGCCTGTTCCCTGCGGGGTGCATGGGAGAGTACTCCACCGCTGCCCACAAGCATATCCAGGTCCATCATCTTGACAATCTCAACACCCTTAGCGGAGGTCAAGGCCTGACCTGAAGACCAACCGGCCTGAACCGTCTGCTTCTCGACCTTGCGCGCCAGGCTCTTGTGGTGCTCAAAAGACAATCTCAGGGCCTCGCGGGCGATGGCCTGCTCAATTATGAGACGCTCCAGGGTGTGAGGAATTGTCGTCGGTCGGACCATCTTGTTACTGATCCAGTCAAACATCTTCTCCATCTCAGCCCCAAAGGGGATCCACTTGCGGACGTTTTCATAGCCCGCCTCTTCCAGGACGTTTGTGATGCTGTAGCTCATGCCCAGGTTGGCGCTGACAGTTCTGGTGAAGGTACCTTTGAAATCTGAGAATACATCGGTGGTGGCTCCTCCAATGTCGACACCAACGATGTTGCAGTTATACTCTTCCGCCATAACCCGGATGATGCGGCCCACGGCGCCTGGAGTTGGGACAATGGTAACGTCAACCCACTCCATCAGTTCACCGTAGCCGGGGGCCTGGGCCATAACGTGGTTCATGAAGAGGTCATGGATTGTTTCCCGGGCTGGCCCCAGGTTCTCAATGTCGTGACGTGGCCGCAGGTTCTCAACGACATCGATGTCAAGCTCGGTGCCGGCGATACCCTCCACAAGATCAGCGGCGTCCTTGTTGCCCGCGTATACCAGCGGCAGCTTATAGGTGGCGCCGAACCTCGGTTGAGGCGCTGCCTGCACAATGGTCTCTGCAATGGAGGCAATGTAGTTGACAGAACCGCCGTCAACCCCACCCGACATCAGGATAATATCTGGTCTGAGCTCGGTAATTCGAGTAATCTGCTCCGAGGTGGAGCGCTCGTCGTCCACCGCTATAACATCGAGGACAACGGCACCAGCTCCAAGGGCCGCCCTATTAGCGCTGGCGGCGCTGATCGAGGACACCAGGCCTGCAACCATCATCTGCAGACCCCCACCGGCGCTACTGGTTGATACATAGTAGTCAACGCCCCGGTCGCCCTTCTTGGGCCGGATCAACTTGTCATCCTCCAGCAGTGGCCTTTCAATGAGCTCTGCCACCCGGCGAATGGATTTGCGTACGCCGATCATTACATTTTCCCAGGGCGCCTCAACTGTAGTGGGCATCTCACCCCGGGTAACCAGGCGATACTCTTCGCCCTGCTTTTCGATTAAGATGGCCTTGGTAGTGGTACTACCGACATCGGTAGCCAAGATGGAGCCCAATTGCGTTTTCTCGCCTTGCATCTGATCCCTCCTCCGTCTAGTCTGCTAGATCTATAGCACTGCTAATGCATCCCAGTCTGCTACTCCACTCTAAGTGGAAATGAACCTGTGTCAAGCCCCACGTCAATCCGACAGCAACTTACATGATATCTGGAACTTCATTGCTATTGTTCAAGTACAGCTGCAATTCTCCAGTAACTCCGGTAAAACCTGCTTGGGCCCGGTACCAAATGGCTAAGAACGAGGAGAATGATTGCAGGTGAAGCGATATTATGCCACAAGTACCGTTTCTTGAAAGGATGGTGGGTGAGGAGAAGCCCACTCAGCTGAGTGGGCTTCTGCCTCTAAGACACAAAGTCTCTATTCCCAAGTTGCCAGCGCCAGTGATGACGCTAAGCGCTGAGTTACACTAGTACCTATTAACCACCGGCAATCTGCAGCCAGTCGCCAAAGATGTACTGAATGCGACCGAGCAGTAGGGACAACCTAAACAGAGCTGTACTCCCGAAGGCAGCTCCAAGGGCTATCATGATTGTCCAACGACCAAAGGTCGAGCCAATCACCATAACGGGGTTGTCACGCTTGACTGTGAAGAAGAAGTACATAAGTGTGCCGATGATCGCAATGAAGAGCAGTATGTTGTTGATCGTCTCACCAGTTGTTGCCCCACCAAACTTGATGAAAGATGAGGTCACCTGGTTAACGAAGGGCTGCGGACTGAAGGCCAGAATGTACCCGGCGCTGTAACCAATCCAGAAGGACATTGGATACCTTGCAAGCCAGGATACACCCGGGAAATACCTTGTGTAGATCAGCAGACCAATGATAACTGGGATGATAAGGAGATACTTCCCCTCAACAGCTATCTGTGTGGAGAATGTTGGCCAGATGTAGTTATGCCACATGTAAGCGGCACTCCAAGCAGCGGCCAGGGCCACAAATATGGACTCAGCTACACGCCACAGCGGGTTATCTCCAACGAGGAAGCTCCAGATGGCGATGGTTGAGATAGCACCAATCCATATACCAGGTTCCATCGATACGAGCACGTCGTTCACCTCCTCAGGTTCACGCTTGATTATGGGCACTGCCCACTTAGTCGTTCTTAATAACTACCTTTTCGCGCAATCAATCCCTGGCTGCTTAAGCGGCGTTCTTCCTGCCAAGAAGATAGCCAAGGTTGCCAAGGATGATGAATGCGGTGATAGCCAGTGCGCCTAGGGACTGAGCATCAGTACCGGTGGCCGCTGTTGGCGGCGCTCCAGCAAGGATCTGGTACTCAGCAGCGCCGCGGAGGCCAGGGATCAGGCCGGAGTAGTCACCGGACTGCACATAGGCCAACGCGCCAGGAACCGATACCTGAACCAATGCGGGGAAGATAGGAATGTCATACTCCAACGCTACATAGGTCAGATAGTCAACTGTACCTGGGCTACCGGTTTCAAATACAACGATTAGGTCAACGTACTTGTCGTTGAGCTCCAAGACGGCATTCGGATTGCCCGGATCCACCAATGGCAGCTCAGTCAGGGGGGTACCGAAGTCGTCGACACCGCCAACAGCATCAGAGATGCCGTCGCGCATAGCGCGAAGAACCATGAGAGAGGCAGGGCGGTAACCGAGGTTGACCCAGTCTACGCCGTACTCCTTGCCGAAGTGCTCTGCCCGGTCCTTAATCAGCGGTTGAACGAGCTTCTGGCCCATGTTCCACAGGGCGAAGGTAACTACCCTGAGGTCCTTCTTGAAGGCATGGTGAGCAACAGCCAGAACCATTGGGTTCAGCTCAGACTCACTACCAGGGCTGTAGGCGGCGTCAAGCCACACAACATCGCCTGGTTCCAGGCTATCCATTGTTTCGAATGCCTGAACAGTAGTATTACTGATCGCAATTGGCAGGCCGAGAGGCTTGATAACCGCGATCGTACATACCAGGAAGATAACAATGTATATGATACGGACATCAATGTCCTGCATTCTGTCCCAGAAGTTCACTAGATTGCACCTCCTTCCGTTCTATAGCCTTACTTCGCAGCGCCACCAAGGTGAGCACGCTCGAGACCAAGCAGCACGCGGAGAGCGGTCGCAAAGGCTCCGAGATAAGCACCCAGCAGGATGCCCTTCATACCACCGGTGTTAATAACGTTAAGGATCCACTCAGCCAAAGGATCCCAGCCGGCGACAAGCGCATCGCCAACAGGGGCTTTACCGACCATAACCAGGATAGCAGCAACGAGCATCAGAGTTGCCTCGCGGGTGCGAACCCGGAATGCGCGGTAGGCGGCAGAGGAAATGAAGAACGCGATCATACCGTACATGGTTGAACCCATTGTACGGAAGACGTTGTCGAAGATGAATGTAGCGTTTTTACCATCGACGGTCTCATACAGCGCTAGAGCCAAGTAGCCATACATGGTGACCAGTAGGACGATGCTGTAGATGAAACCTGCGCGACGCCTCTTTACATTCAGGTAATGCAGGCGAGTCAGGTTAATGAAACCGACAGCAAACATCATACCATCCATGACAACACTCCAGTCATCAAGGGTGGCGGTCAGGCCTAGGTTCCTGCCGAGAACGAAGTAACGGTCAAAGATAACGGCGAGACCTGCCAGGACCCCGATGAACATAGGGAGTTCCTTACGCATCTAGTTACACCTCCTTCACTAGTTTGAACCACTTAGAACCATTCCTCAAAACACATCCTCTATTTACCAAACTCCGTTGAGGATGTCCTTGATGATGTTGGTCTCACTGAAGTTGGCGATTACTGTGCCAACAAGGATCATCGCGAACACGAAGACCTTGCCCCAGTCCTGACCAACGACTGTACCCGTGAGAACGGGCTCCTTGGAAACGTAAGCACTTGCAGCGTAGATCTCCTCACCGATAAGGGTGTAGTCACAACCGGCTACGAAGAAGGGCAGCTGCGATGTTGAGGTTGTACCAGCGACCTGGATAGCGCCAACCTGGTTACCAACCTCAGCCAGGATCATGGACTCGGCATAGAAGTAACCGAACATGATGTTGGCTGCGGGCCTCTCGGCACGGAAGATGCCCATAACGGCGGCGGTGTAGCTCCACTGCCAGTCAGACAACCACATAACATCGTCTGCGTTAAAGGCGTCCGGACGACCAGCCTCAAGGTATGCCTGCCTGATGATTTCCTCAGCGATTGGATAGATGAGGTAGTTACGGTTTGTCTGGATCAGGCGGGTGTCATACTTGGCGGTCAGCTTGGCAACGTGACCAAGCAGGGCGTAGAAAGCCAGTGTTTCAGCGGAACCTACACCACCAAGACCTGGAGTAATGTGGACTGGACGACCCATCTCTGTCGCGCGACCAACAGCCTCGTCGAGAGCGTCAAGACCAGGGATCTTCCTGATCTCGGGGACCGGAAGGCCAGCGCGAGCCCTTTGGATCATCATGTAAACTATGCCCAGGAAGGCAAGTATCAGGATGAACTGTACGAACACACTCTGAATGAATATGCCCAGTACGGAAGGGAGCTCCTCTGCGGCCTCGGCCATTAGAAACAGTCCTTTCAACACGTCTTTCACCTCCTCAAGACTTTATGTCTCCATGCCAGATTGTGGTTCTGGCGGACCCTCTTGCCTTGTAGTAGCACTTTTTCGACAAGTGCCCTGCTTTTCCCTTCTCAAGTGCGTAGTGCTAAAGTATGGTTGTCCTCTGCTAGGCTTAATTGGACAACTTACTCTAATCCATATTCAGAGACAACAGCTTGTATCACAGGTAGGTTGACTGTCACGTCATTGAAGGCTGCATAGGGTAATGAGATGGCTTAAAGTGTTTGCGCTCCGTTGTCCCTCGACCTGCTTGTATAAGACTTTTCGGACAACTGGGCCTTTTGTCTATAATTCTCGTTTGAGGGCAGAAACCCTTTCTAGGGGTAGCAAAAACTTCTTTTCACAAATGCTATGTTGATACTTCCCTAGGGCCAGCTACAAGGGGTCCAGAGTGACTGTGCATCTCAGGTTTGCAGTAGAGGTTGCTTAAAGGCGCCTACGGAATCTCGCTGGAAGGAGGGAGTTTCGAAGAGACGACTTCCATAATCTCGTCCCGGTTATTGTTAAAGTAGAGGAGTAGTCCCTGCAGCATTTGGCCCCTGAAGTTGTCCTGTTGGAAGATCAACTGCACGGCATCGTCATACTCAACATAATGAGAGAAGTTCCCCCAGAGCTTTATCTGAGAGGTGACATAAGTCTTCATCAGGACCTCGCGGTCCGTGAGGTAGTAGGTAATAGGTAGGTAATAAAGACTCAGGGAACCCAGAACGGCAATGATGCCTAGCAGCATCCAACCAATGCTGTGGGTCAGCCACCACAAGATGGCCAGGGAGAGAAGGAGTCCTCCAAAGAACATCGCCTGGAGTTTACCGCTTTTCTTAACCAGGTGAACGGACCAGGTCGCCAGAACCTGGCCCCCAGAGCTTTCGTTTGACATCTGTTCCCTCCTAATCCTACTAGTATTAGCCTAGCTAACTATTAGTTTAAACCTGGCAGCATTCCTTCTTGAGAAGGGCAAAAGTTGGGATGCGCTGGCTAGTTCAACCAGCCCTTGTGGATTCCGGCCCTTCACGTTGCCGCATTCCAAATATCGAGTAGGGTGGTGCCACAGTGCTTGCTGTGGCACTATCCCTCTCACAGAACCGTGCGTACGGGCCTCGTACACGGCTCCTGGTAAACCTCATCCCACATAGTAGTGGGACAAAATGCCGACATTGTAGCCGGTCAGGTCGACCAGCCCAATTTCCCCGAACCAGCTGTTAGGAAGGGCCAGATTGATAAGGGGGCTGGCTGAGTTGCGCCAGCGGAACATGGAGATTTTTTTGAAATCTCCACGGTAGCCCCGCCGTCGCAGGGCCTTGTGTAACGGCTTCCAGCTTTTCCACTCCCGCATCTGTTTCATCCGCAGCCTGCGTCGAATCCACTGCATCAGCTCGGCTACAAGCGTCTTGCAGTTGGCTATTCGAAAGTACTCCATCCAACCCCGAAGGAACCGGTTGAGTCGCTTCGTTATTTGCTCGACGCTCATTCCGTGGTTGCGTGGTGTTAACTGGCGCACCTTCTCCTTGAAGGCCTTTACCTTCTTGGGGTGAACAGATACCGTCCTGCT
>LADL02001968.1_pt1 | contig 54043 bp, 52 predicted proteins | sample 619721 | NCBI WGS metagenome assembly LADL02 (sample SAMN03397408, study PRJNA257561) | rock porewater metagenome | biome: terrestrial; feature: Opalinus Clay rock; material: porewater; isolation source: Opalinus Clay rock porewater BRC-3 borehole | place: Switzerland: Mt Terri URL, St-Ursanne ...
GACCTCACCGAGTTTCGAATCCCTGCTGGCAAGGTTTATCTTTCGCCGGTCATTGACTGCTTTGACGGGCTGGTGGTCAGTTGGACAATTGGAACCAGCCCAGATGCAGAGTTGGTTAATACGATGCTCGATAGCGCTATCTGCAGCCTAACAGACGGAGAGCACCCCGTCCTACACTCGGACAGAGGCTGCCATTATCGCTGGCCTGATTGGATCTCCAGAATGGAGAACGCTGGCTTAACAAGATCCATGTCCAAGAAAGGCTGTTCACCAGACAACGCTGCCTGTGAAGGCTTCTTTGGTAGGCTCAAGAATGAGATGTTCTATGGTCGGTCATGGCAAAATGTGTCTATCGACCAGTTCATTAATGAACTCGACAGCTATCTAAGATGGTACAATGAGAGGCGAATCAAGGTGTCCCTCGGAGCGATGAGTCCCATAGGTTACAGACGAAGCGTTGGTTTGGCGGCATGAGGCAGTCCAAGAAAATGTCCGCACCCCCTTTACCTAAATTGTACACCGGCGTTGATACCAATGAGTAGGAAGCCCCCTGAGTTTTCCAAGAGCACCCTCCAGGCCGAGATTCTGACTGACCGGTATATCTTCAGGCGTCTCTTTAGGGGTCATTTCTCCCGATCCACGCCAGCATGATCGCTACCTCCACCACTAGCTCGATCAGAGATCAACTGACTAAGATGTTGGTTGAAGACTAGATGTGCTTGACAAGCTCTTCGAATATGGGAAGTTACGGAGTTATCTTGAGGAGTTTCCGGCGTATCGGACGTAGACTAGACCCCCTGTCCGAGATTGTGAGTTTGGTCACAGCACTCCCGCCCTGGGTTTCATATACTGTCACTGAGAGTTGACAGACACTGTCAGGTCAAGGGAGTGATCTTATGAGAAACCCAGTCATAGCGCATGCCGAGTGCATAGGGTGTGGGGCTTGTGAGGCCCTGTGCCCCAAGGTCTTTGAACTCCGTGATGACGGGCTGGCCTATGTCAAGGAGGGTAGTGCTAGCGAGGACCTTAAGGACTGCATTCAGGCGGCTATCGATGACTGTCCCACCGCTGCCATCAGTTGGGATGAATAGCCCCTTACTCTAAAACGCGCTTCACTCATGAGTACCGGAAGGGCCCTGCGAGCAGGGCTCTTTCATGTATGCACTAACCACTTGACGGTATTGGAAAATACTGGTATACTCTTACCTGATACCAGAAGGGGGTGCGGTCATGCTCTTCTCAGGGTTCGCCTCAGATCCTCTAGATACAGTTAATCGATATATCTCATCTCTCAACAGGTGTGATTGGCCTGGTGCTGTTAATCTCACAAGCGGTCAACTTCACCACCTAATGTCGGCCCTCAAATCCCTGGACCCAGATATCAGGCTGGAGTTCACTGAGCTCAATGTAACGAGGTTGATGGTTATGAGCCATCACCCCGCAACGGTTGCTGTTTCCTGTACTGGAAGGGCAACAGTCCATACCGCAATCCACGGCAGATACTCGTTTGAGGTCAAGAGCGCCTTGATAATGAGGGAAGATGTTCATGCTAGCGATGGCTGGGTGATATTAGCGGTGACAAGAGAGGGGGGAGACCATGCGTTGGTTACAGGGGAATGGTGGGATCGGGGCGGCTGCCCTAATGGGGTTGCTGACGTCAGTCCTCATCTTCTCCTACCTTGGGCAGGGCGTGAAGACTGTATCGGTGTTGGTAGCCAGAAGTGACATTGCCAGCTTTACCCGGTTAGACCCCTCGCTGATTGCTACCGAGAACGTACCAGTATCAGCGGTGCATCCCCTGGCCCTAGGAGGGGATAGGTTGTCACTGGCATGTGGGCAGTACGCCGTCATCCCCATGGTCGCCGGAGAGCAGATCATCTCACGCAAGATAAGTCCAACACCGTCAGGGGCCTTGACCGGCGCTGTCCCCGATATGCGGGCTGTGGCGGTTCCGGCCAGGTTCTTACCAGGCCTTCGAGACCTGGTCGTGCCTGGTAGCAGTGTTGACCTCATCTACATCACCGAAGAGTTCGGAGACGGCTATAATTTCAGTAAGGCCTTATTCCAAGGTGTCAGAGTGCTGGGGGTCCTGGATATTGACGGGTTGCCCATTGATGAGGCTAACAGCGATACCGCCCCAGCGTTACTGGCGGTGGCGTTACCCCTGCCAGAAGTCGAGGCCCTGGCCTACGCCCTGAACCACGGGCACTTCATTGTTGCAGCCTGCCCCCCTGAACAAAGTCCTGTTGATACCGCAGGCGTCGATCAATTGGGGTTATACCGGCTCCTTCTTGGTGAGGGCTCCAACGATGACGAGAGCGGTGACGGTGATGACGCAGGCGAGGAGGGTGAGGATTGACTAGCGGCGCCCCACAGAAACTCTACCTTCTAACTGCAGACCGAGGGGTCATTCAGGTCTGTAGTAGGGACATCACCTTCTCCCTTGTCGGGCTCTCCGCTGACCCCAAGACAGCCTTGACTGTTCTGTCCGGCCACCCGGTGGACATTCTTGTCGCCGATTGGCTCCTGCTCCAGTCTGAGGATCAGATGCGCTGGGCCTCACAACTCAGGCGAAACTCAACAAGCCTCATCTTGCTGGAAGCCACAGAGTCTGCTGTAATCAGTCTGCGAACCAGTGAGGTGGCTGTGACAAACTGTCGGGGGGCGGATGAACTGGCTAACTGTCTTGAGGGCCTCAAGATCTCCACCGACGGCGCTTCTTTTGGAACCGGCAACATCCAGGGAGAGGGAGAGGAGGCCTTCCTTGACCTGAGTCCCCTGAGGGGGGTCCCCCCAGGGCGCCCCCAGGATGAGGCCTTCAGCGCCGTGGCTAGTCAGCCAGTGGTGTTGACCCAAAGGGTAGTGTCGGTTATCAGCCCCAAGGGCGGGGTAGGGAAGACGGTTATCGCCACCAACCTGGCGGCTCTTCTGGCGTCCTACCTGGACAAACAGGTGCTGCTCTGGGACCTTGACCTGGCTGCTGGAGACATAGCGGTACACCTTGGCTTCAATCGAGGACCCACCGTCGTGGACATGCTGCCCTTTATTGACGAGCTAGAGCCTGGGGATCTTGAGGGGTTTCTCAAGGTATATGACCCCGTTAGCCTGCGGGCCCTGTTGGCACCTGGGCGTCCTGACCTTGGGGCCCTGGTTCAGTTAAGGCACATCAACAGGATTTTGTCCTGGGCCCGACGGGTGTTCTCTGTCATCATACTTGATCTGGGAACGGATCTTGAGTCCGAGATTAACCGTTACTGCCTGCAGGAATCGACCCACTGGGTTGTCGTGACAACCTCCAGCCCTGCCTGCCTGCGCCGTGTCAGGTTACATCTAGAACTGACGGCGTCAGAGGCAAGTAGGGGCGAGGCCCTGGTGGTTGTCAACCGCCACAGCGACTCTGGCCTGGTTGGGCCAGCGCAGGCCAGTCGGTTCCTGGGAAGAGACATCGTTGTTACAATACCCGAAGACCATGAGGTTGAGAAGTCGGTTCTGTACGGGAAGCCCCATGTCCTGACACCGGCCCGAAATGGAGCTAGTGGGGGATTTGCCAGGCAGATCACTGCCCTGGCGGCTGAGATATGTCCGATTAACTACAGCCCCCCTGAACGGAGGCCATCCCTTATACAGCGATTGTCCTCCCTTTTTAACCGTTACTAGACGATCCCTACCACTTGTCCAGTCAGACCAGTGCAAATGCCAGAGGTGATGAAGATGGAACCCCAGGATTTCCTTGGCCTGTGCGACCTGGTCAGGAGAGAATTACTTGAAGTCTACCCACAACTCCTGGATAGTTCACCCTTTGATCAAGGGAACCGCGCCAGGCTCGAGGAGGTTGTACTACGGATCCTGATCTCAAAGGGCCTGGCCAGGTTCGCAAGGGGTGCCGATCTGGCCGTCAGGGTATGCAGTGAGGTGGCCGGGTTAGGACCCCTGGAACCCGTCCTCGCCCTGGAGAGCGTCACGGAGATCATGGTCAATGGCCCGGAAGAGGTCTACATTGAGAGGTCCGGCCAGCTTGTCAAGACCGAGATCTCCTTCAGAAACAATCGGCACGTCGAGGACCTGATTGCCCGAATAGTAGCGCCCTTGGGGAGGAGAGTCGACAGGACAAGCCCATTCGTGGATGCTCGGCTTCCCGATGGATCTCGGATCCATGCCATCATTGAACCCCTGTCTGTCAAAGGGCCGGTTCTAACCATTCGCCGTTTCCAACCTGGCCTGTCAGCGGAGGAACTGACCAGGGCCGGAACCTGGAGCGAGGAGATAGAGGGCTTTCTTACCGCTGCTGTCAGAGGCAAGCTCAACATCATCGTTAGCGGCGGGACATCATCGGGGAAGACCACTACCCTGAACGCCCTCTCGGGCCTTATTTCCCGGGGGAAAGAGCGCATTATTACTATCGAGGACTCAGCGGAACTCCAGTTGGCTCATGAGCATGTCATATCCCTTGAGGCAAGGCCTCCCAACCTTGATGGCAGGGGCGAGGTGACAATTCGTAAGCTGCTGAAAAACGCCCTCCGCATGCGCCCTGACCGCATCATCATTGGCGAGTGCCGGGGCGCCGAGGCCTTCGACCTTCTGCAGGCCATGAACACTGGTCATGGCGGTTCAATGTCAACGGTTCATGCCAACAGCGCGAAGGACGCCCTCTCCCGCCTGGCAGCAATGGCAATAATGGCAGCTGAGGACATTCCCTATCCAATTTTACATCACCAGGTTAGAGAGGCAGTTGATATTGTTGTTCACCAGCAACGGGAGGCCGATGGCCGGCGACGAGTGAGAGAAGTGTGCGTAGTCAGTGGTCTTGGTGATGGCAATGGGGAGGGCCAGCCCCCGGTCCAGCAGGTCTTCAGTTGGACTCACAGTGTCGGCTTCAGGAAAGCCAGTGGCGTAAAGCTCAGTCTCAGACTGGCAGAGAGGCTTGGTGAAGGAGGCGGACGGGGCGACCGAGGCGACGATAGCAGCCCGAAGGAGGTGTTTCCAGGATGACAGGGATTGTGATCCTAAAGATGGTGATAGCGGTAGGGGCTGGGGTATCGGTCTATCTCGCTGTCAGGCTTCTACGGGTGGTGGTAAGCGATGCCAGGTCAACCTCGCTATTGAGCCGTTCACTGGGTGTGGATAGCGGAAAAGCGATTGCTCATGAAGATGGTGACGGGGAGAGACGACGACCCCCACTGCTACTGGGGGTGGCAAGTGTGATCAGGCATAAAGGCCGCGGCGCCCGCTCAGTAGAGCGTCATCTGCCTGATGCACTTATTTCGGTGTGCAATTATCTGAAGACTGGCTCATCGCTTCCCGACGCGTTGCTTGCAGCCGGTAGGGACACCCCTGGGAAGCTGGGTGTCGCCCTGGAGGATGCGGGCCGCCGCTACCGCACCGGAGTGCCTCTGGCCCGCGCTATAGAGGAAGCCAGCGCGAAGGTCATGTCCGATGGGCTGGCCTATTTGGCCCAGAGCTCCGCCCTCTTCGCGGAATTGGGCGGGGACATCACTCCCTGTATCCTGGCCCTGGCGGGCAACATCCGAGCGAAACAGCTGCTTGAGGACGAACTGCGGGCAAAGACGGCGGAAGGGCGCCTTACAGCCGCCATCCTCTCACTGCTACCTCCGGTCCTGGCTGTGCTAGTATTCAGTTTTCAGCCGGAGCTGCTGAACCCACTGGTGGGCAGCGCCTCTGGCCAATGGGGATTGTTTGGAGGCATCGCCCTGTGGGCTGCAGGGATCCTGCTGGTCCGCCGATTACTGCAGACGCAGCTCGCGGTTGGAGGATAGGTGGTGGCAACCATTCTGTTACTAAGGACCACGGTGGCGCTAGTAGCTGGATTCACGGCCTTTGTCTGTGCTGTCACCTTGCTGCGTCGGTTGGTCATCAGGGGACGTCTCAAGCATCTGCGCCTACTTCTGGTTCCCAGGCCTGCTGCTGGCGACAGCGCTCCGTCAGCTATGTTGCCAGGTAGAGGCGATGAAGTCCTCATACTCACTGGCATTGCGCAGCAGCTGGCACCTAAGAGGCTAGATCAGCTCAGGCACGCAATCACCGCAGCGGGTCTGGAGCCAAGCAGAACAGAGGAACTGATGTGGTCTCAGGTGAGGTGGGCGCTGATAGGATTGGCTCTTGGGTTAGTGGTGTCCTTCAACCCATTTGTGGCCCTGGTGACGGCGAGCATCACGGGCTGGATGCCGTCGGCGCGGGTGCGTCGCCTTGGCGAAAGCAGGAAGCAGGAAGCGTGGCCCGTTGTGGCCTTTGCCATTGAGATGTTTATGCTTGCATCTGAGGCCGGTTTCAGCACCAGCAGAGCCCTGGAGGTCGTCAGTCGCCATGTCCCTGGAGTTCTCGGTGATGAACTCCGTCGTTCGGTCCGGATGCTTAACGCGGGCTTTCCACTTACAGAAGCCTTAGCAGAGCTTCCAAAGCGGATTGACCTTCCGGTTCTTTCGGGGGTAACGTCTGTTGTTCTTCAGTCGCACCTGCTGGGTACATCCCACAGGGAGGTCCTTCGTGAGCAGCTGGCCGTCGTCAGGGAGCAGTACCGTCTACACTTGCTCGAGAAGATCAACGCCCTGCCCCTTAAGCTAACCCTTGTGACCATCTTCTGTTTCCTGCCGGCAATTCTCGTTGTCACAGTGCTGCCTCATCTCCTGACCTTTATGCAGGCACAGTGGTAAGGGCCCGTACGATTGCAGGACCTCTTTCCTGTCAACCTCTCTCACTCATTGGAGGTGTTAATCGGTTGCTTACTCTATTTTTGGTCTATGTAAATGCCCTCTGCAGGCGGATTGTCATTGGCATCGTTGGCCTCGGAACCTGGTGGAACCGGACTGTCAGCGGTGAAAGCGGAGCGACAACCACAGAATACGCTCTGATCCTGGCTCTCGTAGTTGTTGTGTTAATCGGAAGCCTTAGCAGTCTTGGGGCTGTGCTGCAGGAACGGCTCCAGGAGATCATAGCGCAGATACAGGGGGCGGGATGATGTGAGAAGTTTAGGCAAAGGTAGAGAATCTGGGGCAGTTCTGGTGGAGTTTGCCCTTGTAGCCTCCCTCCTCATATTTCTCCTCCTGGGTCTCCTGGAGGCCGGGCTTCTGATGAACTCGCGCCTGGTCCTGGTTCAAGCTGCCCGTGAAGGAGCGCGCTTGGCTGCCGTTGCCGGTGGGCTCACCACGAAGGTCGAGAGATCCATTAGGGAGCAGCTAGAACTGAGCTTGCTGCCCGTTGAAGATGTGGCAATTGAGATCAAACCCAAGCGCGCCGCCTACGGCAGGCCCATCAGGGTCTCCCTCAGCTATGACTATCACTTTAGCACCCCGCTCTTTAAGGCGGCACTAGGATATCGGCTCCCTGTTACCGTGACCTTCGTCACCCGAAGCGAGAAGGTGAGGAGGTAGTTGGGTGCGCGTAGAGGTAATCCAGAGGATCAATCCTGCGCCAGACCCCCTGGGAGCCTTCCGAGGCTAAAAGGGGAGGGGGGCGCCGCCCTGGTCCTGACCCTGCTGATGCTGCCGGTCCTCCTGCTTCTGTTGTCAGGCCTGATTGCCATCGCTCAGCTCTTTACCGTCAGGGCTCACCTCCATGCCGTGGCAGATTTGGCGGCCCTGGCAGCGGTGCAGGAACTGGACCTGGAGCGGTTGGCCGAAGGCGAGGTATTCCTCGATGAAGCTGCCGCGCGGGCCCGGGCACTGGAGGCAGTCCGAAATAATGTGGAGCCCGGGGGAGGATCGGTTCTCCTATCCTCCATTGAAGTCGCCATCTACAACCCTACCGGAATAAAGAGGCCAGTAGACAAGGTTAGCGGAGAGAAGCTGCGCTGGCCCACCGTCTGCGTGCGTATTGAGGCCTCTACGCGGATTCCCTGGCTGCTGGCGGTGCCTGGGCTTCCGAGGGCTGTAACCCTGAGGGTGCACACTGACGCTGCTGTTGTCAGGAAGCCCGGCTGAAGCAGTTGTTTCAGTTTCACAGAAACACCTAGACCCCACTACAATGCGGGTGGTAAAATATAGAAAGGAACATCATGGGACTAAGACCATCTATAGACAAGGCTAAGGTGAGACAAGGAGGCTTCGAGATGAGGATGTTGGCAGGGAGACGCAGGTTGCTGGTGGTACTTGGTTTACTAGCTCTTCTAACGGGAGGATGTTCCAAAGGCATGGTGGTTGACCTTCCTCCCCTTGAACTGCCCTCTGAGTATACAAAGAACATCGGTTCAGAGACATTGGAGTACTATGCCAAGGCAGAGGTGGGATATGTTGCCTGGTCGCTATCACAGAGGACTGGCAGAACAAGGCACACAGTTGTCTGGTCGAATGAAGCCGATCTTGAAGACAATTTCGTTGTGTTTGGAAGCGATATTAACCAGGGGAAAGATATCTCCAATGACAACATTGAGGTAGCTTTGGCTGGGTTCTTTCAAAGAAAAGGTATTGACTGGGCGGTTATTTGCGGGTATGTTCACAATCCTGATGTGAGGCAACTACAGGTGTTCACTACCCGGAATACATGGCTCATACAGGTCTACGATGGCAGGTTTCTAGGCGCCAAATCAGGAGTCAGGATTTCGACACTAGCCAGGCCTCAGTATGGGGCAATCAACGAGATAGTTGGCCTTTCGGCCGATGGGGAAGAGCTGTTCAGAACCCCCGTATTTCTTGGCCTGAGAAACAAATAGCCGGATGCGCAGTGCAGTGTCTATAAACAGCCAGGCGAGACAAAGGAGGAAGCCAGGTGAGTCGACTAAGTCTGGTTGCCCGGTTGCTGTTGTGCTTGTGACAGCTGTTGCCTAAGAGTTCTATGGTAAGCGGTTGGATGTTGCGGAGTGTGGATCTCGGCATCACTGATGGTTGTTGAAAGGGGAGGAACTCCTCATTGAGAGGTTTTGAAGGAACATGTGAAGCTTCTTATGGCTGCAGTTCTTGGGGTAGTGGCAATCTTGTTTCATTGGGTTGTTGTTGTGATATGGGCTCTGATCTACATTCCGTTACGCTCGATCCGAGGCTACTTGTCCAGTCGGAGCTTTCAACCCCCTTGTGATTCAGCTTCATTACAGCTAGAAGCCCGTAGTCACGCTTTTCGGGCGATGGTACTCATCTCGGTAATTGAGTCAAACGCTGAGCTAAGAGACCTGGTTGCCAGTGGGCTAGGGGTAATCCCTCTACACTGGTCTATAATCATGGTGGGCATACTAGCATATGAAGCAGCGGCGCTACTCTTGAACCTAAAAGCATCCTATCCCCCCTCAATAGAATGAGTCTGTAGTTTTGCGGCATATCTCATCACATTAGCCCGCCCCCGGGGAGCCTGCTAAGGGCTATCACCCTGAGGGTGCACACTGACGCTTCTGTAGTCCGAAAGCCTTAGGGTTGGTTCGATGAGATTGTTGTCCCCATGTCAGGAAGCGTGGGTCGCGCGCCTTTGTGCTGAACCACAAGTCTGGCCAGGGCATTGGCTTGCCGGGCCGCTTCAACGGGAGTGCTGCCTGACAGGTATGCTGCAAGAAAAGCGGCGCAAAAGGCGTCTCCCGCGCCAGTGGTATCAAGGGGTTTGACTGCATTGGTTGGGACTAGTTGAGTTCCGATCAATGATCCCTCCCGACCCAGTTTGAGGATTACCAGGGGGTAGTACTGCAGCAGGGCTTCGGCAACCTCAAGAGGCTCCGTCAGACCTGTCAGGTATCGGCCCTCCTCCAGGCTAGGAAACAGGATCTCAAGCCCGCGGGTTAGTCTGAAGAACTCGTCTGGTTCTAGTTCCTTTGCAAGCAAGGAGTGGGAGGAGGGGTCCATTGAGACGGGGGTACCCCGGTCCAGGCACTCCTCAATCACTCTACAGGTTTTGTCCCTGAGCTCCTGGCCCACCAGGCCGTATCCCGACAGCTGAACATGCCGGACGCCATCAAGCAGACTGCTCAGGTTCTCCGAGGGGGCGCCTGGAGAGTCGATCATGTCCAGGCGGGCATTGGCTGTTCGAGAGGTGATCATGGAGCGTTCTCCAGCGGCGTCGACCATCAGGGCAACAGAGCCTGTGGCGTGGTCCGGGTCGAAAGACACACGGGGCTCAACGCCCTCCCGTCGCAGATCCTCCACAAGGAAATGGCCCAAGGGGTCGTCGCCTACCTGCCCGGCAAAGAGGACGGGCATCCCCAGCCTGGCCAACCACACCGCTTGGTTGGCGGCGGATCCCCCGGGGAGGAATCTGATCTGGCCTGAGGTGTCACCGGCGTAGACCTGTTTGCTGGCAGACTGGATAAGGACATCAACCACCAGATCGCCGATGACCAGAACGGGCCCATCAATCCTCAGGGTCATCACCGGCCCTAGTCCTTCCAGGTCCTTGCTGATTTCCCTTGCCAGTACCTTCGTCTGCTGCTTCCAGAGATACGGCGATTTGAGCGGCGAGACGGGCATTGGCGCGGATAAGGGCAACGTTGGCGGAAAGGGCCTCTCCATCGCTTAGCTCCCGCAGTTTCTTTAAGAGGAAGGGGGTTACCGACCTTCCGGCTACCCCCGTTTCCTTGGCAAGACGCAGGGCCTCGTCAAGCGATCTGTTATGCACTTCGGGATCAAGGGCAGCCTTCGAGGGGACAGGGTTGGCAACCAGCAGGGCCGCTCTTGTCCCCAGGGCCCTCTGGGACCAGTAGATGGCTGCTATTTCTTCTGGGGAGTCGACTCGCCAATCCACCGGTTGCCCGCTATCCCTGAGGTAGAAGCCTGGAAATCGGTGTGTCTGATAGCCCACCACCGGTACACTCTGGGTTTCCAGGTACTCCAAGGTAGCGGGGATATCGAGAATGGACTTCACGCCTGAAGCGGCGACCGCCACCGGCGCTTCTCCCAGCACAGCCAGGTCAGCGGAGACGTCCCAAGTATCCCGGGCCTCCCGGTGGACACCACCGATACCCCCCGTGGCCATGACCCTGATGTCTGTCTGGACAGCCAGGTGGAGGGTGGCCGCCACCGTCGTGGCGCCGTGGAGTCCCTTGGCGTGAACAACGGCCAGGTCCCGTCTGCTAACCTTGACCACCATCTGTTCCCTGGCCATCAGCTCAAGATCAGATAGAGATAGGCCGACTTTGACGGTACCATTGATAATACCGATGGTTGCAGGCACAGCCCCTTCCGCCCGAACGATCTCCTCAACGTCCTGCGCAAGCTGGAGGTTGTCGGGCCAGGGCAAGCCGTGGGCGATCAGGGTACTCTCAAGGGCGACCACGGGAAGCCTCTGCTGAACTGCGGAGCTGATTTCTTCGCTTGTGTGTGGAGCCATATCCTTCAGGGTCAATCTCTTGCACCCCCCATCCAGGTCGGTACTCTACCTAGCATGGCATTTTCAATAGTGTTTTCGCTAGTGGCTCACGGCACTCCTCTTCTGGGCTTACTCATAAAATCAGAAGCAGCAATGACCTGCTTTCTTTCGTTGGGGGTTTCTTGTTACAGGGGCTTATGGCGTGTCAGTAACATAGGCGGTAGCGCCTTCGCAAGGATGGGTAGGCAGGCATAAGGCCCCTGTAAAGCTGGGTCCTTATGCAAAAAGGGGGATTATGGCGACTATCTATGGAGGTATGGTCTTTGTAAAGGTTTCTTGGTCGGAGAATCTCGGCCTGACACCTAGTCTGACTACCTCGTAGCAGGTTCTAGTCCTGACTATCCTGGCTTCAGCAGAGCAGCGATCATGGTGGTCAGAATGATCACCAACTTCACCCTCAGGCTCATTGTCACCACCCTTCCAGGAGCGCTAACTCTTTCAGACTCTCCACTCCAGAATATGCCCCTTTAGGGTAGAACGTGTCAGCGCCTGCCAAGAAGAGTAGTGCTAAAGTATGACCGTCGTGACAGGTCATGAGGCACATTCTTGTTGAGGGACCGCTGCCTCGATGGTAGGATCTGGAATGACGAAAGTCAGCCCTGAGCAGCTATCGATGTTCGGTTTTTGCCGGGTTTGTGGTTGGAGGCAGGATTTAGCCAATCCAACAGGAAACTCAGTAGAAAATTCTGAACCCTTTTCCGATATTATCTTACTTGAACTAATAATCCGGAGGTGTACCACATGAACAAGAGATTGATTATTACTGCAGTGGTCACTGCAGTAATGGTGTTGGCTAGTGGATCAGCCTGTAGTCTGTTTGGATCTAGAGATGATAATACCACATCTACCGGGGTTACCTCTGAAGGGACTGAGCTCAAGAAGGTATTCTCAACCGATGCACCAGTAGATCAGTGGGATATTCCTATTCCATTTGTTAACCCCTTAGGGCGGCAGTCAGACTATGAGAAGACAGGGCACCGAAGCGGGGAGAGGGAAGGATTTATTTACCTCGACGAGGATTATCAGGAGGTAAGGCGACCTGTTGCTGGTGATCTATGGCTGCTGAGCATCACAACCGAGGAAGAGCCTGAAGTGCTCTTTGAAGGATTTCAGCGATATATATACGACCTCGGGGGGACCATTTACTTTACACCCCATGAGAGCAGGGTTATCTTCTCTGTAGAGGATAGTGACGGCGCGCAGTGGTGGGGAGAGGCCAGAGAGCATGGCGAGCTGGAACTATCTTTTGTCAAAGAGGTCCACCTTCAAATCGACGAACCCATGACTGTAAATACGGCCGATTTCCCCGACGGCAAGTTCTTTTTTGCCGCGACTCATAGCGGCGCCAAGTTTCAGACCCTCACGGTGACTCTTCTCGGGGGGGAACTGAGGCTCACTGCAGAGACGGAGTATAGACGGGGGGTGTACTCGCGTAGTGTGGATTATCGTCAGCATCTATACGCCTACAAATCCAACGTTTACACTCTAGATGGTATCCCCCAGGAGACTGGGAATGTCATCTGGGAGGTTCAGTGGAACGAGGGAACCGACCCCGTGGAGATAACCTTCCTCCTGGAAGAGGTAGCGGACATTGATCCCGTCAAGTTTGGAGAGGGCATCGGCGCCCTCAGGGTCAGGGGGGTCCCCTACGGGAGCGTCAGGGTGGAGCCGGCTCAGGGCGCGCAGGTGAGTCGTCACCCCAAGCTAGACTATGAATACGAAGTGGGCGATATGACCCCTGAGGGAGACACCCTCTTCTGGCTGCCGTCGGGTTACTGGAATGTATATGTCCGGCTTCCAGATGATGCAGGGCTAGAAAACGTAAAGAACAGATTGGTGCCAGTGAACGAAGGAGAAATCACCGTCTTGGACATGCCTGGCGAGCTGAAGACGGTTTTTGCTGCAGAGCCCCTGGAGGCAGATGCCATCGCTGAGAGCGGCCTGGAGATAGTCGAGACCAAGGAGATGGGGGACAGGGCCTCCATAACATTCATTCTGTTGGACCCTACCAAGCGAGATATGCTTCCTTCCATCGAGGAGACTCAGATCTTTGAGGGTGGGGATCTGGTTGAGATTGAGCAGATAGAAAGGCTGAAAATCCCGCCAAGCGTAGTGTTGTTGTTGGACTCGTCTGGATCCATGAGAGGGCAGATGCAGCAGACGATAGAGGCGGCCCATCAGTTCATTGATGGTCTTCCAGATAACTCTTTCATCCAGGTGATTGACTTTGACTCCGAGATCACGGCGCTTAAGGGGACAACCAAGGCAGAGGCGATCGAAGCTCTGGCCCAGATCAGCGCCGATGGCGCGACCACACTCTTTGATTCCATCATTCAAGGGATTGGCGTTCTGGAAGGCAGGCAACGCCCCACAATCGTGGTCTTTACCGACGGAGTAGACTCCAGGATTACCCACCCCGGTACCGGAAGTGAGGCCACCCTTGAGCAGGTTCTAACTGCTGTCGACGAAGCAAACATACCGCTCTTTACCATCGGCTTCGGCCCAGATCACGATAACAGCACCCTGGTTGAATTGGCCGAGACCTCCGATGGAAGGTACTACCCTGCTCAAGACCAGTCAGCCTTGGACAATGTCTTTGCCGCCATCAACAACAAGCTGGGGAATACCTTTGAGGCAACCTATCAGCGGCCCCAGAGGGCGGCGCTGGGAGAGGTCCCTGTTGTCTCCCTGGTTATTGACACCAGTGGGTCAATGGATTCGGATCCCGCTGAGGAGGGTTCCGGTTGGCGCATACAGAAGGTCAAGAACCTCTTTCACGACTTCATTCTGGGCCTCCCCGAATCCGTCCAGGTGCAGATCATGGAGTTCAACTACGACATAGCGATAGAGCAAGTGATGAGCTCTGGCAAAGCAGAGCTCTTGCAGGCCTTGGGAGAACTGAGGGCTGGTGGCGGAACAGACATCCTGGGCTCGGCGGAAGCGGCCTTTGAAACCCTCAAGCCGGTCCCAAGCACAAAAAAGGTCATCATATATGTTACTGATGCCGCCCTAGAGGTGGATCAGTCTGACCAGGGGGTTTTTGAAGACCTCCTGCAACAGATTAAGGCCGAGAACATCCAGGTGTTGTGGGTAGGCCTGGGCCTTGAGGGCGAGGAGGATGCATTTGCCTGGGCAGCTGAGCAGTCTGGAGGGCGGTATGTCATCTCTGAAGACGCAGCTGTTCTCGCCGATGCGTTTACCGGTATCATTGAGGGCATCAAGCAGATGCCAGCCTCAGACAAGACCGCCCTTACCCTGAACATCACAAAGCGCTCCGATGATGGAGCGCCTGTAAGCTATAGTGCCAGTGAGCTTGTGGTTTTCCCCCCGCGGCCGAGCTCAACTGAGCAGGTTGCCCTTGAAACAATGCGCTATCAGACGGGGATACCCCTTCAGCATTACGATAAGTCCGCAGCCGAGCTGCTCTATGGCTCAAACTCGCCGGATGAGGATGTTGAACTGACAAGACGCATCCCCCTCAATGTAGAAGGGGAAAACCAGGCGATGAAACTGAGCACAGTAGAAGCCTTCTTCCTAAACCGCCTGAGGGGTGTCGACGCTCCCTCAGGACGGCGTTACCTGGCTATAGAGATGGAAATGAAGAACATCCTCCCAGAACAAGAGGTTGTGGTCTATCCTGATGGCAGCGGACACCCCGCAAACTGGGTGGGTACTGGGAGTAGCGGCGGCCAGAAGATGGTTACCCGCATCCCGTATCTGGTGCCCAGCATGACGTCGCACTTCTTTGTTACTATCAACAACGAAGGGAGCTACCCCGCATCACAGGCAACCTGGCTCGCTGAGAAGCCGATTACGCCACCGGGAGAGAACGGCCTTATGATAAACCCGGAAGACACAGTCAGAGGGATCATGATCTTTGAGGTTCCTAAAGAGCCCATGCAGCAGGCCGCCCTTAACTTCTACGATACATCGTATGGGCACATCAGCCTACCTCTGGTGGGGAAAATGGACACCAGTGAAGAGTCGCTGGAGGCCCTGCCCAAAACAGCGCCGGTGAAGATTAGCGATGCCTTCTCAATGGCCATAAAGGCCTTTAATGACCTGGAGGAGATACAGATGGTCCAGGCTTCGGAGGGCAGCACATTCCGGGTTCTGGAGGCGCAGTTCACCGCCAATGTTCAGGCCCTCCTGGACATTGATCCCAGCGAACGGTTCCTGCTGCAGCTCCACACGGACAAGGGGCCGTTTCAGGTTCGCCTCAGCCCGGTGACAGGCGGCATCCCCTATGGGTTCATTAAGCCCGTGATGCTGGCGCCAGGTTCTGTTAACAAGGCTCGCTTAGTCTATCAGATCCCTGAAGCCCTTAAGAACGCTGGAATTGAGCTCTTTGGCGACACCAGGGGAGAGCACTTCATTGTTCCTATATCCGGAAGCAAGGCCAGGAGCTCGCGGAACGTAGCAGGGCGTTTTGCTGGAGAAGGTATCGAGCTTGTTGTGAACTCTCTCTCACAGAGTGATAAGGTTGCAGGCTATTACGACAGCTGGGTTGTTGTGGACATAACTGTGGTTGATGAGAAGGATGGCTTCGCCACCCGGGGCTTTGCCGATGCTTTCTACCTGGTTAGAGAGGACCATGGCCAGTCGGGAGGCGAGGGGTCTGGAGAGGCTGAAGAGCACAAAGGTCTTGGCAACTTCGCCAGCACCGGGGGTTCCAGCGACACTCTCCTGGAGCCCGAAGACTTGACCAACGATCTCCTATTGGGGGCGGCCGACGATTTCATTGTATACGACGGCGAGAGGCGGAGAGGGTTCATCCTATTCCGCCTCCCCGACGATGCAGACGAGTATCAGTGGACCCTGCAGTCGCCCTATTTTCAGACCCTAATGCTGCCCCTTGCCGGCGCAGAATTCACAGAGGATGATCTCTTGGTTACCCGGGTTGATGTCACCATTGACGACGATTACGAGGAGCAGCTGGCGGAAGCCATTTCAACCGCTATCAGGAACTATGAGGCGCGGCAAGCCGCAAATCCAGAGCTGGCCGTGGTCAACAAGGTGGGGCTTGGCTCTACTGAAGAGCAGAGGAACTATGTGCCGGTACCCATCACGGCATCATACGGGCTTAATGCCCTCAGTGACATTGATACTATGGCTGAATTTGTGAAGACCATGGAGGGCCTTGCCTGGCTTCCCTCAGAAGATCCTGGGCGGAGATATGCGCCGGAGGCCGTGTTGACGCAGGGGTGGGGCAACCAGTACGACCTGGCGAATCTGGCCAAGGGGCTGCTTTCAGCGATGGGATATCGCCCCAGCATCAGAATGGTGAAAGTCACGGAACAGGGGTTGCAGGCTTTAGGTGAGCTTAGTAAGTCAGACAATGCCAATACCGAACTCCTCCCGGCGCTCAAGTATCAAGATGAGCGGGGAGAGGGGCACGTCTTTGTCATACCGTTTATGAAGGAGATCAACCAGTTGAGTGGCCTCGTATACATGCCATTGGATCAGCCCCGGGTGTATGAAGAGGCTGATGAAGCAGTGCTGACGGTTGAGTTTATGCTCGAGCCTACAGTTAAAAGCCAGTTGAACCAGCTGCGGGACATTGGGGATATCCTTGCCGGTGGTTCCGGTGAAGGAGACAGTGTTGTTGCGTTTACAGTCTTCGAGGGCTATCTTCCCTTGGACTCCCTGAGTCTGGATGCCATCGATATCGGGTACGCCGCTGTTGGGGCAAACACCTACACGGTGGTAATAGACACGCAGGCTGGGCGGATGGTTGGGCAGGAGACAATCGACACAAGGCTCTACAATATTGTGGGGAGCAAGATTACTGTGGAGTTCCCGCAAGGCAGTGAGCTGGTTCACCATACCAGGTTGGCCGAGGAGGAGGAGATAAGTGGAGTCTTCCACACCCTTGGGGTCAACCTGCCAGATATTCCAGAGGCGGCGGTGGAAGCGCTGCAGGCAGCTGCAGACGAGAGATACAAGCAGGCTGAAAACCCCAGTGACTTAGCGACACTGCGCTGGTACAACAGGAATATCCTGAACCGCTTCATTGCTGCCCAAACCGCTTACGAGAAGGATCTTGCCGATGATCTGGGACTGACAACAGGACGTACTGAGAAGGGCCGCCTGATTGTCGTTACTGTTCAGCGCAAGGACGCGGCCTCTCGTTTGAGGACCAGTATTGACTTGGTCCAGGTGATTAACCAGGTTCACAGAGGATCTGAAGAGGCCGTCAACGCTTTCAACATCATGAGCGGAATGTACGCTTCTCGTCTGGAGAGCTCGGTGTTGCCCGGTTCTGGCCTGGGCCTATTTACAATCTGGGAGGAGAGCCCTGATGACACCCGGGTTATCCTGATCTCCGATGAAACCCGTTCAGCTGATGTTGATTATATGAGGGAGAAAGAGTATCCGAAGTTCTTGATTGACTATATTGAGAACTGCGAAAAGATCGTCCTGATACCAAGCAAACCGTCGCTAATTCAGGGTGAAGAACACTGGGCTTGGCTGGAGATTGACCCTAGAACCTACGAGACTATCGCGGTCTTGGAGACAGGCGAGCGGGGGGCAATGACAGAGACCGTCATGCAGCATGCGATTGGGTGGGAGAGCTATCGCGATTACATGGCAGGCGCGCTGATTGGCGTCGATGTCTCACTGTGGTCAGTGAGTGCCTTTGCGCTAGAGCTAGAAGACTATGAAGAGATACTTGAAGAGGCGAAAAAGTTTGCCCTCAGCCTTGGCGAAAGACTCAGCGGCTTCCTGGATATGAAGGATAACGCGTCTAGTCCAAGTGTTGACCTTGGCTCGGCAGGGCCGCTCCAGCTAGGATTTGACGGGGAGCTGGATGCAAGCGCGGATCTGTTGGGCTTCGGCAACGGGTTTAATGATGGTGTAGCCTTTTACTTCGACAAGGCAGGCAATTAGGATCGGACGGCGAGCATCTTCCTTTGCTCCTGCACCACACCTGTCACTTACGTTGACGCCCACCCAAACAGACTGGGTGGGCGTCTCTTTTTAATGCCCGGTACCGCTGCCAGTCTTGCCATTCACCCCCTAGTATGTAAACACATAAGATGTCTCGGAGAAATCTTATGTTCTACAGCGCAGTTCACAGAGAAGACAAAACCGTAGCGGGGTGCGTCTCACATTGATTCCTTGGCTGTCACAGTTCGATCCAATTACTGTTGGCATCATGGCCAGCCTCATTGCCGGCGTGAGCACAGGCATCGGGGCCCTGCCGATTCTATTCACCCGCAGAATTGGGAAGCATCTCCTTGATCCTCTCCTGGGCTTTGCCGCCGGGGTTATGCTGGCTGCTACCTCTTTTAGCCTGATAATCCCGGCGATTGAGTTTGCCGGTGGAGGGATATCAGGAGCTACCATTGCCCTGGTAGGTATCCTTGTCGGGGGCCTGTTTCTGGATGTGGTTGACAAGTGCTTCCCCGATACCAACCTGATGTTGGGCCCAGGCAAGAATTCGGATAACCTGCGCAAGGTCTGGCTCTTTGCCCTGGCCATCACCGTTCACAACTTCCCTGAGGGGCTGGCCGTGGGTGTAAGCTTCGGAGATGGCAACATTGCCAACGGCCTCTCTGTTGCCATTGCCATCGGGCTCCAGAACATGCCGGAGGGCCTGGCGGTGGCGCTGCCCTTTATGGGGGAGGGCTTCCGCCCCTGGAAGGCGTGGTTGATTGCCCTGGCAACGGGGCTAGTTGAACCAATCGGAGGGCTGATGGGTGTTGTTCTTGTCAGCGTCGCTAAACAGTTCCTCCCCTTTGCGTTGGCCTTTGCTGCTGGGGCAATGCTCTTTGTCATCAGTCGCGAGATCATCCCCGAGACCCAGAAGCGAGCCACCTCGCGGGTGGCCACTCACTCCATCATGATTGGATTTGTGATCATGATGTTCCTGGACAATGTCCTCAAATGACATAGATTCGGAAAATCCTTACCTGTAGAAGGGATACAGGTCAACGCTGTCGTATATAGTTAGCCGAGGGTTCCACAGGGGCAAGAGGTCGAAGAACCTCCTATCCTATGTGGAGCAAGAAGAGAATATGGTCGGATGAAGATCGCGGGAGAGACCCTCACGGGATGAAGCAGACTAGGGCCTGGCTCAACTGCATTTTGGTGAGGGCGCCGAAGGTGCAACACCGGTTTAGCTGGCCGGTAGCAACCGCTGGGTTTGCGATCAGCGGGAAACTCTCAGGCAAAAGGTACCGCGATTGGACGAGACTCTGGAGAGAGCGCTGTTTAGCGCCACCCACGGGGCAGCTCCAGCCATTGTGGCAGGGGTAATCTCTCAGGTAAAAGGACAGAGCAGACAGCTCTTTTTGAGCCGTTTTCTCTGTCTTCATTTGTTTTAAAGAGGTGACCTCGTTAGCGCTGCGCCCTGCATAGGGGCTACCTACTATTTTGCGGGGCACTGGGGAATTCTAGGCAAAGATAGACGGGGGAGGTAATTTATGGCGGCCTGGTCGACGCCTTGTTCCATCGGGTGGGTCGCGGTCAATTGCAAACGATGCGGAGTATTCGCAGGTGAAGTATCCGCAGAGGAATTAATGGGAGGTGAAAGACATGGGAGAACCCAAACGCACACCCTTTTACCAGTCACACATTAAGTATGGGGGTAAGCTGATTGACTTCGGCGGCTGGGCGCTGCCTGTCCAGTACAGCGGGATTATTGATGAGCACCACAGGGTTCGTAAGGAAGCCGGACTCTTTGACGTATCTCACATGGGCGAGGTGTCGGTTGAGGGCGAGAACGCCCTGGCATTTCTCCAGTACCTTGTGGCCAATGACGTTGCCAAGCTGGAGTTAGGCCAGATTCTCTACACCCACATGCTCTATCCGACGGGAGGCACCGTCGACGACCTGTTGGTCTACCGAACCGGGGAGAAAGACTACCTGCTGGTCATCAACGCCGCCAACCTGGAGAAGGACTGGAACTGGATCCAGGAGCAGGCCGCCAAGTGTGAGAACGTTGAGGTGGCCAATGTCTCCGACGACATGGCTGAGCTAGCCCTCCAGGGGCCCAAGGCTGAGGCCATTCTGCAGAAGTTGACCGACTATGACTTGTCCTCCATCAAGTACTACTGGCTGGTCAAGGACATTAATATCGATGGTGTTAAGTGTCTCATTTCACGGACCGGCTACACTGGTGAAGACGGCTTTGAGATCTTCTGCGCCCCTGGGGACGCCGAAGACCTTTGGGACAAGGTCATGGGCGCCGGCGAGGAGTTAGGCCTGGCCCCAACGGGTCTGGGCTGCCGCGACACCCTCAGGTTTGAGGCAGGTATGCCCCTCTATGGCCAGGAGCTTGACAAGGAGACATCACCCCTTGAGGCCCGTCTTAACAGGTTCGTCGCCCTTGACAAGGAAGAGGACTTCATCGGCAAAGAGGCCTTGAAGAAGCGTCTTGATGAGGGCCTCAAAAAACGCCTTGTTGGCCTGGAGATGCTGGAACGGGCCATTCCGCGCAGTCACTATAAGATTGCCAAGGACGGCCAGGAGATCGGCGAAGTTACCACTGGGAGCTACTCACCGACTCTCGAGAAGAACATTGCCATGGCCTACGTTACCCCTGGAAACACCAAGGTGGGTACCGAGGTTGATGTGATGATTCGCAACAAAGCCAGGAAGGCAAAGGTTATCAAACTGCCCTTTTACAGGCGGCCCCGGTAAGCCGGGGAGAAGACTAACGAGGAGGGAACTGTTCATGTGGCCAAAGAACTTTAAGTTCACCGAAGACCATGAGTGGGTAAAGGTTGAAGGAGACGAGGCGCAGATCGGGCTATCAAACCATGCCCAGGACGCCTTGGGGGACATTGTATTTGTTGAGCTGCCGGAGGTAGGCGACGAGGTAGTACAGGGAGAGCCCTTTGGCGTTGTTGAGTCCGTCAAGGCTGTTTCTGACTGCTACGCCCCCTTGAGCGGCACCGTTGTCAAGATCAATGAGGCCCTGATTGACAACCCCGGACTCATCAATGAGTCTCCCCATGAGAACGGGTGGATGATCGTTATTGAGCCCAGCGATCTTGGCGAGCTTGACGACCTGATGGATTCCGCTGAGTACGAGGAGTATGAAAAGACTGTCGAGCACTAAAGGAGCGTCGCTATGAAGCATCCTTATCTTCCTATAACTGATGAGAACCGCAAAGAGATGCTGGAGTTCATTGGTGTAGACTCGGTTAATGCTTTCTTCGCGGACATTCCCCAGTCTCTCCGGTTCAAGGGCAAGCTGAACCTGCCTGAGGGCATGTCCCAACTGGAACTGACGCGTCACATGACTGAGGTCAGCTCCAAGAACGCAACAACCAGTGATTTCATCTACTTCCTCGGGGCTGGCACCTATGACCACTACATCCCGGCCACGGTGGACCATGTGATCTCACGTTCCGAGCTCTACACCGCCTACACTCCCTACCAGGCTGAGATGAGCCAGGGGGTACTGCAGTCAATCTACGAGTACCAGAGTCTGATCTGCGATCTGACCGGTATGGAGGTCTCAAACGCCTCCCTCTATGACGGGGCTACGGCAGTGCCTGAGGCAGCCATTATGGCTTGCCGATCGACCCGGAAGGGCAAGGTCCTCATATCTGCGGGCGTACACCCAGAGTACATCGAAACCCTGAACACCTACGCCCCTGGCCAGGACATTGAGGTCATCACCATTCCCCTTAAGAATGGCGTCACAGACCTCGAGAGGCTGGCCAGTGAGGTTGACGATGATACCGCCGCTGTCTTTGTCCAGTCGCCGAACTTCGTTGGCCTGGTTGAGGACATGGACAGCGTTGGTGACATGCTTGGTGACAAGAAGACCCTCTTTGTGGCGGTGGTTGACCCCATTTCCCTGGGTGTCCTCAAGGCCCCCGGCGAGTACAACGCCGACATCGCCATTGGTGAGGGCCAGGCTCTGGGAAATCCCATGTACTTTGGCGGTCCCCACCTGGGTTTCTTCGCCACCAAGGAGAAGTACCAGAGGCAGATTGCGGGCCGTGTCGCTGGCGCCACCACTGATGGCCAGGGCAACCGCGGTTTCGTACTCACCCTGCAGACCAGGGAGCAGCACATCCGCCGCGAGCGGGCCACATCTAACATCTGCTCCAACGAGGCCCTCAACGCCCTTGCCGCCGCCACCTACCTGTCAACAATGGGCAAGGAGGGTATGAAGGACGTTGCTGAGCTGAACCTGCGCAAGGCCCATTACGCTCAGAAGGCCATTACCAGGCTTGATGGGTTCGATGCTGCCTTTAGCGGGCCTTTCTTCAAGGAGTTTGTGGTCAAGACGAAACTGGCCCCAGCGGAGATCAACAAGGCCCTTCTGGAGCACAGGATCATTGGCGGCCTTGACCTGGGCAGGTTCTACCCAGCGATGCAGAACCACATGCTGTTCTGTGTTACCGAGAAGCGCACAAAGCAGGACATTGACTACCTTGCCGGTAGATTGGAGGGATTGGTATGATGCGCTCCGAGCCGATAATCTATGAACTAAGTGCCCCTGGACGCAGAGGATACTCCCTCCCCAAGTGCGACGTTCCAGAAGAGGACGTAAAGGACCTTCTCCCTGAGGCGATGCTGAGGGAGAGGGCGCCGGCTCTTCCTGAGGTCAGTGAGGTTGATGTCATTCGTCACTTCACCCGCCTCTCACAGCTGAACCACGGGGTTGACATTGACTTCTACCCTCTGGGGTCCTGCACCATGAAGTATAATCCCAAGGTCAATGAAGAGGTCGTCCGGCTGCCGGGGTTTGCCAATATCCATCCCTATCAGCCGGAGGAGCTGAGCCAGGGCGCCCTTCAGATGATGTATGAGCTGGATCAATATCTCTGCGAGATCGGTGGGGTTGACAAGGTTTCTCTGCAGCCCGCCGCCGGCGCCCATGGAGAGTTGGCCGGCCTCTACGTTATCAAGGCCTACCATGAGGACAGGGGGGAAGGCCACCGCAAGATGGTCATAATCCCCGACAGCGCCCATGGGACCAACCCGGCTTCAGCAATTATGGCCGGATACAAGACCATTGAGGTCAAGTCCAATGAAGCGGGCGACGTTGACATCGAGGCCCTCAAGGCCGTCCTTAAGAAGTATGACGGTGACATAGCCGCCTTGATGTTGACCAACCCGAGTACCCTTGGCCTGTTTGAGCAGGGCATTGAGGAAGTAGCCAGTCTTGTCCACAAGGCCGGCGGCCTTCTGTACTATGACGGCGCCAACGCCAATGCGATTATGGGCATCTCCCGCCCGGGTGACATGGGCTTTGATGTGGTCCACTTTAACCTGCACAAGACCTTCGCAACCCCGCACGGCGGCGGCGGACCTGGTTCCGGCCCCGTTGGCGTCAAAGAGCGGTTGGCGCCATTCTTGCCGGTGCCTGTTGTGGAGGAGAGGGATGGGCGCTTCTACCTGGACTACGACAGGCCCAAGAGCGTTGGCCGGATGAAGGGTTACTACGGTAACTTCGGCGTTGCTGTCAAGGCCTATGCCTACATCCGGACCATGGGCCCTGATGGCCTGCGCCAGGTTAGCGAAGACGCGGTCCTTAACGCCAACTACCTGATGTACCGGCTCAAGGACCACTTTGAGCGCCCCTATGACCGCTTCTGTAAGCACGAGTTCGTGCTGAGCGGCAACATCCAGAAGCGAGAGGCCGATGTGCGGACCCTCGACATAGCCAAGCGCCTGATTGACTACGGGGTCCACCCGCCCACCGTCTACTTCCCCCTGATTGTAGACGAGTGCCTCATGATTGAGCCCACCGAGACCGAGGGCAAGGAGTCCATTGACAACTTCGCCGAAGCGATGCTGAAGATCGCTGAAGAGGTCAAGCGGGATCCTGAGAAGCTTACCTCGGCGCCGCATACTACCGTTGTGGGGCGTCTCGACGAGACCAGGGCCGCAAGGCAGCCTGATCTCCGGTGGACTCCTGCCGCTGGCGCTGAAGGCGAATAGCGCTGACTGGTCACAAAGCCGACGTCCTGAGCGTCGTTGAGCGGATATCTGGTTCCAACGGCCACCTGGTTTCAGGCCAGGTGGCCGCTGGGCCACATAGGGGGGAGGATATCCGCGAGCTTCTCAGAAGCGCCTGGCAGGCACGGCTCGATCACCATCCCGGAACTATAGGCTTTGATCATCCCAATAACACCGAGGTGGTAAGCACCACTGGGACCGCCTGCGCCCTTGACTGCGCCCATTGCGGGAAGCACTACCTGGAACACATGACCCCTGTCAGTTGTCTGGCCCAGGATAATTACCGACCGGGGGAGAAGACCACCAGCTGGCTCATTAGCGGCGGCTGCGACAGACACGGAAAGGTGCCCCTTTTGCAGCACCGCGAGGTGCTTGAGGGGATCAGGGGTCTTGGCAAACTGAACTTCCACGTCGGCCTTGTCGATGAGGAAGAGGCGCGAGAGTTGGGCGGGCTGGCTGACGTTATTTCCTTTGACATTGCAGGGGATAACGACACGATCAAGGAGGTCTACGGCCTCTCTGCCACCGTGGACAATTACTTTGAGAGCTATCGCTTGCTGAGGAAGCACGCCAGGGTGCTGCCTCACATTGCCATCGGGCTGCGGGGCGGGCAGATCTCCGGCGAGTACACCGCCCTTGAGCGGCTGAAGGCGGAGGGTGTTGATGGCCTGGTGTTCCTTATCTGCATTCCCACCCGGGGCACCCGGTATGAGGACCGGATGCCTCCGGCACCCGTAGAGGCGTTGGAGGTCGTTGTTCAGGCCAGGTTGATGTTTCCCGATGTTCCCATATTCATGGGGTGCATGCGCCCTGGCGGCAGGTACAGGCAGCAGTTTGACCTCCTGGCTCTGGCTGCCGGAGTAAACCGTATTGTCAACCCCGCGCCCATCTGTATAAGGGCAGCCGACGATTTGGGGCTCACTGTTGAACGCGGAAGCGAGTGTTGTGTACTATGAGTGATAATGCCGACAGGTTGCGGGCCTCGGCTGGGACCGCCAAGGTCCTGGGGTTAAAGGATATCAAGTCAGAGGTGGACCCGACAACCGCCTACCTGATGATCGGTGAGAGGTGCAGCTTCTCCTGTTCCTTCTGTCCCCAGGGGCGAGCCAGCGAGAGCCCGGCGCGGTTCCTTTCCCGCGTCAGTTGGCCAGCCTGGGAACAGGAGGAGATCTCCTGCCGGGTGGCTGACGCCGCTAGCGAGGGACGGCTCAAGCGCGCCTGCTTCCAGGTGGTGATGTCGGCGGGGGCTAGCCGCCGCGTGGAGGAGGCCGTCAAGGAACTGCGTTCCCGTTCAGGGGTTCCCATCTGCGTATCCACGTCTCCCCGGGATCTTGCCGAGATTGAAGAGATCCTGGAATGGGGCGCCGACAGGGTGAGCCTTCCCCTGGATGCCGCCACCAGCCGCATCTATCGCGAGGTAAAGGGGCGGGAGTGGGACAGGTCCAGAGAGCTGTTGGAAGGCGCGGCAAGGCAGTATCCCGGGCGGATCAGCACCCATCTGATTGTCGGTCTGGGGGAGACGGAAGAGGAAATGGTGGCCTGCATCCAGGAGATGCGCGATCTTGGGGTCACAGTGGGACTGTTTGCCTTTACGCCGGTAAAGGGAACCCCCCTTGAGGACGCCCAACCCCCTGCCATCGGGCACTACCGGCGGGTACAGGCGGCCCACCACTTAATTGGGATGGGCAAGGTTAGAGTTGAAGAGATGAGGTTTGACGCCGAAGGGAGAATCACAGGATTTGGCCTGGAAGAGGGGCAGGCGCGCCAACTGTTATCCAATGGCAAGGCCTTTGAGACCAGCGGCTGCGAGGACTGCAACCGTCCCTACTACAACGAGCGTCCCGGCGGGCCAATGTATAATTACCCGCGGCCCCTCACTGCAGAGGAGGCGGCCGAGGCCATCGCTGCGGCCTTTGGTGAGTGATGAAACCTGGGGGAGAGGTTTCTATGGAGTGGCGACTTCTAAACACAGGTTTTCAGGATGGCCCCGTCAATATGGCCATCGACGAGGCGATTCTTCTGGCCCACGCCGAAGGCAAGGTGCCACCGACCTTGAGATTCTATGGCTGGGAGCCAGCAGCGGTCTCCCTGGGTTACTTCCAGCGCTTTGAGAAGGAGATCGATGTCCAGGCCTGCCAGGGGCTGGGGATTGACTGGGTGCGACGACTGACTGGCGGCCGGGCTGTCCTCCATGATCACGAGGTCACATACAGCGTTATTATCTCCGAGGAACACCTGTCCGGCTCAGTCCTAGAGACCTACAAGGAGCTCAGCCAGGGACTCCTGGCAGGCTTTCAGGTCTTAGGGGCCAGGGCGGAGCTAAAGGCGCCGGACTCCACAAAAGTGGCGTCGGTTAAGGGGACATCAGCGGCCTGTTTCGATGCCCCTTCGTGGTACGAACTTGTTGTGGAAGACAGGAAGATTGTGGGCAGCGCTCAGACCCGCAAGTCCGGGGTCATCCTCCAGCACGGGTCAATACCCCTCAGCATTGACCTTGACCGGCTGGTAGGGATCCTCAGGGTGCCGTCGGAACAAGCCCGCGCCAGGCTGAAGGCGATGCTGTCCACCAAGGCTGTGGGGATCTGGGATGTGCTACCGGACAGGCCGGACTTCGAGAGGGTAGCCCAGGCCATGGCTGAGGGCTTCGCCCAGGCACTAGAAGTGAAATTGATACCAGGCGAACTAACCCCTGAGGAGCAGCGGATCACCGCCCAGTTGCGGCAGTCAAAGTATGCAGGCGACCAGTGGACAAGACGCCGTTAGGCGGGTGGCCACAGGTTTACAGGTTTGAAACCAGTTGTCTCTTAGAGGAGTGATGCTCAATGTACGATGTAGTTGTTATCGGCGGCGGACCAGGCGGTTATGTTGCCGCCATCAGGGCCTCCCAGCTCGACGGAAAGGTTGCCCTTGTCGAGAAACACAAGCTGGGTGGGTGCTGCCTTAATGTTGGCTGCATCCCGACAAAGGCCCTGGTACGCTCGGCCGAGATCCTTGAGAATGTCAAGCACGCTGAACAGTTCGGCACTGTGGTTGACGGCTACCACTTTGACCTGGCCAAGGCCATGGAGTGGAAGGACCAGGTTGTCGCCAAGCAGACGGGCGGGGTTGCCCAGTTGATGAAGGCCTATGGCATTGATGTCTTCAACGGCGCAGGCGACACCCCGGAGCCCGGCACCGTCACCGTCCAACTGACTGAGGGCGGCAGCGAAGAACTGAAGGCCAAGAACATAATCATTGCCACCGGCTCTCTTCCCAAGATGCCCCCGCTGTCAGATGAGGCCATCGCCCATACAATCACCAGTGATGACGCCCTGGAGCTTGAGGAAGTTCCAGAGAGGATGCTCATCATTGGGGGCGGTGTCATTGCCATTGAGTTTGCCTGCATCTACGCGGCCTTCGGCTCAGAGGTGACCTGTATCAAGCGGTCACCAACGATCCTGCCGCCCATCGACAACGAACTGGCTCGAAGGATGGTTCCGGTCCTGCGCCGGAAGAACATCACAATTGAGACCGGTATCTACATGGAAGACATCTTTGAGGAGAACGGCAAGAAGGTCCTGACAGCAAAGAAGAATGATGAGGAGGTTCGCTTTGAGGCCGACGTGATCATGCTCGGTATGGGCCGAGTCCCCTTCCATGGAGGCATAGACCTGGACGCCCTGGGCGTTGAGTATGACAAGTGGGGTATCAAAGTGAACTCCAGGATGGCAACGAATGTACCGGGGATCTACGCCATTGGCGATGTGGTTGGCAAGACCTACCTGGCCCCAGTAGCCTCCTTTGAGGGTATTACGGCCATCGAGAGCATCTTCGGAATGGATAGCGAGATGGACTATACCATCGTCCCCGGTGTTGTCTTTTCGTCTCCCGAGGCCGCCAGCGTTGGCCTTACGGAAGACGAGTGCAAGGAGCAGGGTCTGGACTATGCTGTCAGCAAGTTCCCCTACGGCGCTAACGGCAAGGCAGCGGCCATTGGTGAGACCGACGGCATCGTCAAGGTGATTGCAGACAAGGCCACCGACAAGCTCCTGGGCCTTCATGTTCTGGGGCCCCACGCCAGCGACCTGATCCATGAAGGCGCCATTGCCCTGAAGACAGGCGCCACCGCTAAGGATATCGCGACAACCATTCACGCCCACCCAACCCTCTCGGAGATTGTGATGGAAGCCGCCCACGGCATCCATGGAGACATCATCCACCAGGCGCCTCGACGCCGGAGGAGCAGGAAGTAGGGCCGGGATGGAAGCATAACAACCTATCCTAGCTGAACCCTCTCAACCTACTCAGCCGCTACGGGGCCCCTTGACAGAGCTCAGGAGGGTCCCGTTGTATTTTTATTCGACAATTTCTTCTCTGCGGAAGGAGTTCTGTAAACTAAGGAGAATTATAGGACAACGGCAAAGGAAATTGGGGCTAGAGGGACTTTGTGCAAAAACCTTTGCGAGGTGGGCGCCATGACTGAGACCAGCCTGTTACTACAGCGAATTCACAGCACCTATTCTCAGCTGAGTGATGGGAAGCAACGTGTTGCCCAGTTTATCCTCGATGATTGGCAGGAGGTGGCCTTTTGCACCGCCACTGAGCTTGGGCGCCGGGTAGGGGTTAGCCCTTCAGTTGTGGTGAGGTTTGCTTCAGACCTGGGCTATGACGGGTACGCTGATCTACAGAAGGTCCTGAAGAGCCGTGTGCGCCGGTATTTGACGACTACAGAGAGACATGACATCTCAAGTCAACAGGCAGGGGGCGGCCGGCAGATGTTTGAGACAGTAGCCGCCCAGGACATTGACAACATCAAGTTGACTCTCCGGGAGAATGACATCGCCACCCTTAACCGGGCCGTTAAATTGCTACTGGGGTCGGAGCAGATAATGATCGCCGCCAGGAGGGCGTCTCGTGGCCCCGCGATCCTTCTCGATGAGTACCTCAATATTGTCTTTGGTAATGCAACCCTTCTGCCGCCGGATGCCGGTGACTCCCCTAATCTTCTGAAGAAAGCCGGACCAAAGACGCTGCTGATTGCCATTAGTCTTCCACGCTACAGCGCATCAACTCTGCGCTGTGTTAGCTTTTTGAAGGAGCAGGGGGCAAGAGTTGTCGCAATCACCGATAGCCTTGTGGCCCCCATTGCCCGGCAGGCAGACGTTGTCCTCATTGTCAAGGCGGATGGACTTTCCTTTGCGCGCTCCCATGTGGCCACGGTCTCCGTAATAAACCAGCTCTTTGCCATGATTGGGATCAGGGATAGCGCTTCCGTCAGGCAAAACCTTGAGGAATACGAGGAACTCGTAGAACGCTATGCATCCCATACTTATGTCGAGGAGTAGCTGAGCCCAACGGCCTTGTTGTCTTGGCTACCACACCACTCTAACGTCTCAAGGAGGTACATCTGGTGTCCAGTTACGTATTGAAGAAACTGACTTGGCCCGAGATTGAGGAACGGCTCTCCCACGCGGAACTGGGTATTGTTCCCACGGGCTCAACAGAACAACATGGACCCCATGGGACCCTGGCTGTGGACGCGGCTCGAGCTGAGAGGTTCTGTGAAATGCTGGCAGAGGGGTTGGCTCCACGGGCGTTGGTAGCCCCCACCATTGATGTGGGTGTCTCCCATCACCACCTGGGTTTTCCCGGCACCATGACCCTGAAGCCTGAGACCTTTATCCAAGTCTGCGTTGACCTGGCCTGGAGCCTCCAACAACACGGGCTGAACCAGGTCCTATTTGTCAATGGCCACGGTGGGAATCGCCCCGCCCTGGGAATTGCGGCCCTGCGAGTCCGCCAGGAATTGGGGATGAAAACAGCGTGGGTGGACTGCGGCGGGAGCATGGCCAAAGACTGGCGCGCAGAGCAGGATGTATCTGAGGTTACAGGCCACGCCTGTGAGATTGAGATGTCGCAGAGTCTGGTTCTGTGTCCGGAGGTCGTCAGAATGGACCAACTGCAGCCCGGTGACCTGACTGACGCCCCCTACGGCAAGCGGCCGTGGTGGGGGAGTCCAGCGTGGATGTGGGATGAGATCAGCAAGAATGGAGCCCTTGGTGACGCCACCAGGTTGTCTCCAGAGATGGGTAAGGAACTGAATGACCTGGTCCTTGGCCGTGTTCAGGCCTTTGTGGAGGAGTATTTCTTCGGAGAGCAGTAGAGCAGTGAATAACGAAGGGGAGGGATATTGTTGAAATCACGTAGTTTGGCCTTACTATTGGTACTGGTGATGATACTGGGTACTTTGGTCGTAGGCTGCGGCCAGGAGGCGGAACAGGGCGCCACTGATGACGGGATCACCGAGATTGTCATTGCCCAGGGGATCGACGTGCGAAGCTGGGATATCCACGATCACAATAACACCGCCACAGAAGCCCTTCATGTAAACGTCTTTGACTATCTTGTGTGGAGAAACCAGGACCTGGAGATCCAACCAGCCCTGGCCACCTCCTGGGAACAGGTTGATGACACAACCTGGCGCTTTGAACTCCGCGAGGGCGTAAAGTGGCATGACGGCGAGCCCTTCACCGCTGAGGATGTCAAGTGGACCCTGGAACGCATCGCCAATCCGGAGACCGGAGCGGAACTCAGGGAACACGGCCAGTACAAGCAGATCCAGGAAGTCAGGATTGTGGATGACTACACTGTAGAGATTGTGACCTTTGCGCCGGAACCAGTGCTCCTCAACCGCCTCTGCCGGCTGGGCTCGAGCATGCTCCCCAAGCACTACATCGAGGATGTGGGCTGGGAAGGTTTTGAGGCGCATCCCATTGGAACCGGTCCTTTTGAGTTTGTAGAGTGGATCAAGGACGATCGGGTCGTGCTTGAGGCCTATGATGACTACTGGAGAGGTCGCCCTGAGATAGATCGCCTGGTCTTCCGGGCAATCCCCGAAGATGCGACCCGTGTTGCCGAACTCCTGACCGGTGGGGTTGACATCGCTGTCAACGTACCGCCCCAGGAGTGGCCAAATGTTGAGAGCAACCCTGACACCATCCTCAAGAGAGCCAACAGCCAGCGGGTCATGCTCCTGGTGGACCGCCTCAACCCTGAGTACAAGACCAGCGACCCCAATGTGAGGGCCGCCATTGATTACGCCATAGACAAGCAGGCCCTTGTCGACACCATTATGGGTGGCGCCGGGACCCCCACCCGGACCAGGGTGACTCCTGGCAACTTTGGAGCCAACCCTGACTTGTACAATACCTATCTGTATGACCCCGACAAGGCTGTTGAGCTTCTAGCGGCCTCCGGGTACGGTCCCGACAACCCCTGCCAGATTACCATGCACGCCCCTGCTGGCAGGTATCCAATGGATAAGGAGGTCGCCCAGGCGATAGAGGCGATGCTTGAGGCAGTTGGCTTCGATGTTGATCTCCAGATTGTTGAGTTCGGTCAGCTCTCCAACCTTCGCAAGGCTCAGGAGCACCAGGAGCTGTACCTGATTGGGTTTGCCAACTCCCTCTGGGATGCCCACCTGGCCTTCAACTCACTGCGCCAGGCTATCGACGGCGAAAAGCAGCACCACTACTTCATCAACGAGGAGTTCGAGCAGTTAACGGCGGAGGCGGCTGTTGAGATGGACCTGGAGAAGCGGGCGGAGATGTACCGCCGCGCGCAGGAAATCATCGCTGATAACCATGGACCCCATATCTACCTCTACCAGCTCAAGAACTCTTACGGAATTAACAAGAAGGTCAACTTCGAGCCCAGGGCCGATGAGATGCTCTGGATGTGGCCAGTTACGGTAAACAAGGGCAGTTAACCCCCTGCATTGGGTTGGGCCGAAGTATCGGAGAGGGCGCTCGCCTGTAGCGGGCGCCCAATCCGCAGCTAGAAGGGTGGGATACAGGTGAAGAGGTACATTGCTCGCCGGCTGCTGCAGATCATACCAGTCATTATAGGCGTCTCGATCATAGTCTTCGTCTTGCTGCGGTTGACAGGGGATCCCGTTATCCTGATGCTGCCAGAAGACGCCACCCCGCAGGAGATAGAGAGTCTAACCACAGCCCTTGGGCTGGACAAACCCTTACACATCCAGTATTGGGTATTCTTTAAGAATGCCCTGAAGGGAGATTTCGGGCGGTCATTCCGGTTTAAGGCCCCAGCCCTCGAGATTGTCTTGGAGCGAATGCCCTATACCCTGCAGCTGGCCGGGGCGGCGATGTTGGTGGCTCTGGTCATTGCCATACCATTGGGTATAATTTCGGCCATCAGACAGAACTCCATCATTGATCTGACGGCGTCAACGGTCTCGGTGTTGGGGCGGGCGATGCCCAACTTCTGGCTGGGACTGATGCTGATTATTGTTTTCGCTGTAGTCCTTCGTTGGTTGCCTGTGTCTGGGAAGGGAACCCTGGCTCATCTGATCTTGCCCGCCGCAACCCTGGGAACAGGCATGGCGGCCACAATAACGCGGCTGATCCGGTCTAGCATGCTCGAGGTCATCAGGCAGGACTTCATCACAACTGCCAGATCTAAGGGCCTGTCGGAGAGTGTTGTCATCTATAAGCACGCCCTCAGGAATGCCCTGATCCCCGTTGTCACCATAATAGGGATTCAAACTGCCTCCCTCATGGGCGGCGCTGTCGTCACTGAGCAGGTCTTCGCTTGGGGCGGCATCGGCCAACTGGCGGTATTGGCCCTTAACATGAGGGACATGGCCCTGGTTCAAGCCATTGTAATGGTCATGGCCCTTATTATCATATCGGCCAATCTATTTGTGGACATCATTTACTGTGTTATTGACCCGAGGATCAGCTTCGAATAAGGGGTGAATGCCATGAGATCGGAACACAAGGTGAAGCAGCCCAAACCTGGCGGCGATGTTGTCGGCAATTTGGCCGCAGACGGCATGAGTCCCCGTTCCGGCTGGGGGAAGCGCTTCTCTAAGCTGAGCCGCAGCCCGGTGGGCCTCACAGGGGCCGTTATCGTGGCTGCCGTCCTCTTTGTGGCTCTTTTTGGATCGTATCTGACACCCCATGACCCGGGCCTAACTGATCTCTATAATCGGCTTGTGCCCCCGTCCTGGGTTGACGGCGGCCAACCGGGACACCTGCTGGGAACTGACCAGCTGGGGAGGGACATCCTTTCGCGAATCATCATGGGGACCCAAGTGTCAGTGGCGGTGGGCATCAGCGCCGTCTTGGTGGCCGGTGTGGTTGGTGTGACCTTTGGCCTGATCACAGGGTATTTTGGCGGGCTCCTGGACACCCTTCTCAGCCGGTTTCTTGACAGCTTCATGGCGATTCCCGGGATCTTGTTAACAATGACGGTCCTGGGAGTGCTGGGGCCGGGTGTCATTACCCTTGTCTTTGTGCTCGGGTTCACCAGCTGGGTGGGCTATGCCCGGGTTGTAAGGGGTGAGGTCCTGTCCTTAAAGAGTAGGGAATACGTTGAGGCGGCCAGGGCCCTGGGGCAGTCAAACTTCTGGATCCTTGCAAGGCATGTTCTGCCCAATGTGATGGCCTCAATTATCGTTCTCGCTACCCTCAATGTGGCCACGACCATCATTGCCGAGTCTTCCCTCAGTTTTCTCGGCCTTGGGGTCCAACCGCCGACTATCACCTGGGGTCAGATGTTGAACGATGGGCGCGACTACATTACAACGGCCTGGTGGCTCGCGACCTTTCCTGGTGTTGCCATAACAATTTCGGTGCTGGGGGTCCTCTTCCTTGGCGACTGGCTCAGAGATGTTCTTGACCCTCGTTTGAGGAAGTAGGGACGCTCAGAAGAAGGTACGTTGGATAATGAGGGGGGTGCCTACTTTGCCTGTCTCCGAGAGGGTTTCAGCCTCACTGGGGAGGTTCTCCTGGTGGTGGAAGCTTGATGGCTGGGCAGTCTTGAGACTGCCCTTATTCGCGTTCCTCCTTTGGCAGCTGGGACTGGGGCTATATGATGGACTGTCAGTATGGCTACTCCTGGGTCAGCGCGCTGTCCTGTGGTACTTTCTACTGCCGCTGGCACTACCCTTGACCGCCGTCAAGGCATATCCACCCCTGGTTGGTCTGTATGCCGGTGTCTCCCTGAGCGACGGCCAACCGGAGTCCTTTCCCTTGCTGGTAACGGCGGTCGGCGGCGTTACTGTCCTGGTGGCGGGCTTGTGGTGGCTGGCGCCTATCATCTTCAGGTTTGTGTCCCTGGTGCTGTTCCTGACTACCTGAGGTGACCCGCCCATTCTTAACGGAAGGTCTCTGCCTCCGGATCCCAACGGAGTTGGTGTGAGAAAGCCCATCGGTAGAAGGGTATGAGCTGCGATGGGTTATCGCGATAGGCCTCCCGCCGGTAAATCGCCAGTTTATCACCGCTGACCTCAACAGAGTGCTGCTCCCAGAAGGATGGGTCCTCAGGCCAGACCAGCGTCCAATCTCCCCGGCTCGCCCTCCATAGCCCCCCAGTGTAAGACGTGTCTCCCTGGTAGGTGACGGCGCTGACGAAGAAGAGGTAGGAGCGCTGGGTCCCGTTAAAGACCGCAGTCTGACCTTCGTCTCCCTGTAGTTCCTTCACAGGTCCAAGCAATGAACCCTCGCTGGACAACACGGCCGCATAGGCTTGAAAGAGCCCTTCGGCGTGGTTAGTTGTTTCTGAGCCAGGTCGGGTCACTATGACCAGGGCCTCCTGGTGGTCGCTGACAAAGGCTCCCCTGACAATCTTGTTCAGGAGCAAGGTCTGCCCTGATCCATCAATGAATGTGGCTTTCCCTGATCTCGTGATCTTATCGCCAGGAAACATGGACAGCATTATTCCAGTCTCATCCAGGCTTCCTGGAAGAGTCCCGGCTAGAGAGGGCCATAGATGAATGACAGCCCCTACCACAAGGGCGATTAACAGGGCGAAGGTAAGCTTTATCGGGGAGACTCTGCGTACTCTCACAGTCCTGCATGCTCTCCTTCTCTACTGCTGGCTTCTGGCCATGATGAGCGATCAGTTGAGTAGATAGTGTCAGCTGTTAAGACGCCGGTAGCCCACACTATGTTCCATTGACTCCAAACATGCTAGTCAACGGCTACAACACGGTTCTTACCCAGTGACTTGGCTCGGTAGAGGGCCTCATCAGCCTTCTGGATCAGGTTATCCTTGTCAGCAGCGTGCTTTGGAAAGGCGGCAATGCCCACCGATGCGGAGAGACTCAGATCGTCAGGTGGAGTTAGGCCATGTTCTGCAAGGAAGACCTCTGACAACCCCCGTATCCTTGCGCAGATGCGCTCTGCGAGACTGGTGGCGTCCCTAACACTGGGGTCGCCACTGGGAACCACCACAATGAACTCGTCACCACCATAGCGGACAAGGATATCGTCCTTACGCACAGTCTCTTTAAGGGCCCTGGCAATCCTGGTCAGCAACTGGTCACCCCTCATGTGACCAAGAGTATCATTGAAGAACTTAAAGTCGTCCAGGTCAAGCATTATAAGGTGGGCGGTCTCCTTGCTGTCTTCAATTACCTCAGCGAGGTAATCATGAAGAAAACGGTAATTAAACAGCCCTGTCAACTCATCGACAGACGCTTCGTGGGCTAGAAGTCTCCTCAGTCCGCGGTGGACTTCCATCATATGAGCGACTGGCCATGCAATCAGGGCCATCGACCCCAGGAGGATGATGTCGGTTTGGATCTCCCAGCCTATCCCAAGATAGGCATCAAGGAGACCCAGACACATCAATGTCAAGGCGCTCAAGGCTGCGGCTGAGATGCAATAAGTCCTTCCCGTTTTAAGGCAATTCAGAAGGACAAAGGGCAACAATAGGAACTTGTAGGGGCTGTGGCTACCACCTGTAACTGAGAACACGAAGATTATGGTCGGAAGGATTAAAGCAAAGTCAGCAATGTGCGCTGGTGTAATGGTTATGCCCCCAGGAAAGCCAAGGGGTTGTCTGTAGAGGTATGCTGCCCCCAGGATCAGTATATAGACTGCCGCGGGGCCGATAAGCATCACCCAGAAAGGGAACAGGGAAAACAGTGGTCCACCAACCAGCACAAGGATAACTACGGCCGCCAGGGCCAACTGCACAGCAGGGATGAGATATGAAGCCTCTTCAGTGTGCCTTGTCTCAACCTGGGTAAGCCGAAGAGGGGTCCGGGGCCTGTGGTCACGGGGGCGGAGCAAGGACTGACCTACGGCAGCCAATGCAATCAGAAGGATCACGGATGGAATTGTCATGATCATGCCAGCAATACTTCCAGGGCCTTGGGCTGCAGTGGGAACTCCCAGTTTGGGGGCGGCAACACTCCAGGCCCACTCTAACAGGATCATCGCGTTCGCTCCCAGTAGAGTGGCGCCAGTGGCCGTCAGCGCCCTGTAGGTACTGGAGTTATAGAGGGCGAGGCCAATGATAAGGAATGTAAGATAGGATTGCGTACCCATGCTCAAGGGCAGGAAACGAACAGGTGTGATAACTGCTGCGGTGAGCAACGCCAATCGTGTCAGCCATGAGAGTGAGAGGCGGTGTCTGAAGAGCAAGAGTCCAAAACCAACTATGGCAAAGACATCGGCCACAGACCGAAGGTATATGGCGATGAGAGTGGTTGTAGTAAGCGGGAGCGCATGCATTGTCAGATCACCTCGAATGGCCCTTGCGGCCCGCATGGAGCTTGGTGGGAATAGGAGTCTAATTAGATAGACGAGCAGCAGAATCCTCTAAGGGCATTGAGGAGGTAAATGAATGTGGTTTCAAGCCTACCTGCTCCCGGGGTTGGTTGCAGGTAAACCAGGACTCAAGGTCGAAACCTTAGAGTTGTTGATTTCTAGGACTAAATTGAGGAGGCTACCAAATGACCGAACAGCAGCAGACGGTTTATGTCATCCACGGTCCTAACCTGAACACCCTTGGCCAGAGGGAACCTGGCATCTACGGGACAACCAGATTGGATGAGATTAACAGCCTCCTGTGTCAGGAGGGAAGAGCCTGCAATCTCGCTGTTGAGTGCTTCCAGAGCAACCATGAGGGCGCTATTATTGACCGGATCCAGGCAGCCGCTGACGATGCTTCGACTGTGGGCATGATAATAAACCCCGCTGCCTTCACCCATTACAGTATTTCCATTAGGGATGCCCTGGCTACCTGCGTCTTTCCAGTGGTGGAGGTTCATCTAACAAATATCTACGGAAGAGAGCAGTTTAGAAGGCACTCTGTGACGGCAGAGGTGGCCACGGGAGTCATCAGCGGACTTGGGCCCGGTGGATACCTGATGGCCCTTAAATGGTTGGTGGGAAGGCTACGGGATTAAAAACGAGGGGGATTCACTATGACTACCAGGGTTTCGAGGCTGCAGGCCAGCCTTGCTGAGAAAAATGTGGATGCAATTATCATCTCTAACCCGGAGAACCGCCGTTACATGACAGGCTTCACCGGTTCTGCTGGCTCCCCCATCATCACAGGGGATAGGGCCCTCTTCTTCACTGACTTCCGCTATGTTGATCAGGCCAAGGAGCAGTGTCCTGGCTTTGAGGTGAGAATGCATACCCATCCCCAAACAGAGGTATGGGCGGAGGCCCTTTGCGAACTGGGCGTGAAGAGGTTGGGCTTTGAGAAACAGGCCGTCTATTTCAGTGGGTACGAGGACATGAGGGACAACCTCGGCGTGGAACTGGTCCCCCTGGGCAACCTCGTGGGCGAGCTGCGAGAGGTCAAGGATGACGATGAGTTGGATGCAGTTCGCAGGGCAGTAAGACTGGCGGATGATGCCTTTAATCACATCCTGACGTTCATCAAGCCGGGCATGTCAGAGACTGATGTCGCCCTTGAGCTTGAGTTCTACATGCGCCGGGCTGGAGCTGAGGGGCTGTCCTTTGGGATCATTGTGGCCTCAGGCCCACGGTCTGCCCTTCCTCACGGCAGGGCGAGCGCAAGGGTCCTTGAGGAGGGCGACCTTGTCACAATGGACTTCGGCTGTGTTGTTGACGGATACTGCTCAGATCTGACCAGAACCATTGGTCTTGGCACCCTCGATCATCGGCAGCAGGAGATTTACGAGATCGTGTTGGAGTCACAGCGCCGGGCATTGGCGGGGCTCAGACCGGGAATGACTGGTCTTGAAGGTGACGCTCTGGCCCGTGGGTACATCGCGGAGAAGGGCTACGGCGATGATTTCGGCCATGGCTTGGGTCATGGGGTCGGCCTCGCTGTGCACGAAGGCCCGTCCCTATCCGTTCGTAACCAGGAGCCCCTGGTACCAGGGAATGTTGTTACCGTGGAGCCGGGCATATACATCTCTGGTTGGGGTGGCGTTCGCATCGAAGACATGGTTGTCGTGACTGAAGATGGCATTGAGAACATGACAGGCGCGCCGAAGGAACTGATCATTCTCTAGACCTACCTGAGGTCTAGGGTATTGGACTATTGATGGGCATCCAGTGAAAGCTGACGCGGTGAACAGGGGGAGACAGATGATATCAACCAACAATTTGAGTACCGGCATCACGATCGTGGTAGATGGAGAGCTCTTTACCGTTCTGGAGTTTCTCCACGTCAAGCCGGGCAAGGGTCCAGCCTTTGTTCGTACCAAGCTGAGGAACATCCGGACAGGTTCGACCATAGAGCGAACCTTTCGAGCTGCAGAAAAGGTAGAAAAGGCCCACCTGGAATCCAGAGAGATGCAGTACCTCTACAGGTCAGGGGTTATGTTCACTTTCATGGATACAGCAACCTACGAGCAGACGCCGGTAAATGAAGACACGTTGGGCGACAGGGTACAGTGGCTCAAGGAGAATGAGGTCATCACTATCGTTACATATCAGGGCGAGATTGTTGGCATCGATCTACCCATTCATGTTGCTCTTGAGGTAACGCAGACTGATCCCGGTGTCCGAGGGGATACCGCAACTGGCGGCAGCAAGCCGGCTACCCTGGAGACCGGGGCCGTTGTGCAGGTCCCCCTGTTCATCAATGAGGGTGATGTCATCAAGGTTGACACAAGGACCGGCAACTATGTGGAGCGTGTGACCTGAGCTGAGAGCCGAGAATAGATTGTCTCCTGTGGGTAAATAATGCATTACTGGGGATATACTAGCCCTATAACTGCTGTCCTTATTGCAGGACTAACCATAGGAGAGGTGAACGCATGTCAACTTTGAGAGAACGGGTTTCCTATATTCAGGGATTGTCAGAGGGACTGAAGGTATCTGAGAACAGCAAGGAAGGGGAGATTCTGGCTAAGGTTGTCTCCTTGCTGGAACAAGTGGCTGAAGAGGTCGAGGATCTCTGGGAGGAGCAGGATGAGGTCCGTGATTACCTGGTATCAATTGACCAGGATCTGTCAGCCCTAGAGGATGACTACTACTTCGATGAAGACGAGGAAGACCTACCCTATGTTGAGGTAACCTGCCCAGACTGTGACGAGGTCGTATACTTTGATGAGGGCCTTGTGGCTGAGGGGGTTCCCCTTGAGGTAACCTGCCCAATCTGTGGGTCAGTGGTCTTCAACAGCGAGGAAGACTACCTTGAGTGGGAGGACGAGGACGACGACGACGACGAGTTTGATGGGCCTCGCAGCGCTGGTGACTACAGTGACCTTCGCGAGGACACCTATGCCCATGAGTATGAGGAAGACTTTGAGATAGAGGACGATGAAGAGTTTGACGAAATCATCGACAACGATGTTGAGCCCAGGGCGGAAAGACGCGCTGAGCCTCGTCAGCGCCCCCTTCCCTAACCAGACTGAAGCAGTAGGAGATGGCCCAGCCAAGACGGCTGGGCCTTTTTTATTTTCTCCCTCTCCCCAGGCCACAAAGAGGTCATAAAAGCTTGTCTACCCCAATACCTATGAGACATGGGACAAGATGTTCTATCGATGAAAACAGACAGCTCAGCACTTCTCCGCGGGGCGCCGTTGAGATCGGGTGACCCTGTCCTTGAGGTGGCCAGGTACCTTCCCCGCGCCCTGGCGCAGATCCTGTCAGGGCTCCCGGTGGCTGTTACCAACCAGCTTGAGGAGGTCCGACTGCGTGCCGGTAGGCCCTTGATCTTACAGGGGTCATCACGGGAGTGGTCACTTACACAGACAGGCCTGTCGGATGATATCAGTCCACTGGATGCGCTGACAGCCTCACCAGAACTAATGGCCCAGGTGCTGGAGACCGTATCCCAGGGGTCAGTATACGCCCTGGAGGAGGAGATGCGTAATGGCTTTATCACCCTTCCGGGAGGGCATCGCGTGGGGCTGTGCGGGAGAGCGGTTGTTGCAGACGGAGAGATCAAGACCCTCTCTGACCTTGCCGGTATAAACATTAGAATCGCCCGGGAGATAAAGGGAGCTGCTGACGGCGTCATCTCTTCGATCGTTGACCGTCAGAACCAGGTCGTCTACAATACGCTGATTCTCTCTCCTCCAGGGTGCGGAAAGACAACACTCCTGAGGGACACAGCCAGGCAGATCAGCACTGGCAACTCGCAGATGGGGCTGCCCGGCCTCAAGGTCGGCATTGTTGATGAACGGTCTGAGCTGGCCGGACTGCGCCACGGAACCCCTCAGCATGACATTGGCCCCAGAACTGATGTTATTGATGGTTGTCCGAAGTCGCAGGGCATGATGCTGCTGCTCCGCACCATGTCACCACAGGTAGTGGTGACCGATGAGTTGGGGAGGGCCGACGATGTGGCGGCTGCGGTAGAGTGTTCTTTGGCTGGAGTCTCCGTTCTGGCCTCTGCTCATGCCCCTTCCCTCAGGGATGTTGCCAAAAGGAAGACAATGGCTCCGCTCTTGGAGAGACAGGGGTTTCGCCGGTTTATTATACTCAGCCGTCGAAAGGGACCTGGAACCGTTGAGGCAGTCCTCGACGAGAATGGAAAGGGCTTGCTCTGATGTTCTACGTGAAGTTTATTGGGATTGCTCTGATCCTGACGGGCACCACAGCTGTTGGTTGGATGATTGCTAACAATTACTCCCGGCGCCCTGAGCAGCTTCAGTCGGTGATCATAGCCCTGGGTGTGCTTGGTTCGGAAATAAACTACAGCCATACCCCGATGCCTGTCGCTTGTCGGAGGGTGGCCGCGGCCTCCACCTACCCCGCCAACCAATTGTTCCTTCGGTTTGCGGCCTCAATAGAGGACCGTCAGAGGCGGATTGGTGCCGCCTGGAACACGGTGGTAGGGTGGGTGTTTACATACACCGCTCTGAGCCGCGCGGACTGCCAGGCCCTTGCGGATCTGGGAAACACCCTGGGAAAGACTGGTGGCGATGAGCAGATGAAGCACCTGGAAACGGCCTCCAGGCGGTTGGCCTCCCACCGTGAGCAGTCTCTTGCGGCAATGGAGAAGAACCGAAAGCTCTGGATGTATACTGGGTTTTTGACGGGCCTCGCCCTGGTGCTGGTCCTCCTGTAATAGTAGATATCAACGAGAAAGGAGAAATGAACTGTGACTATTAGCGTTGACCTTATCTTCAAGATTGCCGCTGTCGGGATTATTGTTTCGATCCTGCACACCGTCCTTAAGCAGGCTGGCAAGGAAGATTTCGGTTGGGCGGTTACCTTGGTTGGAACAACAATTATCCTCTTGATGGTCCTGCAGTTGGTTCAGGAACTGTTTGATACAGTCAAGGCAATGTTCAACCTCTATTAGGCAAAGGGGCGGGTTGGCTTGGAGATATTGCAGGTCGTCGGAATAAGCCTGATGGCCGCAGTTTTGCTGGTTGTCCTCAGGCAGCAGCGGCCAGAGATCGCCGTTCAACTGAGCATTGCTGTTGGAGTCATCATCTTTTTGGTCATCGTAGGCAAGGTGCGGGTTGTCATTCAACTCCTGGAAGACCTGGCCTTCCAGGCCAACGTAAATGTTTACTACATCACTACAGTCATGAAAATAATCGGCATTGCTTACATCACGGAGTTTGCCTCCCAAATATGTAAAGATGCTGGGGAAGGGGCCCTTGGCGCCAAAGTGGAGTTGGCCGGGAAGGTGACGATCATGGTGTTGGCGGTTCCGATTGTCCTCGCCGTGCTTGAGTTGGTAGTTGACCTGCTTTCCTGAAGAGTAGAGAGACGAGGAGACCTCTCAATGAAGAGTACCGGACACAGGTTTTCAATCATGATGCTCAATCCAGCGGGCCATGGGGCGGCCCTGGCCACGGTCCTGATGGTCCTGATGGTCCTGACCGCTATCCTATTGCTGCTTACCAGTTCCGCAGAGGCCGCCAAGGATGGGATGCCAAAGACCCTGGATGATGCTGTTGACCAGGAGCTAAAGGCCCTTGACTTGAAAGATCTGCGGCGGTTTGTCGATGAGACCAACCGAGAGCTCCAGGGCTACGCACCGCAGTTAAGTCTTGAGGGACTCCTTCAAGGACTCAAGGAACAAGGAATAGGGTATGATTTCCGGGAGTTGCTGACCGGGCTTGTCAGGTACCTGTGGCATGATGTCCTTGTCAACTCAGGCTTCCTGGGGAAGATCATCGTGCTGGCGGTCATCTGTAGCCTACTCCAAAGCCTGCAGTCGGGGTTTGCCAGTGAGGATGTGGGCCGGCTGGCCTACTTCGTCTGTTACCTGGCCCTAGCCTACCTTGCCCTGCAGGGCTTTGCCACTGCCTTCTCTGGGGCGCGCCTGATAGTCTCGCGACTTACATCGTTCATGCTTGCTATGGTGCCAATCCTGGCAGTGCTGTTAGCAACGGTGGGGGCGGTTACAACTGCCGGGCTATTCCACCCATTAATGATTGCATCGATCAACCTGGTAACGGTTGTCATCAACTACGGTGTAGTACCTGCTGTATTCTTCGCCGGGATCCTCGATGTAGTCTCTAGTTTCTCTGATACGGTAAAGGTCGGCAGTTTTGTGAGCCTTGTCCGCCAGGCTAGTGTGTTCATCTTGGGATTCTTCTTCACGGTTTTTCTTGGAGTCATGAGCCTGCAGGGGGCGGCTGGAACCGTGGCTGACGGGGTGGCCCTGCGAACAGCCAAGTACATGGTCAATATGATTCCTGTAGTCGGCAAGATGTTCTCAGATGCAGCGGAACTGATGTTCACGGGGACTCTGCTGTTAAAGAACACCCTGGGGATCCTCGGTGCCCTGATTGTCTTACTGATAACCCTGTTCCCGCTGATAAAGATCCTGTCAGTTGTATTGGTCTACCGATTGGCGGCCGCCTTAATCCAGCCTATAGGTGGCGGGAAGATCGTCGCTTGCCTCCATTCGCTGGCAAACTCGCTCATGCTGATGTTTGTGGCCACTGCAACGGTGGGGCTCATGTTTTTCATATCCATTGCGATTGTCGTAACATTAGGCAACGCCAGCGTGATGATGAGATGAGGGCTCGAGGCCGAGAGCGTGGGGGTGATTCTCCTTGGAAATGATCAAACTCTGGGCGAGAACGATAGCGGTCATAACGCTACTGGCCGTATTCATGGAGATCATCCTGCCTAGAGGCAACCTGCGCCGGTTCATCCAGGTCATAATGGGCCTTATGTTGATGTTGGCCATTCTGCAGCCCGTTCTCTTGCTCTTGGGCCACAACACTACAGCGGGGATCCTTGCGGTGTACAGCCCTTACGATGTAGAGATGGAGATGGTGGTCAGTCAGGGGATAGAGATGGCTCAAGCCAGAAGGGCAGCGGCTGTCGCCAGCTATGAGGCAACAATGGAGGAGCAGGTCAGGGGGCTGTGCCTCCTGGCAGCCAACGGTCAGTGGTCTGATGCCAGCGTTGATGTGGTGGTCAGGGCGGAGGGCGACCGGCTGGTCATAGCCTCCATCAAGGTGCTGTTGTACCCCACGGGCAGTGGCGCCGTGGTGAGCCAGGGTCTCGACTCAAGGGATGTTGAGGTTCCAGATGTGCGGGTTGAGGTTGAGGATGTTGCCCCGGTTGAGGTAGGGGATCATAGCCTCGTTGGTTCTGAGGTTACTACCGCTAAGGGGGAGACCGCGCCAGAAAATGGACTGGCGACATCTGACGGGGAGGACGTTAGCCAGCGGATCCGGCACACCCTGGCAAGTCTATTTCAGATCGCAGATGAACTCGTAGAGGTGACGATCGCGGGCAACTAGATTGGAAAGGGGCAAAGGAGTGGGTTTTAAATGGGCAGGTTCACTAGTGCCCTCTTTAAACTGGTGTTGGGATATGACCCTGGCCAGCAGTGTGCTACCAATGAAGAGGTTTCGCGAGGAGAAGGGAGATGGAGTGAGCAGTTTGTAAACCTTAAGGGCCCTCAGGTGCGAGTCAGCTGGACCCTCGTCGGTATCGCCGCTTTGGGCGTTGTCCTGATGTTGTTCGCCAGCACCTTTGCGCAACAGGTTGCGCCCGCGACGGCCCCGCCTCAGCCCAACGAGGTAGTAGAATCGGTTCCCGATCATCCATTTAACGGTGGGGAACTAGGTCTGGACAGTGATATCGCCAAGTACCAGGAGGCCATTGCCCGGCAACTGGAGAGCATACTGTCCCAAGTGGCAGGGGCTGGGACGGTGAAGGTGTCTGTGTACCTGGCAAGCGGCCCCAGCTACCAGTTTGGCATGAATGAAAACATCACGGAAAAGAGCACAGAGGAGACAGACGCCAATGGCGGAACGCGGATTGTTGCTGAGATAACCAAGGTTCTACAGTTTGTTTTCACCGGTGGCAGCCAGGAGAAGGAGCAGCCGGTGGTATCTCACGTTAGTCAGCCTGAAATCAAGGGTGTGCTGGTAGTTGCCGATGGGGCCACAGAGCCCGCGGTGCGGGCGAGTCTGATCAAGGCAATTGAGACCTTGCTCGGCTTGCCGGCTCACAGAGTCACAGTACTTGCGCGGCAAAGGGGGAATTAAGGCAATGGTTGGAATCGATCGGGGAAGCATTTGGCGACTGTCCATATTCCTGCTACTGGTCATCCTGATGGTCGCCTATATCAGCGCAAACCTGCCTGAGTTCTACTACAAAATCTTCGGCCAGGCAAACAATCTTGGGGAACCGGAGCTAGTAAGCCAGGAAGAACCGGCCGGTACTGCCGGGGACCCTCAGTCAAGTCAGCCCGTAATCGCCCTCCAGAAACAGGACTTCTTTATTGAGTACCGGCTCGAGAGGGAGCGTGTCAGGAGTCAGCAGATCGAGCTCCTGCGGGAACTCATTGATAACCCAAGGACCGATGAGGAGACCAGGAAGCAGGCTACCCAGCAGTGGTTGACTATCAGTGATAGGCTTGGAAGCGAGCTTGAGTTGGAGAATCTAATCAAGGCAAAGGGGTTTGACGATGCCCTGGTCTTCCTTCAAGACCCGTCGGCAACGGTAATTGTAAAGGGGCAGGATCTAACCACGGCAGAGGCCGCCCGCATTCTGGAGATCGTGATAAAGGGCTCCGGTCTATCGCCAGAGGCCATTAACATCATTGCAAAGGATCCATAATCCGGCAGTAGGCATTTGAAGCCTACTGTAAGTAGTGATTCACGTAGTATTCAGGTTGCGGGCCGTGGCAGGATTCAGGCTGGCCTGCGAGTAATATATAATGACTAAGTCCCTTACTGAATGGGTCAAGTGCCTAGGAGGGACCTTATTTACGGTAGCTTCGGGGAGCTAGGAGGTCTGGATGTAGTGACAGAGAAAAGAGATGGAGAGAAAAACATGGCCGACGGCGATGGCAATGTCAAAATATCCGATGAAGTGGTGGGTGTTATAGCTGGCATTGCAGCCAGTGAAGTTAAGGGCGTTGCCGGGCGCAGCCCTGGTTTCGTGGGCGGGCTTGGTGAGATGTTGGGCAAGAAGAGCCCTTCAAAGGGTGTCAAGGTTGAGCTTGGCGAGAAGCAGGCCGCCATTGACCTCTACATTGTTGTTGATTACGGGGTCCGGATTCCCGACGTGGCGAAGAAGGTCCAGGAGAATGTCAAGCACTCGGTAGAGAGCATGACCGGTCTCGACGTAATGGAGGTTAACATTCACATCCAGGGCGTGGTCTTTCCTGAGGAGAGTACTGCCCCGCTACAAGATTCGCAATAGATTGGCGCAATGATTAGGCAGATTAGGTAGATATGGGTGGTTTCTGGAGGGATCGATAGTGCGTCTTTTAGATCGAATAATGTTGACGCTGGTGATGTTTGTCATGGTTGGATTCTCTGCCTTCGCCATCATCTTGGCCCTGGGATTGGATTTCCCTCTTCAGTTCCTTGGCCAGGCTTTGCATGATGTCAACAACCGCATGGCGTTGGGGGTTTCCGCCGCTATAATATTGCTAGTCAGCCTGAGGTTTGTCTATTACGGCTTTGTGAGGCCGCGGCCTGAGAAGCGAATAAGGCACGAGACGGAGTTTGGATCAATCACCGTCGCTCATAGAGCGATTGACAATTTGGTAACCCGAACCATTAAAAGGGTTGCGGGCGTGCGCGAGGTAAAGACAAGAATAGATAACACTGAGGCAGGCCTTGCCGTCGCCTTGAAGGTGGTGGTAAGTCCTGATGCCAGTATCCCCGATATATCACGAGAGATTCAGCAGACAACCTCCAGTTACATCAAGACTGTAATCGGTACTGATGTAGCCAGCGTCAGGGTCTATGTGAGCGACATTACCGACGATGTCAAGAGCGGGAGGGTACGGTAAATGTGGCGTGAACTGTGGGACGAGTATAGGCAAAGGCACCCGGGAAAGGTCTTTGGAGTGATTGGCGGACTGGGCATCGGTCTCTTAGTCATAACTCTGGGGTTTTGGAGGACACTGTTTCTGGCAGCCTGTGTCTTTGTAGGATATCAGGTTGGCAAGCGAGCTGATGATGGTGAAGACGATATCACCCAGGTCATTGACCGTTTCCTTCCACCCAGCCGCTGAGACTGTTTCAGCTGGTGTTGAACCCCTCTTTCAGAGGATAGTGGACAAGTAGAGGTTCCAAAACAGAGTGATGAGCCCTCTAGGGCTCTCTTTTGTTTTGTGGTAGCGCCTGGGTTGGGAATACTAGTAGGCAACACCTTCAACATTAAGCTATGAACGTTGGATCCTGTCTGGACAGGTGGCCTTATCCACTTGGCTTGGAACACTAGTTGTGTTATATTTGCAGCAGCGGGGGTGGACTGATGGGAAGGCGCGTCGGCAGAGTACTGGCTATTAAGCTCCTCTATCAACGAGAGATAACAGAAGACAAAGCGTTCAGACCTCACAACATACCTCTTGGAGAGGGAAGAGCCACTTTGGAAGAACGGCAATTTGCCCTGAGCCTTGCAGAGGGTGTGTATCAGCATCGAACATCAATCAATGAACTGATTCAGAGACATTCACCAGAATGGCGAGTTGAACGGATGCCCCTGGTTGACCGGCTCATAATGTGGATTGCTGCCTATGAAATGCTTCATGTTGACGAAATTCCTCTAAGTGTCTCCATTAATGAGGCTGTTGAACTGGCCAAGGAATATGGCATGGCGGAATCCCCCCGCTTTGTTAATGGGGTTCTCGGGAGCATGGCTGAGGAGATAACTGGAGAGGCAGGCACTAGTAACAGCCACTAGGTAAGCAGATATTGGTTGTGGTGGTTGAATCGACTGTAATCTGAACATATCAACAACTTGTGAAATAAAGGATTACCGCATAGGGTGGAGAAGGAAATAGGCTGTACTGTGCCCGGTGCGGTTTCAGTTTGGGGAGTAGTCTCAACAGCCGTTAGCGGGAGAAACGCGACTACTATAGGACAAGGGGAGAGGATTATGTACCAGATCGTTGAGAAGGCGGACCTGACGGACATAACGAAGCTGTTCAGGGTAAAGGCCCCAATGGTAGCCAAGTCTGCGCAGCCCGGTCAGTTTGTTGTAGTCCGCATCTCTGAGACAGGGGAGCGGATCCCTTTAACCATTGCTGACTACGACCGTGAAGAAGGAACAGTCACAATAGTTGTCCAGGCTATCGGCAAGACCAGCACCATGATGAATGACCTGAAAGAGGGCGACTTTATGCTGGACTTCGCTGGTCCCCTCGGGAAGGCCGCGGAACTGCCGGAGTCTGGTCATGTGTGTCTGATAGGCGGAGGCTTTGGGGTAGCTCCAGTGCTTCCCATAGCCAAGGCTCTCTTTGGTAAGGGGGGTATCAAGGTTACTTCCATCATCGGCGCCAGGTCCCAAGACCTGCTGATCCTAGAGGACGAGATGGCAGCCTTTTCCGATGAGCTCCATGTGGCAACCGACGACGGGTCAAAGGGGCACAAGGGCTTTGTAACACAGGTGCTCGAGCAACTTCACAACAAGGGCTCTGACTTTGATGTTGTCTATGCCATTGGGCCCATGCCCATGATGCGCGCTGTGGGTATGACGACAAAGCCCTGGGGCTTGAAGACCCTTGTCAGTGTTGATCCAATCATGGTAGACGGCACCGGAATGTGTGGCGCCTGTCGCGTTACCGTCGGCGGAGAGACGAAGTTCGCGTGTGTTGATGGCCCGATTTTCGATGCCCACCAGGTGGACTTTGAAGAAGCCCATAATCGTGCCAAGATGTATGCTAATCTGGAGAACCAGGCCATGGAGCATTGGAAAGAGCATCAGTGTAAGCGGGAAGGAGTGAACTAGCAGTGGCCAAAGCAAACAGACCTGACAGAAATGCCATGCCCGCTCAGCCCGGCGCCGAGCGCATCAGGAACTTTGATGAGGTTGCCCTGGGCTATGACGAAGAGTTGGCTCTCAGCGAGGCCTCTCGTTGCCTGCAGTGCAAGAATCCCCTCTGCGAACAGGGGTGCCCTGTGCAGGTTCAGATTCGCGACTTCATTACGTTGGTCACCGAGAAAGACTACATGGGTGCGTACAACAAGATTGTCGAGACCAACAGCCTCCCCGCAATCTGCGGCCGCGTATGCCCTCAGGAGGAGCAGTGCGAGGAGAAGTGCATTCTCGGTATTAAGGATAAACCAGTGGCCATCGGCAGGCTGGAGAGATTTGTGTCGGACTACGCCATCAGTGAAGGGGTTCAGATTAGCCCTGGTGCCCAAGATATGGGCAGGGTGGCCATTGTGGGCGCTGGCCCTGCGGGTTTGACGGCTGCCGGTGATCTGGCTCGCATGGGTCATGAAGTTACGGTTCTGGAAGCCCTCCATGAAGCTGGCGGCGTTCTCATCTATGGTATCCCTGAATTCAGGCTTCCTAAGGCCATTGTCAAGGCCGAAGTAGAAAACCTGGAACAGCTGGGCGTGGAGGTCAAGACCAACGTCATCGTTGGCAAGACAATCCTTCTCGATGAACTGCTCGAGGAATACGACGCCGTCTTTCTTGGTACCGGCGCTGGCTTACCACGGTTTATGGGCATTGATGGCGAGAACCTCAATGGTGTCTATTCAGCAAATGAGTGGCTTACGCGAAGCAACTTGATGAAGGCCTACCGGTTCCCTGAGTATGACACCCCAATTATACCTGGGAAAAAGGTTGTTGTCGTTGGGGCCGGTAACGTCGCCATGGATGCTGTTCGCTCCGCGCTGAGATTGGGTGCCGAGGAGGCTCACATCGTCTACAGGCGCAGCGAGACAGAGATGACGGCCCGCCTGGAAGAGTATGAGCACGCGATTGAAGAGGGTATTCAGTTTCACTGGCTCACAAATCCCACCAGAATTCTTGGGGACGACAAGGGTTGGGTGAAGGCAGTGGAGTGCATCAAGATGGAGTTGGGAGAGCCTGACGCATCAGGGCGCCGGCGCCCAATCGCCATCGAGGGGTCAGAGTTTACTATGGAGTGCGATACCGTTGTCATGGCTCTCGGGACAAGGCCTAATCCCGTTGTTGTTCAGTCCACTGAAGGACTTGATACCCATTCATGGGGCGGCCTTATTGTCGACGACGAACTCCAGACAACAAAGGCGGCAGTATGGGCGGGCGGCGACGCCGTAACAGGCGCAGCTACGGTAATCCTGGCTGCCGGCGCTGGTAAGCAAGCAGCGGTGGCCATCGATGAATATATCAGAGACAAAAAGGGTCTGGTCAAGAAGAACGCATAGATGATTCCTGATTGGAGGGGCTGAGGTATGGGCTATAGGCTAATTGATGGCAAGGCCATCGCCAAAGAGATCAGGCAAGAGCTCAAACTAGAGGTTGAGGAACTGAAGAAGGACAAGGGCATCACCCCAGGGCTGGCTGTTATCCTGGTTGGCGATGACCCCGCATCCCAAAGCTATGTGCGGGGCAAGGAGCGAGCCGCAGGTGACGTGGGGATATACTCGGAGCTGCACCGGATGCCCGAAGATACTGACCAGAAAGAACTGATCGATAAGGTTCAGGAGCTCAATAACGACCCAAAGATCCACGGCATCCTTTGCCAGCTTCCTCTTCCAGGCCACTTAGACGAGTCTGATGTTATCAATACCATTAGGCCGGAAAAGGATGTTGATGGTTTTCATCCCATCAGCGTTGGCAACATGCACATTGGTGAAGAGTGCTTTCTGCCCTGCACACCAGCGGGCATCATAGAGTTGCTTGACCGGACCGGCGTCGATATCAGCGGAAAAGATGCGGTGGTTGTTGGGCGCAGCAACATTGTCGGTAAACCCGTTTCCATGCTGCTTCTGGGCAGACACGCCACGGTTACCATCTGCCACTCCCGCACAAGGGACCTGGCGGCCAAGACTGCCGCCGCCGATATCCTGGTCGCCGCCGTTGGCCGGCCCAAGATGATAACCGCTGACATGGTTAAAGATGGAGCCGTTGTTATAGATGTGGGTGTAAACCGTGTTGACAAGAAGCTCGTGGGTGATGTGGACTTTGACGCGGTTAAGGACAAGGTTTCTGCCATTACCCCAGTCCCTGGCGGAGTAGGTCCTATGACCATTACCATGCTACTTAAGAACACCATCGAGGCTGCCAAACGCTAGGATTAGCTACAGCCTTCTATTTTAGAGGTATTGACACTTCTGGGCAGGTGGGCAAATCCTCCTGCCCTGACCGTTTATGAGAGGTTTCTGGGGGCGGATACAGTGCAGACAGATCCCGTCCAGGCTCTGGCCATTGGTGAGATCACGAGACTCATAAAGGGGCACCTTGAGGGTAATCTCTACTTCCAGAACATCTGGGTGCAGGGGGAGTTATCCAATTTTAAGCACCACCGCCCCTCAGGTCATATGTACTTCACTCTCAAGGATGACGACGCCGTTCTTAAATGCGTCATGTTTCGCAGTCGGGCCGCCACAGTCGACTTTGACCCTGAAGATGGAATGATGACCCTGGCCAGGGGGCGCATTGGAGTTTACGAGCGGGGCGGGTCATACCAGCTTTATGTTGACGAGCTCCAGGCCCATGGCACCGGTTCCCTGTACCTGGCCTTTGAGCAACTAAAGAAAAGGCTGGCGGAAGAGGGACTCTTCGAGGACCAGGTAAAGAAGGTTATTCCCAAGCTGCCGGACAGGGTTGCCGTTATCACCTCTGAGACCGGCGCTGCCTTACGGGATATCATTAAGGTGCTCAGGCGGAGAAGTCCAGGGGCGTCAATTCTGCTTGCCCCTGCGGCAGTTCAGGGCGCTGGCGCGCCGCAGGAGATTGCTGATGCCCTTGACAATGTCAACCTGTTGGGGGACGTTGATGTGATTATAGTCGGACGTGGTGGAGGTTCACTGGAGGAGTTGTGGGCCTTCAATACTGAGGCCGTTGCCAGGGCGATTTTCAGGTCCCAGATCCCGGTGATTGCTGGTGTGGGCCATGAAACCGACTTTACCATCGCCTGTCTCGTGGCTGATGTGCGCGCCCCAACACCGTCTGCCGCAGCTGAGCTGGCGGTTCCTGACACCGCCGCCCTCAGGCGGGAGGTCAGAAACCTTATTAATCGTAGCTTCAGGGCGGTCTCCTCCCGGCTTGAGGGAGGCAATAGACGGTTTCAGCAACTGGCGACAGCACGACCCCTCTCTATGCCTGGTACCATGTTAGAACAGCGGGGCCAGCGGCTTGATCAGTCCATGCAGATGCTTGAGAGGTGTTTCCAGGGAGATCTGAAGGATCGGCGGGCAGGTTTCCGTGAGGCCTGTGGGAAGCTTAACGCCCTCAATCCGCTTTCAATCCTGGATAGAGGCTACTCCATCCTGCAGACCGAGAGAGGGGAGCTCCTGAAGGATGCCTCTTCAGTCGCGGTGGGAGACCGAATCAGCGCTCGTCTTTCCAGGGGATGGCTCCACTGCTCTGTTGACGAGGTTGAGGTCAGGGCTACCGCGGCGGATAGCAGCGACAAGGGGAGGGACCAGAATGACTGAGGAGTTCAAGGGAAGCTTTGAGGAAGGCCTGGAGGAGCTTGAGAGGGTAGTGGCAAGGCTTGAAGAGGGTGAGCTGTCCCTTGAGGAATCCCTCGCCCTCTTCGAGCGGGGGATATTTCTTGCCCGGCACTGTGGAGCCAAGCTCAAAGATGCCGAGGGTAGGCTGGAGAAGGTATTGAAAGATGCCAATAGTGACCTCACCGTTGTGGAACTTGACACCGAGGGTGAGGTCTGATGTCTTCAGGTCAGGGGCCCAGGCCTGAGTATGGGTTTGAGTCCTCTATGGAAAGGGCTCGACTGGTGGTAGATCATACCCTTCAGGTTTTGCTGGATAACTGCCAGGCCCCTGATGATTTGAAGAAGGCGATGCGCTACGCTGTCTTCTCTGGAGGGAAACGCCTGCGCCCGGCCATGGTATTGGCAGCAGCCGAGTTGTTTGGGTCTGACGATGACGCCGCAAGATTTGCAGCTGCCGCTGTAGAGTTCGTTCACACCTACTCCCTCATCCATGATGACCTGCCAGCAATGGACAATGACGACATGAGGAGGGGCAAACCTACTGTCCACAGGGCCTTTGATGAAGCAACCGCAATCCTTGCTGGCGACGGGCTTCTGACCCTTGCTTTTGGAGTGCTGGCAGGTGACCTTGCCGCTCTGATTGGGAGCAAGAAGGCGGCAACCGCGGTGGGGTTTCTGGCCAGCGCCGCTGGGCCAGCAGGAATGGTTGGGGGCCAGTTTACTGATGTCAGGGCGGCGGCCTCTAAGGGTAGGCTTTCGCGCGACGATACGCTAAAGATCCACAGGAGCAAGACCGGCGAGTTATTTGCCGCCTCCCTTGGGATTGGCGCCCTTCTTGGTGAAGCCAGCGAGGATGATCTCAAGTGTTTGAAGGAGTTCGGATACAGCTTTGGCCTCGCCTTTCAGTTGACAGATGACCTGCTTGACTATGACCGCGAGCTCAAGCTAGGCTGTGGGGTAGCGGTGTCCTATGCGGTGTCCCACAGTAAGGAGGAGACAGTAGCCCTGGCCACGCAGTACTCGGAACGGTGCCGGGCCTTGGTCGAGCCCTATGGGGATAAAGCGCTATTCCTTCGCGATCTGTCAGATTTTGTGCTCAGTCGCAGCCACTAGTCTCAGCCCGGCGGTTTTGCCGTGACCAGGGACTTGATGTGGGTTTTATAGAGTGTCAGCAATATTGAAGCCTCGCTGAGCATTTGTTATAATGGATAACGAAAAACTCATTTTGACGGTATTGGTGCTCGTCAAGGTGGCGCAGTATTCTAGTCAGCATCCCTGGTTCTGAAGACGGGGCTAAAAATCCGTCAAGGGCACATCGATGAAGTTCCTGGTGGCGGCTTGCGACGCCCAGTTGTGGGTTGGTGCTGGGAGTTAAGGGGTTGGGGCGATCTACAATGGCATGTAGGCGTTGACCCTAGCCTCGCGGAGGCCCAAGTTCGTGTTGGCGAGCGAGAGCGAACCAGTTCGGCTTGGGGTATGAACCTGCATGCGGGATCAAACTTGTGTGCAGAGTAGCCTGTCTTGAGCGGTGCGGGTGGAGATTGGGTCAGGCGTTGCGCAGTGGGCCCACAGCGACAACGCCGCTGCCTTTGAAACCCGAACTGCAAAAAAGACTAGGGATCGGTAGGGTGCTGTCAAGGAAATCTTCTAGACTGTTCGCCCCGGTTAACAAGCGAGGGCGTGACTCTGCGGGGATTGCAGTGTGGTCTAAGTGGTAGTCTAGCAATGCCTAATGGCAACAGGGCAGGTCGG